>ULJH01037058.1_pt1 | contig 27197 bp, 26 predicted proteins | sample 1950781 | NCBI WGS metagenome assembly ULJH01 (sample SAMEA4835462, study PRJEB28245) | human gut metagenome | biome: gut microbiome; material: fecal sample | place: Denmark | collected 2008 | reverse complement strand
CAGGTGCTCTAGCCAAGCTGAGCCACACCCCGAAACATTTCGTGCAAGGGTTATTATATACTAAATCCGCCCTCTGTGTCAACTGTCATCCGCTTTTCCCGCTCACCGGCTATGCTTCCGGCTTTTCCGCTCACCTGCGCATCCGGCTTTTCCCGATTATAGGTATTTCAGGGTGAAATCCGCTTCCCCTTTTTCATTTATCTCCATCAGCACGTAGGACGGCTTCTTACCTTCCTGGCGCGGATAGGAAAGGCTACCCGGATTTATCAGGGTCACACCGTATGCCGTTTCAATCACCGGACGGTGCGTATGTCCCACCATCACAATGTCCACACCGCGGCTGGCTGCTTCCTGACAGATAATATCATAACCCATGGATATATAATAATGATGTCCGTGGGTCACCCAGACCTTGTATCTGCCTATCCGCAATTCCTTTTCCATGGGTAAATCGGAAAACACATCATTGTTGCCTGCAACCATCTCCACCGGGCAGGAAGCCGCTGTGGTAAGCGCATATTCCGAGCCCTCCACATCTCCGCAGTGAATAATCAGATCCAGCGGAGCCTCTTTTTCCAGCACCTTGAAATAGTTGTCGTTCCTCCTGTGTGTATCGCTTACAATCAAAACTCTCTTTGCATTGCTCATCTGCGTAAAAGCTCCTCTTTCATGGCACGAAGTGCTTTTCCTCTGTGACTGACGGCATTCTTTTCCTCACCGGTCAGCTCTGCCGTTGTCTTGTGAAATTCGGGTACATAGAAAATCGGATCATAGCCAAAGCCGTTCTCCCCTTTTTCTTCGTAACCGATTCTTCCTTCAATCGTGGCTCTGGTGGTAAGCTCCTCCCCACCCGGCAGAACCGCCGCAATGGCAGAAACAAACCTTGCCGTTCTCTGTTCATCCGGCACCCCTTCGAGCCTCTCTATCAGATTATTGTTCTTAATTGTGTAGGAAGTATCCTCTCCCAGATACCTTGCCGAATAAATACCCGGCTCCTTATTGAGATAATCAATCTCCAGTCCGGAATCGTCTGCCAGGACAATATCATCCGGTGCCTCCTTTGCCACGGCTCTTGCCTTAATGAGTGCGTTCTCTTCATAGGTCCTGCCGTCCTCCACAATGTCAGCCTGAATACCGGCTTCCTTCATGGACAGAATTTCCAGTCCCATATCTTTCAGTATTTCTCTGATTTCCCGCATTTTACCGGCGTTTCCGGTTGCGAAAATAATTCTCTTCTCCATGTTTCCCATTTCCTTCCTGCATCACGCCTGTGCGCAATGTCCTTCCATGCTGCGAATTTATTTTCCGCATTGCTGCCAGGCTTCCCCAAAAGCTGCATAAACGGCATCTGCGATTTTCTCCTGCTTTTCCTTTTCGGAAAGCTGTTTTTTTTCGCTCGTGTTTGTTCCGTAGCCAAGCTGCATTCTTCCACAGGGAATGCCGCAGGTCTGCAAAAGCAGATCGTCCTCATCCGCCGCGAACAATCCGTTTGCACGCGTCTGCAGTGCCTCAGCCGTCTGTTTCTCTAAAAGATCCGCAAATGCAATATTGCCGAAGCCCGGTATAAAATACTCCGCCGGGTAATAACATTCCACGCCGAAATCCGATGCATTTTCACTTTCCCCTATGGAAAGCTGCAACAGGAAATCCGGCTGCCATTCGGCAAGCAGAGAAAGCTTTTCCTCGTCGGTAAGCGCCGCATCGCCACCAAGATAATAAATCTTTGTGTCCGCTTCCGTTTTCTTTGCCTGCAGGGCATCCTCCACACCGGCAAGAACCCTTTTTTCCCATTCATTCTTCGGCAAAAAATCCACTACTGCAATCCGGCTGTACAGTTCATCCGGCGCACAGAATTTTACGGACAGCCTGCCGTTTCCCACTGTGCTGACACATTCATATTCACTCTTCAGTTTCAGACGGATCACCACACCATTCTCCGCCGTCCGGCAATCACCCGCCAGTATGGCATTGTCGTTTCCGTACAGGGCTTCCGTCCGGTAAAAATCCACGGATCCTCCGTTAATATACACCCAAAGCTCCCGCTGCAGATAGCGGTTTTCCACGGATACCGCTTCCGCCGCGATGCCCTCCGGCAGGGGGATAAAAAGAAACTCCGCTTTCTCTTCCTTCTTCTGGAAATGAAGCTCGCTCACTTTTTCCGCATCCTGTCCGGATTCTTTTGTATACTCCTTCCCGGGGGAAGAAATTTCTGTCACGGCAATGCTTTTATGCGCTGCAAAGTAAAGCATACCCGCCATGGCTCCCCCGCACAATAAAAGGGTAAAGCCAATGGTCCAGATTATCATTTTCCTGCTCATTGTCTTTTTTCTTTCGGCGGCTTAGGCCCCATGAACTGATAATAGTACGTCTTAAGCATACCGTTGTAAATTTTCCGGTTCTTATCAGCCTTTCGTCCGATGTCCCGTTCCGCCTGGTCGTATGCCGTAATCAGGTACATGCTGAAGCTATCCAGTGCGGCAAAACGCTGCCCGATGGTCTTATACAGCTCCGGCAAGTCCTTCTTATCCTCCAGACGTTCTCCATAAGGTGGATTGGTAATAATAAAGCCATATTTCTTAGGATGACTCAAATCCTTCACATCACGTCTCTGAAAATGTATCAGGTGGTCAACACCTGCCATTTTTGCATTTTCTCTTGCAATGGAAACCATTTTGTCATCAATATCAAAACCCTGGATATCTGTTACAATATCCGGATTTACCATGTCGTTTGCTTCCTCTATGGTGTCCTCAAACACACCTTCGGAAATAATGTTTTTCCATCTGCGGAAGGTAAAATCCCGCTTCATGCCGGGTGCAATCTGCGCTGCCATCATGGCCGCTTCAATGGGGATGGTTCCGCTGCCGCAGAAAGGGTCAATCAGAATACGGTCCTTATTCCACGGTGTCAGCATAATCATGGCTGCCGCCAGATTTTCGGCAATTGGTGCCTTTGCGGTAAGCTTGCGGTAGCCTCTCTTGTGCAGGGACTCTCCCGTGCCGTCCAGCCCTACCGTCACCTCATCCTTCAGTAAAAAGACACGTACCGGATAGCTTTCACCGTCCTCTGCAAACCAGTTTACATGGTAAACTTCCTTCAGCCTTTCCACCATGGCTTTTTTCATAATGGACTGAATATCGGAAGGACTGAACAGCTTGCTTTTGACGCTTCCCGCCTTTGCCACCCAGAACTTGCCGTTCACGGGTATGTATTCTTCCCACGGAAGGCTTTTCGTTCCCTGAAACAGCTCTTCAAAGGTTTCCGCATGGAAGGAACCTACTTTAATCAGTATACGTTCCGCTGTACGCAGGAAAACATTGGCACGGCAAAGTGCTTCCTCGTCACCGTAAAACGTAACCCTGCCGTCCGATACTTCCGTTACATCGTATCCCAAATCTATAATTTCTTTTTTCAAAACCGCCTCCATCCCGAAATGGCAGGGCGCAATCAGTTCAAAACGTCTCATCTTTTCTATCCTTCCTGTTCGCCATTCAGTATATCATTTTTTTGTATCGGTGGCAAACAAAAATACAGCCACCTGTCGGAGATTCTCCGGCGGATGACTGCATCTTTATGAAAATAACCGCAGACAGATAATAAACTAATAATTATATTTCTGCTCGTCCTGGTTCTTCTGGTTGTTCTGCTGGTTATTTTTCTGATTGTTCTGCTTCTTGTTCTGCTGATTCTGGTTGTTCTTCTGCATACTGTTGGAGCAGTTGTCGTACTGGTTCTGGTTATCATTGTACTGATTATTGTTAGACATATAAAAGCCCTCCTAATGGTTTTATTGTTACACCGTTAGTATGTCTGACAACAGAAAATTTATACACCCGGAAATAAGATTTTACGAAAATTTTATAGGACTTTTTTACTATTTTTTATTGCTTTTAGTACTAAAGTATTATATAATCAAGACGTGAACAGGAACGCATTAGAATTTCTTTCACACCCCTTATATTTTATTTATACTCCCCTCAATGAGCCACCAGCCCCCCTGGTGGCTCATTATTTTCCTCTTTTTATTATTTATAGCCATCCGCTCCGCCGCACCAGCCTGAAAATCAGTATCACACAGGCAACCGGAATGATAACCGGCAGCAATACGGACAGGATGGAAAAAACGGCCGCCAGAATAAGCACCAGTACCAGCACCACAATCAGAATAACCAGCCACAACGGCACATGATGTACCTTAACCTTGGGACCGCCATTCTCACCACTATCGGCATCCTCGTAAATATATTCCTCGGAACCTTCATACTCGGAAGAAGCTGCAGCTCTCTTCTCCGCATCTGCAATATTTCTTGCTAAAAGTCTGGGGTCGCCCAGACCGGTAATGACCTCATCCTCGTTTCTGCCCTTCCGTACTTCCGTGTTGATATACTCTTCGTAATAATTTATATTTTCAGTCACTACCTGCGAATTTACCCGGCTGGCAAGTGCTGCTTTCAATTCGTTGATAAATGTAACTCTGTCCATACTCCTCGTTCCTCTCTAAAGCTTCTTTTCCCGCACATGCTTCCGTGCAGGACTGTTACATTTTCCTTTCCTTATAACTTTCATTATAACAAAAAGGAACATGCTATATGTTGTTCACATTATAACATGCTCCTATGTTTGCGTAAATAAACCCCAAAAGAAGGTTTCCTAAACTTTTTATAAAATTTACAGTTTGAAATTGTCCAGACCGTCGCTTAAGCCTTCGGAAATCTCTTCCAGTTTGTTTGCTGTTTCTTCGAGCTGTCTCATTCGCTCATTCATATGATTGGTGTTTTCCATCATATCATCCGCAGCAGCCACAAACTGATTGGAAATATCGGAAAGACGTTTTACTCTGTCCAGAACACTTTCCTTGGCTGCATCCAGTGTCTCCATACTGCTGTTGACACTTTCCACATTTGTCAGGGAGCTTTCTACACCCTGTGCCACGGAAGCAAACTTCTCTACAGTTTCCTGCATCTTGCCGGCCTGTGTATCCATCTGCTGTTTGGTCTCTTCCATGAGCTGAACCATCTTGGCTGTTTCGTCCATAATGCTGGACAACGTCTTTTCTACTTCACCTGCATTGTCGGCGGACATACTTGCTAACTTACTGATCTGTTCCGCAATAACGGCAAATCCGCGGCCTGCCGCACCGGCATGTGCTGCCTCGATGCTTGCATTTACCGCCAGCAAATCGGTTTCATCCGCAATGTTGCGAATCATATCAATCGTCTGCTGGATTGCCTGTACGGAATCATTGGTAACCGTAATCTGTTCTGCAATACGTCCGATTGTATAAAGCATTTCCTGGTTGGCATCGTTTAATTCTTCCATAATCCGGGAAGCATCCTTCTCAGCTACGGAAACGGCATTTACAGTATCGTACATATCTGTCATTTCTTTGGAAATATACTCAATCTGTGTACTGATGTTGTAGATATTTTCTACGGACTCAGACGCCTTATCCGCCTGTTCGGAAGCATCCTTTACAATGCCGTCCATGCTCTTCTTCATAGCGCCCACATCCTGTGTTGCACCATTGGATATGGTAATCAATCCGTTGGAAGAGGCTAAAAGACTGTCGGTCGACTCCTTGATGTTGGATACAATCCTGTAGAGTTCATCCTGCAGGGTAACGGACATCTTGAAGATATCGCCGATTTCGTCTCTGCTCTTTACGTGCTTCGTCTTTCCGCTCTTAGTCAGGTGACCGGAAGCAACCTGTTCCAGGAATTTACGGGTCAGGGTCATCTTTCCGGCAAGGTTTTTTGCGAAAATCAGAATGATTATCATAAAGGCAACCATAATGGCTATGGTCGGAATAATGATTTTGCGAAGCTCGGTATTGACCTGTTGTTCAACATCCTCTGCGGTTCTGCCTGCAAATACGGCTCCGACCGTTGTACCGTCCGAATTAATCAGCGGTGTGAAATAACCATAGTAACGTACCTTCTGGAAAACATAATTCTGTTCAAAAACCGGTTTACCTTCCAGCACCTTCGCCAAAATATCCTTATCCATGGGCGCACCGGATGCTTTTGCACCTGTCGGATACTTGAGACTCGTCATAGTAAGACTGCCATCATAAATAAATGCCGTGTCAATCCCTACGTTTTCCTTCAGTGTATCCAAAAGCGATGTGTCACTGGATATAGCGATAGTGCCCTTATAGAGCTTACCGCCTTGATCCTTAAAATAGTCGCCCTCATACAAATTGGAGTAAGTGCAGACAATGGAATCCGCTGTAATCTGCAATTCCTTCTGTATTTCCGTATTCAGATTATTCCGCAAGATACCGGTACTAAGCGCCGCTACAATCACACCTATCATAAGAAGCGGAAATGCGAACAAAACCAGTAATTTTTTGGAAAATGAGAATTTCATACGTTTAACCCTTTACGCTACCTGCGGCAACGCCCTGTACAATGTATTTAGAGAGGAATAAATAAACAATAATAACCGGGAAAATGGAGAATACGATGGTTACATATACCTGACCCATATCAAACTTCAGCCAGTCAGCACTTCTTAACTGTGCAATAATGATGGGAAGGGTTTTAACCTTATCCTTCTTCAAAATCAGCGCCGGCTGGAAGTAGTTGTTCCAGCTGCTTACAAAGGTGAAGATTGCCTGTACGGAAATCGCCGGCTTCATAAGCGGTAATACGATGCTGTTGAAGGTTCTTGCTTCACCGGAGCCATCAATTCTTGCTGCTTCCACTAAGGAAAGAGGAAGAGTACTCTCCATGTACTGCTTCATATAGAAGTAAGTAACAGGAGCCGCGATGGAAGGAATGATCAACGGAATGAAGTTGTTCGTCAAATGCAGGTCATCTACCAGGTCGATGAAACCAAGTGCTGTAACCTGTGTAGGAATCATCATGACTGCCAAAATGAAGGTTGCGATAAACTTCTTCAGTTTGAAATCGTATACATGAATAGCATATGCGGTCATGGTAGAGAAGTATGTACAAAGGATAGCACTGCAGATAGCAATGATACAGCTGTTAATCATACCGCTGACAACCGGCTGGCTGCCCTTCATGACATTGGTCCAGTTTTCCAGGAAATGCGTACTGGGAAGTAAAGTAAATCCCTTTGTCAGTTCACCGTTGGAACGTGTTGAATTAATAAACAAAATGTAAAACCAAAACAGGCAGAGGAAGGAAAGAATTACTAATACTATATAAGAAATAACTCTTCTTGTGCCCACTCCAAGGCCCTTACTTTTTTTCTGTGCTACTTCTGATCTCATTTCCTACACCTCCTACTTATCCTTGTTGTTTGAGAACTTAAATACGATAAGGCTCAGGATACCGGTTATGATAAACAGGATAACGGAAAGTGCACCGCCCTTACCATAGTTCTTACTGAATAAGTGTTTGTTCAGATACATAATCATTGTCATGGTAGTGTTAGCCGGGCTACCCTTACCATCTGTTAAAATCTGAGGTACATCGAACATCTGCAGACCACCGATTAAGGAGGTAATCATAACGTAAATCAGAATCGGCTTTAACATCGGCAGAGTGATACGGAAAAATACCTGTGTAGAAGTTGCACCGTCTACCTCCGCTGCTTCAAACAATGCGGTATCAATACCCATCATACCGGCCATCAGAAGGATGGTAGTGTTACCAAACCACATTAAGAAGTTCATGGCTGCCACCAGACCTCTGGTACTCCATGTGTTACTTAAGAATTTATAAGGTGCATCAATAATATGCAAAGACATTAAAATATCATTGATAGGACCGCCTTCGGAGAACAGAACGAAGAACAACATGGAGAATGCGGATGCCATGATTAAGTTCGGCAGATAAATAACGGTCTTAAAGAATCTGGTTCCTTTCAGTCTAAGACTGGGATCAGAGAACCATGCGCCTAAAAGCAGGGAAACGATAATCTGCGGAACGAAGCCCAATACCCACATGATCATTGTATTTCTAAAATAGGACCAGACATCCGGGTTGGAAAACATTTCCTTGAAGTTGGTAAGTCCGACAAATCTGGGTCCAATGTGGGTCAGACCGGACATGTAATTTTCCATGAAGCTGTTGTAAACAGTCTTAAACAGAGGAATTAACTGAAAAACAAAGTATACTACAATGAAAGGTATTAAGAATATATAGCCCCATCTATTATAGCTTACTACCTTTCCCTTTTTAACTTTCACTTTTGACATATGGGTTGCCTCCACTTACATTATTTTACAGAGCTCGCAGTAAATCCTTGCAGCCAGACATGCCGCAAGTAATTTGCTGCCGGCTCTGCTTTACTGCTAACTTATGTCTTGTCAAAATTCAAAAAGCCATGCCCGCCTGCACACAACAGGCAGACATGGCTATTTTTAACCAACTGCTATTTTGTAGTAATTAGTATGTTAAATCCGGATACTTAACTACTACTGCCTTCTTGAAGTTGTCAAGAGCAGTATCAAGGTCAACATTGCCTTCGAAGTAATCCTTCATAGCATTCTGGAATTCTTCGTTGCATCCCTGATCGTAAGCGGAAAGGTTGCTTAAGACGATGGACTTAGCACCTGCAACGTAGATACCCAGAGGGTTAACACCGCCAAGGATTGTGGAAGTATAATCAGATTCAGCCATAGCTTCCATTGCAGGCTGGTTGTTTACGAAGTCGTCATCCTTCTCAACGATTCCCTTCATGATGTCTTCATCACAGGTAAGTTTCAGCATGATGTCTTTAACAAGGGACTTGTTGTCTGTACCGGTTGCAGCGCAAATCCAGGTACCGCCCCAGAAGAAGCCCTGAGGTCCTTCAGTGATACCCCAGCCACCCTGGTTACCGATAGAACCTTCGGTATCAGCAGCCATGGAGAAGTTTATTAACCAAGCGGGTCCAAAGTAGCAGAATACTTTGCCATCGGGATAGAAGCCTTTAGACCAGTCATCAGACCACAGTGCATGTGTTCCAGCATAGCCTTCATCAGCCATCTTCTTGGAGTCATCAACCCACTTCATAATGTTGTCGTCGATGTTGATCTTGCCATCTACAACCCACTTAGAAGATACGTTGTTGGAGTATACACGATATGTATCCATTACGGAAGAGCACATCTTGTAGCCTTTTTCCTTAGCGGTTGCTGCGGTAGCTACGAAAGTATCCCAATCCTTAACAGCTTCCTGAACGGTTGCTGCATCGTCGGAACCTAAGATATCCTTAGCTGCTTCTCTGTTGTAGAATAAAGCGCCGGGACATCCCTGCCATGAAACACCCTTTAATACGCCGTTGGAATCGGTAACGATGTCCTTGGTGTACTGATACTGGTTAGCAAGGTCTGCATCTGTGATACCAAGATCAGCAACAGGCATTGTGTAATCAGAATTAACATATTTCAGAGCGTAGTCAGCTTCTACAAGGAAGATATCAATCTTGTCATCAGCTGCTGCATCTGCCTGATTTAATAAAGTAGCATCCAGGTTGTTCTGGTAAGCGTTGTCTGCGTTTGCAACGATGGTCCAAACTACATCAACGTCACCAATCTTACCATGGGTAGCGTCTACTTCTTCATATCCAGGATAGTGATCGGTTACACGAGACTTAAATTCCTCGTTCCAGCAGTAGATGTTCAGGACTTTGCCTTCATCAGCTGCTACATCTGCGTCAGTGCTTTCTGCATCGGTAGATGCAGCAGGAGTGCTTTCAGCAGGTGTTGTGCTTGTGGGTGTGTCATTGTTTGTAGTTGTGTCACCACATCCAACAAGCATGGTAGCTACGGTAGCTACAGTAAGCAGAATGCTTAATGCTTTTCTTTTCATTACTTTTTTTCCTCCCTTAAATAATGATAGATATTTGTTGTTTACCAACACGTATACTATACATCACCTTTGATATTTTTGCAATACTTTTTCAAATTTTTTTATGCACCTTTTACACATATATTCCCCTTCAATGTCTTTTTTTGTTTCTTTTCTATCGTTTTGCACAGTGGACAGACCTTTTTTTTCGATAATAATGCCTTATAGGGCAATTTTTAGTTGCGCTGTCATTTTATCTTGTGTATAATTCAATATAAGTATATGGAATATTATACAATTATATAAAAAAGGAGATAAGAAGGCATGAAATTTGGTTTCTTCGATGACGCCAATCAGGAATACGTCATCACAACCCCCAAAACGCCGCTTCCCTGGATTAACTATTTAGGCTGCAACGATTTCTTCAGTCTGATTTCCAACACCTGCGGCGGTTATACTTTTTATAAGGACGCAAAGCTGTTACGTCTGACCCGTTATCGTTACAACGATATCCCGGCCGATACAAACGGCAAGTATTTCTACATAAAGGATGGAGATACCGTGTGGAATCCCGGCTGGCAGCCTTCTAAAACAGAGCTGGATTCTTACGAATGCCGCCACGGTATCGGATACAGCCGTTTCACCGGCAAGAAGAACGGTGTGGAAGCCTCCACTCTTGCATTCGTTCCCATGAACGATACCTGCGAAGTAAACAAGCTTACCATTACCAATACTTCCGATTCCGTAAAAGAGTTAAAATTATTTTCCTATGTAGAATGGTGTCTGTGGAACGCAGACGACGATATGAAGAACTTCCAGCGTAACCTGAGTACCGGAGAAGTAGAAGTCGTTGATTCCACCATCTTCCACAAGACCGAATACAGAGAGCGTCGTAACCACTACGCAATTTACTCCGTAAATGCCAAGGTAGATGCTTTCGATACCAGCAGGGATGCATTCCTCGGTGCTTACCGCGGTGCTGCTCTTCCCGAAGCTGTTGAAAACGGTGCCTGCACCAATTCCATGGCAAGTGGCTGGTCTCCCATTGCTGCTCATCAGATTAACCTGACTCTGGCTCCCGGAGAAAGCAAGACTTATGTTTTCGTTTTAGGCTACATTGAAAATCCCGAAGATGACAAGTGGGAATCCTACGGTGTTATTAATAAGAAGCGTGCTTTCGCAATGCTTGACCGTTACAAGACCGAGGCAGATGTTGATGCTGCTTTCGCTGCCCTGAAGGATTACTGGAAGAAGCTTCTTTCCAAGTACACCATTGAATCTTCCAATGATAAGGTAAACCGTATGGTCAACACCTGGAACCAGTATCAGTGTATGGTTACCTTCAACATGTCCCGTTCCGCTTCCTATTATGAATCCGGTATCGGACGTGGTATGGGCTTCCGTGATTCCTGTCAGGACTTACTTGGTTTCGTACATCTGATTCCCGACCGTGCAAGAGAAAGAATTATCGATATCGCTTCCACCCAGTTCCAGGATGGCAGCGCTTATCATCAGTATCAGCCCCTTACCAAAGAGGGTAATGCCGATATCGGCAGCGGCTTCAATGACGACCCTCTGTGGCTGATTGCAGGTACTTCCGCATATGTAAGAGAAACAGGCGATACTTCCATCTTAAAGGAAATGGTTCCTTACGACAACGATATGTCCGTAGCTACCACCCTTATGGAGCATCTGAAGCGTTCCCTGGATTACATCATCAATCACAAGGGACCTCACAAGCTTCCTTTAATCGGACGTGCAGACTGGAACGACTGTCTGAACTTAAACTGCTTCTCAGAGCATCCGGGTGAATCCTTCCAGACCTTTGGTCCCAGCGAAGGCCCCGTTGCAGAATCTGTATTCATTGCAGGTATGTTTGTAAAATACGGCGAAGAATATGCTCAGTTAGCCGAACTTCTCGGCGATGAAGCCGAAGCTAAGAGAGCCCGTGATGAAGTTGCCGTTATGTACGATGCTATCTTAAAGGATGGCTGGGACGGTGAATGGTTCATCCGTGCATACGATGCATATAGCCACAAGGTTGGTTCCAAGGAATGTGAAGAAGGCCAGATTTACATCGAGCCCCAGGGCTTCTGTGTACTTGCCGGCGTCGGTGTCAAAGAAGGACAGGCTAAAAAGGCTCTGGACTCCGTTAAGGAAAGACTGGATACCAAGTATGGTGTCATGATTTTACAGCCTGCTTACACCAGATATCACTTAGAGCTTGGTGAAATCAGCTCCTATCCGCCCGGATACAAGGAAAATGCAGGTATCTTCTGCCACAACAATCCCTGGGTTTCCATCGCAGAAACCGTTATCGGACGCGGTGACCGTGCATTTGAAATCTACAAGAAGACCTGCCCCGCTTATGTGGAGGACATCAGCGAAATTCATCGTACCGAGCCTTATGTATACTCCCAGATGGTTGCCGGACGTGATGCCAAGTTCCACGGCGAAGCTAAGAACAGCTGGCTGACCGGTACTGCAGCATGGACCTTTGTCAACATCTCCCAGTACATCTTAGGTGTATATCCTACCCACAAGGGCTTAAGCATCAATCCTTGTGTACCTAAGGGCTTTGGTGACTTCAAGCTGACCCGTGCTTTCCGTGAAGGCATCTACAACATCGAAGTCAAGAACCCGAACGATGTAGAAAAGGGTGTTGTTTCCATGGTAGTTGACGGAACACCTGTTGAAGGTAATGTTATCCCTTACGAAAAGGGCAAGACTGTTTACAACGTAGTTGTAACCATGGGCTAATCCCTTCTCTTTCCAGAGAGAATTTTCACAGGTAAATAAAAACTGCTTTCCAAAGCAAAAAAGACTGTATCTGCTTTAGTGGATACAGTCTTTTATATTATAAATATTTCCAATATTTTTTTCTCTTTTCTCTTGACATATGCTCTATAAGAATATATAATGTTTAATGTTGTGAGAGCAACAGATGTGCGTTTAGCTCAGCTGGATAGAGCGTTTGGCTACGGACCAAAAGGTCGGGGGTTCGAATCCTCTAACGCACGTTAAAAGCTTCTTCCATTAGGAAGAAGCTTTTTTTGTACAGATTATTTAAAAGCAGCCGCTCTCATCTGCAAAGCGGCTGTTTTCTAAATTCTTCTGCGTTTGAATTGTTAATCTCTTTAGATTACAAGGTATTGTCTACTCTTCTTTTGTTTCCTTTTTGGCACCCAGCTTGTCGCTGACCTGCAGCAGCCATACACATGCAATAATTACCACGGCTGCCACAAAAATGCCCGCCATACCATAACCCATTATTTTAAGTCCCAGCATAACTGTTTCCTTCATAGCTTTGTCTCCTTTTCTTTTCTGTCCTGTATTCCGCGGCCTGCGGAAAGTTACTGTTCTGCTTTTCCGCGATCTGCGGAAAGTTACTGTTCTGCTTTTCCTGATTCTATTACATAAACTGTGTCACAATCTGTATAATCAGACCGCCTGCAATTGCGGAGCAGACCTGACCTGCCACATTGGCTCCGGCTGCCTGCATGAGAATGATATTGCCGGGCTTTTCTTCCTGTGCCATTTTCTGAACCACACGGGATGCCATGGGGAATGCGGAAATACCGGCTGCACCGACCATAGGATTGATTTTGTTTTTCAGGAAAATATTCATAAACTTGGCAAGCATAACACCGCCGACGGTATCAAGGATAAATGCCGCAAGACCGATTGCCATGACAAGCAGGGTATCCAGTCTTACAAAATCCTCCGCCTTCATGCTGAAGGAAATGGTAATACCCAGAAGCAGGGTAATCAGATTGGTAAGAGGTCCCTGCGCCGTTTCGGATAAATTCTGCAGAACACCACACTCTCTGATTAAGTTACCGAACATCAGACATCCGACTAAGGATGCGGAAGAGGGAGCAATAAGTCCCACAATAATAGTAACAATGATCGGGAACAGGATGCGTGTTCTCTTGGATACGGAGCCCGGCTTGTAATCCATGGAAATGCTTCTTTCCTTTTTAGTAGTAATCAGCTTTATGGTCGCCGGCTGCACAATGGGTACCAGAGACATATACGAATACGCAGCTACCGCTATGGCACCGATGTATTTGGAATGCAGCACCTGCGATACCAGAAGGGATGTGGGGCCGTCCGCCGCACCGATGATACCGATGGACGCCGCATCCTTTAAATCAAATCCAAGTAATAATGCCAGCAAAAGTGCTGCAAAAATACCAAACTGTGCGCCCGCACCGAACAAAAACATAATCGGCTTGGCGAGCAGGGGACCAAAATCAATCATGGCTCCGATACCGATAAATAAAAGCAGAGGCAGAGCTTCCGATGCCTCAATACCCACTTCGTACAACCACTGAATAATACCATGTGACTCCGGAATGCCCTCTAAAACCTGATTGATGGCATTGCTGCCGGGAAGGTTTACCAGAATTGCCCCAAATCCCATCGGCAGTAAGAGTGCCGGTTCATATTCCTTTTTAATTGCCAGATAAATCAATAATGCGCCTACTGCATACATAACAAGCTGCTGCCAGGTAATGGCACAGACGCCCTCCCATAAAAAACTCATTTTTTCGTCCTCCACGTATAAAAAATTTTTAACGCATCAAATTAAGTATATTACATTATATCGGGAAGCTATTCCAAAGTAAAGAATTATGTGGTAAACTTTAACAGGAATTTAATACTAAAAATGAACGTTAGGAGATGTTATCGTGCATTTTGATCTACATTGTCACACAAAAGAAGGTTCCTTAGACGGAAAAGCAACGCTTCGCGAATATGCACTTTTGCTGAAAGAAAAGGGCTATGACGGCATGCTTCTTACCGACCATAATTCTTATAATGCCTACCGCTGCTATAAAAAGATAAAGGATGAACCGGTTTTTAAGAATTTCACGGTGCTAAAAGGCATTGAATATGATACCATCGATGCCGGACATATTCTGATTATTATGCCGGAGTATATCAAGCTGCCCATTTTGGAGCTCAGAGGACTTCCGGTTGCAGCACTGATTAAAATTGTTCATTTCTTCGGTGGTATTTTAGGCCCCGCACATCCCTGTGGGGAAAAATTCCTGAGTTTCTGCCGTAGCAAGGTCTACCGCAAAAATCCTGATATTTTAAGAGAATTTGACTTTCTGGAGTCTTTCAACGCCTGCGAGAGTCCCGACTCCAACCACAAAGCCCATGAGCTTGCCCGACATTACGGTCTGAAGGAGTTCGGTGGCAGTGACTCCCATAAAACGGATGCCATCGGTTTTGCCTACACAGAATTTGAAGATAGCATTTTTACGGAATCCGACTTAATACATGCGCTAAAGAAAAAATCTCATATTACCTGCGGCGGGCGTTACTACCACGGCACAACCAAGGAAAGAATCGGCGTATTCAACAATGTCCTGGTATACTCCTTTTTCTTCTACAACAAGGCAGCCGGTCTTTTTCGCTCTCATAAGAGAAAAAATGCCATTACAACTTTACGCAAAGGGGCATGAGCAATTGCCCCTATAAAAAAATTTTGTGTAATGCTGATAAGTATAAAAAAAAGCTTCAAATACTGATAATTCGTACTTGAAGCTTTTTTACTGCTGGTGGCCGGACTTGAACCGGCACGGTGTTGCCACCGAGGGATTTTAAGTCCTAGACTATCAATACCATATTTACGACAAGAATAGAAATAACTGGAATATAATATCCCATCAAATACCCATTCTATCAATAATTCTGTGCAAAATCCCCCGAAATCTCACAGTTCCAGACTATGTAACAAAAATACCTTCCAAAATACGTTCGGAGGGATATTACAAACATTTTATCAGGAACCGTGCCAAATTTGTTTCAGTTCTCTGCCATGACATACATAATGTTTTAAAAAAGACATTCTCGCAAAGGATGTCTTTATTATGAAAGGGGTAAATATGGATTATCAGATTGAAATTAAACAAATCGTGGACTATCCACGCTGCCGCATTTACAGAAGCTTTTTTAGAGATCTTATGGAAGATAGGAATATCCGGACAAACGGAAGTTCCTATCTTTTTTATTACATGACACTTTGCTCCTTTGCTAACTTCCGGAGCTCCTACAAAAGGATTGAAGGAATCTCCTACCTTATCAGCCCCGGGGAATGGATTTGCACACTTTCTGAGTTATCGGAATGGTTCCGCATCCGCTTCCAACACCAGGCAGTATCAATTCTTGATTTTCTACAGGAAAGACATTACATCACTTATAGTAAACTTGCTCGGGGGAATCTGATCAAATTTACGATATCAGACTGGAAAAGCAACAATACCTGGCTCGAATATAACTATCCCTGTACAAAAGATATAGGATTTTTCTTTTTTCCGGTATCGACAGTACATGAGCTTATCAGCATGGGCCGCTGTTCTGAAATGGATATTGTATTAGACCTTTGGATTCACGCTATCTATAACGACGCACAAATCCAGGGCTCCGATATCGGCCCGGTTGTATATTTCCGTAATTCCACAAAAAATCCGCTCATTAGCTATACGGAGCTTTCCGCACGTTGGGGGATCTCCAAAGCTACTGTGTCCCGGGTTTTGAATAAACTGCAGGAAATGGAATACTTGTCACTGGTATCCTTCACCGGCAGGCACGGCAGCGTCATCTATCTGTGCAGTTATCTATCTACCATGTTTGCAATCAGTGACGTAATAATCGACAAAGAGGAGGTTTCCATGACTTTCAAAGTACCTATTCATTTACCTGACGAAACTCCGGCTCTTGACAATACAGCCATCCGGGAGGAACAAATTATCATTGATGAATCTGTAAGCAGCGTTTCAGATAACGCTCCTTGCGTTTCAAATTCGCACATTCGCGCAGTCATCAAAAAAGTAGCCGGAATCCTTCCTGCCTTCTTCTCTTATGATGATTTTTGCACAAATACACTTTTAAGAAGGAGGCCATATGAATAGTATCACAGATTTACTCGACCTTGAAGACTCTGATATCATTATCAGTGACATTTCCATTCAGGGTACAAACAAAAACATTACTCTTGAAACCCGTCCCGTCCCACATTTCTGTCCTTCCTGCGGTTTTCGCATGCATTCAAGAGGTATTAAGCAGCGAACCATCAATCATCCGATTCTTCAGGACAACTACTCGCTGACTCTGATTCTGAAACAACGCCGTTGGCGGTGCACAAATCCGGATTGTCTCTATGACACCAGTGAATCCTTTAAGTTTGTCAATAAAAAACGACGTACCACAAATGCTACTGACATGCTTATTGTAACCGCCTACCGCAACCTAATGGAAACATCTGTTTCCATCGGCAACCGTTTTCACGTCTCTGATACCCATGCTCATGAAGTCTTCGACCGTTACGTAAAAATGGATCGTCTAAAACTTACTGATGCCGTCTCTATTGATGAGGTCCACCTGGATATGGATGAATACTGTATGTACGCTTTAGTGATACAAGACTTCCATACCGGTGACCCCATTGACCTGCTTCGCAGCAGAAGAACCAACGTAACGGAACCATACTTTGTCTCAATCCCCATGGAAGAAAGAAATGCCGTCAGTTATCTTATTTCTGACATGTACAATCCTTATCTGTCTTATGTCGATAAGTACTTTCCAAATGCTGTTCCTGTTGTTGACTCCTTCCACGTAATCCAGTGGATTACACGCATGATTGATAATTACATAAGACAGCTTCTCAAAAAATTTCGCCAACGGGACAGAGAATATCAGGACAAACTCTCATATGAAGAACAAAAGCCGGTTTCCTTACCTCCTTCTGATGAAGTTTATCTTTTGCAAAAATACAGGTGGCTGATTCTTGCCAACCAGTCAAATATCAAATATCACACAGACCTGCGTATGGATTCCCATTTTCACTGTATGATGAACACCTACGATTATGAAGATGCACTATTTCGGATTGATCCCAAACTCCGCGATTTTCGGGATTTAAAAGAACTCTACATCCAGTTCAATAATCATAATGCCGGGATTCCGGTAAAAGCCCGTGAAGAGTTAGAACAGCTCATCACCAAATACAAATCCTGTGGTTATGAAATGTTCCGTGAGTTTGCTTCACTTTACGGTAATTCCCTTCAGTTCGTGCAATGTCCAGATCTATGAGTAAGTCTGGCATACGAACATACCTGGTGTTGTAATACTGCTTGCATGCTTCCATACCAAATGCACATGCCATGTATGTTTTATCACAGCCTGTTGCACCGGTAATAAAAAGATTCCGGTGTTCAGATATATATTCGCAGGTGGCAAGTCTGTTTATCAGCTCCTTATTCAACTTGCGTCCAGAAGTATAGTTGATATCCATGATACTTGCTTCCGGCTGGTCGAATCCGGCATTGCGGATAAGGCGCTTCTGGCGGTTATTCTTGCGGTTGCTGTATTCGATATCGACCAGCATTCCAAAGCGGTCCTCAAAAGGAACTTCCTTGAATTTAGGATCGTCAAGCTGGTTACGGAATGCATCTGCCATTGTTGTAAGACGCATTTCAATTAGTTTATCTATTGTACTCTGATTTGTCATATGTGATTACCTCCGATAGTAGTCGGCACCTCTTGTGATGCCGTGTGCTTTATGTGTGGTCTTGGATCCAGGTGATTCTGGTTCCGCTTTTACAGAACCCGTTACAAGGATGTTTTTGATACTCTTGTAGCTTGGCAAAGATGTATAGGATAATGCCTTTTTACAGGCAGCTTCCAGCAAAGCCTCTGAGTATTTATCAGTAAGCTTCAGAATCCCCATACAGCTTCTATAAGTCTGTTGTTCCACACGTTTGGAGGTCAGTATTGCATTGACCACAGTGTACGTATTTATGCCAATCCGCTCAACCCATTTGCGGAAACGGTCGCCGTTCCATTCCAGATATTTCTGGTGGTCTTCCGGCATATGTTCCGTGACCGTGCTGTACTGCCCAGGGCGTCCTTTCAGGCGACGATGGGAAGCAATGCGGTTATGGTTGTAAAAAATTTCAAAGGTGGTATCTGTTACCTTTACATCAACTTTCTTTTTGATGTATTCATACGGAACTGAGTATAGCATTCCGTCCACAGATATGTGATAATTGAACTGGACGATGGCTGTCTTCCAGTCACTCAGTTCAAAGCGGGTAGCAGGTAATGGCGCAAGTAATGGCTTTTCATCTTCAAGGAATAAGTCCAGCCGGCTGCCCTCTTTCTTTTGAAAGAGTCTTTGATTGAATTGTTCCAGTTTTTCTATGATTGCACGGTTTAATTCGGTAAGAGAAAAGAACTGTTCATTCCGGAGTGCTGCTGTTATCCAGGTAGAAATATTTCCTACTGTTCCTTCCGCATTCGGCTTATCCTTTGGTGTCCTGACACGGGCAGGTATGATAACTGTGCCATAGTGCTCAGCCATTTCCTGATAGGTTTCATTGATCTGCTGGTCGTTCCAACCACCATTGTGAACAACTGCTGTCTTGCAGTTATCTGGTACGAGGATTCTGGCAACACCGCCAAAGAACTCGTACATATGGACATGAGCAGTGATCCATGATTTCTGCTTCATATCTAGAAAGGCTTCTACATACGCATACTGGCTGTAAGTCATTACACCTACGAATATGTAAGCCTTTAAGATTTCACCGGTATCTGGGTCGATGATTGTTGCAGGATCCCCTGCCCAGTCAACTTCAACCTGCTCACCGGGTTTGCGTTTGATGTGCATGGTAGCACGTCGTTTCTGCTCATCCTGCTGGATGTGATAGCAGAATTGAGAATACATGAGCGGCTCATTGCCGTTGGCACGGCAGTCCTCCATGTATTCAGTCCACAGGAGCTTTTTACTGACTCCGTTGCGGAGCAGTTCTTTGTGGATGTAGTCGTAGTCAGGCATTCGCTTTTGAGAGCGGTCACATTGTTTTGGATAAAACAATCCTTCAAGAACTTCATCCGTTTGATTGTCTTCCAACGGCCAAGAGATATCTAATTCTTGTGCTCGCTTTAAGATCTTTGCCACGGTATTTCTTGAACACGGAACGCTCAATGCTATGTTCCGATTACTAAATCCTAAGCTTGATAATCTTAGGATTTCTCGATATTTGGTCATAATGGTGACCTCCTGTATAATAGATTTACACAATAATTGTGCATAATTCTATTATAAAACAAGTGACTCATTGTGACCGGAATAGTGGCTCACAGCAAAACGGAATAACGGCTCACTCTCACCGGACAGGTGGCTCATTGAAGCACAGATTATTCAAATGATGATTTTTAAGGAGAACACTTATGGATACATATCAGATGATTACACTGGAAGAAGCCCTTTGCCTCTCATCTCTGCAATTCAGGAACAAATACAATGATGCCGTAGAAACCATATGGCACTTACAGCAGGAATTACATGAACTACGCTCAGAAAATGAGGCTCTCTGGAAATCCTACGAGGAAGTTTCGGATCAACTCTTCGGATAAAAAACATGAGGGACTGGCGAACCTGTCAGCCCCTCAAACTGTACCCTCAAACCAGCCCCTCAAACCAAACCCTCAAAAACTCCATTAAAATAAGAGGCAGCCCCTCACGACCGCCCCTCAAATAGATTGGCAAACCCTCAATAAGTTTGATTATCCCATTTTTTTAACTTATAAACTGCTCGCATGAAACCAAAAAAATTACACACAGCAAATATTCCTTCTTCGTATTCTGTTGCGAATCTAGGTGATTAATCAACTGTCGTCTGCCTTTTGTAGTGTTTTTTAGCATATTTTTCTCTATACTCCATATTTTTTTCTCTACATCACAATGGCTTCTGCAATCTTTATTCCCATCATTGTTGCTTGAAGAATTCCTTGCGTCTCACCACCGCAATCTCCACCAATATAAAGTCCTTCCATACTAGTCATAAAATTTTCATCTGTAATAATTTTATCCCACAATCCTTCTAATTCTAAACCTACAACATTTACTTTGGGCAACAGCTCATCTATGCATATTCCGTTAATATTCGCAAGATATCCGAAAATCTCTTGTGCAACATAACAATAATCATCCACCCCCTCTTTAAGTAATCTATATACCGGACCATTCTTTACATATGAAGAACTAATAGGATACATTGACTCTCCATCAATCATATTCTTAAAACTGAGATAACTTTGATAAATAGGACGTCCCTTACTTATTTTTTGATATTCTACCAATATACTGTTGACAGTGTCATAATAATCCATATTCTCCTTATTTGATGGCTTAATTTGTGTTAATAATGCAAAATTAGCATATTTACTCTCTACATCAGTTTTTGTAAGGATATGCCCATCCAACAAAGTATATTTTCCATAGTTTGCAAACTTAAGTCTTCCTCCATGAATCCCAGCACAAAAACAAAATGTTTTATATTTTGTTCCATTATACTCTGTTCTTGCCTTAAAATCAGGATGAAGTTTCCCCAATTCTGTCAGATATTCCTTTGGCATTTCAAATCGAAATCCAATTGATGAAATAGGAGACTTATAATCTATTCCCTTTTTATGTATGTTATCTCTAAACCACCCTATTCCCTTTCTTCCCATAGCCAATAGGAGCTTTTTACAAAACACCTTTTCATTATTACTTAATGAAACCACGAAAATATTATCCTTTTTCTCAAAGTCTATCATCTCCTCATTAATATAATCAACACTTTGTGTTTGTAATTTTTCCCGCCACAAGCTGATTCTCTTTTTTATATCGTCACTACATAATACACACACCGGATATTCTTTAACAGAAAAGCCATACTGACTAATTAGAATTTCATTTGAAATAAAATCTGTATCACTGTCCACACTCCATAATTCACACGCCTCATTCTTTATTCTGTCATAATCATTAGCTAATTTCTTTTTCAACTCTTTACCACTCGGAAAAAAAGACAATTTGGCTGAATCTCCATAATGAACACAGCCACCAAACCCAGAAATAACATTACAAGCTTGACAACTGCGGCATTCCTTCCCCGCATCTACTGCACAGTATCTTGTCGCAAAATCATTGCCACTTTCAACTATAACAACCTTTTTCCCTTTATCAGCTGCACTTAACGCACAAGAAATACCACATGGTCCAGCACCGATTATTCCAATATCATATATGTACATAAACATCAGTCCTTTACTTAAGAATCATTAGAATAGATATTGCAGCGATAATAATTGAAATTACGCTAATATATATATTTTGCATGCTACGACTTTCATGCTTAAGTTCTTCTATTTCCTTTTTTAATTCATTTATAGCTCCTTGCATCGCATTTGCGGGAATTACATCTATAATGTTTCTTTTCTCTTGATATTTTCCTTTATATTTACTAGCAAACTGATTCATTTTCACAAATTCAATTGTTGCATAATGCTCGTTACGTTTTATCGTCACGGGCCTATTTGACGTATTAAATAACAAGCAAAAAAGCGTTCCACGAAATCCAGGATCTACTTGTTGACCATTAGACAAAATAATCCCCTGGCAAAATAATCCCACTGTAAGACCAAAATGAGCAACAACATCCTTTGGCAAACAAATATCTTCTTTACTTGATACTATCGCATAGTCATAAGGTTCAATAGTAAGTCTAAAATTGTCTTCTTCTATTTTCCTAATTTCACCACTATAGTAGTATTCATCGCCTAATCTTAAGTCATATGATGCCCCTTTAACATTTTTTTCTGTTGCGCCTTTAACAAGCATACCATTTTGTATCATAAGTTTAATATCTTTTTCCGAAAGAAAGCTCCCTATTTCAAAGAGCTCTACCAATCGTATTATAATTCCTACCGAAGCTTCAATATCATTATTCTGAATAATATAATTAGGTTCATCTGCATAAAAACGATCTTTCTTTCTTTGTAATAGAATCTCTCTAGACACAGTGCCTCCATCTCGTTTTAGAATTCTTTCATCTAAACAAGAATCGTCAGCGTCAATAAAAAAACTCAAAAATCTCTCCTTATCCGTTGTACTCATCTGCCCGTACGATTCAGGACTTATTACCAAAATTGCTAATCTTCCCAAATCAGTTATTCGTTTTACCTCCGACTTTGTTATAGCATATTTATAATTTCTATATACCGTCGAAGTCAGAAAAAGACCTCGTAAATTCTCAAAATTAAGTTCGTCCGTATAAATGTAATGCCCTTCATCGTCATTTCTTTTAGGTCGTGTTGTCAAAGCTCTCGCATCAACATAATTCTCGCCACTATCAAGAAGTCTTTTTGCGATTGTTGTTTTACCTGCACAACTTGTCCCTGTTAGAATTATACCATCTAATTTCATCTACTTTTCTCCAAAACAATAATTAGCTCTTTCTTTAATGACGCCCACTTAATATTGTTACTTCTTTGTGTTCCTGGAATACATCTATCTGTTCGATATTTTTCTTTGAACCCCAAGCTATAACAATCATTGATCACTTCTTCTATCGCTTCCCTCCTATCCGTTTCCTTTGGAAATTCTGGAAGCACATAACATAAATATCCTCCCTCAACCAAGCTCTCGTATATTTTTTTATTGCATATTTTCATATCAGTCACGTATTTTTCAACATTTCCTCTATTGTTTCTTCTATACCTTGCACCTATTTCACAATGCAATTCATCAAAAAAAGTGCGATTTTCAATGTAATATGACAGACGTTGCGATTTGACATAATCAATCATTTTGGGATATGGAGGAGATGTAACGACTAAATTAACCTTACCCTTTAAATAATCCAAATCTACCTGGAGGATATCCGCATTAATGATATTCTCAACACATTCATTCTCGTATATATTAATAACTTTTCCTCCCAACAGTTCCTTGTGTTCTTGCACGCCTCTCACACACCCTAATATGCTACTTTTAAACTTCTCTATTGTATGCTTATGCTTTAAACACTCGTCTTTCGGTTTTACATTATCAGCAATATATGCCCATCCACCATTTTGGCTACATACAGTTGTTAGTATATTCGATAAACACAGATGATAAAGTGCTTTCAAACCCTCATCGCCACTAGACATATTTACTTGATCGTATTTCAAAACAATAAATGCAAGTTCATTTAAGGTATTCTGCTCATACCAACCATGTAATTCCTTCCTTTGATTGGCAAGCAACGATAAATAATCTCTCGCACTATCATAGTCATTCAAAATTCGATTGACACTTTGCATGCATTTATCTAAATCTACAAATGGACTAAATAAAGTAAAAAAGTCTTTTGATATCTTACTTGCAATGAAATTGTTATCAATGGATATCGGCACTCGATTCTGTATTAGTGCTTGAACTAATGTTGTTCCTATACCACCAAACGGATCCATTACCACATCCCCTTCTTTAGACAAAATCTCAATAAGTGTATATGGTATTTCAGGAATATATGTTGCTGGATATGTATGATATTTTCGATTATTAAATGGAAACATTGTATCTTTATCAACGATTTTTCTATTTCCAAAATCCCAGTTTACACTTTCTAATTTATCTATTATCTCTCTGTCCAATGTTTTCAACCTCGCTAAATAGTCTGTGTTCATAACTGTTTATACCTTTAGATTGTAAAAAGTTATAAACCGCATTACTTACCCTTTTCCTCCTTGGTTCCGCCAAACCTCCTGTTTTAGCAAGTCCATAGTTTGCATTACGTAAAAATGCTCCTATTAGTATTTCATGTGTATTATGCCCTATAGTCAAGCATTCCTCCGATACAAAATTAATTTCCAACTGTCTATTTGTCTTGTTTTTATCTACTATTGCATGAAATGCAACTGCGTATTCTGTTTCACCTAATGTTGTCTCCAAATACTGATTACATTCCATTTCAAATACTCTTCGAGACTTATAATCGGAAAACAATTCATATAAATCAATTTCCTGAGATACATATATTCCAACACAAGCAAAAAGGTCGCCCCTCATTAATCGTTTTATTATTCTTGACGGATTCATACACACCTTTATCTTTTTGTACAAACGTCCTTCTGTAAAGGAATATTCCGTATTATAAAATTCAATAACAACCTTATCCTCATTAGCTGTTATATTTATATTTGCGCTTGACGGAACATGCACACCAAGCATTTCTAATGCGTCCCTTGCTGTACTTTTATTGGATAACATTTGAAACAACATTACCGAATTGTATTCTCCTTCTTGTGTCGTAGGCACAAGCATATCATCCCAGTATTCATCTTTAACATTGCACAAAGCTGCTATCAGTTCAGAATCTGTAAATTGCCATTTAATGATTGAAGGATCCTTCTCTAATACTGCATCCATTGCATCTGCCATCATACATTTAGCAGCAAAATCTTGCGGATTATATAACAGCAAAGCATATGTTATAGAATTATTAAAATTTTTAATTGCTTCTTTATTATTATTTGCCTGGCGAATTAATAAGTTTTCTATTCTCATGTGTTCCCCTTGTTTTCTATTTATAAATTTTCCTACTCTTCTATTATTAATTGTATCAACATTTAGAAATATAAATATCCACGCAAGTTCCTTTTTTAATGTACAATTATTCCCTATTTGCGCTACTCTGTGTCGTAATAAGCTATAAAGTTCCCTGATACAATACTTACTTTTCTGGAACGGGATGCAGAGAACATCATCTCCGCACTCTCAATGTTTGGTATGCTCCGCCCTCATCCCAATAGAAAACAACACGCTTATCCTACTTCCCTCCGTTCTCATCCGCCACCACAAGTATCTCCCTGTAGAGCTGCTGCAAAATCAGAGAAATAATAAAACACTTGGTGTTGTCCTCTTCAGGCATAACCAAAAATACCGCTGTCTTCTGCATACAAAACATCTCAGCATCGATACTGGTATCAAAGCACAGTATCTGCTCCAGTTCGGAATCCAGTATCTATTTAAATAATTCCGTGAAAAGAACAAATTGCGTAAAGAAGGACTGACATTTCTGCCAGTCCACAACAATAGATATTCCTGCAATCACATTTCATCAATCAAGTCAAACCCATCAGAACCTTGTATAAAAATCTTAATTATTAAACTCATTTATATCAGCATCCTAACACTTCCGAATATATCGAAAATACTCATAACTTCCTTTTTAGCGTTCATTATCTCCTAATTTTCTATTTTATTGCTCTTGAAACGCTGCTATGGATGCCAGTATTCCATTTAAAGCATCATCATCCATTTCGGATAACAGATTATCTTCTTCCTTCTGCTCTTGTTCTTCCTGCTTTGCTGTTACCTGCTCTGGCTTTGGAGAACCGTTCTGTCGTTCTCTTTCTTCCAAGACCTGGTGCACAATACTCCTAATCCTATCGTAATCAAAAGAACTTCCAGCCGCAGGTAACACTTCAACGCTTTGCTGTATATTCTGGTAAGCCATAACAGCCTTTACTATATACTGGGCCTTTCCCCGTCCCATGGAATTAAGAAGCTCCACTACATATACATACTCTGGATCATCCTTCTTAAACCCTACTGTAGTAATAAATGGATTCTTTTTTTCCATGGCAGCTTACCTGCCTTTCTTCCGAATCTGGTATAATAACTCGTATCCTTTCGCATTCGCACATATATCCGTAATAAATACGCACTTACTAACCTTATCAGAGTTCTCTAAGTATTCACGCAAAAGCAATGCCCCGCCGCCGATGAACACCACACAACCGGTTTTTAAATCCAGTTTCAATTCACGGAGAGTGCCCAGCAAATCATCCACATAGGTTTTCGTCATTTCCCTTACCAGCTGGATAATCGTATCATCATAATCTGTCTTTTCCGCTTTAATGATACTATCTACATCAGCATCCTCAAGCAAAATATCATATTCTGAGTTTACACGGGAGATAATCTTGTTATACAAGGTAATCACGCCTCGTTCCAAGGAGTCACACACAGATAAGTCCGGCTGTCCATTTCTGAGTAGTAAATAATCTACCGTAAAACCTCCAATATCCACCGTAGTAACCTTGCTGTAGGATGCAATCTGCGGATAAATGGTCATTGCAGCTGCATAGTCCTGTGGAAATGCCACTGCATTATCAATCTGAATCGCATATTCCCTGCCTTTATAGGTAAATTCCTGCTTTCCTCTCCCTCTGAAGTATTCCTGAAACTTTTTGTACAAAGCTCCATAATGCTTAGGCGGCAGTCCTACCGGAAGGTCTATGTGTAAAATGGTATTACCTCGGTTTACCACCTGCTTTTCTACTTCCATTGCAATTCCAAATAATGTGAGAATGAAAAATCTCTCATCCATGGTCTTGTCCCTCATGTAGGGGATACGATGCTCAGACAGGGTATAATACCGTCCATTATAATAAAGATATTCTCAAAGCACCGGCTTGCAGTCACTTTCAATCACACCGGAGGTATACACATGCCCTTCCGTTTTCATATTTCGGTTACCATGATCAACTGCTACTGTTAATTTTTGATACATCATATATCAGCTCTCTATACTTTCTTATATATTTTGCACAAAA
>ULJH01001484.1_pt1 | contig 27679 bp, 27 predicted proteins | sample 1950781 | NCBI WGS metagenome assembly ULJH01 (sample SAMEA4835462, study PRJEB28245) | human gut metagenome | biome: gut microbiome; material: fecal sample | place: Denmark | collected 2008 | reverse complement strand
TAACATCAAAAATTTGCATTCTTTTTAATGTATCTTCTGTTTGTTCAAAATAGAAGTATTGATTAACAATATTTCCTTTTCCGTCTTTTAATGCTAATTCAAAATCGTTGTATCTTGCATCGTTTGTTGTAATTTTAAATGGTCCTATTAGATAATAGTTTTCATATGGATTTGGCTTTGTTCCTGTACTACTTTTATCTTCTACTCCAAATTTTATATTTTTATCAAATTCTATATTTACACTATCACTATTAGTTGTTTCTCTTATTGTGCTAGTTGAATCTGAGCCTTCTTTTAATGCTCCTTCTATAAAATATTGATATATTCTGTTTAAATAGTTTGCCCTTCTTGTTCCAAACACATCATTACTTTCATTTATAGCTAGCCAATTAACTGGTGTTGGATTTGTTGTTGATACTGATTCATTTTTTCCGTTTTCATCATAATTTGCAAAATACCAAAAAGCTAACTGTTGAATTACTTCTAAATCATCATCTGTTATCATCCCTTGGTTTACTTTTGCAATTCCTATTTTTGTTAGTAATTCTGTTTTATATTCTTGTGCATTGTATTTATCTGTACTTACTGGTAAATATGCATTATCTGCTATCCATAGCATTGCATTATATATGTTAACATTGTTATATGTTTTCTCATTAAAAGTAATGTTCTCTGTTCTATCTAGGTTAATATTATATAATTCTTTATACTTGGCAATTACCTCATTAGCATTAGATTTCATATTTTCTATTACTGTATATTTTGTTGAGTTTGCAGAACTATTGTCACCAAATTCCACACTACCAAAGCCCTTTCCTCCTCTTATACAATAAAAGCTATCTTCGAATTTTTTATATGGAGTTTCTAATTCTCTTTTATTATAATCAAATATCTTTACTATTGAATACTTAAATTCTTGACCATCTTTATGTCTAGCGAAGGTATATTCTTCATTGTCTATGTTATTATCTCCATTATCTTCACTATATGGTCTTGTTCTTTGATATGTAAGGTCCCTTTTTTCTTCTGCTGCATATATCGCATTTGGGTTTAGTACCGCTATTGAAATCAAAGCTACTATTAATGCCATTAATAAAATCTTAATCCTTTTCATAATTTACCTTCCTTCTTACAAAATACTAACTATATATATTATAAATTTTTTTAAAATTAAATCAATACCTCTTTTTTAGGCATTTTTCTTTTGTAAAAAAACGTCCTTTAAGCCTTTACGGAAGCCATTTTTTAGAGTTTTGTTTTTTATTAGCATTAAATATTACATTTTCATGACATTTTTTTATGTGTATAATAATTTTTTCATTTTCTTGTTCTTTTGGCTTATTCCCGTAGTTATACAGCTTTTTTATATGTATAAAAATCCCTTTAGTATTTTTACTAAAGTAAGCATGCTTTTAAACGCCATATCCAATAATACATACTAATTATACAATATTTTAAGTTATTTATCAACACATTATGTAAAAAAGATTTTAGCAATTAAATCCAGTTTTTTCTATTGACTTTTTTATATAAATTTGCTATTATAGTTATGCTTTAATTTTTGCGGGAATAGCTCAGTTGATAGAGCGCTGCCTTGCCAAGGCAGAGGTCGCGGGTTTGAGCCCCGTTTCCCGCTCCAGATTTTTAGTTGTTCACTATTAACTTTTTTATTGTTATTTGGTACTATTTTAATTAAAAGTGAATAAATTATATCATATCTTAAATATTCGGCGACATAGCCAAGTGGTAAGGCACGAGTCTGCAAAACTCTGATTCCCCGGTTCGAATCCGGGTGTCGCCTCCAAAAAATAAAGACTTTTTTCAAAGTCTTTATTTTTTTACTTATGCAATTAATTGCATATATACATTCTTAAAATTTCCTATTAATTCTATAAAGTAATATCTTGCACTTTTTTTATTTACTATATTTTTTGTGATTATATCTATACTTTCCACATTACTATCGCCAATTTGTAGTGTGACTTTTCCAATTTTAGTGTTTTCTTCTACTGGTGCTTCTAAATATTTTAAAGAATTTATACTTATTCTTATATTATCAATTTCTTCTTTTTTTATTGGATATAATTTATATTTAAAATTTCCTAAACCTAATTTTACACTTTGCTTTTCACCTTTATTTACAATAATCCTATTAGCATTTACTTTTTTCCATTTTTCAAACTCCTTATTAACCAATTCTTCTAGATTTACTATTTCATAGTTTTTATATATGTACTCTATTAAATTGATAGAATCTTTTGTCCTTGTTTTTTTAGTATCGGCTCCTAGTACAACTGTTATAATATTAAATCCATTTCTTGCTACCGATGTTACTAGGCATCTTCCTGCACCATTTGTAAATCCCGTCTTCACTCCATTCACTCCATCTAAATATCCAAGCAACTCATTTGTATTTGTTATTGTTTTTATATTTCCATTTATATTTACATTATGCACTTTAGTACTTACAACCTCTGAAATTTTTTGAATATTTAATGCATAATCGGCAATTAACGCAAGCTCATATGCAGTTGTATAATGTTTCTCCTCATCTAATCCATGTGGAGTTATAAAATGAGTATGTTTTAAATTTAGCTCTTGTGCTTTTTTATTCATTAAATTAGCAAAATTTTCTACGCTTCCCGCAGTGCTTACGGCTACTTGTATCGCAGCATCATTTCCGTGAGCAAAGCATCAATCCATATAATAAATCTTCTTTTGTTATTTTGTCTCCTGTTTTTAGTCCTAACCTTGAGCCCCCTATGTTTGCAGCTTGTTTGCAAACCTCTACTTCTTCATTTAAGTTTTTATTGTTTTCTACAAATACTATTGCTGTCATTATTTTTGTTGTGCTTGCCATTGGAACTTCTTTGTCATAATTTTTACCATATAATATTGTTTTTGAATTTCTATCAAAAGCAATTGCACTTCTTGATAAAATGCTTGGTTCTTTTGAAACATTTGTAGAAACATTTTCTATTTCTTCCTTTAACCATACATAGTCTGTTTCTTCTTCTATCTCGTACGCAAATACGCTTACATTAACACACATTAATGCAATTATAAATCCAATTATTATTTTTTTTATATTATTCAATAAAATCACCTTTTAAATTTTATTAAATAAAGCATTAAAAATGCATAATTTAGTTTTATTTTCCTATAAACATTTGTACATATATTTTCCCATATTTTGGGCTTTTTACTACACCTATCCCTGTATAATTAAAACTGCTATTTAAAATATTTGCTCTATGCCCTTCTGAATTCATCCATGCATTTACTGCACCGCTATTGCTAGAATTTCCTGCAATGTTTTCTCCTGCTGTTTTATAACTTATTCCATAGCTTTTTAGCATATCAAATGGTGAACCATAAATTGGTGAAGTGTGAGAAAAGTAACTATTATCGACCATATCTTGTGCCTTTATTCTTGCAACATTTTGTACCTCGTCATTTATTTTTAATGCAGATAAACCATTAGCAACCCTTTTTGCATTAATTAAATCAAATACCTCTTGTTCATCAGCTGTAAGTTCACTTTTGGTAGTATTGTTTGCATTTGGCTTTGTTGTGTTAGAATTATTCCCAGCACTTCCGAGTATTAGGATATATTAGTTTAATATATTTACTGCTAACTGCTCCAATATAATCATTATCCGTTTGTACAATATACCAATCTCCTATTTTTGCAAATAAGCGTATATATTGGTTTTTATACACTTTTGTTATTACTCCAAAGTTAGTACCGTGGTCCTTGTCTTACATTTAGTGTTGTTGCAGTAACAAAACCTGTTGGTGTGCTTACTGTTTGATAGTTTTTCATTGCTAAACTGCTTGTAAATATACCTGATATCAAGAAAAAAATCATTACACATAAAATTAATTTTGACTTTAATTTCATAAAAAATCAACTCCCAATAATAGTTTTAGCTATTATTAGGAGTTTATGCAAAAATTTTGGTTTAAAATTATTCAAATGTAATCTTTTTTTAATTATTGTGTTTCTTAGTTTTGATGTGATATAATTTAATATATTACTATTAGGAGTATATAAATGAAAAACTATTATGAAATTTTAGAAGTAAATAAAAAAGCCTCTCAAGAAACAATTTCCAAAGTATATAAATTTTTAGCTAAAAAATATCATCCTGATGCAAATCCAGATAATAAACAAGAAGCCGAAGAAAAGTTTAAGGAAATTTCTGAAGCATATGAAATATTATCTAATGAAGAAAAGAGAAAAGAATATGATGAAGAATTACATGATTATGAAGCAAGTACTTCTCCACAAACTGTTTCTGCTGAAGATTTTCTAAAACTTAGCAATTATTGCAAAGAATTAGAAAACGCTTTAAAACAGTCTTCTTCTGGGAGTGGTAAAAACTCAGCAAATAATTACTCCTCTACTGGAAACGCTTCTTCTCAATATTCCCCTCAATCAAACCAGGCAGAAGAGCAGGCAAGGGAACAAGCTTATCATGATGCAGTTGATAGAGCTTATCATGATACATATGTAAATACTTTAAAAAGTATGGGATATAAAATAAAATACAAAAAAACTTTTAAGGAACAATTAAAAAATATTTTTGCATTAGTTATTGCTACAGTTGTTTTATATATATTATTTAAATTAATTTGGATAATTCCAACTTTAAGAAATTGGTTTTTATCCTTATTTAAAATTAGCTTATAAAACTAAAATGGCTGCTATTTTAAGCAACCATTTTAATTTTAATATCTTTTTTCTCCTGGAAACAATCGCTCTCCATCATGCCCGTCATGCAAAGTTTTTTCGCCTGTATTTTCTATATCTTCATTAACTTCATTCATTTTCTTTGTCTTCCCAGAGGAATCTCTAGAATGATCATCTACCTCTTTTGCTAGTTTCATAATTTCTTCTTTATTTCTTGCACTTAAAATTGTTTTTATTTCATTGCACTCATATCCCATGTCTTTTAAATCTGCAACTAAAGTAACTGCATCAAAAATTTCTTTATCATCCATATTTCTATCTATTTTAAATTTCTTTACCATTTCAACTTCTCTTGTGGTAAGTTTTCCATCTTTGTTTAAAGCATAAATTTGTTCTGCCATCCCTGCTGCCTCTATTATATTTTCTAATTCATACACAGATCTTCCTCTTGCCATCATACTTTTTTGAAGCACATCTCCTGATGTGTTTCTATTTACACCAGACTTTTGTCCAGTTGCAATAGCGATATATTGTCCACTAGGAGTTCTAGAAACTAAATAAGTTTTTGTATTTTGACTTGCTACACTTTCTGGTAAATCTGTTGCAATTCCATAGTTTCCTTTTAAAAGTAATGAATCTACTTTCTTTTCCTTTAATGTGCCATTTTCCATTACAAATATACTTTGACTTGAATTTCTTCCTTCACTTTGCGTAGAAAGTGGTATTTCTTTATATTTTCCTCCAGTAGTTTTAGCAACATATTTAAAATCATGTGTATCTTTTCCTGGTACTCTAAATATTCTTTGTGAACTTATTCCCCAAGCTCTTTTTACAAACATTCTCATATTTTCAGATTCTGAAAATTCTCTATTAACTTCCATCTCGGTTACTTTTCCTGTTGCTAAGCCTCTTTCTATTTGATATGCCATAGCTTCTTGTTGCTTAGTACTGTCTGAACTTATGCTTTCTGGTGCATTTCCTTTTCTTATGCTTTTTCTCATTTCATTGTCTTCTCTTTGTTTTTCTTCTGCTACTATTCTTGCTCTAGCTATATCAAAATTAGATGGAATCCTTTTTGCTAGTTCTGAATTATAATAATCAAATTTAATACCATTTTTAGATTTTGATACAACTGCCATTTTTGTATCTTCATCTATCCAAACAGAAAACCTTTCATCACCATCTGTATTTATCTTCATTAGATCTAATTTAATTGTACTTTTTCCATCATCTAAAATTACTTTTCCTTTATTGTTTAATAAAGCTAGTTCAATTGCTTCTTTTATTTTATCTTGCTTTTTTCGCTCTTGTGCTAAGTCTTTGCCTTGTTTAGATTCCTTTTCTTCCATATTTTAATCCTCCACTATTTAATGCTAAATGACATCTCAAAATCTCTATTCTCTTTTAACTTCATTATTATTTGCATATTTACTTCCCTATTATTGCTTGCTGTTGTTCCTTTCAAATTAATATCATAAATAAATATATCTCCTTCATTTGAGAAATCTTTAAATATTAATTCCATTTTTCCTGTATATACATTTTTTATCTTTCTTTCAAAATCTTCCAATGTACTGTAATTATTATTTTTAAAGTTTTCATTTAATTTATTATATACATATTTGTAATCTTTATCTTTTATTGCTGAAATTACCTTTTGTATGTTAATTGCTACTTTTTCTTGCTCTGTACCCTCATCATATTTTTGCGCAATTGATTCTAATTCTATTGTATAAAAATCTAATATTACAGTATATTGCATTACATCTTTAACTTTAAATGTATAATAATTATCATTAGTATCAACTACAAAATACTCTGTATAGTTCTCCTTTTCTAAAACATTATACTCTTTTATTGCTGTACTTAATATTAAATTTTTATTTCTTTGAGTATATTCTTTATATTCTTCAATATTCTTGAATTTTATGTCTCTATATTCTTTGTCTAATAGCTCACTATATGCATATTCAGGATCATATACAGCCATAAGCGAATAATTTTTTAAATACTCTTCTAACATATCAGGTTTATCTATGCTATTATTAGGAAAACTATTATAATTATTTATCTTAATCTCTGAAAAGCTCGAATCTAGAGCATCTATATACTCATTTGTATTATTGCTTTTTAATTTGTTATTAATACTATCATATTCTTGCTCTGTTATTTTAACATTTTTATCGTCAAATTGTACACTATAACTATTATTCTGGAAGTCCACATTCACAATTATATATATTCCGCTTTTTTGTTTATACTCATTATAATATACCTCTCCATAAACATAATACTGGTATTCCTGTGCAAAACTTATTTCTTTATAATTAATTCTTTTTGAAAAAAAATAATCAAATTTTCCATCTAAAACACTTACACTTTCCATAACATTAGAAATATTTATATTTTTGTTTAACTTATATTTTTTATCTAACAAAGCCAGTACCTTTTCCTTATTTTGATTAGCTAACGCCGTAAAAAAGTCATTTACACAATAATTAATATTTCTAAACTCTTTAGCATCTCTGGTTTCTTTTACATCTAATGTCATAACCAATTTTAATTTTCCATTTTCTTCTATAGGGGTCTTTTCTTTCTTTTTTATTATAGCTAAAATAATTGTCAATATAACTAATATAACTAATATAATAGAAGATATTAGGACTATTATCCTTTTCCTTTTTTCCATTATTTTCACTCCATTTTTAAATATCTATCAATTGTATTTAAATCATTTGTATTTACCCAGCCTGTAAGCACTCCATCTTTGCGAGAATTTGGATTAGAAACATATACTTTTTTTCCATCCTCACTAATAGATAGTACTGTAAAGAAATGCTCCCCATAAATTGCAAATTTTCCCATTGAAACATGAACCATTACTGGGTATCCATTTTTCAGCTGATTAACAACCCCATCTTTCAAATTTCCAGAAGTAACCCAAGTTGCATTTTTACCTGTATAATGTTTAATAATACTAGGATGATCATTTGGGTTAGATTGTTTTTTTGCGAAATTGTTAACCTCAACAGGTGTATCTTTAGAACCAAATCCAGACGCAATTATTGCATCAGAAGTAATTGCACATCCAGAATCATATAAATTAGTTTTTGGATATCCTGCTAATGGAATATTTTTATATCCATCTACTATTTGTTTATAATTTATGTATGTCCTATTGCCCACTGTAAATGTTGTTACCGAACCTTGCTGTCCTTCCGTTCCTCCAGTATTTACAGAAATTCCTATACTATTATAAATTCTAGTCATTTCTGCAATAACATTGTTCCCCCAACTTTCATTACAATATATTGGTGCAATATCTTTAACCGTAACCTTTCCATTTTTAAAATAATTACTTCCATTAATTAAATTACCAAAATCTAATACTGCCGCTCCAAAGCTAGAATAGCTTTTCCATTCATTAGATCCTTTCACACTAAACCAATTATATGTTGAAGGATCAATAGCATCCCAATTTGTGCCATTCGATGATTCTATTGTAGTTACAGCAACCGCAAAAACGGCATTTACATGATTATTATTTTGTATCTCCATAAATTGTGGTATACAATTTTCCAAATTTGTTCTTCCTTGTCTTGAAAAGCATTTTGATATTGCCTCTTTCAGCTGTTTTTCTTCTAGTACAATATCTTTACTAGAAAGTGCTGTATTTACAATATAATTTGTTCCAGAATATTGGTATGTATTAAATAATGTTGCAATTTCTGTAGCACTAGTTACTCCATAATCCTCTCCTGTATACAAATAAGCTAAATATTTAAATATATTTACTAATTCTTGAGTATTGTCTGAATTTTCTAATAAATTAAACAGCATTAATGCACCATTATCTAAAAGCAAATCTCCTGCTGGTATTGTTCCCTCATATATATCGGAATATTTTACCACAATTGAAGGATCAGCATTTCTTGCTGTAAATACACCCGAATTAAGTGGATCTGGTATTTTACCAGTTTCATTTCTTAATAATGCTAAAAATTGTTTCATTTTCTTGTCTATATCATCAGTAGAACTCGTCATTTGTATATTGTTTTCATTTATTATTTGCTTTGCCGTTTTTGTAACAGGCGTTGCTTCCTTGACATTTATTTTTTTATATTTACAATATATATAATCACAACCTTTTCCAACTCCAGTACCACCTTTCTTTTCGCCACCATCATTTTGTGCAATAGTTGTCAAACCTCTCATTGCCCAGTTTTGGAAATGCTCTCTATTATCTTTTCCATTTTCAGTTTTCATAGCATTATCATATATATCTTGGCTTTTTTGTTTGTTCGCCACTTTATTCGCATCTAAATAACTATCTTTTACTTGCTTTAGTAAATCCTCCCATATATATATTATTTCTTTTTCTTCATCATCTACGTCATTGAATAATTTCATGTTTGTATGATTATATGCTTCGTAATCTTCTTTGTTTGAATTATCTAATTTGTCTGGTGTTGCATATAAAGTTTCTGGCCCCAATAAATTATATGTAAAATTTCCATACCATGTATCTATACCACTTACCATAAGTTGCCATTTATTCTGGCTCAAAGTCCTACATATTACTTCTGTTACCTTTATTTCTCCCAAGTCACTCATTGGTTCATATGCAATTTTTAAATATTCTTCTAAAGCTTTAGCTTTACATACATCTTTATTAGGGTTTTCATAATTGTACTTATCTTCATCTTTATATCTTATTTCCTTATAGTCTTTTATGCTCGTAACTCTATTGTTTGGTATGTCTATTCCGTTATATTTTCTATTATAAATTATGTCATAATATGCTAAAAAATTGTCTCCATAAGCATTTGTTCTAACTATATTTTCTTCGCTAGGAATAGGAGAATTGTATACAGTATTTCCAATTTTATATCCATCCGCAACCTCTTCATATCCGTTTGAATCATCCATATCGTATAGCTCAATTACAAAATCTGAATCTATATTATATTTTTTTTGTTCATATTGTTTTGACTCTGTCGATAAAGAATATGCCGTAACCGATGTTCCAATTTGCGATAGCGCATAATCAATAAAAGTTTCTAAGAACTCCCCACTACCAGTCATATTCAATAAATCCATCATCAACTCTATTGGTATTGAATATTTTGATAAATCTATTGATTCTGTCAAATTAATTTCTTGTGTACCTATGTCATATGTACTATCCGCGTCTATACTATATGTAATCTTACCATCTTCTTTTTGTTTCGGCTCTTCTATTTTTCCTATATTTTTATTTTCAAAACAAAAATAATATTCTTTTTGCTTAACATCTACTGTATACATCTTTATAGTATCCGGACCCGTTTTTATATATGCTGTTAACATATCCTTATATGCCTCAGAATCAAGTGGTGAATTTGCAGCATTAAAATTCTTCTTTATTTCCTCAAATCCTAGCTCTGTAACAGGTTTTAGATTTTCTCCTTCAGAGGTTGTTATAGATGTTGCTCCCATAGCCCCCAAAAACCATGCATTTTCATTTTCTCCAAATTTTTTATCTTTATCTTTAAAATAAAAGAACTTTTTGGAATTATAATATAATGTATAGTTTATATCTTTTGCAGTCCATATATCTATTGTTTGCCTCGAACCATTCTTTTGAGCATATATGTCCATAATATCTTCAACAGATATACTTTCATCATTCTTATATGAACGATTACTTTCTTTAAAATCTCTTATTATTTGTTCTTCTGGTGTCTCTACTGCGCAAACTGTATCACTTAATGAATTAGAAACAGCATATGCCAGTAGCATTTTTCTTATTCTTACTTCTGTCATTCCACAAGTATCTGCATTTATATTTTGACTATCTAATTGATTCCTTAAATTTGTTACGTTAGCCTGGTTTACAACAAAAGTCTGCATTCCTGCTTTTACTTGTGCCAATCCCAACCATTTAATACCATTGCTTGCTGATTCCCCTAATTGCTCAACTGCTTCTTTTGCCATATCTTTAAATAGATCTATAATTCCCAAAAATAGTACAAGAAGCATTCCTCCAATAATTACTGTTATTATTGCAAAGGCTAATACTGTTTTTAATGGCCCTGTTCCACCACTTTTTTTGTTTTGTTTATCTTTTTTTGCCATATTAATACTCCATTAATATAATTTTATTGATATTTTTTTATAATCATTATAAGAACTTTTATCTTTTATATATTCATTGCAATTCATGATTACATTTTTAAATTCTATACTGTCTGCTTCAACGTCTGTTCCATATTGTTTATTAAATTTAAGTTCTATTTCTTTATTTTTTGTAGTTTTATATATTAATAAATCTGATGCGAACAAATTAGTTTGATCAAGTTCATATTCAGCATTATTTGATCCTATAAATTTAATGTTTAAATTATTTTTTAGTGTATCTAACAATATATCGTTTCCGCTCAAATTAGTTATAGATAAGCGATATTTTATGCTATTCATGTAAATATCAACACTATCTACAAGTATCTCTAATTCATCTGTCTTTTTAACTTTATTTATTTGTTCACTTTTTATATAATTATTTATATTAAGTTTTTTTACTTGTTCTTTAGTTTCAACTGTTATATAATCAATATTTTTTTTGACATTATCATAATTTCCTGTAGTCATTATGTCTTCAATAAATGTGACTTTATATGTATGATAATTTTTGTTTGTTACCCAGCTTTGTAAAGTGCATTCTTTTTTTTGATCAAAAATAATACTGTAGTAATTTTTTTTAAAACTTTCTAAATCCGGATACATTTTTTTCTTACACTCATCTGTTAACAAATCATATGCTTCTTGAATTTTGTTATTATTGCAGAATTCTACAAATGTATTTATTAAATTTTCTTCTTGTTTAAAATCTTCTGTTTCTACATTTTCTCCCGCAATAATAGTCTTTGTCGGATTATAAATTGTATTTTTAGATGTTCCTTCACTTCTACTATTTCTGTTTCTAATTGACATCGCAAGTCCAATCCCCACAAGTATAAGAATTCCAAACATCTTTGCAATTTTTTCTATTTTTTTCTTATTATTTCTTATAAATTCACTAAGCCATCTACGAAGCATATTATCCTCCCTTTTGAGTTTTAAGGCGGACTTTTACTAGTCCGCCTCTATTTAATTTAATCTCTTAGGTGCCTTTTGCGATTCTGCTCTTCTTTCTTCTAAAACCTTATTCATTACTTCTTCTATTTTTTTTGTTTCATCTTCTGCTTTTTTATTTGAAGTTTCAATAGCCTTATTAATAGGAATTTTTTTATTTACTGGTAGTCTAATAGTTGTTATATTGTCTTTTATAGCTTTTTGTATTATCTTATCCATTGCTACAACATATTGAGCACTCGACTGGTGCTCAGTTCCACCTAGCGTTACTTTTTCATCTATTTTCCTTTGTAAGTCATTTAATCTCATTAATGTTTCTGGATCTTTTGCAGCTCCTGATGCAATAAATTCCCTTCCTTCAGAAATATTTTGTTGAACTTGCTGATTTACTTGTTGAATGACATTTTGATCTCCTGCATTAAATTCTATGCTCTTTCCTAATTTATCAGCTATCATATTTTGCATTGCACCAATATTTTCTTCTGACTTAAAGTTTTCTACTCTAGTAAATGCTATATTATCTTTAGCCATAGTTATAAGTGCTCTCTCTGGTTTTACATTCCTATCCATTAAATTTTTGATTGTAGCTACGTCCGTTATTCCTAGTCCAGCATATGGTCCCATAGCTTTTAATTTTTCTTGAGCCTGTTTACTAGCTGGTATAATTTCTCCTGTTTCTTTATCCTTTTTATCTTTCAAATCAAATATTTTTATAGCATCCTTTATGTTTTTATCATTATTGCTAAATTGCATTAAATTAGCCTCTTTCTTGTTTTGAATATATTCCTGAGTAATATTTGTGTTCCAATCTTTTGGTGCTCCATTTCCTACATAATATGTATCTACCATTTCATGTCCAGCATCTCTTAATTTTTTATATTGTTGTAGCATTTCTGGTTTAAATAAAATACTTTCACTAAAGTTCTCAAGGTTCAACCTAGCATTTAAATTTTTACCTTTCTCACCAAATAAATTTAATAAAGGACTAAAGTTTGCTCCCAATTTATTTAATAACATAGTTGATAAGTTTTGTCCTCCAACATATGTTTTTTCTTCTTCATCATCTAAATTATCTGATTCTTCAGGGCTTACCATCTCTGGTATTGTTGTGTTAGGTTCTGCAGCAGCTCCTGTACTTGCTGTTGCTTCTGCTGTTGCGTTTGCTGTTGCTTCTGTTGCTACTTCCGTCATTGCTCCGGCCGCATTTGCAGCAGCTCCTCCGGCTGCATTTGCAGCGGCTCCTCCGGCTGCATTTGCAGCAGCTCCTCCGGCTGCACTTGCAGCAGTTCCTCCGGCCATTGCTAATGATACTCCTCCTGTTGCAACCGCTCCAGCTATCATTATTCCTGTTTTGGCTGTCTCTTTTGCTAACTGTACTCCTTTATCAACTGTTGCTTTACCAGAATCAAAACTTGCAACATTATCAAGTGCAGTTTCTCCGAATCCAAATATACCTCTCATATATTTTTCTATTGGTCTAATCATTGAAATTGCAATTAATGCATATACTTGTGCATCAAATGTTCCAAAATGTGTTTCAAGAACTCCACTACCAACTGTAATTCCAGAACTATTCATAATTTTAATAGGTATTAAAACTAGCATACTATATATTAGCATATGAAATGGTTGAACCATAACACCCCAAACGAATTCTTTAAACCATTTATTAAATCTTTCTTTTCCAGTTCTACCAAGTGCATATAAAGAAGCGTTTAATGGGGCAATCACAACCATTGTCATTATAAAAAACAATCTCTTAAAATATGAAATTAAAAATACTATTGTTAAGTAAGTTATATATCCATACATTATAACGTATATTATATTTCCCACAGCATCCAATACAGAGGTACTATCAAAGTTTCTTCTTATTTCTGTTACTATTGTATTATCAGACACAAGTGTGCTCTGTAGTCCATCAGTTATTATTTCTGATACATAAAATACTCCTATCATAATAATATGTACAAACATTACTAGCGCTAATGCTTTTATCCAATCATATAATAGCATTTTCCACTTTGCTTTTTCTCCTGCATTTGGTGATGCTAAAACTATTCGTATTCCTGTATAAATTAGTAAAGAAAGTAAAATAACAATAGCTAAATTTCTCATAATATAGTACAATTGTGCTACTGCTTGTTTTAATTGTTTCATTAAATGGTTAAATAGATTCCAATCACTCAATGAAAGTTTTCCATCTTCGGAAAACTTGTCCGAAAATATATTTGCATTTGTAACTTGAACTCTATTAGAAAATATGTCGTCTGGACTTAATAGTAAATTATAAAATCCATCTTGGCATTCATCTAAGCCTTCTGCTATTTTTTGGAATAAATTTTTAGTACTATCAACATCTCCAATATCTTTCACCGTTTCTGCTATACTATTCATTTTTTCATCACTTGCAAAAAGTGTAGCTAGCAATGCATTGAATCCATCAATAGTCCTCATTACCATTGCAGAATAAGGCTTTGTTAAAAGAGAAAGTCCTATTCCCGCATTTGAGCAAGTAGGAGTAATTATTGAAAATAACATTATAATTAAAATAACTAATGCTGTTTTGGTAACTATATTGTTCTTTATAAATTTTTTCATATTTTTACATCCTTCCAATTATATTTCATTAAGGAATTCAACTAATAGTTGCCATATTCCTAACGCCCCTATTATTATCACGGAACCTATTATATATGGTTTTAGGCTTTCCTTTATGCTTGCTTTTTCTTCCAAGCTAGCAAACATATATTTTATTCCCATTATTACTCCACAAATTAATATTACAAAAATTCCAACTCCCCATAGCATACCTGCCAAATCATTAAATTTGCTCCATTTTTTAGTTGACCCATTTTCCTCTTTATCGGCTTCATTTTTGCCTAAATTTATCCAGTTTCTTGCTGTTCCTACTAAATCTGGATTTGGTTCTGAAGCATATATATATGTTGAATTACTTATTAGCAATATTGTTAATATTAAAAGTGTTAATATTTTTACTGTTTTTTTCATAATTCTCACCCCTTGTTGTATAGTAATTAAACCATAGATTGTACAACTTTATATATAATTTCAGCAAGTGTACTTACCCCGAATACAAGTATAGCCCCTACTATATACACTCCAAATGTTTTTTTATATTCTGCTTTTTCTTCTACAGAGCTTAACATATATTTTATTCCTAGTAGCATTAAAGCCACTACTGAACAAATTATACCAATTCTTGTTACTAGTCCAAAGATTTTATTTCCTATGTCTGATACTTCATTTGCTTTTTCCTTTGATATACCTATTCCTTCTGTAAGTTTGGAAGTTGCTAAAGTACTAGTTGAAGCAAATACTATTAGTAATATAACTAAAGTTGCTACTATCTTTTTATGTTTCATCGCATTCTTCTCCTTTTTATTCTTATTTTACACTATTTTCTTGCTTTTTGCAACATTTTACATAATCTATTACAAATTTGACAATCTTTTTATTTTGATTTATAATTAAATTAATTAAATATAGAAAGGAGTGTCTTTAATGGCACATTGTGATTGCAACCACGAAGTAGATTCCAACCTCATTCTTACAAGGGGTGATAGTTCTGAATATCAGGCTATCGCGGCAGATATGCCCTCATACTGGTTTAACCCCCAGCAGCCCACAAAGGCAACAGAAGAAAAGAAATCTACTGGCTTTGTTAAAAGGCAGTGGAATATTCGTGTACATTCAGTGCTTGCAAAAGCCAACCTAATCGCCAAAGTACTTATTTTGGCGGGAGTCGCTGTTTCTGCTGTTGCAGTAACCATTTATATGGTTATATAATAGTAGTTTACAGTAGTATTCCAACCGATTCTTCATTTGCAAATGCATTTGTTGAACCGGTTTTTTATTATTCTAAATTTCTTCTCTCTGCTAATTTATTCAAGTTTGTTTCTACAAATTCAAATTCTTTTGCTGTTGGTCTTATTTGAATTATCGCAGAATCCGACCCAACTTTTAATAATCCCTCTCCCTTTAAACACGTTATTAAGAAATCTGCCTCTCCTTCACTTAGTTTAAATACTTCTTTTAAGTATTCTATCTCTGATTTGTCTTGTGCTAAGAACAGCTTTGTGTCTGAAGATGTTAGAACTGCTTGTGCTTCTGGTTTTTCATAAAAATCTTGGAATCTTTGTGAAATTATTGCAAGTGATACATTTCTTTTTCTTGCACGTCTTGCCATTCTGTTTAAGAAATCAACAGCTTCTGGGTATGGTAACATCATCCAAGCTTCATCTACCAAAACTCTTTTTTTAGTTGCTTTTGTTCTATCTTCACTATTCTTCTTTACATACTTTTCCCAAATCCAAGAAAGTAGTATTTGTTGTGCAAGTGGTCTTGCAAATCTTTCCTCTAATTGAGATATATCTAGATTTATAAATGGGGCACCCTCTAACAATTCAAAAGTTGATTGTCCATCGAAATATGCCATTTGCCCATTTAGTTCTCTCACATATTGTTTCATAACTTTTATTAAATAACTGTAGTGGAATCTATAATCTGAATTATCATTCTCTTTTGCTTTTTTTACTATTCTTTTATACCAAGAACCTATTGTAGGCATTTCCTTTTTTGTTTTTCCTAATAAGCTTTCTGTACTTGAATCTTTTATTTCGTATAAGCTGTTTGGATCTGAATTAATTCCTACTCTAGCATATTCCTCTGCAACAGCTTCAGATATTATTTGTTTAGTAAGCTCATTTACTTCTGTACTTCTTGTACTTCCTCTTGCCATTGTTAATAGTGCTTGTGTAACATCTTCTACTTTGTTTTCTACATTTAATACTTGTTTTTCTCTTCCTGTTATCTCGTCTTTTACTTTTTCCACTTCAATATCGAATAAATTTATAATTGTATTTGAAGTTGGACTTATAACAACATTTATTCCCCCTAAGGCATCTGCTACCGCTTCATATTCTCCTTCAGCATCTAGTGCTAAGCTTTCTATTCCCATTAGTACACATGATCTTGAAATTAGTGTTTTCATTGTAACAGATTTACCAGCACCAGATTTTGCAAATACGACCATATTGTAGTTTGTTAAACTATTATGAAAGTTATCAAATAATATTGGCGCTCCTGTCTGTTTATTGAATCCTAGTGGTATTCCTGATAAATGTCCTACTTCTGACATCGTAAAAGGAAACACTGTTGCCATCGATCCTCTATCAAATGTATGTATTTTTTTTACTTTATCTATTAATAATGGCACATTACTTTGAAAAGCTTCTTCCTGTAATCCCCATGCAGATTTTAAATTTACTAGTGATTTTGACATTTCAGAAGTTAATAATTTAGTAAGTTTGTCTAAATCTTTTAAATTATATGCAAAAAGCGTAGATACTATTGAAGCCTCATATAATTTATTAAACCCTGAAGCTAATTGATCTCTTAATTGCTCTGCTTCTGCTTTTTTTTGACTTAATAAACTTTCTCTATTTATATTTCCTCTATCTCTTGCTACAATTCTCTCTGTTTCCAATTCGTTTATTGTCTTATTCAATTTTGTTTGAGAAATTGATTCATGTATTGGGTTTATATATATAGAAGTATTAATATCTCCAAATTCATACATACTTCTAAATAAATATGGGAATGTTGCCATTCTAGGTAAATCTGCAACAAAAAAGCTTCTTGCATATCTTGATGTATCAGACACTATTTCCAGGTAATTTATATTAGATGCATCTATTCCTGCTGGTGCAATTAATTGCTTTATTGTTTTTTTCTTTAAAAGCTCATATTTTTCTTCTATATTCAATTCTTCATTTACCTGTAATTTGTTTTTTTTGTTTTTTGCCATTATTTACCCTCCTCCTTTTTAGTTTTTGTTCTGTTTCTTTTCTTTACTTGTTTTTTAGCCTCATCTGCTAAATCTTTAGATAGGTATTGTTCGTTCTCATTGATTAATTGTTCTGCAAGTTCTGCAACTAATTCATCATAACTTTTTTCTTTTTGTTCTATTTGCTTTTCTAAGTCTTCTTTTGCATATCTAATACTTTCTTCTGCCAAATCTAGCGCTTTTTTAGCTATATCTTCTTCTAAAGCTTTCATTTTCTTTTCTAAAACATCTGGCGCTGTTACATATAAATTATCAAATCCTGCTTTTGTTGCTTTTTCTATTCCATAGTTTTCTGCTTCATCTCTATTATAGGCATTGTATAATAAATCTACTAACTCATATGAATCCAATACTCTTCCATTTACTCCAGAAATAGCTAACGTTCTAATTGTTGATTGAGATTTTGTATACAAGTCCGAAAACGCCATATCTCTTATTTCATTTTCGTCTAGCATTTCTCCATCAACATTGCTATAATAATATGAAAGTATTACATAGTATTTCTTTCTTAATACATTTTTGTTCATACTCATTCTCTCTGTATTAAATATTATATCTCTTCCATAATCATATAAATTTCTCTGTCTTCTCACCTCTAATGACTGCATATCCAGTTGTTTTTGTGTATATCTACCTGATTCAATCATTGATTTGTATTTATTTTCTTTAGCAGCTAAATCTGACTCAATTTTCATTAGTTTGTCTCTGTAGTTTTTCAAACTATCCTCTAAATTTATTGTTCTGGTTTGTATGTATATTTGGATAGGATTTCTTAAAGTATTCAAAAATTGAATAAACCCACTTTCTACTGATGTTTTTTCTATATCAGACATTAAATCATAGTTAATACCTTGGCACTCTATTACCATAAGGAATTTCTTTCCACCTTTTTGAACTATCATATTGTCTTCTATTTTTTCAAATTCCATAAAATTAAATATAGACTCTTTTGTATAACTTTTAGCTGTTTTTTCTTTGCTATTTTCTTGTTCTTCACTTTTATTTTCTTCACTTTTTCTTGAAAACTCTTCTTGTTTTTCTTTTGCACTCATTACAAAATAAGTAATAGCAAGTATAATTATTAGAATTACTAAAAAGCCCATAATTATTGACAATATACTACTTAACGCCATTATCTTTTTCCTCCTTTGCATATACATATATTCTGTTTTTCTTTAGTTTAAATTTTATTGCTCTTTTTATAATATCATCAAGATTTTCTCCTGCTGTTTCTCTGGATATTTTTATTGAATCTATCTGTGGCATTTTGCATGTTCCCACAACAAATCCTATTGCTGCAAATATAACTAAGCATACTATTCCTACAATTTTTAACCCTATCATTTTTAATATTCCATATACAATTAAGCCTATTACCGACATAGCTGCAGTTAGTATTAATGCTTTTGTAGAAAATATCATTAAAATTCTTCCGTTCACCCTTTACATTTCTGGGTATCTCATACATTCCCATGCTTTCACTCTCCCAATCATGCTATTTATTATAATTATAGCAGATTAATATTATATTTTGGAGAATTTACTTTAAATTTGTTAAAATGTTATATTTTTGTAACATTTTTGTAACACAAAAAAGAGTTTTGCTTTAAAGCAAAACTCTTTTTTTATGTTACTACTTTTATTAAACCTTTATATTTGTTACCCAGTTGTAAATTGTCTTTGCAAATGCTGATGCTGCGAATAATAGTAATGCACCAATTAGATATGGTATAAAAGTTTTTTTGTATTCTGCTTTTTCTTCTGCACTACCCATCATGTATTTAATACCTAAAATCATTAAACATCCAACTGATAATATAATACCAACAACTTGTATTATACCTAAAATTTGATTTCCTATCTTTGCAGCACTATCGGCACCTTCTGTTCTTGTTTCTGGTTTAATTGCAATACCTCCAATATCTGTTGTTGTTGCTAAAACTGTTGCAGACATTGTAACTACCATTGCAAAACATAATACTGTGATTAAAACTTTATTAAGTTTTGTATTTTTCATTTTATTTCCCTCCTTTTTAGTATATATTATATATTAATTAACGTTAAAGACTTGTTTAATTTTGTTTACAGTATTATTATACCATACATTTCCTTTTATTTCAACATTTTTCATTTTCTTGTGCTATTTTATGTTATTTTAGCATACAAAATATTAATTTGTAAATACAAATTTAAAAAAACAGTTTAAATATTTTTTATACTTAAACTGTTTTTTATTATGACATTATCTTCTGTCTTTCGTATATATTCTTGTTCTTATTTTTTTAGTATAGTATCTTGTTATTAATTCATCTAATTCTAGGCTTAGGGTATATATATATGTATAATCCTTCTCTTTTGTTATACTTTCATTTAATTTTCGTCTTAATTCTAGGATTTCTTCATCTAGCATAGACTTTTCACTCCTTTTATTAATTTTTTCTTTTGTATATTAATAAAATACCATATTTTTACATTTAGGTCAATAAAAAAACAGCAAAAATGCTGTTTTTTGAATAAATTTCGTATGTCATATTTCTCTATTTTTTAACATCTGTTTAGATTTTAATATATTTTGTTTTTCATTTTGTCAAGAAATAAAAAAAAACGACAAATTGTAATTTGTTTAGTTCCGGATGAATTCAGGACAGTCCCCAAAATCCCCAGATTTGGTGATTTTAAGGGACAGTCCCTAGAATTCCCCCTCACACAAATTCCAATTTATCTGATTTTACTCTTTTAATATACGCTATCACCGTCATTATGAATATAATTATTGACAAAGCCTGTGATATTCTTATTGATCCTAGCATTAGACTGTCTGTTCTTAGTCCTTCTATTATTGCTCTTGCAAATGAATACATTATTAAGTATAAATATGTTATTTGACCTTTGAATTTTCTATTTTTAGATACTACTGTAAGTATTATAAATATTGTAAGTGTTGATATTGACTCATACAAAAATGTTGGATGTACTTCTATATATTTTCCTGCTTCATATATTCCCATTCTCCATGGTAAATTTGTTTGTGTACCGTATGCTTCTAGATTTATGAAGTTTCCCCATCTTCCTATTGCTTGTCCGAAGTGCTAAACACGGTGCTATAAAGTCTAATAAATCCAGTATATCTATTTTTTTCTTTTTGCAATATATATAACAGGTAACTGCTCCACCTATTATTCCACCATATATTGCAAGTCCGCCATTTCTTAAATTGAAAATTTGCAATGGTTCTTTTATGTAATAGTTTATCTCAAATAATACATAGTACAACCTTGCACATATTATTGAAATTGGTATTAAAAATATGCATAAGTCTATTATATCTGCAAATTTTATTCCATACTTTCCGGTCATTTACTTTAAATATTATTATTCCAATAATAATGGCTAAAACTATTAGAATAGCATACCAATAAATGTGTATGCTATTTATTGAAAATGCTATTCTAGATATATTAAATATTAAATTTAATCCTGGAAATGTAATAGTGTTCATTTTTACCTCTATTTTTATAAGTTAATTTGTTTTATCTTTTGGCTCTACTACTGATATTATTGTGTTTTCTTCTTTAAACACATTATTTAAAATTTGTTTTGCATATTCTTTTGTAATTTGTTTATATGTTTCTAAATAGTCAAAACTGTTTATTCCTTTAAAGTAGTCTGAAACGAACATTCTTACTATATCTGAAACATTGTTAAATTCTTTTACAGCTGTTCCATAAAGCATATTTTTTATTCTGTTAAAGTGTTCTTCATCTAATCCGTCTTGTTTTAGATTATTTATTTCTTCTTGTATTTCTTTTAATACTAATTCTGGATTTTTTGATTGTCCTGTTATTGCTATATGTGCAAAATTATCTCCAAATTCATATTCTACAAATGGTTCTGATATTAATAGTTGCTCTTCATATAATTTTTTGTATGTTCTAGAGCTTTTTCCTATAATCATGTTTAATAATATTTCTATTGCTAAATGTTTTTTTACTATTTCTTCTTTTGCATTTGAAGTATCATCTTTTATTCCTATTACAAAAATTGGCATGCTTACTTCCATTTGAGTTTTTTTGCTTTTGCTAACAATTCCCTCTTCTTTTGGATCGTAAATTCTTTTTATTTCTCCTTGATTTGGTTTTTCTATTAATCTTTTCTTTATTTCTTTTATTAATTCTTCTGGTTCAAAATCTCCGCAAAATCCCATTACCATATTTGAAGGATTATAAAATGTATTGTAGCATTTATATAATACATCTTTGTCTATTTTTGCTATTGAATCTATTGAACCTGCTATATCTATTGTTATTGCATTATTTTTATACATGCATTTTAAAGCATTCATGTATACAGCCCAATCTGGATAGTCGTCATACATCATTATTTCTTGACCTATAATGCCTTTTTCTTTTTCCACATTTTGGTCTGTAAAGTATGGATGTTGTACATAATCCATAAGTTCATCTAATGCTTCATAGAAGTTATCTGTTGATTCAAATAAATATGCTGTGTGATTTGTTGTTGTATATGCATTCGCATTTACTCCTAGTGCTGTTAATGTATCTAAACTATTTGTCCCATTTGGTTGTTCGAACATTTTATGCTCTAAAAAGTGTGCAACGCCGTCTGGAACCTCTGTTTCTTTATCTTCTCCTGGCACAACAAATTTATTGTCCATTGAACCATAATGTGTTGCCCACATTACATATTTTTTCTTTATACCCTTTTTAGGTATAATCATTATATTTAAGCCATTTTCTAATTTTTCGGTATATAATTTTTCTTTGACTTGTAAGTTTTCTATAATTTGCATAGTTTCTCTCCTTTTTCTGTATATTCGAGGTTGGAAGTAGGGGTCGCCGCCTTCGGCGACCCGCAATTGAATTGGTGTAAAGCATGTACATTGCAAAGTCTACGATGTCTCCGGGTCGCCAAGGGCTGCGACCCCTACAACGTTTGCAATATATTACATTTACAATTCAGGACAGTCCTTAGAAGTTCCCTTTGTATCTCTAATTTCTCAAAAAATATATTGTATTTATTTTTATTTTATTTGCTACTTCTTTTACATCTTCTGCTGTAACTTCTTCTATTTTTTGTGCATATTCTTTAAATGTTGTTAATTTTTGTGATAGTTCTTGTCCTAAATAATATGTTATTTCTGAATCTTGTTCATCTTGTATTGATTCTATTCCTGATGTCATATATTTTTTTGCATTTTTTATATCTTCTTCGGTAAATTTACCGTTCTTCATATCTTCTAATTGTTCTTTTATTATTTTTACTGTTTTTTCATAATTTCCTATTTCTATTCCGCATCTAATATATATATTAGACTTTTGTCTTACATAGTTTGAACGTGCTGTATATGCCAAGCTTGCTTTTTCTCTTACATTCTGAAATAATTTTGATGTAGCACTTTCTCCTAGTATTACATTATATATTGCTACTTTAAATTTATCTTCTTCATTTATGTTTTCTACATCTAATCCCATTACTAGTTTTCCTTGTGTTATATCCATCTTTTCCTCTATTGTGTGGATTTCTTTGCTCTCTATAGATTTTTCTCCACCTAGTATACGTTTGCCATCTCTTTCTGAAAGTTTTTTAATGTTCTCATTTTCTTCTACTACTTTTGCTGTTTTTTCTGCGTTTAAAGCACCAGAAATAAATATGTCTATTTTACTATTTGCAATTAATTCTTTGTAATAGTTGTAGAGATTTTTTTCATTTATTTTATCTAAATCTTCTATATATCCATATTTGTATAACCCATAAGGTTTGTCTTTATACATTTCTTCAACACATCTGTTAAATGCATATGCATCTTTATTATCTATTTTTGATTCTATTAAAACTTTTATATTCTCTTTTTCTGAGCTAACATAGTCTGATTTAAATGCATTGTTTTCTACTAATGGGTTTAATATTATATCTAGTAAAAGCTCTACGCTTTCTCTTAACAAATCTTGATTTGCTTCTTTTGGTATAAAATTATCGTTTAGTGCTTCTAAATAAAATTTAATTACATGGTTATCTCCTATTTTTTCTATACCGCAATCAAAAGCTGCACCATACATGTTTTCTAATTTCTTTGAAATTTCTTCTTGTGTTTTTAATTTTTCTGTTCCTCTTTTAAGAACAGCTGGTATAACACTATCAAATGTAACGTTTTCTCTTGTTAATGGTAGTGTTATAAACATTGCTAACAAATTTGTTTTAAATTTTTCTGTTTCTATGCAATGTAATTTTATACCTTTTTTTATTTCTTTTGTTATATATGCCATTATAGATTCTCCTTTTTATTTTATTTATGCCAATATTTTCTTAACTGCATCACTTATATCTTTTCCATCTGCTCTTGTTCCTATTCTTTCTTTTGCAATTTTCATTACTTTTCCCATGTCTTTTATTGTTGTTGCTCCTGTTTCTTCTACTATTTCTTTTACTATTTTTTCTATTTCTTCTTTTTCCATTTGTTCTGGAAGATATTTATTTATTATTTCTATTTCTTCTTTAACTTGATTTATCAAGTCTTCTCTTCCGCTTTTCTCATAATCTGCCAATGATTCTTTTCTTTTTTTAGCTTCTTTTGCTATTATTTCTAATATTTGATCATCATTTAGTTCTATTTGTTTGTCTTTTTCTACTTGCAAAATTGCTGCTCTTATCATTTGAACAACATTCTTCTTTAATACTTCTTTTTCCTTCATTGCTTCTTTTAAGTCTTCCATTAATTTTTCTTTTAACATATTTTTTCCTCCTTTAAACAAAAAAGATGAAAGCTATTCCTCCTAACTTCCACCTTTAATACTTTTAAAATTTTCTTTTTCTTGCTGCTTCTGATTTTTTCTTTCTTTTTACACTTGGTTTTTCGTAATGTTCTCTTTTTCTAACCTCTTGTAGAACACCATTTCTTACGCATTGTCTTTTAAATCTTTTTAATGCGTCTTCTATATTACCATTATTAACTTTAACTTCTGACATTTATTTCCCTCCCCTCACTATCACTACTGCTATCTGCCTCGTCTTGTGGGATTTTTTAACTTTTACTATTATATATTAAAAGTTAATAATTGTCAATAATTTAGATTTGGTTTTTGGGAAAAATATTATTTAAGAAATGCCTTCGAAGAATGGGTCGCCCAGGAGTGCGACCCCTACATTTCCTCTACATTTTAGAGTACCATCTTATTTGTCGTATTCGAATAAATCTCCTAATGGTTTTGCTTCATTTAATCTTTTTATTGCTTCCGCAAATAGAGGTGCTATTGAAACTACTTTTATTTTGTCTATTCTTTTTTCTGGCTCAATTGGAATTGTATTTGTTACTACTAATTCTTTTATTGGTGATTTTTCTATTCTTTCTATTGCTGGTCCTACTAGTACTCCATGTGTTGCTCCTGCATAAATTTCCTTTGCTCCATGTTCTTTTAATATATGTGCTGCTTCTGCTAAAGTTCCTGCTGTGCTAACTTCATCATCAAATATTACTGCTGTTTTACCTTCTATATCTCCTATTATGTTTGTTGCTACTGCATTGTCATTGTTTGATTCTCTTCTTTTATCTATTAATGCTAGTGGGCACTCAAAGAATTTAGAATATTTATATGCTTTTTTTGAACTTCCTGCATCTGTTGCTACAACTACCATATCTTTTATTTGTTTTTCTTGGAAATATTTCTCCAATAAGTGTTTTGCTGTTACTCTATCACATATTATATTAAAATATGCTTGGATTGCTGGATTATGTAGGTCACATGTAAGAACATGATCTACTCCTGCTGCTTCTAACAATGTTGCCATTAATTTTGCTGTTACTGGCACTCTTGATTGATCTTTTTTATCTGATCTTGAATACATGAAGTATGGTAAAACTGCTGTTACTCTTCTTGCTCCTGCTCTTTTAGCTGCTTCTACAGTTATTAGTAACTCCATTATTCTTTCATTAACTGGTGGCTGTGTTGTTTGTACAATGTATACGTCTTTTTCTCTAACTGTTTCTTTTAGTTGTACAAAATTGTTATCATTTGCAAATTTAAAGGAATCTTTTTGTCCCATTTCAATTCCTAAATTATCACATATTTCTTTTGTAAATTCTTCTGCTGAATTGCAGGCAAAAACTTTAATATCGTTCATGCTAGTCCCCCTATTCGATTTTGAAGAGTTTTATACAATTCTCTTCATTTTTCCACTTTTTTTGTCATATTTTACAACATTTTTATTGTAACATTACATTTGCCTCATTTCAACCAAAATTATAAATTATTTTATTTTTTTATTAAATAAATTGGAATTTGTTTAGTTCCGGATGAATTCAGGACAGTCCCCAAAATCCCCAGGTTTGGTGATTTTAAGGGACAGTCCCTAGAATTCCCCTCACACAAATTCCAATTTGCATAACTTTTTTTCTCATTCTATTTGTTAAAAACTTCTCGAACTTCCTCCGCCACCGGAAGACCCTCCGCCACCAGAAAATCCTCCTCCTGAAGAACTTCCTCCTCCAGAATAATCTCCACCAAGATCTTTAACAAAAACTATTGCCATATTAATTAGCAAAATTATTATTGCAATACTAAAAGACTTTATAACTATCCAAGAAACAATAAATATAATACCTAAATAAATCAATTTAACTATATTTTTAGAAATAAATTTCATAATTGTTGATATTATTAAAGAAATCATTATTAAAACCATAAAAACTTCATCAGAGCTATCTTGTACTAACTTTGATTTTTGTGCTCCTGAAATTTCTATATTATACTCTTTGCAGACTTCTTCTAATATTGCACTAAATCCATTTTTTATTCCTTCATCATAGTTATCGTTTTTCAAATATGGAATTATATATTGATCTTGTATTCTTCCTGTTTTTCCATCTGGTAATGCTCCTTCTAGCCCATAACCTACTTCTATTCTAAACATTCTATCCCCTGTAGAACATAATAAAAGTACTCCATTATTTTTTTCCTTATCCCCTATTCCAAATTCTCTAAATAACTCTGTTGCATATTCTTCTATTGTTTTTCCATCTAAAGTTTTGACAGTTACAACTACAATTTGTGCTTTTGTTTTACTCTGCAAATCAATATTTGAATTTAATATATAGTTTTCTGTTTCTTCTGATAATACATCTGCATAGTCATTCACATAAAAATTAGTTTTAGGACTTACTACCGCGTATGTTGTATAATAAAATGCTAATATTGTAAATATTAGCATTATTAGTCCAAAGAGCTTTTTATTTTTAGTCAAAGTTAACATTTGGAACCTCCTTACTTTGTTCTGAAGCTTCAAAATAATCTCTTTGACTATATCCAAACATTCCTGCCATTAAATTTGTAGGAAATCTTTTAATTTTTAAATTATATTCTTTTACAGCTTCGTTATAGTCTCTTCTTGCTGTTGCAATACGATTTTCTGTTCCTGATAACTCGTCTGAAAGTTGAATAAAGTTTTGTGAAGATTTTAAATCTGGATAATTTTCAACTACTACCATTAATCTGTTTAATGCACTTGTTAATTCTTCATCTGCTTTTGCTTTGTCCGAAACTGTTGTAGCCCCAGCCAATTTTGCTCTTGCTTCTGTTACTGAGTTTATAACGTCTTGTTCTTGTTTCGCATACCCCTTTACTGTATTAACTAAATTCGGTATTAAATCTGCTCTCCTTTGTAATTGTGTATCAACTGCAGCAAATTTATTATCTACTTCTTCTGCTTTTGCAACAATGTTATTATAACTTGATACAAACATTGCAATTATAATAATTACAATTGCTATTACTGCTAAAATTACTATTGATGATTTTTTCATATAAAACTCCTCCTAATCTTTTGCTTTATTAGTCTAATTCTACCATTTAGATTATTATAAAGCAATAAAGATTTTAAATTTTAACATTACAATTTTTCTGTCCAACAAAAAGCCTCAATAGATTTTAAATATCTATTGAGGTTTTTGTTTATTCTACTGATTCGCCTGTTTGTTCTTCTTGTTCTTC
>ULJH01075555.1_pt1 | contig 27855 bp, 23 predicted proteins | sample 1950781 | NCBI WGS metagenome assembly ULJH01 (sample SAMEA4835462, study PRJEB28245) | human gut metagenome | biome: gut microbiome; material: fecal sample | place: Denmark | collected 2008 | reverse complement strand
AATACATAGACAGGGACATTTGCGCCCTCTTTGATTTTCTTTGTCAGGTCTTTCCGAACGATACGCCCATCAAAGCCCTCGCGCAGTTTCCGGCGCAATTCTGCACGGGCATCGTCTGCCGCAAATTCCGTCATATCCATAAGGACTTCCTGCCTCCACTGTCTTAAAAGCCAAACCCGAAATCATCCGCAAAGGCAATGTCCATAATGACAGGGTGCCTCCACTTTTCAAGCCCGGTCTCTTCGTCATAAACAACCAGATAATACTGCTTATCCTTGTCGTACTTCTTGTTTTTGAATGTGAACCTCTGTCGGAAAATGCGCTTCTGTGCGCTGTCTTCACGACTGTCTGCCACATAGGTATTTTCGTTGGAGATCTTCTCGTTATCCTCCGAGATAAAGCAGATGCGGTACGTCGCCGCCTTAATCACATCGCTGACGGCTTCAGACTGGATGAAATCCATCGAAGTGATCAGATTGGTGATCTTATGAACGATGCTGACCAGAGCGATTTCTGCGTTCTTCGTCTCCATATGTCCACGCTCCATCTTGATCTCCAGCACAGGTACCAGCATCTCCTGCGGGGAAGAGCCGCCATGCACAAAGTTTGCGCCGCCGCCCGCCACCTTGAACACATTGCTGCTAACCGGATAAGAAACAAACTTATCGTCCTCGTTGCCAAGCACCCGTCCCATACTCATATGGCCGATGCCATCCTCCTCCAACGGAGTTTTCGACACGATAAATCGGCGATTCAGGAAGGCTCTTTCTGTGCTCCTGCCGCTGATCTTATCACTTTCATTCAGCTTGTCCCGCTTGTAAATAAACCCGTGGTCTGCGGTAACGATAAAGTGATAGGTGTTGCCGCTGATAGAAATCCGATGGATCAGGTCCATGATCTCCTGAATCGCTTCCTCACAGGCATGAAACACTTCATCCTCGGTGTTCGCCTTATCGCCGCGGGCATCGATCTGATTATGGTACACATAAATGATCTGGCGTTTGGTCAGCACGTCCCGCAGGTCTGCGACTTTCAGATTCTTGATGTCATCGAACTGAATGCACACGCTGTCCGGGCAGTGGGCCTGCAGCACCTGCTGACGGCCGGCCAGATTGTCACACAGCACACCGTCTGCCATCACCTGAAAATCATCGGTCATTTCCAGTGTCCGGTGCGGCAGTAAGGAAGCCATGCCCAGCCTGGTATAAGAAGGCAGCACACTGAGCTGCACGGAGAGCTTGGCTGTGCATTTCGGATCATCCTGCATCCGGACAAACAGCTCTTGCCCTACTTCATAGCGCATGGCATCGGAAATGATGACCACCGTACGCTCCTTGGTATAAAGCAAATTATCAGAATAGAACTCCTGCTGCAATGGCAGGACACCAGTAATATCTGTCTGGATGCCTGCGTTCCATGCCGGAAGCAGATTGTTCAGATACTCGTTGGTATAAATATTTTCGACCAGCTCCCGCAGCTTTTCAAACGCATCCGTATTCTCCATCTGGTCATAGCAATCGTAAAATTTACGGTACTGTTGGTCAATCATGTGGTCTGTTTCCACATATCGGTCGACAATGGCCTTGAATCCATCCGGGCTGTGATAATCCGCTGCTCTGACCATACTGTATGCGCTGTTCAGGAGCCGATACGCCTTCTCCGTCTTGCGGCCAAAGTGCATCTTTTCCCGCTTTTCACAGATTTCCGGAATGGTCAGCTCGTTCAGCTGTGCACCAATATCCTCGGCTAGCAGACGCTCAACCAGCCATTTCACCAGAATCTGATCCACTGCAAGGAAAGTATCACATTCCAACAGGTCATCAACGCGGTATCCCACAAGTACAGAGAGAACATTCAGGCCCTCAGAAACATGAGCAGACAGCGCATCATAGCGGTCACGATAAAGCACGCTATTCATCAGGCTGTCAAGAAACGCAATGATGTTGCCGGACTTGTAAGAAACAAAGCTCTTCCATGCGGCAGGCAGCTCCGCCTGCACATACCGGGCGGTATAGGTCACAAACATTGTCACCAGCAGCCGTTCCAGCCCCGGCTTCACATCCGTGTAGCCAAAGTGCTGCTCGCAGAGCTTCCAAAATGAATCCAGCAGATCGTACTTGGCAAACTCCTGCAGGAACCTGTTTTCTTCCAGTCCGTCGTCCATTAAGATGATCCGCACGACCTCTTCAAAAGAGCAGGTGCGGGCTCTGCAGATGGCACTCAGCAGGCCGACAAGGATATTCTCTTCATTGAAGTTCTCGATTTCCAGATCATAGAACCGCTGGGTACGCTCCTTACTGGCAAAAAACTTAATGTGCTTCTCAATGCCCGGTTTGTACTTCTCCTCAATGCCGAGATCGACCGACAGCAGGGAAGCACGGTCGGCAAAGAACCGCTTGGAGTACAGCATGGTATCTTCCAAGTGATTTTCCCGCACATCCGGCTTCGGAAACGGAGCATAGATCAGATAATTCGTAGTTTTATCCACCCGTTCCAGAAAATATTTGGTATAAAACTGGTTATCCGGCTGGAGACGGTAGATTTTTGCGTTCTGCAATTCCACCGTCTCCATATCCTCGGCAAAGTCTGCCTTGTCATCGTACCAGAAAACCAGCTTCCGGGTCTCCCCGGTAAATTCCGCATTCAGGCGGTCTATGATTTGTTTCAGGTTTAATTCTGCCATGTTGTTTTTCTTACCTGCGATTGATTTGTAATCCTAACACTCCATTTGGGCGATCTGTTCTTTCAGCCACCAGATTGCAATTCCGATATATGGCGTTTTGGGATCTTCCTCGCTTTCCCACATCTGTAACTGTTCGATACAGTTCTGCCGTAAATCACCGCCCTGATTCACAAGATCTTCCTGAATGGTATCAAGAACTTTTTTGCGGTTTTCCGGCAGGGTAACTGCCTCCGTAGAACAGTTCAGGTTCAAATGAATGTTGATATCATAGTCTATTTCGGGATCCGTCGCTTTTATTGTTCCATCCGCCAAATAATAGATCGTCTCCAGAGTCTTCTCATCCAACGGATTGATCTTTAGTGGTGCGTTCTCACGCTTTTTGTCGCAGGTAAGAAATCTTCTTTTATGTTTTCCTGCCCCCGGTGCTTTTTCATTACCAGAACATACCGCAAGCATATTCCTATAATCTAATCCTTTATTCTCACCGGTTTTATTATCTGCCGTTCTCGCCATCCAGTGTTCAATGTAAACATCGCTTAAGTCGGCATCCTCTTCCCGTATGCGCTCATCCGGTATTCTGCGCATACAGTAAGCACAAAGGTGCCCCTGTTCCTTCATGAGGGATTCCCGAATCTGCGATTTTAATGGATTTCTCAATTCCGCATATCCCTCTTTATCGGACAGCCCCTGCTCCTCTGCTTCTCTTTTTAAATGTTCCAATTCAGAAGGGGCCTGCATTTTCTTGATCAGAATCATTTGTCTCTCCTAAACTTCAATAACTTAAGTTTTACATTGCAGGCTGCAATTTCTGAATCATCGTTTCCAATACGCGCTTTCAGGGCATCCAGTGTTTGCTCTGCCTTCTCAGCCTGACCCATGTCGACCCAGTGATAAAAATCGTCAAATAATTCTTTGATGTCTGAGGGGCGCTCTGGTGCCTTCATAATTCCACTGACAATCGTGTTGATGTCTTTTCCATAAATTTCCCCGGAGGGTTCCCATGCTTCCCCGTTGTCCAGCATAACAATATTTTCGCTCTTTACCGTGCTGATGACTGCCGGAGCATGCGTGCTTACGATAAACTGTACCTTAGGGAAGATTTCCGTTAAATCCTTCAGAATCCGCTGCTGCCATGTCGGATGCAGATGTAAATCCACCTCGTCAATCAGTATGATCCCCTCTGTTTCCCTGCAGACACCGCCAAGAAGCTGTGGATTTAATACGGCCATCCGGTACGCAATATCCGCAACAAGACTGATCGTACTTTTATAGCCATCACTTAACTGATTGATCGGAATCCTCATCAGCTTCCCAGACGGATCTTTATATGCTACTTCCAGTTCTCTTGTTGCCATGCTGTACTGGATCTTAACAAAATCACTTCCTGTAATTCTTTGATAACAGGATTCCATGGCCGAATATACCGTCTCTAACTCCGGAATATCTCCTGCCCCCAGTTCCTGATTCTGGTACTTCTGAACGGTCATTTTGGAAAACCAGTTCATCATCAGCTTAATATTTGCGGTTCCGTCCACGCAGTCAATATATCCATTGCTCCGGTTATTCGTTTCAAATACATCATTCTGCTTTTCACGATGGTAATCCCACAATCTACCAGTGCCATAATAGGCAATGACAGGCAATATGAGGGAGGTATCTCCCTTCCGCAGCCGTTCCTGAAAACGAGCTCCGATGTCAATGATCTCTTTTGCATCTATGACGGTAGTGCTCCCGGCCGGCTTGTTCAAGCTTCTGGACCATGTGGCTTCTTCCTTTTCGATCACCGCGGAGGCTTTCACCGTAACAGGATACTGAGGCTGAACATCCTTCGTACTACCAATGGAGAAAGCCTTCAAATGCGCCTGGCTTTTATCAATGCTTCTTCCTGAAAGCCGGTCCATTTTTACAAACAGGGTACTGACTGCAATTGCGGCAGCTTCCAAAACAGACGTTTTCCCGGAACCGTTGGCGCCTACAATCACCGTAAGATTGGGATGAAACTCTAATTCTAAATTTTCAAAGCATTTAAAATTATGAAGCGTCAGTTTTTGAAGATACATTTTCTACCTCTCCGTTCCATTCTTTCTTTCGCTCTCGGCCTTCGTTCTCAATGAGGCCATTCCGTCCGATACGCTGTCCAAAGCTTATCGTCTGCCATAATCTTATTACTATCCGCCAGCACCTCATAGAACTTGCCATCATAGGCAGTCTGAAGCTTGCGGTAGTTGACCTTTACGCCATCATCAAGGTCAAGTTCGATGCGGGAGAGAGCCAGATGTCCGATCTTTTCATCGTAGTCACGGCACTCTTTGAGCTGCCTCGCCAGCTTGTCCTTGCGCTTGGTGGCGGCAGCGGCCTCACTGGCGTTGGTGCTGTGGTCGATCATATCCTGCATCCGCTCCATCTCACTCTCGTAGACACGCTGCATCTTGTGCAGGTAATCAATGCGCAGGTTGCCGATGGTATCCGGCGTATAACGGTGCAGATAAATCAGCGCCTTGAAGCCGTTCTGTTTGCCACTGTCAAACAGCCAGTAGATGGGGCGCTTGCCGGAGCCGGTGACGGAATAGGTCAGGCAGTGATCCTTGAAGAAATCGTTCAGGAAGTAATTACGGATGATCTCCCGGCTGGTATTGCCCTTATTGCCAAGGGCTTTTGCGATAAAGTCCAAATTGGCTTCCAGCGTGTCTGCACCATAGGCATACTTCATCCAATCGCAAAAGCGGGAAATGATGTCATCATCAAAGAACTCTTCATCGGTGATTGGAATCACGTTGTCATAATCTACCGGAAAGCTCTCTAAAGCTCTCTTTCCTGTTCCCTTGAGATAGTAAAACTTACTGCCTGCTTTTCCATATGTTACACGTAAACCGCCAAGTTCCCCCCATGTATAATCCTGCAAGTCTTGAAATGATCCCGTATAACTGTCGAATTTATCTTCCCAAGAACCACCGGCATATACAAGTCCATCTCTATCCAAAGAATACCGCCCGAACATACAACCCACAGCATAGCTGATCAGACTCTTGATATCATGCTGCAAGTCTGCCTTGCGCACGGTCACATCCTGATCCTCCACTTCCGGGGTCAGTTCATCCTGCAAGCCGTAAATCTCAATAAAAATGCGATTTAGTTCTTCTTCGTTGGTTTTCAGCCGTGCAAAGCGCTCCTCACACTCAGCCGCCCAGATGTCATAACACTCAGAAAGGTAAATGCTGCCTGTTTTCATCTGGTTGGGATGCTTGGTGATGGCTTTCAAAAGAGGATGGCGGATAAAGTCCCAGCTTGTCTCAAAAGAGTCCCAGTCAGCCTTTTCTTCTCGTACCGTATCGTGTACCAGTTCTTCCACATCAGGTCTTGTTTCTAAGATAATCGGCACAAGCCCCATTTGCCCTACTTCAAACTTCATATTTGGAGCTAAAATCTCAAGTAATACCTGTGAAACTTTCGAGTTCAGTAATCCAAACAGATACCAAAGATTTTTATTGGCATACACACAAGGTCCAGAAGCATTTGGTATAAATTCATTCGTTTGATATCGAAATGCAATTTTGCCTGTTGCTGTGGTATCATTCCAAGAGATGCATTCCTTAAAATAAAACTGAGTGTTTCGCAAAACCGAGCGCAATTTTCCAGAGCTATCTTTGAAATTCTTTAGTTCATATCCATCATTTTCCCAATTCACAACATAGGAATTATTTCCATACCATCTTCTGAAATCGCCACCTTTAGTCATCGGAGACCACTTAGATGGCATATTGTCATGAACTGCGAATTTCTTTGAAGTTATTTCAAACCATAACCGCACAAATGTATCATTATCACCTGTAGTCAATCCTTTTCTTGGTGCCGCAAAGTCATTTAATGGCTTACACTCATTCAAAACAGTAAGTAATCTGTCACTCACCCAGTATGCAATAGGATAACTTGCAATTTTCAGGAATTTATCAGGATACGCATAATAAATTCCTTTCTCCTCGAAAAACCATTTTTCCTTTTGTTCAACAGAATCCACTGCACCAAGTTCATTGAACAGTTGCCGGAACAAAGCACGATATTTGGTAATATGCGCATTTTGCACAACAAACGCAGTCGTTCCAAAATCCGAGCCAAAAATACCACGCCCACAATGCGCCATAACCGAAATCGTATGCAAAGCCAGCAATTTATATCTTAATTGCTCAAAGCTGGATTTTGACATCCATACCGGAATGTTAATCATTGCCATATATCCGTATGGTTTACACATTCCAAGCGTTTTTTCCATGAATATCGTACTTAGATCATTTTTACTATCAGGATAATTTCCCTTGGCAAAAGTATTCAGCTTGTCTCCACAATCGGCTACTGCTCTGTACGGCGGGTTCGTGACAGTGACCCAATACTTCTGCGCCATCGTCTCGCCAATGTCAATGAGCTGCATCAGTTGCTCTGCGGTATCCTCCACACCATAGCTGTCCATGTTGATCTGGGTCCCGATATCCATCCCCGCCACAAACTGGCGCAGCAGCTCCCAGTTGTAATTCTCTACATTCAGGATGGAACCATACTCCTTGGCATCGGTCAGGGTATCCAGCAGCCCGCCGATCTGCATGGTGGCAAGATTCTTTTCCAAATCGTTTAAACCTGCACCGAAATACTTCAGTTGCACACGGTTCACGGTGTTGCTCTCCTGAATGGCATAGACGTGGCAGGTATTTTCTCCGTTCAGAATACGGCGGTTGTACTGCCGGGCCTTCATCATCACAGCAAAATAGGCAAGCTGATAGGCGCGATCATCAATGTCCAGACCGTAGAGGTTGTGTTCGAGGATGCTCCTGGCGGCATCCCGCTCACTGTAACCCACGCTGGTATAAATCTGCATCAGTACGTCAAAAGCGTAGACCAGAATGTGCCCGGACCCCATGCAGGGATCGATGAGTTTGATGTCCTCCGGGGTGAGTACGGCATACTCCCTGCGAATTTCTGCCAGCCTGACCTGCACCTCCGGCTCCTGCGGGGCTTCATCCAGATAGTATTTCCAGTTTTTTTTCAGGGTGCTGTCCGGGTGTCCTTCCAGCCAGAGACGACCCAAGCTGTTCTCCACCATGTAGCGGACGATCCAGTCCGGGGTGAACAGCTGGGTGACCGCAGGGATTTCTTCTTTCGTGATCTTCTCTTTTTTGGCAAAGGCGGCGGCTTTCGGCTCGGTGTTGTAATACTGGTACAACCAGCCAATGATCTCTACCTGACCGCCTCGGTCAATATTGAAATCATCCTCCGGGATATCGTGGACCAAATGATAAACCACGCCCTCCTGATCAATAACGGAGAGATTGAGCAGTAATTCTGTATAGTCCTTGGTCTTTTCAAACAGGGCAGGCAGAATCTCGTTCAGAGCATTGCACTGTTTGATGAACAGCAGCCGGAACGCTTCGTCCAGTTTGTTGTCCTGCCTGAGCTGCACAAGCGCGGCTTCCTCTGCCTGTGTGAACGAAAGATCCGCATCAAAGGGTGTTGTGACCAGATCCGGCTCCAGCTTGCCGCTCTCGGAGCTGAGAACACGGATATGGCTGGGCAGATAGTCATTGACCTCTATAAAACGTACCGCGATCAGGCGGTTGAACCATGTGTAAGCGACCTCCTCCATGATGTACCGGTATGCGGTCTGATAGTCGGTGTCCTTTTCTTTTGTCCGGATGACCTCCACCAGTTTTTTCCGCTGGCGGATGGCCTCACCCGTAATGGAGTAAGGCTGCGCTGCGCCAATGTCGTAAAAATCGGTATCGCCGGTACTCTGGGGCAGGGCATCGGCAATACCTTTTTCGGTAATGCCCATCAGCCCGGCACGATAGCTGATGTCCGCGATCAGTTTATTTCTCGCCCAGATGGCAAAATTTTTAATAGCTGTTTTATTCATGTCGGAGGGCTCCTTACAGCTCAATGTTTACGATGGTATCGCCGTCGATTTCCTTCATCAGGTTTTCCCGCAGCGCGCTCAGATATTTATCCACGTCCGCTGCGCTTTCCAGCCGCCAAGAGGAAGTCTTCGCCACCGTCCGGATGGAGACATTCTTTGTCGTGCGCACCTTATAAACAGGGGCAGGCGCTGCCACTGCTGCAGCAGGCTCGACATCCACGCCGCGCTTGCGTGCTCCCTCTTCCTGACGCTTGCGCTCTGCTTCCGCTTTTTCGGCTGCTTCTTTCGCAAGGCAGGCATCTTCCTCATCCATCTCATCCAGCAGACGGAGCTTCAGTGCCTCCGCCTTGTCTCCAAAGCTGCGCAGGGTAGAGACATTATTGCAGTGGTCCGCTCCGGTCAGCAGTTCCTCGAATTTTTCCACATAGCGGTTGTATTTTCCGTCTTTGTAAGGCTTTGTGTTCAGCACTTCAAGCACACGGTCGCGGTCCTGCCGAATGGAATCCATGACCGGGGCGGCCTGCTCCTCCAGAACCTTGGCGTAGCAGTTCATAAACTGCTCACGCAGCTCCGGCAGTTTTGGAATCTCCTTGTAAGGCTTCTCCATCCGGACGATTGTCCGCATTTGCTTCACCACATCTTCCAGATCGGCGTCCACGATGTAGGTCTTGCTGTCCTCATAAATGTCCAGCATATCCAGCGCACGAGTGAAGATGGTGAGCTGTTCCCCGTCAAAGAAATTGTTGATCGGCTCAAAGTCCTCACCGAAATCCAGCAGGTCATCCTGCTCGTCAAAGACGGCCTTGAAAAATTCCAGCGGTGTCGGAATCTGCTTCAACGAAGTCAGCAGTTTTTTGCCGCTTTCCAGCACTTTCTTTCCTGGGTATGCGTAATTCTGATACTTCGGCTCCAGAATCTCGATCTGGTGGATGCGGCTGCCGCAGTAGTGCTGAAAGTTCTTCATGATGGTATCTTCGTCGTCCGCAGACGGTGCGACCTTGAACAGGTCTTTCATCACGCTGCGGACCGCTTTCTTCTGATTCTCCGGCACACGGACACGCACTTCCATCAGCAGTTTCTCCACGAACTGTTTCTTCGTGATATAGCCGATGATCTCTTCGGCCGAACGGTTGCCCACCGTCACACTCTCGCCATTGACCGTAAAGGACAGATCGCCCCGCTTGAACAGACGGGCAACCAGCCAGTGGATATCATCATCCACAAAACCATAAGGAGCTTTCATAAACCGGTCCTTGATGGTCCGCATGGATGTTTTCATGTGCATCCGGGAATTCCCGGCGATGAACTGGAGCAGATCATCCAGTGCATGCGCATTGGATTCCTGTACATTGTCCAGAACCAGTGAGATCTGATTGCTGGTCTGGAACATCTTGCGGATGTCAGCTTCGCCCATAGCGGCATCAATGTAAGACAGCTTGTGGTAAACGTTCTGCACCAGACGGCCAATCGCCTCGTTGATGCGGCTGTTCACTTCCTTGCCGGAGGTGTGCAGCACATCACCGTTTACATAGATGGTTGCTTCTTTCAGGGCTTCGGTCAGGTAGAGCTTCGCGTTGCCGTTGCGTTCCCGCATCTCCACACGCTTGGCTTCCTTGATGGCCTCGTATTTGGCAAGCTGCACGGAAGTGTTTTTGCGCAGGAACCGTTCGATTTTCAGGTACGCCCGCATTTCGGTCAGGAAGGCATCGTCATTCGGCAGAACAACCAGAACCTCTTTGCCCTGACCGGAGATCAGACGCAGGGTTCCATCATCTGTTCCTCCCTCATACCAGGGAGTCAGCACACGCAGGCCGATGTCATAATTCTGGTTGGCCTTGTAGGGACGGTCATCCACATTCTGATTAAAGGAGAACGCATATCTTCCGCCAAATGCTGGGTACTGGTATTTCTTGCTGGAAAACACATCCTCGAAGATCATCTCGGCAATCTTCGCGATGACATCCGGTATCTCTACATTTTCTTTCTCGATTTCGCTGTTGATCTCCTGCTCCTCGTTCGAGAGGAAAACATAATGGCTGCCATTCTTCTGTACTAGCATCTGACGCGTAAGGACTTTCAGCGCATCTTCCACTTTCGCTTTCAGAGCAATGCGGTCATCGTCGATATTGGAGATCATCAGGCTGGTGATGTTCTCGATGTTTGGTTCACACTCCAGCACATATTTGATCATAAAGAGGGTTTTCAGCACATTGATGGCGAAAACGTCTTTCTCTTTTTTCTCCGGATTGATAAAGCTGTTGTCATACGCACGGATAATGACGCTGCTATGGCTGTGGTCGAGGAAGTTTTCCAGCGCGTCATAGAATTTATGGAACGGAACAATTGCGCCCACTTCCTCGTTCATCAGCTGCATGGCAGATTCTTTGAACAGAGCCAGCATGGAACGCTCACCTTCGGACAGGTGCTTGCCGGACGCGCCGTGAGTGCGGATACTGGTCAGCACACTTGCCAGCAGGTTAAACTGATACGGCACAAACGGATAGACCTCCGCAAAATCCTCGGCACTTCCGTAGAGCTTTTTCTCTGCGCCGTCGCTGAACACGATCAGATTTTTGATGATGGTCTCTTTCTGGTCATAGAGCAGACGCAGACTCTGTGCCGCCGTGTCGGTCTTGTCCAGAATTCTCTTTTTGATCACAGCATCCACATTGGCGGAGGACAGGGAAAGACGGGTATCAAAGCGTCCCTGAATCTTGGAAAAGTCATTGCCCTTGACCTTGGTGATGGAATCAATATCCTGCTGGGAAGTCACGATCACCCACGCTTTCCCCATGCACTCTTTTCCAAGCTCCTCGGTCACAGTCTGAAGGTTGAGCATCAGCTTACTGTCATCGCCGATGTACTGGCCGATCTCATCCACGAGAAAAACCACATGATGGTTGTTGCCCTTTTTGTCGATATAAGACTTGACCCGCTTTGCAAAATCTTCAATGCTAATCTGGTAGGGTTCCACCGCCTTTTCACACCAGTTGCGGGCAGCCGACTCGCTCATAAAGTCCATATCTGCCAGCACATCGACCACGGAATCCTGAATGAAATCGAAATCCTGACGGGACTGCTCCCACGGATCGCCGTACTCATCCTCAAACTTTTCCTTAAACTCATCGAAACGGCCTGCATCCGTCAGACGGCGTTCCAGATCAGCAAGGTGAGGCATGGAGCCGCAGAAGCCCTGCATTTCATTGAATACTTTCAGGAAAACATTCACAATGGCATCCTTGTTTTCCTTGCCATTGGAATCGCTCTTAGAATCAATGTTAAACAGGATCACATCAGATGATGTATCTGCCGCAAGCTGCATGTCCGCCAAAACCATCTGGTTGGTGATCTTTTTATCCTCAATAAAATAGTCGATGGCGTGTCTGTCCCCGACCTGCTTATTCTGAAGCAGATAAGACAGGATTTTCAAAAAGTGAGATTTACCACTTCCAAAGAAGCCGGAGATCCAGACGCCCATCTTCGGTGTTGTTCCCAGAATGCCTTTTTTATACGCCGCAAAGAAATCCATGAAATGCTTCTGCAGTTCACGGGTCACAACATACTCTTCCAGCTCCTGCGCCACATTGGTCTCTTCGCCCTGACCGACAATGATTACTCCCTGAATCTCACGGTCGATTTTTTTACGGAACATATCTTTAATCTGCATGGTTCCATATCCCCCGTCACTTCACCAGTTTGAACGCTCTGTAATAATTATCATCTTTGATCTCGTTGAACAGAATCAGTTCCTGCTCATTGTAGGTTCCCGGAAAGAACATCACCACCGGACATCGGACAAATGCCTGATGGAGATTGTTCAGCACCTTGTGAGAACGTAAAATCGGATAGCACTTCCCAATACCGGTCAGAAAAACAATCGCGTTGTCTGGCGTATGCTCCTTGATATACTGCACGATCAGACTGTCATCATCGTTCACTTTCATGGAGTTGGTCACCGCCTTGACGATGCGTTCCATTCCACGCTTCTTTTCAAAGTCATAGCACTTTTCCATGAAGTGCTTATTCTCCAGAAAGTCGATGATAATATCATAAAGGTCAAACACGACCAGCTCGAAATCGTCATCGCCCCGCTGATTCTTATTCTTCATATATTCAATCCGTTCCCGGACTTCCAGTTCTTTTTCCGGCGGATAATCAAACACCCAGTAATTGACCTCATTGGCACGGCCCGTGCCTTTGCGGAAGGATGGCTTATGGATCGCAAGTTCCATCTCATCCAGCCGGCTGTTCAAATCTGTCATTATCTCACCCCCGTCAGCGCATTGATCATGATGGCATAGCCATGATCCTGCAGCCAATGCTCCAATTCGATATCCAGAATCGGTTTCAGAATTCTTCTGGCATTGCCGCCGCGGCTGCCATCAAGCAGCCCTGCTTCTGTCAGCTGCGTCTTATAGCAGGCACCCAGCCGGTGCAGCGTGTATTCCTGAAACGAAGCAACCTTTTCACTCTGCGCCTGTTTATTTTTGAAAAAGATACGGATGTCAGCGTCCGTCAATTCATTTGCTCCAAGGATCAGCTTTTCCCGAACGACCTCATATACAAAATCAAAGAAGAGCGTGTCATGTGCCAGTGCGGCCACAAGTGCAAACATCTTCTGTGTTGCCAGATCCCCTGACAGGAACACGGGATAAAAGCTGGCATCCAGCGTCCTGATTCGAGATATTACCGTAGAGCAAATCATCTGTGCACGGGCCAGGGTAGATGCAGCATAAATGTTCTCTTCCTCACTCAGTTTTTTGATGTCCGCAAAGGTCTTTCCCTCGGCAAGAAGCTGAACTGTTTTCCGAAACTCCAGGAACCAGAATGAAAACTTGACCGCTCCGGCACTATACGGTTTTCTCTCCATTTCCGTTGTCTCCATTCTCTTTCTTTGTTTTGATATACTTGCCGCTTTTGATTCTTGCATCCTTTGGCTTTTCCGCGTCCGCTGGAATGACCCACTGATAACCCAGCCGTTCCGCTCCTTCGATGCGGCCTTCTGTACACAGCGTCTGAATCCTTCTTGTGCAGATGCCCCACTTCTCAGCAGTCTGTCTAATCGTCATGTAGTCCATAAATCAACCTCAATCTGTGCGCAAAGCCTGAAACGGCAATTTATAATTAGCCTTTTATAATTCTACTCTGAAAAGCGAACGAAACCAATGACTATATCCATACTTTTCCTGCGCCATCTGTTCCGGATACTTTACTGACGGTTCACACCCCAGAAAAAGCTGACGTGATGGGCACTCCAAAACCTTACTTATGCTTGCGGTCATACCTCACTTAGCGCCAGAAAATACGATGTGTTCTTTCAAAACAAAACATAAAGTACAATATACATATAGGAAAAATACAGAAATAAGGCGGCAGTATTTGAAGCTGCATCTTCACGAAAATCCCATATTTTCGGCTTTTGAGCGGCCAGCAGAAGGGAAATTTATGAAACTTAAAGATACAATACGTATACTCATCGACAAGATCCCGGATAATCGGATCATTTTTACCGGCATTTGGAGCATTCCGGTCTCCTTTGGCACCATTGTCGCTATGGTGCATTCGTGGGGACACGGACTGACTATATGCGGTTATCTTCTGGCTGCACTGTGTGCCATGACGGGCGGAGCATTGATTACAGCCATCCACATCTACCAGTATTTGGTTTGGGGAAAGCGCAAATTTACTTTTCGCTCTGCTCTGCACAATGCAGAGCTTCCCAGCAGGAGGAAACAAAGAGCATCGCATCCAGAGGTACCTGAGAAATATCTCTCGCACTGCCCAACGGGATATGTTTTGGGACGTGTTGGAAATCAGTATGTCAGAATTCTTCCATCAACGGATTCTTTTTGCGGCCTCCTCTGTTCCACGCCGGGGTCAGGAAAATCGGTCACTATTATGGCCAGCCTCATTGAAAATTTCTGTTTGACAAGAGCTTTCACTGTTGTCGCAACGGATCCGAAGGGAGAGCTCTCTGAAAAATTTTCGGATCTCCCGAACGTGAAAATTATTTCTCTGACAGACCGCGAGCAGCATGGATACAACATTTTTTACTGGTATGAACCGGGAATGTCCGATGAAGAGCTGGAAAAGCATTTGAAAGTGATCGCAGAAGCTCTGGTCAGCGATGCGGGTGGTAAAAAGAACGAATACTTTTGGGCGAATGCCAGAAAAATGTTGACCGGCCTGATGGCATGGATGATCCGTCAGGGAAAAAACTTCCCTGAAATCATGACGGATATCAGTACGCACAATGTAATGGCGCTGATTGAGCAGGCGCTGGAAGAAACTGACAGCAAGTTGGTGAAAAAAATGCTTTCCGCGTACTCAGGAAAGACAGGCGAAGATATTGAATCGATTACAACAGAGGTCACCACCGCAATTGATGTTTTTGCAGCATCCTCATCGATGGACTGGAGCCTTGCGGAATCGCCCAGAATGGTCACTCCGTATGACACCGCATGGGGAAATTCTATCTTCCTGAGCATCGAGCAGGAAAGAATCGAGGAATTTGCGCCTTTCATCCGCCTGTTTTATGCGCAAATGTTTCAGTATCTGCTTGAATCCCGCGAAAACAATGTGACAAGTTCGCAGACTCCGATCTGGTTTGTTCTGGAAGAAGCGCCGTTGTATGGCGCAATTCCGCATCTGGATTCCTTCCTTAGTACCTGCAGGTCAAAGAAGATTTCCGTTTGCATCGTGTGTCAGGCGATCTCTCAGCTGGAAAACGCATATGGAAAAGAAAAGGCAAATACCATTCTGGATGACAGTTTAGTCAAAGTCGTTCTCGGAGTGGCAAACAATGAAACTGCCGAATACTTTTCCAAAATGACAGGGCAGTATGAAGAAGACCGCACCAGCACGCAGACACATGGACTTTTGAAGCTGCCAAATGCGTACAGCTATAGCCAGGAACGCCGGAGATGCATGGATCCGGAAGAGTTTTTCCGTTTGAAGGATACCAATTCTGCTGTTCTTTTTATTGACGGAAACTTCATGCAGGTGACGAAGGTCAAATACTACGAAGATCGCGAGCTTAGTGCCCTCATGCGGCATCGGGAAATTCAGCATGAGGCCGCAGTCAAAAGAAAGAATGAGGCAAAAATCAATGAATCCATCTGATATAAAAAAATTCAAGGAGTCACTGCAGCCAAAATTTGTCAATCGGGAACGGGAAGAAAAACTTCTGGCAACCTGCCCGCACCAGATTATCACAGACGAAATTGCATGCATCGCCGTTTCTGGCGCAGACAGAACGCCTGTAGACAGAAAATCTGCCGCAGAACGCAAACTGACTGGCAGGGAAGTGATTGGCTGCGCTATACAGAATCAGGAGCGGAATGCTTATCACCTTGCTTTTGTCGAGGATCTGCTGGGAAATCCAACAGAAGGGGACGGCAATTCATCGCTGTTGATTCTGACCAACCAAAAAGCTCTTTATGGTAGCTGCGAAGCGCTGAACACTGTTGCAATGGAAGAAGCTGCTTCACAGCTTGGGACTGACAAAATTTTAGTAATTCCCTCTTCAGTACACGAAGTGCTTCTTTTTCCAGAAGATGGAGGTCTTTCCGTCAAGCAGCTAAACAATCTCATTGCCTCTGTCAACAAGCTTGATGTAGTACCCAAAGACAGGTTGTCTGACCGTGCCATGCTCTATGACCACCAGACCCGCAGTTTGGAAGATGCCGAAGCAGCACTTTGCAGAGATCAGATGGAACCGGTCACCCAATTACAGGAAAAAAGGCATCACTTATAAGATGTTTTTATAAAACGCACATATTTTTGTGTGCAAGCAAAACTCGCAAAGCCGATGAAGGCAGAAAGGCATTCTATTATGAGAAAGATCATCAATGGAAGAAAGTACAATACCAAAACCGCAGAGTGCGTTGGAGAAATGGCGTCAACCTACAATTTCAATGACGGCTACTATTACTGGGAAGAGCTTTATAGAAAGCGCACTGGAGAATTTTTCCTGCATGGAGCAGGAAACGGACTTTCACCATATGCACAATCCGTTGGGATGGGGAGTACGAGCGGGGAAAACATCTTCCCAATTTCAGAAGAAGATGCAAGGAAATGGGGCGAGAAGTATATGTCTGTTGGCGAGTACGAAAGCATTTTTGGTGAGGTCGAGGAATAAGACCGCACGGAATCGGAGTATAGCAATGAAATTTGCGAATCATCAGGAAGGGACAGGCGAAACGCCTGTCTCTTCTCATATGAAATATCCACTTTCCCCATCAGATGTGCAAAGATTTTTTATGCTCTATCGGGCCTATATGCAAACACATGACATGAATTTTAACAACACCAATGAGGATACATCATGCAGGATATCAACAACCCCAAAATCGACCAGCTGGCAGAACAACTGAAAAAAGGCATCACTGCTCTCCGGAACAGTGATGGTTATAAAAAATATCTTGAGGTACAGGCCCGATTTCCGCATTACTCCGCAAGAAACTGTCTTCTAATCTTATCACAGATGCCAGAAGCAACACAGGTAGCTGGCTATGCTGTCTGGCGCTCACTTGGAAGGAAGGTCTCTGCCGGAGAACACGGAATCAAGATCATTGCACCTCACACGTACAAAAAAAACAAAGAGACACATCAAATGGTCGATTCATCTGCTCACGTTTCAGAAACGGATTCCGAAGAAATTCGGCTGTATTTCCGTCCCACCACGGTTTTTGATATTTCGCAGACTTCGGGAGATCCGCTTCCGATGCTGCTGGTCGAAGAACTGAAGGGCACAGTTGGCGGATACCAACAGATTCGCGATGGGCTGATTTCTGTCAGTCCTGTACCGGTTCAGTTTGACAAGCTCACGGATGGCTCAAAAGGCTATTACAGCCCGTTAGATCAGAGAATTGTAATCAATACCGGTATGAGTGATGTACAAACCATCAAAACACTAGCTCATGAAATTGGCCATGCCACTGTTCATGCACCCGGCTCATCAGATCAGAAGAAAACCACTGCAGAGCGGGAAACAGAGGCAGAAAGTATTGCCTATATTGTGTGCAGCCATTATGGGATTTCGACCGATGAATACAGTTTTCCTTATATCGCCGGATGGGCTTCCCGAATGGATGATAAAGCGCTGATGGCTCGGATTACCGGGATCAAAGGAGTTGCTGCAGATCTCATGGATCGAACAGATGCGGTCATTGAACGGCGGCAGAGCGAGCAACGTAATAATATCGCTTATCAAATACCTTCTGGTTATGTTGCAACATCCCGTGTCAAAGATTCATCTGGTCGGCCCGATGGCGATATTTTCTATCAGTTTTACTCATCCGATTACAAACAAATCGCTTCGGGACTGACTTCATTCCCCCCGCAAATTTCAATTCAGGCCGCTGCAGAGCAGGTGCTGATCAATCACGGCTTGGATCCGCAGGATAAAAGTGAAATTTCATACACGCAGATTTCCGAATCAGCTGAACGTGTACGCCATGATACGGTGCGGCGGATGCGGTAAAAGAAGGGGACATGGGGGAGATTTCTCCCCCTGCAAGCGGTCCTCGGGTATCCATTTATGGATATCCTGAGGCGGAGCTTGCAGAACATCTCTTCATTCCCAAAAACACAGCAATGTTTTCAAAAGCACCACCATGGATACCAGTATCCACTCATAACCTACAACGCGTTACAGTCACCATTTGTCACCAAGCGTTGCGCAAAAAATGATACTTATAACCATTTTCACACAAAAATATATAAGGAGATCCATATGGCACGAAAAAAAAATGTCCAATTTTTGCTTCGCACCGATGAGCACGACGCAAATGAAATCCGGAAAAAAATCACCGATTCTGGCCTTTCTCAGCAGGATTATTTACTTAAAGCGGCTCTTGGAGCTAACATCACTGACCCCACCCCTTTCCGCGAACTGCTAAAAGAGTACAAACAGCAAGGCGTAAATCTCAATCAAATCGCAAAAACAGTAAATCTCGGACATACTGATTCCGCAGAGATGATCAAGATAATGAATGAAATAGAAAAAGAGAGGAAAAAAGTGTGGCAGTTATTAAAGCAATTCACTCAAGTGCAAGCATAAAAACTGCGCTCCAGTACATAGAGCGTCCTTGCAAAACAGAAGAAACACTGATGACCGGCATTTCCTGCTCTCCGGCGTCGGCAGCCACCGAAATGGTGATCACTAAGAAAATTTGGGGCAAAACCACGGGTCGAAGTTACGACCATTACGTCCAGAGCTTTTCTCCGGAAGAAAAGTTTCTCCCGAAGAGGCACATGCCATCGCTGTCGAGTGGGCAGAAAAGGAGTTTACCGGCTTTGAGGTCGTAGTAGCTACACATACCGACACAAAGCACTTACATTCTCACATACTCGTCAACTCTGTCAGCTATATAGACGGCCATAAAATCCACACCTCTGCAGCCTGGTTGCAGCAAGCAAAACAGCATTCTGACGCAATCTGTTGTGCACGCGGTCTCACCATTACCCAAAAAGGGTACGACTGCGATGGATTCAAGCGAACTGCTCCGACCATTTGGTCAAAGGATGATTACCATCTTATGCAGCGCGCAAAGCGTGGAGAGATTAACAGCTATACCTATACTATCTCCTGTAAAGTCAGAGATGCCCGCCACCGTGCACACTCGCGCGAAGAATATATAACCCTACTTGGCGAGTCAGGAATTTCCGTACACTGGGTCGATACTCGACGGGACATTACCTACATCGATGCTGATGGTCACAAAATTCGCAGTTCAAGGCTTGAAAAGTATACGGGGATCCCACAAGACAAAGAGACACTTATGGCTGAATTTGTACACTTAAAGCAGCATCATCGGTAGCCAAAATCACTTTGCTTCTCAGGAGAGGCTCAGGAACATCTTCGATTTCTCTTGGAACCCGTTCATCTCAGTTCTTCTCATTATCATCCATCACTTTGTGTCGGAGGCAGCAGTTGTGCCCCCACATTGTGACAAGACTATGTCACCCGCAATTTGATGGCAAGCGCCTGTAAAGAGGGGGATTTTGGCAAATCGCTGCCTGTTTTTCCCCCTCAGGTCGTGCGGGTTGTTACGAGGTTGCATTAATCATCATTTTCCTTTGAAATTCTTCTGCAATATAAGCCCATCCGCTTCTGCAGTCTTTCCCTGAGCTCAGACTCTTTTCTAAAATTGGAATTATAAGGGAGTCCTCGCAGACAAGATTCGATTACCACTTTCGTAAATGCCAGATCTAATGTTATAAGCATAGACTTGAGTAGATATTTACTCATCCGGTTTTCTTGACCTGAGGGTTTTCTTTGCTGGTTGCTTGCCGGATTATTCTGGTTTTCAGAAGTCCTCGGCTCAAACCGCATCTGCGCACCTGGCTCTGTATCTCCTTTCAGCTCGAGCCACATCTGTCCTTCTCCCTCAGAATTCCTTCCCGATTCAAATTTCATCAAAAATCCCGATTCTGTCGTCTCTTCTGTCGTCTCCTTCAATTTCTTCTGCATTTCATTCAGATGAATCATCATTACCTGTAAGTCGGTAGTTAGTTGGATTATTTTTTCATCGTCCATATTATCCAGCTCTGCATTGGTTAGTTTTCCGACATACTCATTTAAATGGAAAAAGATTTTAAAAAATAGACCTGTTCGTTCGATCGGATTTCCTTTTTCATCCAAATATTCATGAGTATCTTCTGCTATCATCTGTATTTCTACCAGTAACCTGGCGAGAAGATCATCCAGGCTGCTCTCTTTGCGCTCTACTTCCATGTCGTCCCATAAAGGTACCAGTGCGACATCAGCCATTTCTGCCAGACTGTTGGCTACATCAAAATGTAGTGAACGTCCCCGGTCACGCATACGCTCTTCAGACCTTGGATATTCTCTATACTCCCGCAACACATCACGTGTCCTCTGAAGCATATCCGCACTGATTTCCTTTTCTGATGTAAATCTGCAATTGTAGTATTGCGCCAAAAAACGGTCGCTGATCTTAACCTTATCTTCTTCCGAATCCTCTGGCAAATAGTGCCCTAACTTATGCACCAGAGCTTTTTTGGCAAGATCAACAAGATAAATCTGCCGTTCTCTCCAAGTTGTTATTCTGCTCTCATTTTTTCTTGCATCTGTTATGAGTTCACTTTCCATTTCTTTCGTCAATGCAGTCCATCCCTTATCCATACTTCCCTCATTTCAACTTTTTTTATGACATTGTGCTGACTTTCCGCACCCATGCGGAAAGTCATTTTTTTCCATCGATCATAGATGTACAGCATCAATCACTCAGTATATGGAGGACATTCTATGGTTAGTCTAACCGATCCCGTGCATGCGCTCATCGACAAAGTAACAATCACTCATATCAATATCACCACAATAGATAATCTGACACCACTTATCAAGAGTGGAGAATTGCTTATCAATCATGGAGCTGCCCAATACATCTACCTTTTGGATGGCAAAAAATTCAGCAGTATCTATCTTAAAGAGTCCCCTGCCTTTGACTGCTTCAAGGCTTTTATCATGCCAGACGGAGGTGTCCATGTCTCAATGGAGCTTTCTATACGAGAAACGGATACAACAACAAAAAATGATCTCGATTTTCATAATCTTAACTGCTGGACAGTATCCAGTCTCCAACGGCAGCTCTGGATGGCAACCGATTTTTTGATAGAGCACTTCGGAATTCATACGGATCTATCAGATGCTAAGATACGGTACATTGAGATCAATAAAACCTTTCCTATTAATGATCCATTTGAACGCTACCGCCGTCCACTGATCTATATTTTGAGCCTCCCCTCTGCGACACACCGATTCTGTGAAACCTCCTACTATCAGCGTGATAAAAAGCACAGACGCCCAGAAACGCGAAATCGAACCATTCAGACTTATCTTAAAAATTCTGGTTCCAGGGGAATGGAATTCAAAATCTATGATAAAACTGCGCAGCTGCTCAAGGATGGATTTGTTGTCGACCAGCAGTATATGCGTGTGGAACTTGTTTTGAAATCCCCTCAACGTATCCGTGCTTCATTGGGATCCAATTCACTAAAAGGGCTCACAGATGACAAGATCAATTGCTTCTTCCACAACTTTATCAAAACGGAACTTATTCAGCAGTACAAGAAAAAAAGCGCTTATGTCCGTCCATACCTGCGTCAAGTGCTTTTGACACACTATGGCACTGACAAAAATGGATGGGCAAATGCAGTTATGAACGACATACATGCATTGGAAGACAAGAATAATATTCCACTTATCCTGTCTGTCGAAGGATTGACTGATCTGGTTAATGTTGGTCAAGAACGATATCTCCGTCGATTAATTCATGCAAGAGAATCCATCGACGGCTGTCGGCCTGACAACCGCAAACGATCAAAACAGCAGGAGCAGTTTTTTCTTCGTCAGCGGAGGTCTCGTATAAAAAAAATCTGAAAGAGGCCTGCATTGATCACCAAATTTATATCCAGGGCGATCAATTGCGTGTGGAAGAGCTTTTTGACAACCTGCTACCCGATTGGGAATCACTCATGACTTCAGAACAATCATCGGATATTACCTGAATTTCTGTTTCTCGTATAGAGGAATGCAATCTGATACCGACTGCATCCATTCACACTGTGAGCACATGTGTCATCTCTTATTATGAGGTAAACATCCCTTTATGCAACTTTCTGCTGATGTTATACTTGATCCGAACGGCGTGCTGAATGAAGCTATGAAAGCACGTGAAAGATATTTAGGCATGTTAACGCACCCCATTACACAGGGGAAAGGAACGGACACCAGATGGAGTACGCGTGTCCCTGACAAAACGAAAAAAGATGGGCGCAGGCTCATCCGAAAAGCAACGAGAGAGGAAGTGGAAAATGCAGTAATTCTATTTTTCATGGAACAGGAACAGAAGGTATCTTCCAGCAACATGACCATCGAAGATTGCTGGCAACTCTGGTATGACTTTAAGGCTTCTCATAATAGGAGCTTAAAGACTACTTCTTTGAAAATGTTCCGATCTGACCGAAAGAGATTTCTTGATGGAACCACTTTTTCCAAGCGAAAGATATCTTCGCTGTCAGAGTTTGACATTGAAGATTATCTGGTTGAACAGGCAGAACGCTACCATATGACGCAAAAGCGTGTTTGCCAGCTTGCCGGATATGTAAAGGGGATTTTCTTTGTAGCCTACCGGAACCATATCATAGACAGCAACCCATGGGATCGGGTCAGCCTTAGAGAGGTTGTTTATCCTGCCTGCTACAAGCCGAAGTGTCAGCCGGATGAGGAAAGAATTCTGTCTGATATACAGATGCATCGGGTGAAAAAGGCAGTAGAAGCACACCTGGCATTAGAACCTAGCTATCTTCCTGATTATGCTATTCTGATTGCGCAGTATACTGGTATGCGTGCCGGAGAGCTTGCTGCCTTGGAATGGACGGACATTCGTGACGGCTGCATCCATGTCACGAAATCTGTGCGCCGTGTCATCACGAGTGATGGACAGACTACAGAGATCGGCGATACCAAGAACCACAAAGACAGAGCCATTCCAATCGGCCAGAAGCTGTCCGTTATATTAGATCAGCTTAAAGCAGCACAGGCAGATATGGGAATTGATAGCCCGTACATACTGGACAACGGCAAACTTCCTACACCTAACACGCTAGGGAAAGCAGCCAAGCGCCGGGGGATTGAAGCCGGAATAGACGGACCTCTTACCATCCACCGTATACGCAGAACCGTGGCAAGCCGTTTAAATGCAATCTATGACCGTGCTACTGTTTCTCACATCATGGGACATACGGAAGAGGTAGATGCCAGACATTATGACTACGATACAGCTCAGCTTGCCGATAAACAGCAGACCATGGACAAGCTGTATGCATAGTCGACAAGGCTTGTATCCAACTGTATCCATTGTTAGCAGCAAAGAAAAAGTCCCAGAAACGTTGATTTCTCAACGTTTCCAGGACTTCATCCGCATCGGAGTGACAAGGTTCGAACTTGCGGCCTCCACGTCCCTAACGTGGCGCGCTACCAGCTGCGCTACACCCCGATCTCTATATCTTGCGTCTGTCTCTCAACAGACGCAAGCGTTATTATATAAGAGTGCAGCCAGAAAAGCAAGAGGTATTTTTTTCGTTATTCTGCAAACACTCAGACCCGCTCGGGCTTGCAAAGGTTGCTTCAGCCGATCATGCATCTCGGATTTGCTTTTCCGGCTTTTACAGATGCATTTCGCGGCTCCACATGCATCTCTGAGCTGATATTTCAACAAATCAGGATCACTTTTCCCTTGCAAATGCATCCCTGCCAGGCTTTTTCTGCGAATCAGGATCACTTTTCCCTCGCAAATGCATCCCTGAATAGAATTTCCTGCAAATCCGGATCACTTCTCACAAGCAAAGACAAGCAAAACTGTGCTGAAATATCGATAAAAATCAATCGACGACATTATTCCACAGGCTCCCAGTCCCCGGTCAGATAATCCATCCGGTATACGCTTCTGGAGGGCGATACCGCATAGAAGAATTCGGTTACAGAGAAGTCTCCGTTGTCGCTTCGGAGCTGGAATACATTGCAGACCTCTCCGTCAATTTCCTCCATGCCGTCTCCGGAGTAAAGATACATGCCCCTCTGAAGCTGCCTTTTAACCTCCGGAATCTCCGCAAGATATTCCATGTCTGCTTCTACGTCTGTGCTTTCCCAGTCCGTATCTCCGTAGCTTTCAGGAACATATTCAAACACAGCGGATTGATTCGCGGTATACGGGAAAAAGGAATCTCCGGAAAGATCATCGATGTACAGACATGCGTCATACTCTTCCATCCGGATCGTTCCGCTTCGCTCTCCGTCCGGCGTGTTGAGCCGGAAATCAAATTCCCAGGGACCTCTTTCCATGTCGTAGCTTCCGCTTCCTGCACGTCTGCGGGCCACATAGTTTCCGTCCCAGTAAAAGGTGATTTTCTGCAGATCTCCGTCCAGGTAGCCGCCGTAAAACCACATTACAGAAGGTATTCCGGTGCGATCCTTGCACAGAGAAACACTGTAGAAGAACGGCTTCCCCTTTTCATCCCGCAGATCAGTGCACAGCCAGCTGCCTGCCATATCATAAAGGTATCCTGCTGTCTGATAGTCCGGTGCGGCAGGAAGCGGCACATAATTCTCATTTCCGAATACCTCTCCTGCATAATAATTGTATTCCGGACACCAGGTATACCTTTCCTTTCCGTTTTGTGCCGTGATGACAACATTTGCATGAAGATCACTGAGATTGCATCGTAATACAATTGGAAATCCGTTTTCTTCCCGGAAAAGCTCCTTCTCCTTCACCACCGATGAGAAATCATCAGTCCAGCTGCAGGCGTTCATGGTGATGCTCCAGTCATCGCTCTCCGGTACGATCAGATACCATTCATCCCCGGAATACTCCACTGTCTGCCCGGCAGGAAGATTCTCCAGATATGGAAAAGAGAGGCGAAGCTGCTCCTGTTTGCCGGACATTTCATAATCTGCCGTGTACCCAAGGAACGCGACGCCGACCGCGGCCTGATTCTCACGAACGAATTCCCGGTCATTTTCAAACTGAATTCTGCCGGTCTGCGTCAGCCAGGACGCATCCTCCAAATCATCCCAATCATCGGAATCCATATCATCGTTGAGCTCATAGCAGTCGTCATCCGGCTCCTGTTCTTCCCCGCGAGCCGCATCTTCATCCGCCACGTCTGCATCATCCGCATCGTCATCGTCCGCGTCTTCCTGATCTGCTTCTTCCAAATCCGCATCGTCCTCCGGGCTTTCCTTTCCCTCCTGCCTTGCCCTCACGACATCCGGATTTTCCATGCCGCCTTTATCCTTGATGTCCAGAAGCCCGCAGGCAGCAAGCAGCGGACACAGAAGAAGCGCAAGGGCAACCGGGAAGCCTCGCCTTCGGTTTCGTCTGTTTTTGAATAAATCTGCCATAGTTCCCTTCCTCGCAATCTTATAAAAACAGTTATTTTCGCATCTTTACTATAACATTTTGCCGCACAGGCTGTATAGTGCCGCAATATAGTGTTCTATTTGCTGTTTTATCTGTATATATCATAGTATTGCAGATGTGATTGCGAGAGGTCTTCCTCACGTATGATTTCAGGAAGCTATGTCCATTGCTCCTGCGGCATTTTCTCCTTCGGCAGCTTCTCCTGCGAACAAATCTTCCGACAGGACACGAGATACAGAATCGTGACGATGAGTGCGGCACCCACATAACCGATCGCATCCAGCCGAAGATCCAGCAGGTCAAAATGACGATACTCAACAAAAATTTTATGCACCTGATCCAGAACGCTCACAGCTGCACACAATGCGACAGCAATTCCAAGGCGGATGCTGACCCGGGTTCCGGAGGAATGTCCTGTCTTTTTTGCGGGACACGGTACCGTCAGCATCATCAAGGCTGCAAAAAGACCAAAAAATCCGAATTCGTAGACATGTGCCAGGCGCCTGGGACTGTTCAGCTCCAGATGAAGCCACAGAGGATTGTGATAATGCTTGCGAAAGGCAAACGGAAACAGCTCCACGGCTCTCGCCTGCGTCGAAAGGGTTGCCGCTGCACTCTGAGACGTCAGATAGGATACGCCGACAAGCATGGCAGCTGTCAGAATAACCGATACCAGAAAAACTCTTTTTTGAATTTGTTCCCATTTTGTATACATACGTCTTCCCTCCCGTTTTTTCTTTTCAGTGTAACGGGAGGGATTTGCACCGCCATGACCTTGCTGTTACCATTTTTTTAACAAAATATGTACGCGGGCGGAGGCGCGCGGAAAATCATTGCCGGTATGCCATGTGTTATAATTTATGTGTTGTAATCATATTCATAAAGCTTCTGACTCATTAGTTTTCAAGGAGGTACCAAACGATGTGGAATATATATGAAGTAAAACAATCGGCCCGCGCGAAGCTGAGCCTTTCTTACTGGAAAAGTGTTCTGGTTGCACTCATTCTCGCTGTTGTGACCGGTGCAGGTGCAGGAAATGCAGGCGCAGCCTCCGGCGCGCAGGCACAGATCAACAATCAGGGAGCATCCTCCTGGCAGTTCTATGCAGGAAACGGTCCCCTCAGCTATCACTGGGATTTCCAGTTCCCGCTGATTGCGACCTGGCTTATGTGTCTTCTGGGCGCTGTCATCGTCGTTGCAGCTCTGGCAGGAATTGCCATTCATATTTTCCTGATGAATCCGATCGAAAGCGGCTGCCAGAGATTCTTTATCATCAATCACGAGGAACCTGGCAGCACGAGAATCGGGGAAATCTTCCACAGCTTCAACAACGGATATCTGAATGTCGTGAAGACGCTGTTCCTGCGGGACCTGTATATCATCCTGTGGTCACTGCTTTTCATAATTCCGGGAATCATCAAGGGCTATTCCTATATGCTGGTGCCTTACATTCTTGCTGAGGAGCCGGATATGGACAACAAAGAGGCCTTTCGTCTCTCCCGCGAGATGATGGACGGCAACAAATGGCATGCATTTTGCCTGGATCTTTCCTTTATCGGATGGCATATTCTGAACGTCTTCACGTTCGGTCTTCTCGGCATCTTCTATGTAAAGCCATATCAGGCAACGGCATCTGCAGAAATGTACATTGCCATCCGCGATCACTTTATGGGACGCACCGATGAAGGAGCATCCAATACCACGTTCTGATTCTGATCAGAGAACGTGCTGAATAAATTCAGCAAGAAGAAATACAGGAACTGATATTCTGACAGTAGGATACGGTACAGCAGGCTCAGGAATTTACGGGCCTGCTGTTTTTCTTTGATAAGGAGGCAACAAGCTCATTGAGACGCGCAATCTCCTTGTCCTTTTCGGAAATAGTCTTGTTCTTCTCAATATTCGAAGCCTGCAGCTGCACGACCTTTGCCTGCATTTCCTCAGTAATTTCATCAATATAGCGCTCTAATTCTTCACACATTTCTGCAGCTCCTTTCTCGGTATTCTTGTATTGATGTACTCTCTCGGAAAGCCTGGGAAACCTGGGATCATTTACCGTCTTCTGCATAAAACATTGCATCAAATCGGAGATGGCACTTCCATCATTTACCGCAGTGTTTACATATATCACAGAACTTCCGTCATCAATGATCGAGCCGTTTTCGCGAAGGATCTTGTCCACATGATAAACAGTACGGCCACCGTGTAGAAAATCGTGTTCGGTAATGTACACCACGCAGACATCAGGAAGATCCTTGAATCTGGTTCCCTTTTCTGCTTCCTTCCACGTCATTCCGGCAGCGTTATAGCGACACCTTCGA
>ULJH01033939.1_pt1 | contig 28188 bp, 38 predicted proteins | sample 1950781 | NCBI WGS metagenome assembly ULJH01 (sample SAMEA4835462, study PRJEB28245) | human gut metagenome | biome: gut microbiome; material: fecal sample | place: Denmark | collected 2008 | reverse complement strand
CCGCCGTCTATATGTTAGGGCTTGGCAACCTCACTCTCATTCACGAGAGAAGAGTTGAAAGCCGTCCAACCATCAGCATTGATACCAGCATTGTAGTAGATGCCCCAATAATTGGGAGAAGACACAATGCCCACACCAATCTTCTTATAGGCTTGAAGTTCCATGCCGTTATCGCCACGGTTCTCCCACTCCTTGAAGTAAGAGTCACCTTCGGCCACAACCTTGACGATCTTTTCCTTGCCAGCAGGAATTACGTAAGCAAAGGAAGGATTGACAACTAGCTGGTTGTTCTTGTCATCGGCAAAGGACTGGGGCAGACGCACAACGGGCGTGCCGTAGAACTTACCAATGTAGCCATATTCACGAATTTCGCGAACATCATCGTCGCTAATCTTCGTGGTAGTATCCCAAGTAATGACATTCAGCATTTCAGCCGCAAACTCGGGCGGGCAGTAGATAACAGGAGAACCATAAGCGCTTACGGTCGTGCAGAGAGCACGCATGGCCTTGGGGTCGAAAGAAGAGGTCGCTACCTTATTGGCAGAGGGACGACCGCTATCCTTCCAAGAAGAAAGTAGAGCTTCCTGAACCATCTCAAAGATACGGTCCAGCATACCTTCGATGATAACCTCATAAATGTCGCTCATCTCTTCGATGCCGTCCAGATAGCGCTCAAAATCAACATAGCCAGCGCCACCAATAGCAACGGGATAAATATCCACGCTGTCACGGTCGAGACGGAAGGTCTCGTAAGTTCCGGACGCAGTGCTACGGGTTACAAAGAGCTTGCCGCGCTGCTTGCCACGACGAATGCGGAACTCCGCACGCTGGCCCTGACGCACAGACATGAAATCGCAGAAGGAGCCAAGAGCATCCTGAATGCGCTTTGGTAGCTCTTCGTCTAGGTTCTCGCTTAGGAGGTCATAGACATCATCACGGTTGCGGCGGAAAAGACGGGGAGTGCCAGCAATCTTGGAAAGCTCATCGCGTAGTGCAGCATTATAATCATAATTTTCAGCAGAGAACTCGGCGGGGACCTTCTTTCCCAGCGCGCCTCTCATCAGCATATTTAGGTCCATAGTATTACACCTCCAAAATTACACACGAATAATTTCGTATTTGATGCCCTTCTCGCCGTTGGGAACAGTGTAATACTTCACAACGCGCGCAACCAGACCAGAAGCAGGTAGGGTCTTGGTGACCTTGGGGGCCTTCTCATTGGCTACGGGCACAACATAAACAGGAGTAGTGGCGGCAGCGGCAAAAGCAGCTTCTAGCGCCGGAACATCCGCAAACTCTTCGCTATCATAGCAGAAGCAGTTAGTGGTGAACTTATCGCCGACAGTCATGATACCCGCACGAGGATAGGAACCAGCAACCGCATAGAACTTATTCAGTCCATAATGAGTGAAGTCATATTCCTTCTCTGCGGTATAGACGATGGCGATGGGGTCAGTGACTGCGGCCACAGGATGGAGAGCGCCGGGGGCGGTAACAGCAGCCACCCACATACCGTTCTCACAGGGGGACGCTTCGGTGTATTCCTCGCCTAGGGGAGACTGGGAAAGGACATGGCCGTTCTTCTGGAACGCGGCATTATTGATTTCAAGGCTTGCATAATGCTTGCAAGCAAAACGATTTAGAGCCATATATTTCTACCTCCAATTACTTGCGATACTTTTTCATAAAGCGCGCAACATCAGTTTCTTCTTCGTTGATAATGGGAACGATTGGAGCATCATTGCCCTTCTTCAAATTGTTATGCGCGAAAGCTAGCGCGAGCTTGGTTTCCAGTTCCTCATAGGAGAAATCATGAATATTAGCCTGAATAGCTTCCATATCCTCATTACTTACGGAAGTCTCGTAAGTAGAGATTAGAGTATGCTTACGCGCAAGTTCAAAAGCATCGATACGACGCTCATAATCCGCAATCTTCTCATTTAGAGAAGCAATGGTATCATTAAGGGAAGCAATGGAGTTCTGGTTCTCTTCCAGCTTCGTGCTAAAATCAGCAATCTGTGTATTTAGTTCCTCAATGGTAGCATCCTTCGCGGCAATTTCGTTTGAGACTTCCGCATTCTTCGCCTCAAAATCGGCGATAGTTTGCGACATCTCTTTGCCCTCAATAAAGGAAAACTCTTCTTCCATTGAAACTTCGGTGTTTTCCGCAGAAACATCAAATACATATTTGCGAATTTTGCTATTAACGCAATCGAAGGTCATACAACTATTTTCATCAATAGAATAGATGTATTCAGCGGGCTGTTCGCCCTTTTCCGCATTGATAGCGTCATACAGCTTTTCAAAAAGGTCATTTTCCAGACCAAAAATATTCTTGTTATCTTCCATAGGTGGTGTTCCTCCTTTTTCAATTTCTTCCACTCGCCGCATCAAATCATACACGAGTGTCCGCATCTCTTGAATACCCGCCTCATAGGAGAAGAAAGTAGAACCTTCAAAGCACGGTTCATGACTGCCGCCCAAAACGCAGAAGCCCATAAGAGAAGCACTATCATAAACATAGTATTCCTCATCATCAATCACTTTCCAATCTCCCGTAATGGTGGCGGGGTTAAGTTCCATCGATTGGCCGCAACCAACAATCTTATTCGCCTCTTGGAAGTATTCTACAAATAGAATAGCATCAAAGCAAGCATATTCACGTTCTACGCCATCTGTATCCAGATGTCTTTCCCACTGGAAGTTGGGATTTTCGCGCACAAAGCCATAAGCATGGACGCGTTCGGGACCTTCATGTCCCTTATAGTCGCCCATCTCTACCACATATTCGCCCACAATAGGCTTGCAGGGAGCAGATGCGATAATCTGCTCCGCCACAGCATCCGTAATGTAGCTTCCATTGCGGTTTTTGCCTTTATAGAAAGCGCGAATGCGCGTAATACCAATGTTGGGAAAAGTTCGATAAGCTGGCGTGATAGGCGAATAGATAGATGCGGTATCGAATTTACACGGTATCGTCTTTTCCATTTGTCATCGCCCCTAAAATTAGTCCGCAGCCGCAATATTGGCTTGCGTTTTTTCGCTCTTTTGTTCGTCGCTTAAAACGGGCCTACCGCCCTCACTATTAGAGCCACTTTCATTACCGTTTTTCGTGCCAGTTTTCCCCGAAGAAGTATAAGAACTTTGAAGAGGAACCAACGCTTCGGTAATGTTGAGAATGGAGTTCTCAAAGTGCGCCAGAGACATGAGATTGGTTTGCTTGATACCACTCGCCACAGCCGCATAATACTTCGGCATGCCATATTGCGCCGCCTTGAAATACATAGTTTGCTCTTCGGCACGATTGAATACAGTGATGGGGAGAGTAGTGAAATCAAAGCGCAAGGTTTTATTGCCAAACCTTTTATTTAGCTGATTTTTTAGCCACGCATCATAAAGAGCCGCTATACTGAATAGGATGCCCTCATCCTTTTTGAGAGCGTAAGGAATGGAACCCGAACCCGTCGCATTGAAGAGAAGCGAAGAAACACCCATATTATCATAGGAATTCTTGTAATATTTCTCTATACGGCTCGCAGATTGGGTTGCGGCGGTGCTATCTTGAAGGTTTTCCAATTTCGCATCGCCAAAAGTTGTCATAACATTCACAGTATCCATATCTTTCAGCATTTCGGCGATAGAGGCGTGAATGTCAGCAACTTCATTCAAATCGAACACCAGTTCACCATTTTTATCAACTGGCATTTGATGAATTAGAAGTTTGTGAAGTTCATCTTCATCGCGTTTGGCTTCCCTATCCACAGCCTCATTCATAGTGTAAATGTCGGGGATAGATGAGATGAAAAGGGGTGTGCCATCGCCAAAGATGAACGCCATGCCGCCATCATCAGGTGTAATAGCTATCCATGGGTCATTCACAACAGAGGAATGAAATTTACGATAATGCGCCCGCACAACGGCAGGATAAGTTGAAATTGCTTTTGCGCGCACAGCCTCTTCCGGAATGGTATCAAAATATTGGACGTTGAACTCCAAAATATTGAGGTCATTGTAGTCTTTGAAGCGTGTGCGGCAATATTGGAGCGGCAAATCTTGAATGGTATAGCGCCCTTCGCTTTCCCGTAGCATCCCAAAATAGATGCCGTTCAAAATTAGTAATAGGTTGATATGCGTGAAATTTACTGGGACGTTTAGCGTGTCAATGAAATTACAGGCCAAATTAAAGCGCGCAATCGTTTTAGTATGAGAGATGTCTCTCGTAGTATCGTAGATAGGCGTAACGAGCGTATAAAAGAGTAGGGCGTTCGCATACATCAATACGGTATTACGATAGATGCCACTAATACGGAAATAATATCGAGAAAGGTCCCGCATCATTTGCGGGTCTCCACTACGAATAATATCGTTGATTTCCGCAAGAGTAAAATCGCGCCGAACGGCATCGCGATTACGATACCACCTACTACGATAAACCCTTTCGTCTCGCGGTATATTCGAAGCGAGGCTTGATATTCGCGCCTTGAACTGTGTAAAGTCAAGACTGGGCTTCTGTTCCATAAATATCACCTCCTGCTATTTGGAGTGAAGAAGGTAAAGGATTTGAAATCACGAGATTTTTTGCTATGACGCGCATCCTTATCTTCATAATATTTGACGCGCCACAATGCGTATTCCACAATTCATAGAATGAATTAGACTATATCTTGACCCGCAATTATTGCGGGCTGTTCCCGCTTCGCACTAATGTGCTACTTCTTTCGAATAGTCGTTAGACCTTCAAAGCGCCAAAGCACTTTATTTGGCACGGGATTGGAGACCATTTTACAAGGGTTCGTTCCCCGTTAGCAACCGCATACTCGCAGCCACACCCCTCCATAGAGGGTTCAAGAACAAATCGCCACGCCGCAAAGGCATTCGACGACGACCACCTATCTTTATTGATTTGCTTACTAATTTGTTCCACTTTGATTTGGTTCGCCGCACCCGTGGGTTTCAGCTTCAAATTATTCATTTCATCAATCAGACGAGAGGTCATTTCATAGGGCAAAAGAAATACTCGTTTATCAAATTGGGTCATTTTTTGACCCTTTTTTGTAGCCATCAACTTACTTTTGATTACGCTTTCTGCCGCCAAAAACGCCACATTACCGCCATTGATGCGCGAATAGGCATTAGAGTGGATAGGGCTGTCATTGGAGGCATTCGCTTTCAAGTCATAGATGATGGCATTTGTGTCGGGGTTGGGCTCATCTGCCGTGGATTTCTTTCCGGGCGGCAGATGACCTTCAAAGTTGAAGGCATAATAGGGAGGAAAGCGTTCTCCCGTTTTGGGGTCAAATGTCTCAACGCACATTGCGTCCATCAAACCAGCGCCCACATGAATTTTGGCTGATAGTTCCCTACCAGATAAGACTATATCTTGCTCCCGTAGGAGGGTTCTTGTTTCGCTATCGAGTAGCTACATGCCAAAGCATTAGTCGTTGGGCGGCAAAGAAAAATCAATGTCTTTCGTCAAAAATTTCCATGTCTTTTTATACTTTATTCGTTCAATCGCGGAAATAGAAACGCAAAATTGTTTTGCTATTTGCGGAATAGTCTTTTTGCCTTCCAATAGAAGCGGAATAATCTCTTTTACCTGTTCTTCACAAAGCGTATGAGGCGCATTATTGTTATCTCCCACTGTATTAGCGCGCAATCCCAATCTAATAGCGTGCTGAATATTTTCTTGACAAGTGGTCCATTCTAAATTTTCTATTGAATTGTTTTCTTTATTACCATCGATATGATTGACCTGCAAAATACCGCTTTGTGAATTAGGAAGGAAAGTTTCTAAAATAAGACGATGAACTGAAAAAGCATGTCGTCCAGAAGTAGTCAGCAAACGAACTTTCATATATCCATCTTTATCCTTTACAAAAGATAAAAATTTATTTGAATATTCGCTCCAAATCAAACCTTCTTCTGTCGCGTAATATGGATATTTTAATTGATATTTTTGACTTATAATTCGTTTCATTTTCTCCTCCGTTGCGGATTTGCCTCACGGCAGTTCCCGCATTCAAAGAACCTTATATAAACATAATTACTTATGCTATGACCTAAAATAAGCCATTACCATCTATTACAATTTCCCGAGGCCGATAGATTTGTATCAACTTCTTGATGCGAGGTGCTTGTTCTGTAATAAATGATGCGCCGTGGATGATTTCGAGATAGACAATTTTAGCGCGATGCGTATCGCGTGTAGCGTTGGGAACGACTTTTGCAACCGTTATGGCTGTGTTTGCTTGATAGCGGCCTACATCGCATTGCTTTGGCTTTGCTTTTCAGCAAAGATAAGACTATATCTTTTCCTCAAAGAGGTGGCTTTCTTCGAGCAATCGCTCTACTTTTTTCAAATAGTCGTTGAACCACAAAGTGTGGATGCTGATTGCCAACTATGGCTTTCCAGCATTTGAAAACCTTTTTGCCCGCATATCGCTATGCGGCGGGGCAGATGTATGCTACCCCCAATATATAGTAGGTGTTTGGTTTAGAAAAATTAGGCGTTCGTTCGCACTTCAATAAACATCGCCTTCGCAAAAGCATATCAGCGTTGAACCAGCTTTCTCTACTGTTGCCAATCCAAATGCTCCCGTATTCGCGCGCAAAACTTTCAACAGAGAAAGTAGATGAAAGTCGCACGCTATCTATTTTACTTTTTGTCATTTGCCCGTAATAGACGGGCACATGCCAATCCATCATATTATTAGCTACGCATTTCAGCATAGATTAGACCATATCTTCATCGCATTGGATGGTGTCTGTTTCGGCGCAAAAAGTGCCTACTCCCGCAGGATGGTCGTTGAGCCACAAAAAGATGGTTGCGGATTGCCTGAAAACGGCTTCCCCGCATTTTAGACACACAGGGGCAAGATTTTACCCATAATAAAATAGAGGTCGGGGCGCAAAATAGATTGAACCAGCAGTTCTATAAGGCGCGAATACATAAAACAAGTTTTATCACTAGCAGTAGTGATGTAAATGGTTTGGCCGTTGATGGCTTCGGGGTTCAATGTGCCATCAGGTTCCCTTCTGTCAATAGTCATCATAGGAAGCAGAACTTCATTATGACTGTATTCTTCTATGCCCGCACTCTCTTCAAACAAAATGCCGTGCATACGCAAGCCTCGGCTACTGTCTTTGGAGATAACAGTAATAAGGGAACCATTTTTTAGCCGTATATCATAATAATCGTTGGACTTTTTGATACCGGCTTCGCCATCTTCGGTCTTTGTTTTGACCTCCTTTTCCAAAAGAGGCCAATGCTGGAAAATTTCATCAAATTTTTGCCGCGCCGTAGCGATTACGGTTTTCTTTACATCTGCCACGATACAAAGTTGAATGCCGGGGCAGAAAATTGCGCGCAAAAAGTAGGACAAATATGAAATGAAACTTTTACTTGTGCCGCGTGTCGCAGTTAGCGAAAAACCTGTATAACGCATAGCCGCACGCAACGCAACCCGTTGATAGTAGTGTAGATGAAAGCCGGGGTCGCTTTCATCATCATGTATCATGTCTAACCCGCATTTTCTAATGTTTTCACATTAGGCTAGACTATATCTTTACCGCCCATGGCGGGTCTGTGCTTTCGCTTCTGCGCGAAGCTACTTCCTTGCGGAATAGTCGTTGAACCAAACCGACTTTGGTCGGTTTTAGCTGCTGATTGCCGCAAAGGGTATCCCAGCAATTTCACAGATTTCTTCGTCCGCTTACACAGACGCGCTACTTCTTTGAAATAGGTCAGGATAAAGCATCCAATGGTTCAGCCATTTCGTATAGGTGTCAAAATTTTGTTCTACCATTGAAACGGTCAAAACCGCCCCTTTATCAATTATGATGCCGTCCTTCTCAACTATTTCCCTCAAATTCACTCACTTCCTCGGCGAATTCATCTTCACCTTCATATTCAATAGCGTCTGTGATGCCGTTTGCGGCCACATTCGTTTCATCCTCCAATGTAGCTGAAAGATTATAGGCATCGCGCTTTTCTTCCACCAACTCCGCTATATTGCCCTCATTCATAATAAGGCGCTGATTATAGTCTTGGATATTCTTCATTAGGAAATCGGTGCTGTCTTTTGGTTCGGTGTGGTAGGTAGGATGGAAACCTTTTTTGCCGCAATACAACATCAGTTCGCCCACACTCTCCAAAGAGGAAGCAGTCTTTGAGTTGGAGGCGTTAAAATTGCCCGTGCGTATAATGTTGTCTCTTACGTCCATCCACTTTTTTACATCTTCGCCCGCCCGCAACCCTTTCTTGATTTGAAGTTCGGTCTCACAGAGGTCGGTAGCCAGCATTTCCAAAATGGGAGTGGAAACATTTTGCGTGGCAATTATATTTTTATAAAATTCGTCTAGCCACACCAAATCCTCTTTACAATACTCTGGGGACCATCGCGCATGGAGGTCGTCAAGATGGGCCTCCGCAAACGCTTGTATTTCGGCATTGGCGGCGTTGCGTTCCCGTATGGCGCGCCAACGCGCATCCTCATCGTGCCATGTTTGCTGTTGGTAGGGCAAGGCCGCAACCCGCGACAGATAGGCCGTCAAAGTGTGACTGTTGTATTTTGCTTGTAGCTGTATCCATGTGTCGGGGTTGAAAGGAATATCCAGCCATTGGCACAATCTATTTACAGCTTCCAAACTAGTAGCATCTACCATTTGCTCCAAACAGTTCGTGCAAATGATAGAGCGATGTCCCGGGAAGAAGGGGGAAGTTGTAGAGGCAAATTGGTCGGCAGGTAGCTTCTGCTTACACCGCAAACATGGCCGCACTCCATTAGATGTCGCCATTGTGTTCCACCTCCTCCCCTTCCCATCTCAACACCTTCACTACAAGGTCGTTATCGCCTTTGGTTTGGCGGCGTTCTGCGCCGCACTTTTTACATACGCTTTCGTAGCCATCCGTCCTGCCTATGTTGTTGGCAAAAAAGTATTTTGCGGGCAAATAGCGCCCGCACTCGTAGCATCGCTTGAAGGAGGAAGGGGGCGCTTCCACAATCCATTCAAGAAGGGTTTCGGCTTCCGCTACACGTTGCGGGATGAGGCGGGAAATGGCGGATTGGACGTAGCTGGGGCCAACCGTCCTACCAAATTTCTCTTGTATTTCTTCTGTTATGGCTTCTATTTTTGCGCCATCGATGCGTCGCGTCAAAATGTAGTAGTAGAGGTCGGGTAGGCGGGCAAAAGTTGTTATGCGGTCAAAGTCATATACAAGGGCGCGGCCATAGCTGTCTAGGCGGTCCCAATTTTGCTGATAAATGGCGCTATAATGTTTGATGAATTGTCGAACGTGCCAAGGGTCTTTGAAATCTATAACTTGCCGATTTACAATCCATCGGTATAGCACGGTCCCGCTAGGCAGGGTGCGCTTCTCGTAGGCATCTATGCCGCTAGGTATGGTGCGTAGGCGCGCTTTGCGTATGCGCTCGCGCAATTCTTCCTCCGTAATCCATAGGGCCGCATCTTGCGTAAAGTCGGTTTCGCTCCAAGAAGACGGCACATAGAAATTGAACCGTATAGGGGGATGGTAAGCTTCATACAGATAGTATTGATGGCGGCGCAAATCCTGAACCCAATGCCGCAACTTATAGATATGATAGGAATTTTGGAGGGGGTGTTCGTCCTCTCGTAGTATGGCGTTGGGGTGCGTCGAAATATATAAAATGCGGGCCAGCGCATCAATGCTTTCCCAAAGGGCGGCGATGCCCGGCGTGGAGGCCGCAATCTCGGGTGTTCGCGCGATAGCGAATTTTCTTTTGGTTTGCAGGGTGGTCCTATCCAATGGTAGTAGGATGTGTTCGCGCGCGTAGTCCTTTTCCATGATGGTATCAAGGGATGTTTCGCGGGAACCAGCCGCATAGCGGCGTTCCTTGGGTAGAGCGGTTTCATTGGCTGTTGCGGTTCCGTTGTTGCCGTCCAATATGTAGTTGGCGAAACGCTCACAATCCCTAGCGGGAAGGTCGTAATTATAAGAGGCAAGAATGCGCTCTACGAGCGCTAATCGCTCATAATCGTTTTTTAGTGTGTAGTCTAGTGAATAGTGGGGCAAAAAAATCGCCTCCTACCGAGATTTTATTTTTAGGGGTTATATTATTGGGGTTATTTTTGGGGTTATTTTTTTGGGTTATGAAGGAAGATTACCACGCCCCTATAACATTTCCATAACACAAAAGGCGCAATCCCTTAACATAGGCCCCTCTGTACCGAATTTTATCATATCATAAATTATCTATAAAGTAAAATATTTTACTCCGTGTAAATGAATTTCGAATTTTATGTAAACCCTCCGGTATAAAAAATGTATGCCCGATGTTAAGAATTGGTAAAGGAAACGGACAGATTTTGTTACGCAGTTAGAATACTCTAACATATAAGAAAATAAATATACTATAATAATTGTTATATGACTGCAACATTTGGCAGAATAGAATAATTTTTCGCATAAGCGCGAAATGTTAAATAATTGGAAATTCTGCTATAAGTGACTTGACTTTACCTTTATTCCATGGTATAATGGGGCATAAAATAAAAGTGGAGGGGTAAACCATGAAAATCACTAAATCAGTCGAAACGATGCAGAAAATCGTCAAAGAGTATCATTGTGATACTTTTATAATTGGTGTGCCGATCCGGCAAGCGAATTACTTGTCTGTTATTCGCATATCAAAGGACATGCTTGTCCGTTATGCGGACAGATATCTGGAAGTTGCGCGCGGTGCACGCGCTTATGTGTGTAATGGTACCGGTAGAGTATCCACTACCGACGATGAAGGCGAAATTTCCCGAAAAGGGAATGCGTACGGAAAGCCTTGCATCCGTTTCAAACTTGACGCGTTGCGTCAAGACGCGCCACTGTTAGAGATTGCACGCGTCGAAATTCCCGGCAATTCCGTTCAGTCCGGTTTTGTGCGCGAATACAAGCGCCTCCGGTCGTGGTCAAACTATGAACCGGAAGCAAGGAACATTGCTTATGCGCGTTATGGATATCATAACGCTGGTTTGTGGCTGGAGGGGCAGTTGTCCGACCAGCTAAAAATGGTTGATATTGGTGAAAATGACCGTCAAAGTCATTGCCACCACACCGATTTACGCGACGTGTTGGGCAACCAGCATGAAGTCAAGTTAGCGTCGGGGTGGCTGTCCAGTCAATTTTTCCGCGTAGGCGACAGGTGGGAAGACTAACAAAACGACCGTGGGGCGGCGAATAACCGCCCCACAAGAGAAAGAGAGGAACGAACATGAAAAAGAATATGCTGAACCCTTACCACGTTGAAGGGGATATGTATTTCTTGATAAAGAAATACACCACGCCCGACGACGAAATGAAACGCACATACCGCGCACGGCTTGCGCAGCATGTTGACCCGCTGGAAAAATCAGCGCGTGAAGTTTGGCGCACCGCGCCAAACGGCGCACGCTATTGCGTGTGCCCGTGGTTAGGGGAGACAGAAGACGACCTTAACCGCTGGGAACGACGCATGAGTTCGCAACCCGCGACGGCGGGCGCGTTCTATTACAGCGCCCACGTGGCGCGAACCGGACAAAACGGCAAAAACATTGCTATTGTCGTCCGGCGTGAAATTGACGACTAACAGAAACAACCGTGGGCGGCGCAAGTCGTCGCCCACGGCAAGAAAAAAGAAAGAAGGAAAAACCATGATGAAATATCTCGACCGTGAAAACCTTGTTTCCCTGTTCGCCGCAATGCGCGCGGGCGTGCTCAACGACGACGAAAAACGCGAATTACGTCGAGCGCTTGACTTGATCGAGCGCCGCAATTCCCGAACGCTAACAGACTATTGGCACTTTGTCCGCGTTAATAACGGATGCGTCTCTTATGGAACCATATTCGCAGGAACGCGCTGGACATGTGATGAAGTCCGGCGAATAGTAAAGGCGCTATTTGAATGTAACGGAATACTGGTTATTAAAACAGCGCAAGTAAAAAATGGTATTGCGGTTCGTGTAGATATATACCCGCCACTCAAAAAGAAGGAAGGAAAACGCGCATGAGACCAGCGGAAAAAGCAACCTTGATTACAATCGTTATGCTTATGTATACAATCATAGTCATTGAATTGGTTATGCTTGTTATGACGGCATAACAAGCGACGGCAGGGAAATAAAAATCCCTGCCTTTTTTTCTTTTACCCACTATGTTATGTTTGTTTTAAGGCATCATGTAAAACATGTTAGACACGCACCGCAACTTTACACGCACCTAACATTATAACGGCGAAAAGGTTTTGTAAAATTTAGGTTAGGCACGTATCGAGACTTTACAGCCACTTAACATATTATACGCGCGCAAGCATTCCATAAATATTGTGTAAAGCACGCACCTACACCAACATACGTTATGTTATATCCTCGTAAAGGCGACATATATGCGCGGTAAAGGCAACATATATTTTCAACCGTGCATATTATCCCTTCCATTCCTTTTTATTGTGGTTAGGTTAGGATATACGACGCTTCTTTTTACACTCACATAATATATACATGTATAATAATCATACCTATATACATATATTGACATTTCAATTTCATTTTACAATCTTTTAACTTGACAAATTCTATCATTCCTGTTATAATAGAAATGGAGAAATTCAAAGGAGATGAAAACCATGACTATGAAATATTTCGCCATTACCTGCCCGCGCGGGCATGTTGGGAACGGACGTTCCATTGACATTACATTCGCCATTGAAGCGCCCAACATCATTGAAGCTAACCGCATTGCTATGCAGATGCCAGCCGTCAAGCACACATCCCAGCCGTTTCGCAGTATCGAAATTTCGCACCGTGAATATTTGCGGCGGCGTAAAAAATCAGCATACCGATAACCCACCCCATACCCCGCGGACGAGTTCGTCGTCCGCACGCACTCAAACTTTACATATCATTTTCAAAAAGCGGGAATTTTCCCGCTTTTACAATTTCACATAAAACCTGCATCTGTATCCCCAGTCTCGCCCCCTGTTATAGTAGAGATATGCATTGATGATTTTGTCAAAATTTTCCTTCGCGAAATCCTCGCCCGCGATCTCGATTGCAAAATCAGGCCGCATATTTTCCATTGCGATGAAAAATGGTTTTCCAGCCGCAAACAACTTGCGCGCCCTCCTCATATCAATCTGTCCCAGAACGTCCCCCTTTTCCGTCCTCCACGAAATACCACGCATAGCCATTTTCCAATCCTCCCCTTCAAGTGATACCTCATTATACCATATCAAATTCAAATTGTCAATATTTTCCCATGTAAAGTTTCTGTAAAGTCTTCCCAATACGCACCCCAACATTACACAAAAATAACTTGACACGCATAGCATTTCCATGTTATAATTAGACATCAAAAAGAAGGGGGCTATACCATGACTGATTACAAAACCGTCTTTATCTTCTTGAAAACCATTCACGACATGCCCATTTTAAATCTAAAACAGGAAACAAATAGTGTTCTATGGGCGATGAAAAAATACCGATATTCAACCCCTCACCCCGTGATTGATGAATTGGACGCGCTCGCGCTTGCGGATATGATGAAACAGGCAGAACGCATCCTGCGCCACCCGAACGCATCAACGGATGCACGCATTTATAGTATCTTGCTTGACATGGAAGAACTATTTCAAAGTTGAAACAGGAAGCGGAGGAAATCGCAGTTCCTCCGCTTTTTCTCCTACTACGCACCCCAACTTTACGCAGAAATAACTTGACATTTCAATATGCACGTGCTATAATAGGACTATCAAGAAAAGGAAGGTGGAATTCCTCATGATTACCCGCACTATCACCAATGGTATGTTCCGCACTTGTGTTTCCTACGATAAAGCCGTTCCTTCCTGTCCGTATGGCTCTTGCGGCATTATCGAGCTACCGAATGCAATTCATCTTGTAAGCTACACCACAGTTTGCGGTGACCTCACCAATGACGGCTGGCTAACGCCCTGCCATTACAGCAGCGTAACGACCGCAAAACACATCAACGCATTTATAAAGGATTATGTGCGCGCGGCAGACCCCAACTTTGACTATAAGAAATGGAAAAAATTGGTGGATAAAAACGTTTCTTATAATATCCATACAGGCGAAATCAAAGAAATCACCTAACGGACAGGAGAGCGGGAAACCGCTCTCATCCCTGCCATACGCCCGCAAACTTTACAAGCACCTAACCCGCCACAGATACGCTATCAAACTTTACAAGCACCTAACCAAATTCACAGAAACATAACTTGACAGCATGTTTCCCTTGTGCTATAATAATGCTATCAAAAAGAAGAAAGAAGGCATACATCATGTTCTATCGCCGCATTTCATGGGCAGAAGCATCCCACCTCTGGCAGTCCAGCACCCCTATCTACCTTGTGAATGAATTGATGCACCCCTATTCCGCTATGGCAGAAACCTATCTACTGAACTTTGAACGCGGCGAAACGTTCTATGACGTGTTAGAACGCTTTACACAAAAGTGCAATCAGTATATGGGCGTATGGGCGCAGGAAGGATTTTCCCGTCATGATTACGACAAATACAAGTTTGACAATAAAATTATGATGCATGGTTTCGTGATAGACAGAGAAGGAAAGAAACATGAAATCGCGGGCAAGTGGATAAACGAGAAAGAAGCGCAGAAGGAATTGAAAATATTCGGCTTCAAGCCGATTTGACAAAGGCGGGCGGGCGCAAGCTCGCCCCTCGCCCACGTTGCCAAACTTTACAGGCTCATAACACCCACAGAATACGCACGGCAACTTTACCAGCAGATAACACCCGCTGTAATGCCCTTTTTAGGCGCTTTCCAACTATACGAATGCGCCCGCAGAAAAGGCTTCTACAGCCCTCCTACGCGTCATGCGGCGCTTTGACCCATATCACCTCTTTATACGGATTTTCCGTTATCTCTGTCATATCCTGTCCCCAACCATTCGTAAAGGTCAAATACTTTGTGCCGTCTGATAGTGTGTGTTCTTCCATCTCATCCCATGATAGCTGGGCCTGCACCATAAGGGCAAGGCCCGCCGTTGTGTCTTCCACTCTTTTACCAATTTGCCGACAAACTTCTGCAAGGAAATACTCTGCAAGTTTCCGCGTGCGCGGCACTTTATGCTCCATAGGCATGAAACAAATGCGTTTCGCAAAACCGCAATGCCAATACAGACCAATAACTTTCTTCGACATCGTGTATCCCTCCTCTTTCTTTCTACGCTTATTATAACACAGAGTAGAAGAGAAGTCAAGTAGCAAACAGGTAAAATTTAGGTTAAGTTATAGAATACGGCGCGAAACTTTACCGGCGCATAACATCTCACGAATTATACGATACCAAACTTTACAGGTTGATAATAAAGGTGTGGGAAAGTTTCCCTTCCCGCACCTGTTATTCACATGATAGTCACAAAACCGATACCATGCGAATAGCGCGGGATACACAAGCGGATTTTATATTCACCCGCACGACAGAACGTTTCTCCGGTTTGCCATGTATCCTCATTATCGACACAATAGCGGCGGAAAACTTCTGTTTGCTTCACGCTCAAACGCTTATTTTCGCACCGTCCGAATGACGGAACGAAAACATCTGCGAACCAGCCGCGCCGGTTCGGGAATTGCAGATAAAACGCTTCATACCAAATAGGACGTTCAGCCGCGATATACTCCGCATACGCCGCAGCGGCAGCGGCTTCATACTCGGCATCGTCAAGACTATCATCATCGGCAAGAGCGGCATCTTTGGCTTCCCATGCCTTTTTCATCTTTTCGCACTCATCAAGCAGAGCGCGACGCTTCTGCAAATCTGTCATGTGTTTCCCTCCCCTTCTGTCTCCTATTATAACGCAGAAGAGAAAAGAAGTCAAGCAACAAATAGATGAAATTTATATGAAGGTTAGGTTAAGGCGTGGGATACGATACCAAACTTTACAGATGCGTAACCATATTAAATTTAGGTTAGCTCATGGGATACGATAGCAAACTTTACAGAGCGATAACAGAACCTCCGCGCGGCGGCAAAAAGCCGTAAATGCCCTTTTTAGCGGCTTCAAATTTTACCCTTCCTGCTACACGCAAAAATCCATAGAAAAGGGAATAACCCTGTTTGCGTCAGCTATACGCCGCGATACCTTACATGACGGCAACATACATAAATTTTACCGCAAATAATCTCCGTTTCTCCATCTCTTAACATAATCATTCGCTTTTCTTTCTACAATGCGGCGGCAAATCTTTTCAAAATCTTCTTGTGAAACGCCATTTTTGCGCGCATAAAACGCATCATAGCATTCCCAAACAAAAAATCCTTTCTTAAACAACTCTTCCAGCACATTCATATAAATACAACTTTCATGATAAAAAATCTCGCTGTCATAAAATGTGCCACCCTCCGCGCGCAAAACCGCATTGCGAAAAATCCGCATTTCCCTATCCACAGCTTCCGCATCCTCCACATACCCCATTGCCTGTCTCGTGTGAAAACCCAGCATTGCCGCGCTATCAAAATACGCGCGCATATGAAGAGATTTTATAGCTTCACGCATATCCTTAAATTCCCCAACATCATCATATTCGCCATTCCTTTTTCTCTCATCCACATACTCCCTATAAATTAGCTCATAAATATCAATGTCTTCGGGTATCCACCACCCACTATTTAGAGAGAGTGTAATGCGCGGCACAGAAGACTTTACATCCTTCGCCAAATTCAAGTTGAAGTGCCGCAAAACCTCTTCCCTATATACGCCCGCAAAATTTACCTCGTCTTCATTATCCTCTTTTTTCGCAGAGACAAGACTATTGGTGCATCGTATTCCAATCTTACGAACCGTCTTCATGTTGCTGCTCCATGTAAAAGAAGGTTTGAACCGCAACCGCAATTCTGGTATATCCTTATACCTATATTTATTCAGTTTGTCCGCAATACGTTGATAGTAGGCTAATTCTGGATAATTGCGATAAAGGCATGCCGTTAAATAGTTTTCAAATTGCGCCGTTGAATAGTTATCCGGTTTCAGTAAAAGAAGCTGGCTTGAAAAACGCACTTGCTTTGCGTCAAAACTATCAATCATAATGGTTTCATCCTCCAAAAATTCCTTTACCTCATTTAAGGTTTCATAGGCATTTATGTTATTTTGACCGCAAAACTCCATTACGGCCTTTTCATTATCATAAAAATAGTAGTAGGTTTTCGCGCGGCCATTTTCGCCGCCAAAATGATATGTTTCGTCATACGGCGCAATAAGGCCGATTTCTTTCATGAATTTTACTAAATTAGAAGCGTTTTGTTGGCTTCCGCAAATTCCTAAAAGTGTTTTGTTGGTCGTAGGAATAGGCATAATGGTTGCCCCTTCATTGTAGCGCTTGAAACGGCACATTTCGATAAACGAAAGAACCTTACTCATTTTCTTTTGGTTAGGAATTGTCAAGCGCGGAAACACAACAGGCGGCAAGTTGTAGGTTTCGGCTTTTTGTGGTCGCCATACTTCTGGCGCGGAAATTTTCGCGCGTGAATTTAGTTTTATTTTTTCTTCTTGTTTTTCTTTAATTTTCTTTATATCCATAATTGATTTACCTCCTTATGGTAGCAAGTTATGCTTTTTCATTTTTAACAATTCAAAGTATAACTTTACATCCTGTTTAAATTCTTTGGTAGCTTCATATATCCAATTTATATAAGAAGCATTATCAGCATCAGGTATTATCCGTATAGGTTTCCATCCTCTTCGTGTAAGCCATTCATACATTCTTAACCTTTTGCAGGTATATATATTTTCCATGGTATTACCTCCTTCCTATATTCCTTTATTATTTTACAATAGGTTATTTGAATTGTAAAATATTTTACTTCCTATATATAGGTAGATTTCTTACATTGCTTATACCTATTATTTTCTCCTATATATAGTAACGCAAGAGAGGGATGGAAGGGATACATTATTACAAAAAAATTTTTTGTGCTAATGTATCTCCCCTGCCTCCTTCCTTACGTAACCATAATATAAGGGCTAAAAAAATTTTGTACTAATGTATCTCCCTTCCCTCTCCCTCGACTTAAATATAATATAGGCTAAAAAAATGTCAACTAATGTATCTCCCTCTCCCTTCCTCCTGCCTTATTACATATAAGGAATATATTCTTTCTTTCTTCTTTGTGTAATATCAAAACCGAATAGAAAATAAAAATAAAAATACGCGGCAAATTTTTATTGCCGCAAACCCGCGTCCCTCCCTATAACCTCCCCTCCGCGTAGGCGAACATACGCTTCGAAACATTACCATACCTTAACATTTTACTTTTATGTTAGCTTGTTGTAGAATACAGGTAAAGAAAAGGAAATCGCCGCAAACCCTCCCCTGCCGTTCTTTATAACAATATAACAAACCGCATAGCCGCAACAGAAGAAGAAGGGAATTTCTTCCCTTCTCGTCCCCTTCCTTTTACATTCCCTTTTCCTCAATTTCAACCACCGTATAACATCTGTAATCTGCTTCCAACTTCGCCAAGTCCACATCACCGGCCCGCACATACGCCGTACAATAGTGTCTTTCCATTCTATCAAACACCTTCATACAAAATAGCTTTCCTTCCTGCGGCTCTTTCACATCGTCAGGAACTTGTTTCCAACAATTCACACTTCCATCATTGTAGATAGATAGAACCTCCATAGCCGTCAGGAAATTGTCTTCCCCAACGTGGTAATCGCGCGCATAGTAGCAATACTTGCCGTATGGATTGCTTTTGTTGCCGCACGTGATAACAAAATCCTCGTGCCTATTGAACTTTTCCTTTGCTTCCTTCCAACTCATCCTTACATACATCGTGTTTCCCTTCCTTTCCTTTTCTTGTGATACCATTATAACATGCGGCGACGAAATTGTCAATAGCACATCCAGTGAAATTGATGTTGAGTTTAGGTAAAGCGGCGAGCGAAAAAGGCGAGCGGATGCGAGCCATACGATACCAAACTTTACACGTCCGTAATACATATGCGGCAAAAGAAAAGGGAATTCCCTTCCCGCCGTTAAGCTATCCATTCCACCTCCGCGAAAAAGCGTTTCGCCATTTCCTCCGTAATCTTCTCCATAGGCATGCGCGGCAGCGGAAAGAACGGCACGCACCCAAACATTACAAAATGGTAATGGAAAAGGGGAATTTCTCCCCTCTTCCGTCAGGTATCCTTCCACCCATAAACCGCCGCAATTCTGTCTCCAAGTTTGCGCGTTTTCCTCGTTATGTCCTTGCGTGTAGCTTCACCCTGCATCAACTTTACTTTTAGATTTTCCTTTTGCGTTTCGCTTATGCCTTCCTTCCATTCCCTATACGTTATGTAGTTGCAGCCATCATGATGAATGAACTCCGCGCATAAATCCCCTCTTCCATCCACCCACCAAGTAGCATACTCGGTGCTATTATCGCTGTAAAGGCAATCACTGATGCGGCGGCTCGTTATCTCTTTATAACCAGTGCGGCGACCATGCCACAGCCCCAAATCCGCAATAGCTAAAATTTCGCCGCTCACCAAAATGTTAAGGTTATCGCGGTCTGCGTCTAAATTGTCCGCTATCATCTCCTGTAAAAGTTTTTCCTGTTCGTCTTCTTCCATCTCTGGATACTCTTCTTCTATCCATTTGCGGTCTTCTTCCAGCTCGTAGTTCGTCCAAATAAGATGCTTTTTCATGATGGTTCCCTTCCTTTCCTTTGATGCTTCTATTATAGCACAGCGACCACCAGAAGTCAAGTAGCATTCATGCGAAAAAAGGATGAATTTTAGGTTAAGGCGGCAACGAATACGTATCGCAACTTTACAGCCGCATAACATGGCGGCACGTAGCGCAACTTTACCATTCGATAATAAAAAGGGACTTTCGTCCCTTCTACACTTCTTCTATCTCCATAACTTCATAGTATCTATCATGTGCTTCCTGTTTCGCCGCTTTAACATCAGCGGCCCGCATATACGCAGTAGCAAGGCTTCTTTCCACCTTGTCCCACACTGTCATGCGGAACAGTTTTCCTTCCTTCGTTTCCTCCGTTCCCCCTGGCACTTGTTTCCAACAATTCACGCTTGCGTCAATGTAGATAGACAGCACTTCAAGCGTAGTCATGAAATCGCATTTTCCATTATAATAATCGCGCGCATAGAAACATGGTTCGTATGGCTGCGCATGATTGCCGCACGTGATAGAGAAATCTTCGCGCGCGTCAAACTTCTTTTGAGCTTCCTTCCAGCACATCCTTACAAACATTGTATATCCTTCCTTTCTTCCCTTTCGGTAATACCATTATAGCACAAGAAAGCAGCGAAATCAAGTAGTAGAGTAGTGAAAATTAGATTATGGTTAGGTAAAGGGACAGACGAGCGAATGCGGCAAGCGGATGCAGCGAGCGCATGCTCGCATACGATACCAAACTTTACACAGATGAAACATCGCGAGCGGATGCCGTGAGCGAAGACGAACACGCAATGAAACTTTACATACTCGCAATAAAAGGGGATTTCTCCCCTTCTTTACATCCCATTTACCACAATTATTTCATCCAGTAGTGCGCCCTCTACTTCCCAACTTCCATCCAGTGCCGCAATGCGCGCATACTTTGCGCCGCCATTCACAACAGGAAGCGCTTCTAACGATGCCGGTTCCATCGCTTCCGTCACCGCATGCGCTTCATAATTTGTAATAACTACGTTGCGCTTATTTAGCTTTTTGCGGATGCCATCCAGCAAATCCAGCCCCAGCGCAAGAGACTTCTCTTTTATTGGTGTTGCCAGAAAACAATCCCTTCCGTAAAAATTCCCATAAAATCCCAGCATAGTAGCATTCCTTCCTTTCCTTCGGGAATTTCTTTCCCTTCGACACTATCATTATACAGGATAACAGCGCTTTTGTCAAGAGAAATTTAGATGAAGTTTGTGTAAAAATATCGTGAGCGAACGCGAACATACGCGAGCAAACATTACAAGGCCGCAACCTGCGGCGAGCGAATGCGAGCACGCGGCGAGCGTAGCTATACTTTTATAAAATCTACCAACGTTCCATATTTGAAAACTTTCATACGAAATTCATCTTTATTTTGCGCCTTACCATACACTATTCCATCAGGCAGACAAACGAACGCAACCATCGCACAAAAAACGCGATTTTCTTCTTTCTCTTCGTCCTCTTCCAGCTCCTGCCAGCAAGCAAAACCGCCCAGCGCCGCCACTTCTTCCATGACGCGCATAAAACTTCCCCATTTATCCCAGAAATCACGCGCACGAAATTTCATGCTCTTATACGGATTTTCTCCTGCCATGACGAAATTCTGCTTTTTATTGAAGCGCTCTTCTGCTTCCTTCCAAGTCATTCTTACAAACATGTTGTAGCCACCTTTCCTCTTTTGTATTTCTATTATACCATGCGGCCACACAAATTGTCAAGAAAAGAATAGCGGCATTTTATATAAATTTTAGGTAAAGCCATAATAGCATACGATAGAAAACTTTACATATAACTAACCCCATAGCATTATACGTAGTTGAACTTTACAAATTGGTAATAGGAAAAGGCGGTTCCCCGCCCTTCCTTTACTCGTCTTCGTCCTCTTCGTCTTCCTCTTCGTCTTCCTCTTCTCCGTTCCGCACTTTCTCTATCTCTTCTTCGTAATCACTCTCCATTTCGTCCAGCACTTCATTCAGCACTTCATTCAGCAAATAGCACCGGATAGTCACGTCGCAAGTTTCTGCGCCTTCTTTCAGCACATCAAATTCGCCGCCGAATTCTTCGATTGCTTCACCCAGCAAATCCAAGTTATGACAAATGTTTTCTTCCGCCCGCCACGTATTGAATGTGTAGCTGCCCGACGCATTTCCAGTCACGCTGTCCGCAACCATCATATCATCATAAAGCTCCGTCTCCCAGTCATCGCGCTCATACGCGAGTTTCTCCGCGATTTCCTCCGTGCTGTAATCCTCTTCAATATACGCGCGAATGTCTTTTGCCATTTCTTCCCAATAGTCGTATCTCTCCATTTTCTGTCCTTCCTTTCTTGTGGGGCTTTTCTCCCCTCATCACACCCATATTATAACATGGTAGGGCGAGTTTGTCAAGTGATGCGCGCGAAAATTTTATATTAAATTTAGGTAAAACCGCAGGAATACGATACAGGCAGATAACAGGCAAGCATACGTTGTCAAACTTTACCGTTAAGCAACAAACCGTTATGTTATATTTCTGTAAAACATGTTTTTGCCGCTTGACAGAATGCCTTTTTTCTGCTATAATAGTGCTATCAAAGAAAAGGGAGGAAATACAATGTTTTACAGGCAATTACGGTGGGAGGATGCGGCGAAAATCTGGGAGAAAGGCGAACCACTGTATGAAGAACGGAACACGCTTCCTACTCTTATGGAAAATGTGGAGAAAGCCAAAATAACAAATGTAGAAGGTATTTCTTTTTACGCTGAATTAGAGTACCTCACAGCTAAAAACAGAGGATTGACGCACTTCTGGAAACGTGAAGGACATTGTGTAGAAAGCGGTGAAAAATCATATGGTTTCCTCGTAGAGAGGAATAACATTTGGTATTCTGTAATTGGAAAATGGAAGAATGAAGAGGACGCAAAACAAGAGCTTGCAGCCTATGGTTATAAAATTGTAGGATAGCAGGAAGCAGGAATTTTTCCTGCTTCTACGCATTCAAACTTTACAGCCACATAACATGACAGGAAACCACTATAAGGACGGCAACATTACATGGAATTAACAAAGTTGTGCCCGCAAAACTTTACATAAAAGTAATAGAAAATGCGCGAAATTATGCTTTATCGCCACCCTTCTATCTGTTATAATATAGACATCCAAAGAACGAAGGGAAGGTATTCACTATGACAAACCGTTATTTCGTATCCATTGATAACGACACGCGCGACATCCACGTCATCACCGTTATTTATGCCTCTACGCCAGAAAACGCGCGAGAAATTGTAACAGCAAAAGCGCCAAATTCTTCCATCATCGGCATATATAACACTTTCCCCGCCCTTCTCATTGAAGACGGCGTAAATTATGTATGTTACGCATGGATGCCCCTGCAATGCGCGTTGATGGTTGCAAGGCAGGAAGAAAAAGTCATAGCACTACAAAATGAATTGGAGCGAGAACGCGCCACACTTGCGAATTTAGAAAGGATTTTACGGAAAAAGAAAGAAGAAGCAGAAGCAATTCCACAATTCTAACAGCGGCGGAGAAGGGAAACCCCCTTCTCTTTTCTCTATTATACGGTGCCGAACTTTACATAGCCCTAACAAGGGCAGTATACGCCGCAAAACTTTACGGCCGCATAACATGCTTTACATGAACTTCATCTAAAATTCGCCGCAAAATGCTTTTACTTCTTTTCCTTCTGTGCTATAATATAGGAGAAATCAAAGGAAGGGCGGTAATACTATGTTCTACTACTGTATCTTTGACTGGGGCAACCTGTATCATGTCGCGCGCGTAGAAGCGAGTGACACGTTAGAAGCGATTGAAAAAATGAATTTAACGGATGATATTCTGCGAGCGTATCATAGGGAATTTTATGTTGATGATGAAATACCCGACTATCTCTTTACAGAGATGCAAGAAAGTCGTATCATGTCGCCGCAAAAACTTTCCCGACTAATCAAACGCGCATACTATCAAGATAAAATACAAGCGCTGGATGCGTGGGTAGCAGAATATAAGAAGGAATTGGAGAAATGGAAGTAAGAAGGGGGGGAGGAAATTCCCCTCCTCCTAATATACGATAGCAAACTTTACAGCCGCATAACAGAGTGAGCGAATGCGCGAGCATACGGTGGCAAACTTTACAAATGGCTAACAAAAGCGGGTTTATCCCGCTCTTTACTGCGCTAACGCGCTAAACCTTTATACGCGTATCTCTCAACTTTTCCTGTCTCCAAATCACACCACATCACATCATACCAGCGAGCGCCGAACTCGTCCCACCCATGAACGCGCATATGGTTTTGTGCCAGCGTTTTCATGACGCTCTCATACATATCATGGAAAAGCTGGAACGCCTTTTCATCTACTGGAAGCGCAATAATGTTGTTTTCGCGCGTTTTCACTGTGATTGCCATGATGTGAAAACCGATTTCCGTTTTGGTTTTACGATAGGCGACGAAACAATGGACTTTTTTCATGGTATTCTCTCTCCTCTCTTTTGATGCTCCTATTATAGCACATGAAAGCGCAGAAGTCAAGTAGAGGAATGGAAAAAAATATGTTAAATTTAGGTAAAGCAAAAAAGAAGAACATGTTACGTGGCGGCATACGGTGTCAAACTTTACAGATAGCTAACAAAAAGGGGAATTTCTCCCCCTTTTATTTGTCTTCTAACCAAATTGCTACAATGCCCGTTTCCGGCATTGACAGATGCGTGATTTTATAGCCCTCCCAGTCATTCATCATTGCGGCCACATCACTACTTCTGTTAGTATAAGTTTCCTTCCAATCTCCACAATGAGTTTCCCATGCGCACGGATTTAGCCCCATCAAAAATCGAATTGCCCCTTCATTCATAACCATCATGTTATTCCCTCCAATTCATTTGATGCCTCATTATAGCATAAATAGCGCGGCAGTGTAAAGCATAAAATGTAGCAGTTTTTACGTATTTCTATGAAAAGGTGTGTTATGGTTAAGTAAAGGGCGGGAGAAGAACGCGCGGCATACGCACGGCAACATTACATGCTGATAACATAACACAATTTCTATGTATTGTCAAGTCTTTTACTTTCTATTTAGTTCGTGTTAAGATAGATAAGTAGAAAAAAGAAGAAAAGAAGCTGCCTTTTCTCCTGCTAAATCGTATTTTCAGCGCCTTATGTGTAAAAATCGCGGAAATGTTTTGTAAAGTTTCTGTTAAGGGCGGGGGGATAAGCAGGGCAACTTTACAAACAATTAACTTGACAATTTCTATCAAATTTGATATAATAAAAGGGCGGAACAGGGAACCGCGCAATGTAAAATTTAGGTAAAGGAAAAAGAGAAAGAAGGCGAAAGGTTTTGTGATTTTTGTGTAAAGAAATACGCAATAGCCAACGCAAAAATTTGTTATGCTTGTGTAAAGCCGCAGGGAAGAAGGTGTAAAGGTGGATTGTAAAGTGCGGGTAAAGGAGCAGGAAAAGTATAGTGAAGGCACAAAATGTAAAGAGGAGGTAAAGCAAAAGAAAAGCGCAGGTAAAGATGAGAATTGTAAAATTTATGTAAAGCGGCAACGGAGTTTTGGTAAAGAGGATTTCTATGAAAATGAGGTAAAGCGGCAACAAAATTCTGGTAAAGCCAAGTTCGGTAAAGATAGCGTAAAGCGACAGCAAGAAGCGGGCAAAGTGGCATCAGGTGGAAAGCTACGGCAAGCGCCAGAGGGGAAGAAGCGGGCGAACCCGGCAGGCAACCGGCAAAGTAGCCCGCAAGGCACCCGACAGGTAGTGACAACCGCAGACGGAAATAGGAGGCAGAAAAATGGTAGAGAAAGAAGGCCGTCAGATGGCGGCGAAAAATGGCAAAGCGCAGGACACCACGTCAGCCCGCCGTAAAGGCACTTTCTACCTTATGTTAGCAAGTTGGTGGCCTACGATGAAGGGGTGCAAAAGGCTCACCAGAAAAGGCGTAGAAAGGCGCTTACGAGCATTCGAAGAAAGCCAAAACTGCGCCGCAAAAGTGTAAAGGTGGAATGCAAGGCAAGGCAACGCACGGCAAACACACGCAGAACGCACAATAACCCGCAAGGGAACGCACGGTAATTGCACGATGTACTATTAGAGAGAGAAAAAATGTAGCCAGCTACCCCATAGGTATCCAGCAGAAGAAAATTGCGGCGGCATACACTGAATTCGGGTGTAGGCTAACCCCGACAGGTATTTGTGCGCCTTCTACAAAAAAAATTATGCGCGATTTGGGAGGTCAGCGAATTGACTTTTGCGGCCATAGGGCGTATAATAGCATCATGGCGAAGGGAAGAAACCCGACAGGTATCCGACAGGTATCCGACAGGTAGGAGGAAGAAAAACGGTATGGCGGCAAAAAATAACGCGGCAAAAGAGTTTCGTGCACCTGCAATATTTTTGGACATGGATGGCTCCATAGCAGATTTGTATGGGGTGGAGGGGTGGTTGGAGGCGCTACAAAGCGAAAATGCCGCACCCTATGCCGACGCGCAACCCTTATGCGACATGGCGGCACTGCGGCGAGTTCTCGAAGAGCTAAAAGCACAAAACTACATTATAGGCATTATCTCTTGGAGCAGTAAGACGGGAAGCCCCGCATTCCATCGCGCCATACGTAAAGCGAAATTGGAGTGGCTACAAAAACATAATCTGCTGGATGTTTGCTCTCATATCCACATTCAAAGGTATGGCACTCCTAAAAGTGCTATCGCGCAACGCCATACAACGCTTTCACCCTCGGCAATCCTAATTGATGGTGAAGCTCGAAATCGCGTGGAGTGGTGGGAACATGAAGGAACCGCAATCGACCCAACAGAAACCAACCTGATAGAAGAATTGCAGAAATTGGCGCAAACATTCCGCAAGGAAAGCGAGCCGTAGGGCGAGCAATGCTGCAAGCCAAAAAAGGAATTGCGCGGTAAATTGCAAGGCAACCGTAAAACGAGCGAAAGCAAGCAAGGGTAGCGAACGAAAGCGAGCAAAGGCAAAAAAAATAGCCGCAAAGCCCGTGAGCGAAGGCGAGCAAAGTTATAGGAGAGGAAGGAAAAATTCTATGCCGAATAGCATGTCAAAGGAAAACGAAGCGCGAGCGAGCAAGCTGCTCGCGACCGCTTCGAATACCGTTTTGAAGCAAGAAGAACGTGACCGCTTCATCCATTGGATTTCTCCAATTCTCGAAGAACGATTTGGTGAAACCATTCGAACAGCTTCTAATAAGGTTGCTGTGCCTATTGTTTTGGAAAATGGAGAAGAAGCCTACATCGTAATAAATGTCGCTATTCCTTTGGGAGAAAGAGAAGCAAAAGAAGAGCGCCTAAATTCTGCTTCCTCCTACAACCCTTACATTGAACGCGATAATTATGCGATGGAATGTGAAATTGAAAGCGAGCGAATGCGAGCAAAAGAAAGAAAGGAAAAAGAAAAAATTGCCGCAAAAGAAAAAGCAAAAAATGCGCGAAAAAAAGCGCGCGAATTACGCAAAGCAAAAAGAGAAGAAGAAAAAGCAAAACTTGCGGCAAATCGCTAAAAAAGAAATATCCTCCCCGTTCGCAAACCGCGCGCGAAAGCGAGCGAAAGCGCGAAGCGCATTTCATTTTCAAATTCTCTCTTAAAGGGATTTTCCCGCAAGGCGAAAAAACGCCCAAAACCCTCCCCATTTCATTTTCTAATGAAGAAAAAAAGGAAAAATGAAAGCGCTTGTGAAAAAACCGAAAACCCTCCCCCATTTGCGAAGCAAAAGGAACCATAGCTCAAAGGGTTAGAGCAGCTGTCTCATAAACAGTCGGTTTTCAGTTCAAATCTGAATGGTTCCATTACAAAAAAAAGAAAGGAAAATTGTATGTTCGAATATTATGAAATTATGAAACGAGTTTTGGATGTAAAAACAAATAAAACAATTTGTGTAATTGAAACTTTTCCACTAATAACGGAAAATGTTCCAAGCGATAAAAGCATTTTTATAAATTGGGAAAACGCAGAAGAACAAATTCAAGAAGAAAATCTTCCAATGCGAATTCAAGGGAAAAAGGGCAAAAGAATTTTACAAATTTTTGCGCCAAAAATCGTAGAAATTGAAGAAAAGAAAAATCCAATATTCGCATTGTGTTTCGAGGAAAAAGCAATTCTTCAAAATCCTTCGCTTCAAAAAATTCTAAATTATCCGCAAGGTGAAATAGCATTGAAATGGATTTTGGAGAAAAGCGAAGCGAAGCGAAGCTAATTCGTGCTAAAAGGAAAAGCGCGAAGCGCAATTCTTGCGGCAAAAAATTTTTCCTTCTTTCTGCGAAAATCACCCTATTTTTGGGGTAAGAAACTCCGCCTATTAAAAAAAAGGCATTTTGGTGGGACGGATTTCGTCCCGCTTTTCCCAAAAACCCAATACTCCCTCTCATCACCTCTTATGTTTGTATAACCTTCTCGGCTTCTTGGGTTGCTCTCTGTTGTTGGGGTTCCCCCTCGCCCCGACGCTGCGCGCCGGTGCGTCCCCCTCACG
>ULJH01071450.1_pt1 | contig 28368 bp, 19 predicted proteins | sample 1950781 | NCBI WGS metagenome assembly ULJH01 (sample SAMEA4835462, study PRJEB28245) | human gut metagenome | biome: gut microbiome; material: fecal sample | place: Denmark | collected 2008 | reverse complement strand
GCTCTACCTGCTGAGCCACACCAGCAAAACATTTGTTATTATATCATAAATTATCAAATTATCAAGCAAATTTAAGCAGTATCGAAAAATTTTTCGGGAAAATGCGAAATATAAAAAACGTCGCGCGGGCAAAGCGCAAAAAAAGACCGCCGCGACGAGCGACGGTTTTATCGCCAAGTTGCCGACTGTAACTTTTTGCGCAACCTATGCGCATAGGTGGGCAAACTATCCGAAACCGCTGTTTTCCTTAATGGTCCGTGAGGACAAGGCGTAACATAAGAGACGGAAATCGTAATCCCTGAAAAAGTTGTGGTTGGAAAATAAGTTACATATCGTACAACCCAGGTACATCTTAATTATACCGCATTATTGCGTATTGTCAATACAATTTTATCATTTTGTCGATAAATCGTGTCAAAGTGTTAGTTATTTTGACATAAAACGTTTGACAGCGTTTTCGATAATATGTATAATTAAAACATAATAAAATAATGAGGTTCGTTTATGACAAGGGTTGCAAGGGGCAGTATTTTCAGCGGCGCAAAACATTTTCACGTTCTCACGGACGGTCTTCCCGGGCTTGACGTTTTCAGAGAGCCGAATATGAAAAACTTTTATCTGGTCACGGTTGAGGAAAAGGCAAAGGACACGGGCGTTTCCGTCCTTGCGTACTGCGTGATGCAAAATCACTCGCACCTTATCGTGACTTCCGACGACGTGCAGAACATTTCGGAGTTTATGCGAAGGGTGAACACGACTTACGCCAAGTTTTTCAACCGCATAAACGGTAGGAGCGGATACGTCTTTAACGGAAGATACGAAAGCGACGCTCTTAAAACCCCCGACGAAATCCTTGCCGCGATATATTTCGTACACAACAATCCCGTGAAAGCGCGCGTCGCCGTCAACAGCGGGGAATATCTGTACAGCAGCGCGAAAGATTATCTCAATCAACTGAGTTTCATCGACTACAAGGAACTGAAAAGACTTTTCAAAAAGGTGCCGGAACTTTCCTCGTACGGCGGCAGCACCGATGAGTATAAATTCAAAGAGGCAAAACCTTACGAAAACTGCGACGACGTTCTGATGGACCTTATTCGTCGGTTCAACATCACCGACAAAGCCGCTCTTCAAGATCCCGAACTTCTGAAAACGATTATTTACGAATTACAGACGAGAAGCGGCGTGTCCCTTCGCGACGTTGCGGTGCTTGTCGGGCTTGACCGCGAAAAGATCAGACGCACGGCAAAGAAAATAAATTACAACGTTTAATTAAGTTATATAACCCCCCAAAAATTATATTGAAACAAGGCGGACGACGTATATTTCTCTCCTTTTATACGCTGTCCGCTTTGTTTTATCCCGCGTTTTTTTGACAAAAGTAAAAATTAAAAAATCGCAAGTCGTTTTTTTACAATTTGAAAAAATCCGCCGTGTAAAGCGCGATTTTCCAGCGTTTTTGGACGCCTTAAAAACAAAACTTAGGATAAATATTGACTTTACTATGTTTATATAATAAAATATATGCAAGAGATTTTTTCTCAAATAAAGTATTATCGGCAAAAAGAAGGAAAATTTTATGAAAAAACTTTCGAGGTTGCTTTTAGTTTTGACGCTCGTACTGCTTATCGGATGCACGTCCGTGCTTCTCGTCGCGTGCGATGACGATACCGATCAGGGTCCCGCCCCGACCACGCCGTCTTTCAGGGTGTCTTTCATGAAAAACTATCCCGAACAGGACAAAGGCGAATCTTTCAAAAACGATTCGGTGCGACAGGGCAAAACCGTCAGCGCGTATAAAATTACCGAAGACGACCGCCCCGCGGGATACGATTTCGTCGGCTGGTTTGTCGAAAAAGACGGTGACGAAAAATTCGATTTCGCAACGAAAATCACCCAAAACGTCAAAATTTACGCCCACTGGACGCCCAACGGAAAATCCACGGAAGCCGACCTTAAAGGCGGCGTTTTCACGCAGGAAAAAGTGAAAATCAAAACCAAAGAAGGCGAAAAGGAAGTCGATAACGGCGTTTGGAGATACGTCACGGGCGCAAATAACGAAATCGCGCACGAAGAGTCGCGTTTCGACTTCGACACCGACGTTTTAAGAAAATTAAAAGCGGCAAGCCCGAAAACCACGTATTCGGTATGGAAGGACGAAGAATGCAGCCTGCCCATAAACAACGACGCAACTATCTTTGCCGTAGACCTTAAAAACGGCGACAATTTCTATTATATCAAGGCGGTTGCGGAAGACAGCAAAGTCACCGCTGTTTACAAAATCAACGTATATCTTGAACCGAAATACGACGTGAGCGTCATAAGGATTCAGGGTAATTACGAGCCCGCACTCACGATTTCCGACGTCGCAAAGGGACAAAAAGCCACCGCGCCGAGCATCGCCACGAACGTCGGACACACCTTCGACGGCTGGTATTATTACTCGAAAGAAAAAAGAAACGATAAAGGACAAATTGTCGACGCGGACAATAATATTCTTGTGAAAGTCGGCGATAAATACTACCTTGCGGACGAAAACGGCAACAGAAGGTTCGCATACGTCGACGAAAACGGCAGAAAAGTCGTTTTGTATAACGGAAAATATTATCTGACCGATAAATCGGGCGCGCGCACCGCGGACGAAGCGACCGAAATCTACAACCGCCTTGACGAAAACGGATTGCCCGTTTACGACGAAGGCAAACCAATCAAAGTAGGCTCGGAAACCGAATATAAATGGGACTTCAACATAAACGTCATTGACCGAGAAGATATCACCGTGTTCGGTAAATGGACAACAAATACATACTCGATCACGCTCAAAATCTCGGAAGCGGATAAGGCAAAGGGCGCAAAATTCGCAAAAACCAACGAAACCGAACTCTTTATCGGCGACGTCAACTATGGCACGACCAAAGTTTCGCTTGCGTTGAGAGTTAGTGACATAACACTCGGCGAACCCCCCCAAAAACCCTTTGCGACGTTTGCAGGCTGGTATTATACCGACGACCTGGGCAACGAAATCAAAGTCGTTGACGAAAACGGCAACGGCGTCCACGCGTTCGACTTTGCAAAAGATATCGATCTTGTCGCAAAATTCAACGCCGTCACTTACAAACTCGTCGTGAACGCAAACGACGACTCAATGATGCAGGAAGTTACGGGCAGCAACGACGCGTGGCCTTACGACCAGAAAGCGACGTTCACCGCAAACCCGAAAGACGGCTATACGCTTGTCCGCTGGCTTCTGAACGGCGAAGAATACGCCCCGTTCGGCGCGAATAAGAGCGTTGAATACAATATCGACGAAAAGCACGCCATCAATAAGACGATTACCTTCACGGCAGTATTTGCCCCGAAAGACATCAACGTAACGCTTGTGAGCGACGTTGACGATTACAGCGGGACGTTCAGCGTAAAATTTAATTCCAAAGTCGAAATTGGACAAAACTCGATTCCCGACGTCCCAAAACTTTCCGCGGACGGAACCAAACGTTTTAACGGTTGGTATTATATTGACTCAATTAAAGGAAGGGTAGATGTAGTACAATACGATCACGAGCACAACAAGAGCATAATCATAAATAAAAATTGGACGTGTACAGAAGATATCGAACTCATAGCAGAGTGGTCGGCGTACAAATTCAATATCGCGATTTATAAGGCAAAATCAAAAATCGCAATGCCCGACGCGGATATGGGCACAGTCAATATCGGCACGGGTTGGGATGATTGGACGAAACTTACCGGAAGCGCCGAAGAATACAACCTTGAAGGCTATACGAAGCCGTTTGACAACAACGCCGAATTCAGCGTTACGGCAAGCGTTTCGGACAACAATTATTACGTCTTCAAATGCTGGAAACGCCTGACTGCGGACGGACAACTCGTGGATGTTGCGGAAGGCGAAGTTGAGAATAATCAACTTAAAGTAAAAGTGCAGGAACAAGACGTCGCGTACGTTGCGATTCTGGACTATAAACCCGTAACCGTTACGTTCGACCGCGGCGACGCACCCGAATCGGTTGTCGTTCCCGAAAACGTGAACGTCGACTTCAACAAACCGCTGGCACTCAAAGTGCCCGAAGGCGCGCCCACCGAAAAAACCTTTGCGGGTTGGTGGTACGGCGAAGTTCAGTACACCGGCGCGGACGGCACAAGCGTCGATTACAAAACGATTACCGATCCCGAATTCATTAAAAACGGTATCAAACTTACCGCAAAATGGGTTCCCATCGAATACTTCGTCATCGAAAACGGCGTCATCGTCGGCATCGATGAAAACAAGGCGAAGAAGGGCGATTCCTATAAAACCGAATTCACGATAAACTTCGACGACGCAGTCCACGCAATAAAAGACGGCGCGTTCAAAAACAATAAGTTTATCAAAAAGATTACGATAAAAGGCAACATTCAGACCATCGGCGAAGAAGCATTTGCAAACAGCAATATCGAAGAAGTCGTGTTCGAAGGCAACTTCAAAGGGCTTGACATCGGCGCGGGCGCGTTCCGTAATTGCGTAAGGATCACGACGATCACGCTTCCCGACAACGTGGAACAAATCGGCGATAACGTGTTTGAAGGCTGCTACAACCTTACAAATCTTGCGTATTCGGCAGAAATCCCGCTCGGCAGACTGTTCACGACCGTAAACCCGCAAAACGACAACTGGTATAAGGCGGAACAGGGCGGCGTTACCTATTATCTGCCCAAGAAACTGAAAGAAATCGTCGTTACCAACACCGCTACGGCGATTGCGGATTACGCCTTCCAGAACGCATCGCAAGTCACGAAAGTTACGCTTGCAACCCAAAACGGCGATAAACCTTACACGACGGAAATCGGTAACTATGCCTTTGCAAACACCGGCAGCATCGCGGTAAATCTCGGCAGCGTCGAAATTATCGGAAACGCCGCGTTCAGAAACAGCGGCATCGCGACGGTTGAGTTCATCGCGCTCAAAAAACTTGGCGTAGACGCATTCAACGGTACGACGAACGTTACGGTCGTAGATTTCAGCAAGGCACCCATCGACAACGTTTCGGCAAGAGCGTTTGCAAACTCGTCGATTGCAAGAGTCAACTTTGGCGGTATTAAGATAATTTCGATGAGCGCGTTTGCAGACAGTCAACTTTCGATTGTTTCTGACGGCGAGAGCGTCGAAACGATTAAGAAGATGGCGTTCTATAAGACCAAAATCAACTCGGTTGGTATTTTCCAGAACGTCGTCGATATCGAAGAAAAAGCGTTCCACGAAACGGACTTCTTCAAAGCAGCAAGCGGACTTGTCGTCATCGGCAAAGTATTGTATTACGACAATAGCAATGGCGGCGGCTACACGGTCGATACGCGCGTCGTTTCGATTGCTCCGTATGCGTTTGAAAGCACGAAATACCCGGCGCTCGACCTAAGGGGCTTCTCCAACCTTAAATATGTCGGAAGTTTCGCCTTTGCAAACAATAGTAGCATTGTGGAAGTAATGCTTCCCGCGTCGCTTTCCGAAATCAAGGACAGCGCTTTCACAGGTTCGTCAATCAAGAAAATCAACCTGTCGGAATGCAGCAATATTTCAAGAATCTGGCAATATGCGTTTGCGAACTGCAAAAACCTTGACACGATCACGTTTGCAACCTTTACGTCAACCGACGATATGGCTGTGAAACTTGCGATAAACGACTACGCTTTCAGCGGCTGCACGGCGCTTGTAACGCTCAATCTGCCTGAAAACCTCGGCACGCTCGACTCGTACGCGTTCAAGGGCTGCACGAAGCTTACAACGGTAAACTTCGTCGCAAATGCGAAATTCATTACGCCCGAAACGACGGAAGGCGGCACCGATCCTGCACCCGCGGCGGCATACGACCCGGCAGGTCTTGTTACGACAATCGGCGACGGCGCGTTTATGGATTGCACGTCCTTGACGACGATAACTCTGCCATACTTCATCGCACGTATTGGCAACTCCGCATTCGAAAACTGCACGGCGCTTGCTACTTTCACGACGATGGACGGCGCAGACTCAAAGACCGCCGCGCTTCGTACAATCGGCGACAGAGCGTTCTTCGGCAGCACAAGCCTTAATAACGTCGACGTGAACACCACTAAGGGCGTCAACACCATCGGCGTATCGGCGTTTGAAAACTGCGGGCAACTTGCAACGATTAACCTTAGCGGCGTGACCAGATTCGCAGAAGGCGTGTTCAGAAACGCAAAAGCGTTGAAGAGCGTCACTATGAGCGCAAACGCAAGCATTTACGTCGGTCAAGAAGCGTTCAGAAACTGTGTGACCTTGTCGGATATCACCGCAAGAATCGCGGCGGTTGAAGACGGCGCGTTCAGAAACTGCATAAGTTTAAGGGCAATTACGTTTGTGTCAAGCGGCATCGAATACATCGGCAGCAACGCGTTCAACGGTTGCGTGCTTATCCAGAAAGTTTCGATCCCGTCTTCGGTCGTCGCAATCGGCGACTCGGCATTCGACGGCTGCCGCGGCATTACGTCGCTCACGTTTGAATCCGACGAAACGCTGCAAACGATCGGCTACTCGGCATTCGGCGGCTGCTCGCTTCTGACAAGGGTTATTCTTCCTTCGTCGCTTGTCGAACTTAACGCGTCGGCATTCTATGGCTGCTCGGATCTTGAATACGTCGAATTCGGCGAAAATATTCAGACTGTCGGCGAGGACGCTTTCGCTCTTTGCGCGACCGGTCTCGAAGTAAGATTTACCGGCAAGACCGTTCCCGTCTTCACGGGCGACATCTTCACCGCAACCGAAGGAGCGAAGATCAGCGTAAGACAGGGCTACAAAGCCACTTTCGAGGCGGCACTCGGCACCAAGTACACGATCGTCGAATACACCGCTTAATTGATATTAAGCATACTTCCTCACGGCGAAAGCCGTGGGGAATTTTTTTGAATTATGAAAGTTTACGACCTTATTATCGTTGGCGGCGGAATCGGCGGAATGACCGCTGCCGCCCGCGTTAAAAACAAAAGCGTTCTGATTTTGGACGCCAACGACAGAATCGGCAAAAAACTGCTGTCGACGGGCGCGGGGAAGTGCAATTTCCTGAACGAAAACTTTGACGTCGGGAAATATAACGACGAGAGTTTCGTTTCGGCAACGTTTGGAAAGTACGGTTTTTTTGAAATCAAACGGTTTTTTGAAAGTCTGGGACTGCTTATGCGGTTTGACGAAGAAGGCAGGGGTTATCCGCTGTCGGAGTCGGCAAACACCGTGCTTGACGCATATCGCCGCGCGATTCAAAAAAACGGGGTGGAAGTCAAAACGTCTGCACTCGTTACTAAAATATCGAAACAAAAAGACCTTTTCAAAGTTTTTTGCGACGTCGATTATTACGGAAAAAACGTGTTTTTCGCGACGGGCAGCAACGCGGGATTCGGATATGATTCCACGGGCGTTCTTTCGGACTTTGCAAACGTCAGGAAGTTTACGCCGTCGCTTGCGCCGATTTCAACCGACACGACGTATATCAAAGGGCTGAACGGCGTCAGGGTAAAGGCAAAGGTCGGCTTAATCGTTGACAACAAAGTCGTGCACGAAGAATACGGCGAGGTGCTGTTCAAGTCGTTCGGACTGTCAGGCATTGCGACGTTCAATAATTCGGCGTACTATGCGCGTCTCGGCGCGCCGAAAAACGCATATCTTTCGTTAAACTTTCTGAATGAAAACAAAAACGAAACTTTTTTGATACTGAAAAGGCTGAAAGAATTTTCAAATGACGTCGGGGAACTGCTTTCGGGCGCGTTCCATAAGATGATCGCGCAACAGATTCTGAATATGGCGGGCATACAGGGAAGTGCGGAAGCGACCGACGAAAATCTTAATAAACTTGCCGACGTCGTTTCCGATTTCAGAATCAAAATCACGGGCGTTTCCGATAAGTCGCTTGCACAGGTTATGAGCGGCGGTATCGACGCGTCGTGCGTAAATAAAAACACCCTTGAAATCAAGGGCGTTAATAATCTTTTTGTCGGCGGAGAGATTCTCAATATCGACGGGCTTTCGGGCGGCTACAACATAATGTGGGCGGTTGCGTCCGCGTTGAAAGTTTCCGACGAAATATCAGAAAAGCCTTAAATCGTTGCCGTCAATGTTGGAAATAATCGTTTTGTTCACGTTGAAAAGTCGTGAGAAAACGCGCTCGTTGTAAGAGTTTTTGAGTTGTTCTTCGTTGAGGTTTGTTGTCACAAACACGGGTTTATCGGCTTTTTCGCGCTCGTCAAGTATCTTTAAGAGATATTCATCGGTAACGTTTTTGATTTTTTGCTCGCTTCCCAAATCGTCTATGATAAGCAGGTCGCAGTCGATGACGTCGGCAAGGTATACATCGCGCTCCGACACGAACGACGTGTGGTACGACAGCATAAGGGAATTCAGTTTGATTGCAGAAACGTACAAAACGCTGAATCCGTTTTTCATAAACTCGTTTGCGACGGCGTACATAAGATAACTTTTGCCGACGCCCGTGCCGCCCATTATGAGGGCGTTTTTATATTTCACGGAAGGATATTTGTCGCAATATTTTTTGAAAAGTTTATAGTTGGACTCCAACTTTTTTCTTTGTTTCGCGTCCTTGATTTTTGAAAAATCCACGTCGGAAAACGTGACGTTTCGGATTTGCCCGATGCCGAGAAAATCGCATAAAGTTTCGTAATAACGCTTTTTGAAACAATCGCAGAATTTGCCCGAAAGCACGCCTGTGTCGTTGCACGTTTCGCAGTCGAATTTCGGCAAAAAGTCGCTTTCGCGCATGCCCATACGTTTAAGGGTTGCGGCGCGCTCCTTTTCAAGAAGTTTTATTTTTTGAAGTTCGTCCGACGCGTCCTGTTTTTTCGCCTGCTTTAATACGACGTCGAAATTCAGGGAAGAAAGCTCCTTTGTTATGCGCCTGAAATCGTCGTTTTCCATTGCGCGGGCAAGGTTATTGTCGGCGACTTCGACCGCGCGGTCGTGTTTCAATTTGTATTCGTCCTTAACAGCAAGGACGATTTTTCCGCTTTTCATCATATGTCGTATTCCTCGATGTCGGGAACGTTTTTGAAGATGCTGTCAAGTTGTTCCTTGGTGTATTCGCGTTCCGTAAAGTTTTTCGCCGACGACTTCGGATTTTCGACGGCGATTGCCGATTTTTTGGCTTGTTCCAGCGTGGTTATGTGCGCGTCGTGCCACTTTGCAAGTTGCTTATTGATAAATTGCAGGGGGAAGCGGCTGTTTGCGGAAAGTTCCGCGGCGTACAGAATAAGGTCGTCGGGCATGCCCCATTCGGTGCACCAGACGCGGTAATATTCGCGGTCGTTTTGCGAAACGAACCTGTTTGTCCCGGCAAGCGACAGAACTTTTTTGATGAACTCGTCGTTCTGGATTTGTCTGTCGATGTAATCGCGTATGGATTCGGACGTGATGCAGCCTTCCTTATAAAAGCGCATAACTACGGCGTTCATACCATTTAATGTTTTGATGTTTGATGTAAAGCAATATTTTGCAATATCGAGAATTGCATCATCATCAAAACCCTTTGAACACCAAGGAATGGTATATGTTTCGACGATATAATCATATGAACTATAACTGTTACAAAGTCGTCTTACTATTTCTTTGGTAATGTCGTGGTAATGTTCGCGCTCCTTGACGTACTCGCTCATTTCGGACTCGGTAAACTTATTCAGACGGTAATATTCGTCCAGGACGGCGTCCAGTTTTTTGAAGCCGCCTTTGTTTTTGCATTGTTTTGCCGCAAAAAGTATCGCGGGCATATCGAAGCCCCAGTTTTTCGTCCATTTGACCAGCATTTGTTTTTCTTCGATATCGGTTGAACCGCGGCGACCGAGAGCGCGCATAAGAGAGCGCATATCTTCGTCAAGAGAGTTGAACTCGTTGAGTTTCGCCTCCACGTCCTCGACAGTTCTTACGCCTTCGCGCGCCCAGTTTCTTGCAACGGCGTTGATGTAAGGATAGCGCACGGTCGTGCCCTTGTAATTGATGCAATACTGGATAATCATAAGCATTGCGTCGGGCTGAATTTTCGTGCTGTCCATCACGTCGTAGTACTGCAAATACTCGTTGGGCATAATCTGACGGGTGTTGAAAAGTCGTTGCGCCTCCACGTTGAAGTCGGCGAATTTTCCCGAAGCGTACTTTTTCGGGGGCTGTTTTGCGCCTTTTATCGACAAATATCTGACTTCCAGCGGGTTCACGGAAATGATTTCCAAAAGCCCCTGATCCTGCCAATACTTGAAAATTTCAAGGATTTTATCTTCGTCCATATCAAGGACTTTCGCGAAACTTTCAACCGAGTTGTCGCGTCCCGACGGATTTGTGCAAAGATATAACCCATAAAGGTATACCTTTATGTACCCTTCTTCGGCATAGGGCAGATATTCATTCATAAAAAGATTATCGACGAGCGTGAACGACTCCATCAGATAATCGCTTGAAAACTTGCAAAACGACATTTTTATAACCCTTTCAAAAAAAATCGACCTTGTAATTTTCGTTACAAAGGCGTATAATAAACGGTAAGTGAAAGTATAGCACGAATCGCGCGTGAACGGTAAGCAAAAATACGCGTTTTTTGAAAATTTACAATATATTGTGATAACAAAAAAAACCGACACAAATGCGTCAGTTCTCTTTCGTTTCGTCGGCAGGTGTTTCGTCAAGAAAAGCCTTTCTTGTCACAAGCGACGGCACTTTCTTTTTGATAAGCAAAACAAGCGGCACGCCGATGAAGAATATCACGACCGCTTCGGACAGAGTAATCGAAATAAGATTTACCCAATACGCCGCGTCCGTGCCCAGAAGATACCACATAAGCGGCAGCACAAGAGCATTGAGAAGCACCGGCGGCAACCCGGCAAGCCAGGCGTTTTTAATCTTTGACGTCAGTATGCCGGCAATAAGCGTCGCGAGCGAGCCGAAAATCACGTCGTACACGGGGAAGGTCGAAAACGCGTTTGCGGCGGCGCAACCTATCGTTATCCCCAGAATGCTTTCGGGCATAATATAAGGAAGCATGACAAGCGCTTCGCTTAGCCTGAACTGGACGGGACCGAACGATATGGGTTGCAGTAATAAGGTCAGCGCGAAATACATTGCCGCGACCACGGCGGAATAAGCGATTTTTTTAACGGGAATCCTTTTCACAAAGCACCTCGGTTTTTTTATTGATGTGTTTTCCGAAAACCATCAAGCGCACTATAACACAAAAAACTTAATTTGACAACACTTTTAAGGAGATATTTATGGCAGAATTCAAAAATGCGGAAGAAATGCTGAAAAACTATACCGCGCACGGCTGTTTCGTCGTCGCGGGCGAAAGACCGAACGTTATGACCGCAAGCTGGGGCTTCTTCGGAGAAATGTGGGGCAAAAAAGTTGCGGTTGTCCCCGTGCGCGACAGCAGATTCACAAAAGGTATTATCGACGAGAAACAGGAATTCACGTTATGCGTACCTTTCGGCGATAAGTACAAAAAGGAACTTTTGTATTGCGGCACGAAGTCGGGAAGGGATTGCGATAAGGTGAAAGACCTTTGTCTTAAAATCACGCCCGCAAAAAAAGTGAACACGTACGTTATCGACGGGTGCGGGGCGTATTACGAATGCAAGGTTTTGCAGGTCATTGACTTTTCGGGACAGGAAATTTCGCCTTTCGTGAAAAAAGCATACGGCGAAAAGCCCGATTACCACAATTTTTACTTTGCGGAAATCGTCGAAGAATATTAAAACGTAAAAAAAAGGGGACTGCGAACAGTCCCTTTCGTTTTTAAGTAATCAGTCTTCCTTTACGTTCTCCACGACGAGCTTGTCGAAATCGACGGGCTCCACAAAGTCGCGGGGCAGAAATTTCACGCTGTTGTAATTTGCGAAATGGTGAAAGTGTTGCGACAATACGACGGGCGTCGAAAGGTCGAAAGCGTCAACCGCTTCTTTCAGCATTTCATCGAAAACGTCGCGCGAAACGCCTTTTTTCGACAAAACTATCGAGTTTGTGATTTTGTCGCCGACGTAAGTTTTTATCCAGAGTTTCATATTAAAATCCGCAGTAGGTCATAAAGCGGTCGAACGCCTGTTCGCCTTTTTCGTCGTGCTTGAACACCGCCGTGCAATCGAGAATACGGACGCAGGCGTCGTTGATGTAATCGGTGACGCGGGTTGCCGCTTCTTCTTCTGTAAGACTTGTGCCGAAGTCGTTTGCAAGCTGCGCGATCATACCGATATGCTTGCTCAAAGGATTGCTTTCGTCTGACAACGCCTTGAAGTCAAGCGGGGTTTTGCCGGTAAGAATATCGCGGATACCGTGCGCCTCGGACGCAAGACGGCCGGGAAGAATGAAAAGTCCCAACGCCTCGATAATCCCGATGCCTTCTTTTTTGATGTTGTGCAGGTCTTCCGTGGGGTGGAAAATACCGAACGGGTGAGCCTTGTCTGTGCGGTTATTTCGCAAAATCATATCGATTACGTAATGATTTTCGTCGTTAAACCTTGCAATCGGCGTAACGGTGTTGTGCGGCTCGTTTCTTGTCTTTGCGGAAATATCGACGTTTTTGTCGCTGTATTCGCGCCAGCATTTGAGGATATGCGCGGCAAGTTCTTTCACTTCTTTCCTGTCCTTTCCTTCAAGGCGGATCACGCTGTTGTACCAGTCGACAATCGACACTTTGACGTTTTCAAAGGAACTGTGGGTGAAAAACTTTTTGGACGGCGCGCTCATTTCGGGCAATACCTTGCTGCCGCCCTGATAATGGTCGTGCGACAAAATGCTGCCGCCGACGATGGGCAAATCCGCGTTGCTGCCGATGAAGTAATCGGGGAAGAGTTCCACAAAGTCGAACATTCTTTCAAAGGTATCGGCGTCGATGTGCATCGGGCGATGCTCGTCCGAAAGCGCGATGCAGTGGTTTTCAAAATATACGTAGGGCGAAAACTGGAAATGCCATACCTCGTTGTTGAGGATAATCGGAATCGTACGAAGAGTCTGACGGGCAGGGCGTGCGGCGTTTCCCGAAAACCCGACGCATTCCTTGCAGAGCATACATTTGGGGTATGCGGTCTGCGGCGCGTTTTTCGCGGCGAGAATGGCTTTCGGGTCTTTTTCCGGCTTGCTGAGATTTATGGTAATCATAATATCGCCGCGCGGATTCGCGACTTTCCAACCGATATTTTTGTCGATGTCGACTTTCCTTATATAATTGCTGTTGACGGACAAGTTGTAAAGGTATTTCGTCGCGAGCGCGGGATCGCTTGCGGCAAGTTGTTCAAACGTGGTGATAACCTGAAACGGCATCGGCATAAGAAGCCCCATGACGCGGGTTTCGAAGTTGATTTTTTCCCATTCTTCGGCAAGGTGGTTTTCCGCTGCGTATTCGTTGACGTCGTCCAGAATTTCCTGCAAAGGACGGCAGTTATCGACGGGCGCGTCGGCGGGTGCGTCCACTTTCAGAAGGTCCAGAAGGTTATTCCGTCTCAAAATATAATCTTCCTCGTACATATCGAGGTTTTTGCCTGCGTAAAAAAGCAACTCTTCAATAACAACTTTAATATCGTTTGTCATCGTCAAAACTCCTTATAATAATTGCAATTATTATACGATTGTGTTATAATCGCCTTATCGTTATTCCCGATAAAGCAAATTTATTTTAATGTAATTCGGGGAAATATGCAACGGATTTACGGGTAATATGCAAAAAATCACGTCAATCGACGAAATTACTTGTTCGTCGGAGTTTGAAAAAACAGTAACCCATCTTTACGGCTCGGCGGAAGGTCAGACCGAAAGATACAAAAATCTTTACCTTGCCCACGTTGAAAATTTCAACCTTTCGGAAGGGGAATTCTTTTCAAGCCCCGGCAGGATCGAAGTTATCGGCAACCACACCGATCATAACCACGGAAAAGTGCTTACGGCGGCAATCTCCGTCGATACGCTTGCGTTCGTGACGAAAACCGACGACAATATCGTCAGAATCGATTCCGAAGGATACGCCCCGTTTGAACAAAACCTTGACGACCTTTCTTTCGTCGAAAGCGAGGCGGGCGACAGCAAAGCCCTTGTGAAAGGCATTGCGAAATACTTTGTCGATAACGGCTTTAACGTCGGCGGATTTACGGCAAGCGTTACTTCGTGCGTTCCTGCGGCGGCGGGCGTTTCTTCGTCTGCCTCGTTTGAACTGTTGATTGCCGAAATCTTCAACGTGCTTTACAACGACGGCGCGGTGTCGAAAATGAAAAAGGCGCAGGCGTCGCAATATGCGGAAAACGTTTATTTCTTAAAACCGTGCGGACTTATGGATCAGTCGGCGATATCTTTGGGCGGCGTTTCGATGATCGATTTCGAAAACGTTGAAAATCCCTTTGTGCTCGGCGTGCAGTATCCGTTCACCGACACCGACATCGTCATCACGAATACGGGCGGCAATCACGCCGACCTTACTTCCGACTACGCCGCAATCCGCGCGGAAATGGAAGAAGTTTCCGAAAAGTTTTCGGAAAAGTATTTAAGGCTTGTCGATTATCAGAAGTTTCTGGACGCAATCCCCGTGCTGCAAAACGAAGTTTCGGGCAGGGCGATTATGCGCGCGATACACTTCTTTGACGAAAATCTGCGCGTCGATAAGGCGGTTTCCGCAATCAATATGAAAAACGCCGACGCATTTTACAAAATCGTGGGCGAAAGCGGCGACAGCAGTTTCAAACTTCTGCAAAACTGCTACGTTCCTGCGGATACGGTTCAGCGCATACCTTTGGGTATCGTACTTTCGCAACACGTCACGGGCGTGAAAGCGGTGCGCGTGCACGGCGGCGGCTTTGCCGGGACGATTATCGCTTTTGTCGAAAAGGCGGAAACGCACGAATACGTCAGTCGTATGAGCGAGGTTTTCGGCGCGGAGCACGTTTATAAACTTTCAATAAGACAGGAGGGCGCTTGTCGCGTCGAATTCTGATGTTATACGACGTTCTTATGAATATAAATCCCGTGGCGTTCCGCATCGGGAATCTTGAAGTAAGGTGGTATGGGCTTATCATCACGTGCGCGATGGTGCTGGGACTTATCATTCTTATTTTCATGGCAAAAAAGAAAGGCATTTCTTCCGACGACACGCTGGAACTTTTCCTGTGGGTAATTCCGCTGGGCATAGTTTTCGCGCGTGTGATTTACGTATTTGCAAACAATAAGGAATACGGATATTTCCCCATCGAGTCGTGGGACGACTTCGTAAACTGCATCGCGATCTGGGACGGCGGTATCACCATTTACGGCGGTATGGTCGGCGGCGTTTTGGGCGCGCTTATCTTCTCTAAAAGGAAAAAAATCAAACTCGGCACGATACTCGATATGCTTGTGCCGATAGTTCTCTTGTGTCAGGCAATCGGAAGATGGGGCAATTTCTGCAATCAGGAAGCCTACGGACAACTTGTCACAAACGAGAAACTTTTCGGGTTGCCGTTTTCGGTTTATATCGACGCGGCGCACGCCGTAAACGGGGCGGGTTGGTATCAGGCGACTTTTTTTTACGAATCGGTCTATAATTTCATCGGCGCGATTTTGACGTATTGTCTGTGGCGCAAAAACAAAGTGAACGGCGCGCTCGTTTTCTTTTACGGCGTATGGTACTGCGTGATTCGTCTTATCCTTGACTTTTTGCGCGTGGACGGACTTTTGTCAACGAAAATCGCCTGCGTCATCGTTATACCCACGTTCACCGCTTTGGGTATCTGGTATTATTTACACGGACTTAAAAAACTCGACCACGATAAGGCCGCGCTGGAAGTCGAGGAAATGCTCGCTTCCGACGATTAAAGGAGAAATATGAGAAACTTAACCTTGCTTACCGACTTTTACGAACTCACGATGATGAACGGATATCTGAAAGAGGGCATCGCCGACAACGAGGCGTGCTTCGACGTTTTTTATCGTGGCGGAAACAAGCTCGAATACGCAATGTGCGCGGGGCTGGAACAAGTCGTGGACTACGTCAACAATCTGCACTTCGACAAGGAAGATTTGGATTACCTCGACGGGCTGAACGTTTTCGGAAAAGAATTTATCGAAAGGCTGAAAAACTTCAAATTCACGGGCGATATTTACGCCGTGCCCGAAGGTACGATTATTTTCCCGTATGAGCCCATTCTGACAATCAAAGCGCCCCTTTTCGAGGCGCAACTTCTGGAAACCGCGATACTTTGCGTGCTTAATCATCAGACGCTTATCGCGACGAAAGCGGCAAGGCTTTGCCAGAATACCGACGCGAAAATTATGGAGTTCGGTTTAAGGCGCGCGCAAGGTCCCGACGCAGGCATTTACGGCGCAAGGGCAGCGTATATCGGCGGTTGCAGAAGCACCTCGAACGTGCTTGCCGGACAAATGTTCGGTATCCCCGTGAAAGGCACGCACGCCCACAGTTGGGTTATGTCTTTCCCCGACGAACTGACGGCGTTTCGCGCGTATGCGGAACTTTATCCCGAAGGGTGCATGCTGCTTGTCGACACTTACGACACCTTAAAAAGCGGCGTACCCAACGCAATCAAAGTCTTTGACGAACTCAAACAAAAAGGATATAAACCTCTCGGGATCAGGCTTGACAGCGGCGACCTTGCGTATCTTTCCAAAGAAGCGCGCAAAATGCTGGACGACGCGGGACATTCCGACTGCATCATCTGCGTTTCAAACGACATCGACGAGCAGGTTTTGCTGAGTCTGAAAGCGCAGGACGCGAAAATCGACCTTTTCGGCATAGGCACCCGCCTTATCACAAGTTACGACGCGCCTTCGCTCGGCGGCGTTTACAAACTTTGTGCAATCGAAGAAAACGGAAAACTCGTGCCGAAAATCAAACTGTCCGACACCCAAGCGAAAATCACCAACCCGGGGCTTAAAAAGATTTTCAGGATTTACGACGAAAACGGCTTTGCAAAAGCCGACCTTATCGCGCTCAAAAAGGACAAAATCGACACGGATAAACCTTTGACGATTTTCCACCCGCAATACCCGTGGAAGAAAACCACGTTTGAAAAATACAGCGTGAGAGAACTGATGGTTACGGTGTTCAAGGGCGGAAAACAAGTGTATAAACTGCCGTCGCTTGAAGAAATCGCAAAATATGCCGACAACGAAATCGCGCATTTTTATCCCGAGTATTTAAGGACGGTGAACACGCAGGAATACAAGGTCGATCTTTCCGACAACCTTTACAATCTCAAAATCAAAATGCTCACGAAAAACAGCAAAAACAGATAATTATCGTCGTTTTTCGACAAAAAATTCAAAACTTCAAAAGACCTTCGTCGGTTACAATATAGCCACGGAGGTTTTTTTGTGGGTAAAAAAAATTTAGCGTTCAAAACGGAACTTAACGGTTACAAAAAATGCGAGGTCGACGAAAGACTTCAAAAAGACGCAAGGCGCATCGAGGTGCTGGAAGCGCAAGTCGCGCTCGTCGACGGGTTGAAAGATGAAAACCAAAGACTTGCGTCGGAAGTCGAAAAGTACAAAAAATGCGAGGACGAGGTCAAGAACGTGCTTGCCGTCGCGACGAAAAAAGCGTTTGACATCAAAACGGATATTAAACTTCAATACGCGCTGGAAACGGAAAGACTGAAAATTTTCAAGGCGAAATGGACAAGCGCGTACGACGAATTGAAAAGGAAATACGGCTTCGATACCGACGCCGCAATCGTCGAAAGCACGGTTACCGACGTGTCCTTGAAAATCGAGACTATTCTCAACAAAGATTTCGGGATACGGCTGACCGACGACGCCACCGACGCCGAAAAACAACTTATGGAAGAAGCGGACAGACTTTCAATCAGTCAGGACGAAATAAATAAGCTTGTCGAAAAATTGAAAGGGGAACTTAAAAACGTGTCGTAACCGCTTGAAAACGCGCGCTTATTATTGTATGATATAAATATGGAAGACTTATATTTATATACTACAATTGCAATTATCCCCCTTGTCGTGCTGACGCTGATCGCCGGATTTGTCGTTCAGTTCCGATTTGCAAAGTATTCAAAGGAAAACAATCTTACGGGGCTTACGGGTGCGCAGGCTGCGCGAAAAATTCTGGACGAACACGGGCTTTTCGACGTCGCAATCGTGAGAATCGAAGGGAATCTCACCGACAACTTCAACCCGAAAACCAACGTCGTTTCGTTGTCGCCGAAAGTGCACGACGGCAATACTATCGCCGCGGTTGCGGTTGCCGCGCACGAGGTCGGACACGCGATACAGCACGCGGAAGGCTATGCGCCGATGAAACTTCGCGGCGCGCTTGTTCCCGCTTGCGTCGTTACATCGAAAGCGGCTGTGCCTCTTCTTCTCATCGGCATACTGCTGGAAATCTTTCTGAGTCAGAATCCCGCGTCGAGCATACTGTTTTTCCTGGGAATCGCGTGCTACGCATTGTACGCGCTGTTCACGCTTATCACCCTTCCCGTTGAGTTTAACGCGTCGAGAAGGGCGGGCGAAAACCTTGTCGATTACGGAGTTATCAACGTCCGCGACGAAAAGAAGGTCAACGCAATGCTTCGCGCGGCGGGCATGACTTACGTCATGAGTTTTGCGATGGCACTTTTGCAAATGCTCAGGATCATCGCGATTTTCGGCGGATCGAGAAGCAGGAAAAAGTAATCAGTTTATATCGGTTATAAATCCGTTTTTTACGGTGAAATCGAACACGCGGGGCGTGATAATCGGCTCGGCTGAATAAGAAATCAAAGCGACTTTTTTAAGGTCGCTTATTTTTTGCGCGTTTTGGTGTTTTATCGGCGAAATATCGTCAAAAGGCTTGAAATAATCCAAAAAAACTTCGGGGCTTTCCCTGATATCCGGCGCAAGACACGCCGTCGCTCTTTCAAAGTCTTTCGCGGCAAGCGATTCCAAAAATAAATAAGGGATAAGTTCGTCGGGATAAACGCGGTCTTGAAGATACGAAAACTCGGTTTTGCTTTTTGCCGCCGCGCCCGAAAACGAATACGTCGTGGTTTTCACGCGGGAGAGCATGTCTTTCAGATATTCGGTTGCAATTACGCCCGCGTACGAAAACGACACGTCGTCCGCTTCGACCGACAACAGTTTTCGGAACCCGCCGTCAAAAAGCATGACGAGGACGTATTGTTTTTTAGCGGTTCCCGAAATCACTAAGAGCAGTCCTTCCTTTGTTTCGGAAAAGGAAATTTTCGGGGAAGAAAGCGGCGGGATTTCCACCGTCTTTACGCCGCCCGAGCACTCGAAAATAGCACGGGTTTTCGTGTCTTTATATATCGTTACAATTACTTCGTCGCCGTTATAAGTCGTCGAGTTTTGCGCGATGGGGACGGGCGGGGCGTATTCAAAGTACTTTTGCGGCTCGATAATCACGTCGTACGCGCCGTTTTGCCAGTCGATAAGTTGCGCCGAGCCGTAAACCCGCACGGTATTTTTCACGTCAATGACGGCATAGGACGGCACGTATATTTCGTTATCGCAATTTTCCTTTGCGGCAAAAAGCATAATCGCGCCGTCGTTTTGTTCAATCGAGAAAGGCGCGTCGTACGACGCGTTGTTTGCAACGATAAGCCCGTTCGGGGCAAAATAAAACCTCGCCATACAATAAATATACGGCGAGGCGTTTTGTTTTATGAAATTATTATGCCTTGGTTGCGGACGCGTCTTTTAAGGTATAGGTGAAATTGCCTTCCACGAACTCCACAAGCGTTTGTTTGAGTTTGTAGTGGTTTGAAAGCGCGATTTCCGACTTTGCGTAGTATGCGCGGAACGCCTGATTTGTCGAAACGGGGGCGGAAGTAAGGGCGATATATACGACCTGACAATCCGTCGAGTTTGCTTCGCCGCCGATCGTGTATCCCTTGTTTTCGGTTGCGCCAAGGGAGCATTGAAGTTTCACGACGTTGTTTTCACCCGGGGCAAAAGTGTTGAACGCAAGGTTGAACTTTTTGTCGAAACTCGCGCCGCGGATAATCGTGTAAAACTGCATATTGTCGTAGTAGGGCGAAGAAATATCGTGTTCGGATGCCGCCGTTCCTTCGGGAATCGTGTCGCCGTCCGCCTGATAAAACCTGACTTTTTTGCCGTCGTAGACGACTTTCTGCGTTGTCTTGACGCCGCCTTTTTCGGTGGTCAGCACGCTTTCGGACGGCAGGAAACTGCCCGATTTCGAAAAGCTGACGCTGCCGTTAATTGTGGTACCGTCGTCCATCGTTTGTTGTCTTTCGATGACGTAGCCGCTTCCGGCGGGTTTAATGGTGAGAGTAAGCGTGCCCGTAACGAGCGTTTCGCCGACTTTCCCGGATACCGAATAAGTAAACGTTTCCGTAAAGCCGCCGTCGCACCAGTTAAGGCGCAAAAGTTTGTCCGTCGCGACGTTGCTGTTGCACGCGGTAAGCGAAAACGCAAGAACCGACGCAATAATTACCGTTAAAATAACAAGAATAACCTTTTTCATATCGGATAGTATAGCATACTTCCGAAAAAAAGCAAAGCATATATAAAGTATTTTGTGCGCGCGCGTTGCTTTAACGATAAAAGTAATGTATAATTATTATATATTTATACCTTATTTTATTTATTGATTATGAGCGTTAAATTCATTCTTTCAAACACGTTCGGTTTTTCCGCCGACAATATGTATCGGCTTATCGCAAAAAACGTCGGAAACGGCAGGCAAATCGTCATCGTACCCGACAAGTTTTCACTTGCTTTTGAAAGGAATATATTAAAAAAACTCGGGCTGACTTCGACGTTCGACGTGGACGTTACGTCGTTTATGCGACTTGCCGTGAAAGCAATGCGCGGGAAAAACAGGAAGTGTCTGACGCCAGAAGGCTCGGTTATGCTGCTGAAAAGGGCAATCGACGAGGTGAAAAACGACCTTACCGTTTATAAGGACGTTGACGACGTGACTTTCCCCAGGGAAATGTACGCCGTCATCACCGCTCTTCGAAACAGCGGCGTCAATGCCGAAAACACGTTGGCGGTCGACGACGAAAAATTGAAAGACGTCGGTATTATTTACGAAAAATATCTTGAAATACTGCACAAATCGTTTATTGATTCGACCTCGCGGCTCGAAGCGTTTTCTGCGGGTATCGGCGACGACTTTTCGGACGCCGACGTATATATTTTCGGATTTCCCGATTTCACCGCAACCCAGTATGAGATAATTTTCCGTCTTTTCGTCCACGCAAGGAACGTGACGATAGGACTTATCGCACCCGAAGACGACGCGAAAAATAAAAGACTGTACCCGAGCCGCGCTTTCAAAAAACTCACAAGCGGGCTTTCGGACGCGAATATCGCATACGACGTGACGTACGCTTTCGTCGGGCTCGATAACGTCAAAAAACAACTTTCAAACCTGTTTTCATACGCCAAACTTCCTTCCGTCGAAACCGACGGGAAAGTTGAGATTATCGAGGCGAAAAACATCATGGACGAGATGGAATACGTCGCGAAAAATATTCGCCGCGCGGTAATCGAACAAAAACTGAGATACAAGGACTTCGCCGTCGTCGTGCCGTCGTCGGACGATTACGAAAACGACGTCAGAAACGTCTTTACGCGATACGACGTGCCTTATTTTCTGGACAAAAAAATACCTTTTTCGTCCGCGCCGCAGGCAAGATATATTTTGTCGGCGATCAGGTGCGCGTCCGACGGCTTCGATTTTTCGGACGTCAACGCGCTTATCAAAAACCCGCTGTTTTACAAAACCCCGGAAGGGTACGAAAGCGTGCAACTTTTTGAAAATTACGTGCTGAAAAACGCGCTTTCAAACAAACTTTGCAAAAAATTCAAAAACGAAGCGGCGGAAAGCGTCAGAAAACGCATATTCGACGTAACCGCGCCTTTTTCGGGACTTGACGGAAAGGACGTCAAAGAATACGTCGCCGCGCTTAACGCTTTTTTGGAAAACGAAAAAATCAAGGAATATTCGGAAACCGTCTCGGACGAAATCAAAACCGTCGAAAGCAAGGCTGCCGAACAGTTTTACGATAAGTTCGTCGATATCGTCGACGAAATGCAGGTCGTGCTGAAAGACACGACTTTCTCGCTTTATGAGTTTTCGGAAACCTTGAAAGGAGTGTTTGAAAACGTCAAAGTCGCGCTTGTGCCGATGTATCTCGACAGCGTTTATGTCGGACAAAGCAACGAAAGTTTCTTTGACGGAATAAAAATAATGTACGTGTGCGGGGCGGTCGAAGGACTTGTGCCGCGCTCTGTCGCAAATACCGCCGTGCTTGGCGTAAAGGAAGAAGAAAGCCTTCTGAAAAACGGGCTCGATTTATACCCGTCGAAGAAGGAGAGCGTGAAAAACAACGCGTTTGAACTCATATCCCTTCTGACAAAACCCGAAAAAGTCGTCGTGTCGTATCCCGTAAATTTCAAGGGAACGGAAGGGCGCGCGGCGGCGTTTGTCGCGTCGATGACGGATTACTTTACCGTCGGCGGCAGTCCGCTTTCGCCCGTTCGCACCGACAAAAAACGCGCGTTGACCAAGGATGAAGAGTTGAAAGAGTACGCCTTTGACACGGCAACTTACGAAAACGGTAAATACAAACTTCTGCTGTCAAAATCCGCAAAATCGAAAGTCGACGCCGGCAGTTTCTTTTCGCTGTTGCCCGACGAAGAAAAATCTTACGTCGAAAAACTTATTGAAACGTCCGACTCGCAAGAAAGCGTAAAAATCAACACGTCGCTCGATCGGGGCGTGTTTTCGGCAAGCCAGCTGGAAACGTATTTCGCCTGTCCGTACAAACAGTTTTTGCGCTACGGCATAAGGCTGAAACCGCGCGAAGAAGGTGTGCTTCGTACCCTTGAAACGGGCACGCTTATGCACGCGATTATGGAAAAGTTCGTGAAAGAAAAGGCTTACGAAAACCCGACGGACGAGATTATCGCAAGCGTTTGCGACCGCGCCGTGAAAGAACAACTCGAATCCCCCGATTTTATGCAGTTCGACGCCGCGAAAAACAAGCTTTCTTTCGACCGCGTGAAAAAGGAAGGTGCGAAAATCTGCAAGGAAATCGCCGCGCAGTTCCAAAAATCCGACTTCAAGCCGTACCTTGCGGAAGCGAAAATCGGAAAGAAGGGCGAGGCGAATTTCGAAGGGCTTAAAATCAAAAAGGACGGGAAAGAGTACGTCCTTGTCGGAAGTATCGACCGCATCGACGAAAAAGACGGGTATTTCGCGATAATCGACTACAAAAGTTACTCAAAAAATCTTTCGGTGAAAGACATTTACAGCGGCGAAAAAATCCAGCCGGTTTTATATATGGACGCCGCGAAAAACAAGGGTCTGAAATATCCCGTCGGTATGCTTTATCAACCCGTTTCGGTGGGATATAAAACAAAAGGCAAAAACCGCTTCAAAATGAGCGGATTCATAATAAATAATCCCGATATTATTACGATGATGGACAACACGCTGACTGCGGGGAAAAGCAGTGACTTTCTTCCCGTTTCGCTGAAAAACGACGGAACAGCGGGCAGTAGGAAAAACGTCGTGGCGGATACGGCGTTCCTTGCGTTTGAAAAGTACGCCGAAAAATTGTCCGAAAAGGCGATTGGCGAAATTCTGGACGGCAACGTCGCGCCGTCTCCGCTCAAAGAGGCGTGCGGCTACTGCGACTATAAGGATATGTGTCCGTACGAGGGCGACGAACGGTTTGTCCGCGACGGCTTCCCGAAAATATCTTCGCCCGAAGACCTTATGACGCTTGCAAACGGCGGCAAAATCGAAAGCCGCATCGAGAAGGAGACGAACGAAGATGACTAAGTGGACGAACGAACAAATTAACGTCTTTGACGCAAGCGGCAACGTTCTCGTATACGCCTCGGCAGGCAGCGGGAAAACGTCGGTAATGGTCAAAAAAATCGTCGCCGACGTCGTGAAAGGAGTGCCCGTCAAGGATATTCTCGTCGTGTCGTACACGAAAGCGTCGGCAACGGATATGCGGCTGAAAATCATCAACGCGCTGTTTGACGTCGCAAAGGACGAAAACGTCAAAAACGTCGACAAAATCCGCGAAGAAATCGACAATCTTCCGTTTGCCGAAATCGGCACGATGGACTCATTTTTGAGCAGACTTATCAAGGAAAATTTCGAATACCTTAAAATCTCGCCGAAAGCGCAGCAAATGGACGAGACCGAGTCCAAGGATATGAAGCGCCGCGCCCTTAAAAAGGTGATGAACGACGAATACGAAAAACAAGCGGAAGACTTTATCCGCATTGCGTCGCGTGCGTCGGGCATCGTCGACGACACCCCGCTTTCGGAAATAGTGTTGAAAATTTACGACGCGATTTCCATAAATCCGCGTCCCGACGAGTTCAAGGCGATGCTGCTTTCAAGCGTCACCGACAATCCCGACAGCGTTTATGGAAAAGTAATCCTTGATTTTTATCGCGACCTTGCGGCGGAAACTTTGCCGTTTGCGAAAAGGACGATTGACGTGACCTCGCTCGGCGGCGCGCCGGATTACGCCGCTGCACTCAGGTATTCCGTAGAAACCCTTGAAAAACTTTCGGAGATGCAAAACTCCGACGACGCGAAGAAAATAATCGCCGAGTTTGTGAAACCGAAATTCAGCAGTAGAAAATCCATAATTTCCGACGAAGATAAGGAACTTGTCGCGACGGCTCGCAAAAAAACCGCCGAAATAATCGAAAAACTTTCCGAAAAACTTTTCGTCGATTACACAAACTATAACGTGAACGACGCAAAAGAGTTTATGCGCGTCGTTATGCGCGTCGTCGAAGAATTCGACCGCGAGTACGAAAGACTTAAAAAACGCGAAAACAAAATCGACTTTGCCGATTTGTCGAAATACGCCGTGAAACTTCTGAAAGACGAATCCCGCAGGGAAGAAATAAGACAAAAATTCTCGCTCGTGTTCGTGGACGAATATCAGGACATCAACCCGTTGCAGGAAGAAATTTTGTTGAAAATCACCGACGGCAATCTGTTTATGGTCGGCGACGTCAAACAAAGCATTTACGCCTTCCGAAACGCCGACTCCAAAATCTTCACCGACAAAAAGAAGTCGTTTGAAACGGGAAGGTCGCAAGGTCGCGCACTGCCGATGACCGCGAACTTCCGAAGTGAAAAGGGCGTTTTGGAATTTGTCGACCGCGTATTTTCGGGAATAATGACGCTCACTCACGGCGGGTGCGATTATAAAAACGAAAGCCTTTTCATAAAAGACGGATTCACGGGCGAAATGTCGGAAAACGCGCGCATTATGCTTGTGAAAAACGATCCTTCGCGCGAAGAAACCGAAATTTCCGGCGTTTACAGCGTAATGTCGCACGAAAGAAACTCGTCATTGGACGAAATAAGCGGCTATACGGAAGGCAGTGCGGTTGCCGAAGAAATCAGGAAAATAATCGGCTCAAAATATGTCAAAAGCGACAACTCGCCGCTTGAATACAAAGATATCGCGGTGCTTTTCAGGAAAAGGGGAAGCGGCGCGGACGGATTTTTGCGCGCGCTGACCGACAACGGTATTCCTTACGCCAGCGACGGCTTTATCGAAGGCGCGGGCAAACGATATATAAAAGAACTTTCCTGCTTTATAAAAGCGGTCGACAACTCGCTGGACGATATCGCGTTCGTCGGATTTTTAAGGTCGCACTTCGGAAAATTTTCGGACGAGGACGTCGCGAAAGTCGTGAAGTATTATAAAAGCGATTTCGTTTACGACGCCGTGAAAAAATGCGCGAAAACGTCTGACGAACTTTCGGAAAAATGCCGAAACGCTCTGGCATTTTTATGGGACGAAAGAAAAAGAGCAGCGTTTTGCGGCGTGAAAGACTTCTTGTACGAAGTGGTCGGAACGACCGCGTTCGACGCATACGTCCTTGCCGGCGAAAACGGAAAAGACGATATGACGGCGGTCAGAAAATTTATTTCGGACGGCGCGGCGTATCCCGATTTGCAGTCATTTGCGGCGGCGATACGAAACGGCGACGACGACGATTGCACAAACCCCGACGACGAAGCGGACGCGGTAAAAATCCTTACCGTCCACGCAAGCAAAGGGCTTGAATTCCCCGTCGTATTCCTTGCAAGGTGTGACGCAGGCTGGGGCGGCGAAGTGAGGAAAAGCGACATAGTTTTTGACAGAACCCTCGGCGCGGGCATAAAACTTTTTGACGAGGAAACAAGGTTAAAGGCGGATTCGCTTGCCTATACCGCAATAAAGCTGGAAGCGAAACGCAGGGAAGCGGACGAAAACATAAGGCTTTTGTACGTTGCGCTGACGCGCGCGAAAAACCGTATTTACGTCACGGGAATGACAAATAAAGCGCTTGAAAAGAAGTTCGATTTCCCGACGCCGGTCATCTCGTCAATGAGATTTTCCGACCTGATTACGTACGCCGCGGCAATCGACGGGGGCTTATACGGGCTTATCGACTTCGTGGAGCCGACCGTTGAAAACCCGAATGGAGTCGCAAAAAACGGACTTTATCTGTCAAAAGGCGACGATAAAACACGAAATGCGTTGAAAGAGGTGCTTGATTTCGTTTATCCGTTTGAAAAATCGAGCCGTATAAGCCCGAAATATACCGTAACGGAGATAAACAGGCTTGTCCGCGACGAAGAAAACGAAGGATTCACGCCGAGTATGATAAATCCGTCGTCGGATAATCGCCGCACGGGTATCGCGTACCACGCCGTCATGGAAAACATCGACTTCTCGACAAGCACCGTGAGCGAGATAAACTATCTTTTGAAAAACCTTGTCGAAAACGGCGTCCTTCAAGACGGCGACGAAGAACTTGTCGACGCAAACGATATTTTAAGGTGTATTCAAAGCCCCGTCATTCAGGAAGGGATAAAGGGCAGATATATCCGCGAAAAATCGTTCATGCTTTCGTTGCAAGCGGGGGAAGTCGGCGGCGACTCGTCCGACGATATTCTGGTGCAGGGCACGATCGACCTTGCGTTTTTCGGCGAAGAAAACGTCATAATCGACTTCAAATATTCGGGACTTTCCGACGAAAAACTTGCAAAAAAGTACGCGCGACAGCTCAAAACGTATAAAATCGCCGTCATGAAAGCCTACGACGTCAAAGTTGATAAAATCCTGTTATATTCTTTCAAAACCGGGCATTTTATAGATATAAAGTAATTTTTTTGCTGAAAAGTGCGCGTAATTATTTGCAATTAACTAATTTTATGTTATAATAGCATAGATTTGTAACAAGCATTGTTTTACTACGCGAAATAAAGGATGTGTTTTATGGTTGCTCAATTGTTGTCAACAGTGGAATTTTGGCAGGCTTTCAGCGTTCCCGAAAGGGCACTTTTCTGCGGTTTGGTTATCGTACTCGGGCTGACGCTTATCGCATTCGTCGTATTCGGCGGCATTCTCGGAAAATTGTCGGGACGCAGGTTCATTAAATCCTGCAAAACAATCGGCAATTTCGCAAACGAATCAGGCGTTATCGACGACGGTAATCTGGAACAGTTCGAGGCAACTTGTTTCAACGAGAAAACCGACAAAACTTTTATGGAAGGTTGGGAGGCGTTCAAAGGCGCGCGTTTCGATTATCCCAGCAAATACGTCGATTCCGACAAGATAAAGGCGAAATATTCCGGCAAAAAGTTTAAGGTCGGGCTTATTTCGACCGCAATCGCATTGCTTGTTTTCGCACTTGTTTTCGTGGTTTACGGGCTTGTTCAGGTCAAGAGCGCCGGAGGCGTCGATATCGCGGTTTACTGCGTGGTGCTTGCTCTCCCGATTATTCTTATGCTGTCATACGCTTTCGTAAAGCCCGAGAAGAAGACCGGCGCCGCATTAGACCAGATGCTGGAAGACCTCGACACCGCGGTGAAACTCCAACGCCACGTTGAACGTAAGGTTGACAACAGCCGCCTGTACGAAATCGAAAATCGCATCCGCGACGTCATCATTCACGAACAGTCCAAACCTATTCCTTCAAAGAAGGATCAGCTTGAAAAACAAAAAGCGCAGGAACTTGAAATGGCGGACGAAGACCTTGACGATATCCGCGACGAAATTTTCGCCGACGACAACGTTGAAGAGCCTGTTGCGGAAGAACCCGTTGCGGAAGAACCTGTTGCGGAAGAACCCGCGGCGGAAGTCGAAGAACCCGTCGAAAAACCCAAAAAGGTTATCCCGTTCGAGCCGTTCGTAAAAGTCCTTGACGAAGCCATCGAAAAAGGTTATTCCAAAGCGACGATGCGTAAAATGGCAAACATTCTCGTGCTTGCTTTCGGAAAATTCCAGGAGCCCGCTCAACGCGAAACCCTTAAAAACTCCATCAGAAAATTCATCGTCCAATACAAAGCGGCGGTTGAAAGAGAAAGGGCGGCGGAA
>ULJH01046290.1_pt1 | contig 28585 bp, 30 predicted proteins | sample 1950781 | NCBI WGS metagenome assembly ULJH01 (sample SAMEA4835462, study PRJEB28245) | human gut metagenome | biome: gut microbiome; material: fecal sample | place: Denmark | collected 2008 | reverse complement strand
TTTACCGACTGCATGCTGCAGAACGGCGCCGTAAAGGTATATTCCGTGGACGTGGGACACGGTCAGCTTGCCTGGAAGCTCCGCAATGACGAGAGAGTGGTCTGCATGGAAAAGACCAATTTCCGCTATATGACAAAAGAAGATATAGCCGAGGCACCCCAGTTTGCTTCCGTGGATGTTTCGTTTATTTCCCTGACCAAAATCTTACTGCCTGCAAGAGAGCTTCTGGCAGAGCAGGGGCAGATGGTGTGTCTCATCAAACCGCAGTTTGAAGCCGGCAAGGACAAGGTCGGTAAAAAAGGCGTGGTAAGAGAGCCGGAGGTGCACAGGGAAGTCATTGAAAAAGTCATTACTTATGCGGATATGCTGGGATTTTTCGTAAAGGATCTGGATTTTTCCCCCATAAAGGGACCGGAAGGCAATATCGAATATCTCGTTTTTCTGGAAATTCAGAAAGAAAAAATGCCGCCGCTTACGGAAGCCGAGGCGGAAGGAGCCTTAAAAGAGCTTCTTTCTAAGAAAGAGGGACTCGGCTTTGCACCGGAGTGGCAGACGAAAATAAAAGAAACCGTTTCACTTGCACATGGGGAGTTGGACAAAACGGAATGAAACATTTTTGCATTTACACAAACCTGCATAAGGACAAGGACCTTCTGATGACAAAACATATTCAGAAGCTTCTTACACAGAAAGGCATGGAATGCAGTGTCAAGCTGCACCCCGAAGACCCCATGCAGCCGGGAACGGACTGTATTCTGGTACTGGGTGGCGACGGCACGGTCTTAAATGCCGCAAGGGAGCGCATCGGCAAGCAGAACATTCCCATTCTCGGCATCAATATGGGCACACTGGGGTATCTTACGGAAGTGGAGCCGGAGGGCGTGGAGAATGCCGTGGAGAAGCTGCTTTCGGGAGATTTTGAATTAGAAAGCCGCATGATGCTGGACGGCAGCCTTATAAGATGCGGAAAAGAAATCCATACCGACTGGGCGCTTAACGACATTGTCATCCGCAGGGACGGTGCCCAGCAGCTTTTGCAGTTCCATTTATATGTCAATAAAAAATTCTTAAACAAATATCAGGCGGACGGCATGATTGTCACGACACCCACCGGTTCCACGGGCTACAACCTGTCGGCGGGCGGCCCCATTGTGGAGCCCATGGCAAGTCTGCTTGTGCTGACACCAATCTGCCCCCACACCCTGAACCAGCGCAGCGTGGTACTTTCCGCAGAGGATGTGGTGGAAATAGAAATTCCGGCCGGCAGAGAGGGACAGGAGCAGCACGGTGTGGTGAATTTTGACGGACAGGCAGTGGAAATTGCCACCGGCGATCTGATACGGATACGCAAATCCGCACAGACAACGGAATTTATTAAAATCGGAGATGCCGGTTTCTTAGAAACCTTACACAAAAAGATGAGTGAGAACGGCTGACGGCAGGCGGGTATAAAACCAAAGTAAAAAAGGATGGAAAAGGGATGAAGAAAGAAAGACTGGGCAGAATTATCGAGATTATCGAAAGCAGGAATGTGGAAACGCAGGAGGAGCTGGCGGTACTGTTAAAAGAAGAGGGCTTTGATGTTACGCAGGCAACCGTTTCACGGGATATCCGGGAGCTGAAATTATCCAAGGTGCCAACGGGGGACGGCAGACAGAAATATGTGGCGCTGGGGACGGACGACAGCCATCTGGGAGATAAATACATCCGTGTCTTAAAGGAAGGCTTTGTGTCCATGGATATGGCGCAGAATATACTGGTCATCAAGACCGTTTCCGGTATGGCAATGGCGGTGGCAGCAGCCGTGGACGCCATGAAATTCCGGGAAATCGTGGGCTCCATCGCAGGTGACGACACTATTATGATGGCGGTCAGGACCGTGGAGGACACCAAGGTCTTAATGGAAAAAATAAAGGCCATGCTGTAGAACAGGGTCACAGACAGGAAGGTTAAACATGCCGGGAGAGACGGCAGACATAGGGAGACATAAAGAGAAGGTAGAAGGAGAACTATGTTAATAAGTTTACATGTGAAAAATCTGGCACTCATAGAAGAGGCGGAGGTGGATTTTACCGGAGGACTCAATATCCTGACCGGCGAAACCGGCGCCGGTAAATCCATTCTGCTCGGCTCCGTCAATCTGGCGCTGGGCGGCAAGGCAAGCCCGGACATGATAAGACGGGGAGCGGATGCGGCTCTGGTGGAGCTTACCTTTGACTCCTCGGAGCGGATAGCACAAAAGCTTGCCGAAATGGATCTGCCCGAAGAGGACGGAACGGTTACCATTGCCCGCAAAATCAGTCAGGGCAGAAGCGTCAGCCGTATCAACGGGGAAACAGTGAGCGCCAGACAGTTAAAGGAGCTGTCCGAGCTTCTGATTGACATTCACGGACAGCATGAGCACCAGTCCCTTTTACAGAAAAAGAAGCATCTGCAGATTTTAGACGCCTACGCAGGAAAAGAGGCGGAAGAATTAAAGGCGGAGGCGGCAAAGCTTTATAAGGAAAGAAAAGACCTGCTTGCGGAAAAAGAAGAGTCGGCATTAGATGAGAGGGAACGTGACAGAGAGCTGGAGCTACTCAGTTTTGAACAGCAGGAAATAGAGGCGGCAGCGCTTAAGGATGGAGAGGATGAGGAGCTGGAAAAGCAGTACAGCCTCATGGTAAACGGTCAGAAAATCGGAGAAGCGCTGGGCCAGACCTTCCGGCTTACCGGCGGGGAAGAGGAAGGAGCATCCACACTGATCGGCCGTGCGGTCCGGGAAATCGGTAGCGTGGCGCATTTTGACGAAAAGCTTGCCGGCATGCAGGAGACCCTTCTGCAGACGGAAGAGCTGTTAAACGATTTTAACAGGGAATGTGCCGATTACATGGAAAGTATGGAATTTGACGGCGCTCTGTTTGCCCAGGTAGAGGAACGGCTGAATGTGGTGAACCGCCTAAAAGAAAAATACGGCGGCTCCATCGGAAAAGTAAAGGCATACGGGGAAGAAATCGCACAGAAAACGGAAAAGCTGAAGGATTATGAAGTATACCGTGCCGCTCTGGATGATAAAATAAAAAAGAAGGAAGCGGAGCTTACAAAGGTCTGCGACAAACTGACAAAGTTAAGAAATAAGAACGCGGAAACACTTGCGGGTATTTTACAGAAATCCCTGGTGGATCTGAATTTCCTCACCGTAGAATTTGTTATAGACAGAAAGGCAAAGGAACCGTCCGCAGACGGCGCGGATGATGTGGAATTTTTACTCTCCACCAATCCGGGAGAGACTCCCAAAAGTCTGGGAGCCGTTGCCAGCGGCGGTGAACTTTCCCGTATTATGCTTGCCATTAAGGCGGTACTGGCGGAAAAGGATGCGGTAGACACGCTCATTTTCGATGAAATCGATACCGGTATCAGCGGCAGGACCGCATGGCGGGTTTCCGAAAAATTAAGCCGTCTTTCCGAGGCGCATCAGGTCATCTGCATTACGCACCTTCCGCAGATAGCGGCTATGGCGGACAGTCATTTTGTGATTGAAAAGGAAACGGACGGCAGCAGCACCCAGACCGAAATCAGAAAACTGTCCGAAGAAGGCACAAAGGAAGAGCTGGCGCGCCTGTTAGGAGCGGACAGCCTTTCCGAAAAAGCACTGGAAAATGCCGGAGAATTAAGAAAACAGGCAGAAAACATAAAACAGAAAAAATTGCAGGTTTCCCGTTTAGAGTCATAAAAACTGCTAACAATAGTAGTAAGAAAAGAGAATCTGAAGTCATTTCAGATTCTCTATATCAATGAAAAACCTTGGCGAAGGATGGCGTTCCAATTGCTTTTTTGGAAAAGGAAGCGGACAACGACAACCAGATTGTCTTCTTCTGAAACTGTATAAAAAGCAAGATAGCCATTTACAATGACAAAACGAATACCCCATGAAGCAAGAACAGGATCATCCACTAATTGGAATTTCTCAGGAAAATCAGGAAGGGAATTAATTTGTTTTTCAGCTTCATCAAGTAAGTCGTCAGCAGCCTTGGTTTTTTTTAATACAAATTCAATGAGGTCTGCGGCACGAATTAAGTCTCTTTCAGCGGCTGCTGCGATGTGAATATTGTAACTCATCGCTTGCGTTTCTCCCTGATAGATGACATTGCTTCAGAGAATGGACGGGTATTGCCCTCGGCAATATCATCAAGTCCTTCTTTTATCAGACCATATAATTCGAAGCGGCTGGTCATTTCTTCATAGGCTTCAATGCTCATAACAGCAAGGTCGCCTTTGCCATTTTTGGTGATGAAAACCGGCTCAGTATAAGTGTGGCAGAATGTAGAGATTTCATTATAGTTATTTCTAAGTTCTGCACTTGATTTGATTGCTGGCATATTAAATACCTCCTTTTGATAGTAAAATTATACACAAATTTTGTTATATAGTCAATGTGAATATATTAGTAGTATATGTCAGATTTAGCTTTATTATTTGATTGACTTCCTTTAGGGAGCAATCCGTATGGGACTGATTAAGTGTGGTTCAGTTGTGATTCCATTTGATAATCAGATCAGCAGGGATACAGACCTTTACAAACTGTATAACACGAATATCCATGAGATAATCGAGCAGAAGAAAAAAGAAGATAGGCAGTAAGGATAGCAGATGATATTTTTATGAATCTGTAGTATAATCAAGAGGTCGGATGAAAGACCGGCCTTGACGATTATGAATGAGGTATTTTCTATGTTTAAGAAGAAGCAAAAGAAGATTGAATATGATACGACAAATAAGAAAGCAGTTCTTAAATGTAGCATTTGTAACGGAGAGCAGGTGGCTGGATTTAAGGATTTGGATACCGGTCATTTTGATGAGATTATGCTGATTCGTAATGCGGCGGACTTGGATTCATTTATGGAAATGTATAATGTTGCAACGATTACGAAGGAATATTAGTAATCATTAAGGGATGGAAATTTTGAATTTTATGCACACCTAAAAAACGAGAATTCACAAAAACGTAGCCATAAAATGGTGATGAAAGGACGTATAACTTATGAGTAAAAAAGTATTTGTTTTGGTACACGATTACTGGCATCACGATGATTCCATCAAGCCTATGATGGACTATCTGTTTAACACAGATTATGAAGTAACATTCACAAAGAACCCAAATGATTATTTCAACGGGCAGTTTGATTTGTTTTTGTCTTTCAAAGATCCTATTGAAAACGATCAGATTCCTACTCCAATCTGGTGTGATGAAAAATGGACGGAGAAATTTCTGAATGATGTTCAGAATGGTATGGGAACGATTATGCTTCACGCATCACTTACTGATTACACAGAAAATCACGCAATCCTCACAAATGTTGTAAGAAGTAACTTTATCTCTCATCCCGAACAATGTCCGCTTACTGTAAAACCGATAGCAGAACATCCGATTATTGAAGGCATTGGCAAATTCACATTCCCTGATTTTGACGAACATTATGTAATGAAAATGATTCCGAATGCTGATACAACGATTCTTGCAGAAACCGTTTCAAAGAACGGCGTTCAGCCTGCTGTATGGATTCACACCTATGGCAAGGGAAAAATCTGCTGTATCGTTCCTGCACACACTACCCAAAATCTGACCTGTGAACCATTTGTCAAACTTGTAAAGAATGCTATTGATTGGGTTTAATAGCGTTAATAGAGCGTCAATTTCCAGTTCTACGGAGCTTTTAAAATTGAATATTGGATGATTTTACATAGCCGTTAAGGAGTGATTTGTTCCCTGGCGGCTTATTTTATTTCACAAAGAAGGAGCTTCCTGTATAATTCAAATATAGGGAATTCCAAGAAAGAAGGTTGAGAAAAAGAAATACCTCAGAGTAAAATAAGATTACTGACTTTGCACGGTTAGTAAAAAATCTTATTAAAACAGTGAGGTATCTAAAATGAATTTTAACGCACAAAACGTAAAAATTGCAGGTTTCCCGTTTAGAGTCATAAAAACTGCTAACAATAGTAGTAAGAAAAGAGTATCCATTATGGGTACTCTTTTTTAGTGTGTGCGGAAAGGAAGTGTGCGGATTGCGGAAAAAAATATACAGAGGCTGTCTGTGGACGGCGCTTGTTCTGACGGTTTTCACCCTGTGTCTGCTGTGGCTGCTTGGGGTTTACCGGAAGATTCCCGATAATATAAAACTTCGCAGGGGAGAAGAACAGGTGATAGACATTGGCGTACCGGTGGAAGGAATTATCAAAAAAACAGACAGTGCCCTGTGGGAGAGGGAGCAGGAAAACGGAGTGCCGGTGGCAGGAGGCCGGGAAAGTAATATACCGGCGGACAGCATCCGCATAGATTTGCGGGAGCCGGTCACCATGAAGGCGGAAAAAGAAGAAACCTACCGGATGGAGCTGAAGCTGTTCGGCATTATTCCGTTCAAACAGGTGGGCGTGCAGGTCATCGAAGACAAGATGCTGACACCGGTGGGGCTTCCCATCGGCATCTACCTGAAAACGGAGGGCGTTATGGTCATCGGCATCGGGGATTTTAAGACCCCGGACCGGACGACGGTTTCCCCGGCGGCGTTTCTGTTAAAAACAGGGGACTATATTGTAGCCGTGGACGGGGAGGAGGTCACGGACAAAAAGCAGTTTATTTCCATGGTGGAAAATTCCGGCGGAAATAAGATGACGCTTACCGTAAGGAGGGAGGACGAAACCATGGATATTGCGGTCATCCCGGAAAAAAATACGGCGGGTGAATATAAAATCGGTATCTGGGTCCGGGACAACGCCCAGGGTATCGGCACCATGACCTTTATAGACAGCGAAGGAAATTTCGGCGCACTGGGGCACGGCATCAGCGATGTGGATGCCGGCATCACCATGGAGGTAAAAAGCGGAACCCTTTATGAAACCCGGATTATAGCCGTCCGCAAAGGAGAAAAGGGAAATCCCGGGGAAATGACGGGCATGATAGAATATTCGGAGCGCAACATTCTGGGAGAAATTACCGAAAATTCCAATCAGGGCATTTACGGTGTCTGCAATGAAAAAATGCTGGAAAAAATAACCGCGGAGCCCATGAAAATAGCCCTGCGCCAGGAGGTGGAGACAGGGGATGCCAAGATACTCTGCACCATAGGCAGCGAGACCGCGTACTATGACATCCAAATCAGGGAAATGTATCAGGATGCCAGTCATAAAAACAAGGAAATGGTGCTGGAAGTCACGGATCCGGAGCTCATCCGAAAAACAGGGGGCATCGTGCAGGGCATGAGCGGAGCGCCCATTATCCAGAACGGCCGGCTGGTGGGCGCCGTCACCCATGTGCTTGTCAACGAACCCACAAAGGGCTACGGAATCTTTATAGAGTCCATGATAGACCACGACGTGTAAAACAATAAAAATCACACCTTTTATGTGAAATCTTTTGGATTGTTTCCCCTGCACCGGATATTGTATACTATAACATAACAGAAGAAAACAGAAACAGGAAGGATGCATAGGATGAAACGATTTTTAACAACTCTGCTGCTTGCGGCATGTATGCTTTCAAGCCTCACAGGATGCGGAAGCAAGGCGAACGAAAGAGAAGGAAACGGAACCCTGCCCATAGCTGACAATTCCGTGGATTTTGCATACAGCCTTAAATTGGGATGGAACCTCGGAAACACGCTGGAGTCCACCGGTACCAGGCTTCTGAATGCGGAAACAGCCTGGGGACAGCCGAAGACCACAAAGGAAATGATAGATTATGTGAAGGAAGCGGGCTTTACCGGCATCCGTATTCCGGTGACCTGGAGCAGCCATATGAATGACGACTACACCATTGACGAAATGTGGATGGACAGGGTGCAGGAGGTTGTGGACTACGGACTGGATGCGGGCTTGTATGTGATTTTAAATTCCCACCACGACTGTGAAAAATATTTTCCGTCCGAGGAAAACTTAGAGAACGGAAAGGCATACCTTGCCGCCGTCTGGACCCAGATAAGCGAGAGATTTAAGGACTATGACGAAAGACTGATTTTCGAGTCCATGAACGAACCGAGACTGATCAATACCGCAAAAGAATGGTGGTTTACGGAAAACGACCCGGACGGACTGGAATCCATCCGCTGCATCGTAGAAATGAACCAGACCTTTGTGGATACGGTGCGGAGCGGGGAGCATTACAACAAGACCCGTTACCTGATGGTGCCGAGCAATGCCGCTTCCGCCCAGAATGCCCTGTCCGATGCCTTTTCCATGCCGGAGGACGAAGCGGACAGAGTGATACTTTCCGTGCATGCCTATTCTCCGTATGATTTTGCCATGAATGCAAACGGCTATACGGAATGGACTGAGGAGAGAGCGCCGGAGCTGTCTTTCTTAGATGACCTTTACGAGAAGTTTGTGAAAAACGGATACGGCGTGGTCATCGGGGAAATGGGAGCCATAAACAAGGACAATTACGAAGACCGCATTGCCTGGGCAAAGGATTACACGGAAAAGGCATCCGCAAATAAAATGTCCTGCTTTCTGTGGGACAACAACGGCACGAAAATCGGCAGTGAGAATTTTGCCATGATTGACAGAAGAAACCAAAAAATTTATTATCCGGAAATGCTTCAAGCCATGCTTGCAAACTATCAGTAAAGGAGAAAGTACGCAGAATTTGTAAATATTATGCGATGAGTACAGGTTGCGTCAAATTGCGTCAAAACTGTATAATAAATCTTGGAAACTTTTTGCAGAAAAAGGAAAGGTATAGGTGTTATCATGGAACAACTCAACTTGATGACCACCAAAGATAATGAAAAGCTATACAAAATACTGGGTCAGCTTATCAGCTGCGACAAAGAATTCCAGATTATGATTACGGTCCCGTCCGGAAAGGATAAGACGCAGGAGAAGACAAAGGTCGAAGAAATAAAAAAAGAAGAAGAAACGAGGGATCTGGAGCAGGACGTCACGGATATGATACATGAAATCGGCGTGCCGGCACATATCAAAGGATACCAGTACTTACGGGAGGCCATCATGATGTCCGTGGAGGACACCACCATGTTAAGTTCCATTACGAAAATTCTGTATCCCACCATTGCAAAGCGCTTCGGCACCACGCCGAGCCGAGTGGAAAGAGCCATACGGCATGCCATTGAAGTGGCGTGGAGCAGGGGAAGAATGGAAACACTGGATGCCCTTTTCGGCTACACCATAAATACCGGCAAAGGCAAACCCACCAATTCCGAGTTTATCGCCCTGATTGCGGACCGCATCCGATTGAAATACCGAAATTAAATCTTTAAAATACCCTCCCATTGATGTATAATAAAAAAAAACTAAGCTGATATGGGAGGGATTTCTTTTGAAGAACATTTTATTTGCAGCATCGGAAGGCGTGCCCTTTATCAAAACAGGCGGTCTTGCGGATGTTGTGGGCTCACTGCCGAAATGTATTGACAAAGAGTACTATGATGTGCGGGTTATTCTGCCGAAATATTCCTGCATGAAACCGCAGATGCAGGAGAAACTGCAGTACATCACACATTTTTATATGGATTTTAACTGGCACGAGGAGTACGTGGGGGTATTGGGTGCCAACGTGGACGGAATCCAGTATTATTTCATTGACAACGAGCATTATTTCACCGGCTTCAAGCCCTACGGGGATGATGTTTTATTTGAAATCGAGAAATATTCTTATTTCTGTAAGGCCGTGCTTTCCGCACTGCCCCTGATCGGCTTTCAGCCCGACATCATTCACTGCCATGACTGGCAGACGGGACTCATTCCCGTGTACTTAAAGGAACGGTTCCGCGGCAATTCCTTCTTCTGGAACGTGAAGTCCGTTATGACCATCCACAACCTGAAATTCCAGGGAAAATGGGATGTAAAGGCAGTACAGAATATCACGGGTCTGCCGGACTATTACTTTACACCGGATAAGCTGGAATGCTACAAGGATGCCAACCTCTTAAAGGGCGGTCTGGTATTTGCGGATGCGATTACCACCGTAAGCCAGACATATGCAGAGGAGATCAAGACCGACTTCTACGGTGAGGGCTTAAACGGTCTTATGAATGCAAGGGCGCATGACCTCCGCGGTATTGTAAACGGTATCGACTACGACGAATTCAATCCGGCAACGGATGCGTACATACCGTTCAAGTATGATCCCGTTACCTTCCGCAAGGAAAAGGTAAAGAACAAACGCGACCTGCAGAAAGAACTGAATTTAGCGCAGGACGACAGGAAGTTCATGATAGGTATCGTTTCCCGTCTGACAGACCAGAAGGGACTCGACCTGATAGCTTATGTTATGGATGAGCTTTGCCAGGACAATATACAGATTGTGGTACTGGGTACCGGAGAAGAGCGCTACGAAAACATGTTCCGTCACTTCGACTGGAAGTATGCGGACCGCGTTTCCGCCAATATTTACTACTCCGAAGACCTTTCCCATAAGATTTATGCGGCATGTGACGCTTATCTGATGCCGTCCCTGTTTGAACCCTGCGGCTTAAGCCAGCTGATTGCACTGCGCTACGGCACGGTTCCCATTGTCAGGGAGACGGGCGGACTGAAAGATACCGTACAGCCTTACAACGAATACGAAGGAACCGGCACCGGATTTTCCTTTGCCAACTACAATGCACATGAAATGCTTCGTACCATTCGTTATGCAGAGCATGTATATTACGACAAGAAGAGAGAATGGAACAAGATTATCGACCGCGGTATGGCGGCAGACTTCTCATGGCATGTATCGGCAGGCAAATACCAGGAAATGTATGACTGGCTGATTGGCCGTTAAGAGTCGGCACAGACGGCGGAACGGTCGCCGGGTTTCGGTTAGGATTTGATTTAAAATGAGCAAAAGTAGTAACAAAAACGGTTTTATCATACAGGCCGGAATTCTGGCGGCAGCCGGAATTATCTGCAGAATCATAGGGCTTCTTTACAGAAGCCCTTTAGCTGCTGTTATCGGTGATGAAGGAAACGGCTATTACCAGGCAGCGTACAATATCTATACCATGATACTTCTGATATCTTCTTACAGCATCCCGTCTGCCATCTCCAAGGTTATCGCCCAGAAGCTTGCCACCCATGAATACCGGAATGCACACAGGGTATTTACCTGTGCGATTTATTATGTGCTGATTGTGGGCGGACTGGCGAGCCTGGTACTGTTTTTCGGCGCGGGCTTTTTAACCAGGGGGCCGGCGGTGCAGGTCGTGAGAGTCTTTGCTCCCACGGTTTTTCTGTACGGACTTTTGGGCGTGCTGAGAGGATATTTCCAGGCTCACCGCAGTATGGTGCAGACCTCCGTATCCCAGATTATTGAACAGATACTGAATGCCGTGGTCAGCATCGGCGCGGCATATCTTCTGATTATTCTGATGCTTTCCACCACGGACAAATATGTGATAAACGACGACCATTCCGTAAGTCTCGGAAGTACCGTTGTACAGGAAATGGCAGAGGAGCAGACCGACGAAAACGGCATTGTGACCTATGTGCTTTCCGACGAGCAGCAGGCATGGAACACGAAGCATGCCCTCTACGGTGCCATCGGCAGCGCTTTGGGTACCGGCTCCGGCGTACTGATTGCCCTGCTTTTCATGTGGGCGGTTTATCTGTTGAACAAGGACACCATCTACCGGCGTATCGGGCGCGACAGGCACCCGGTGGAAGAGTACGGGGAAATCATAAAAACCATTACCGGTGTGATTATTCCCTTTATTTTAAGCACGGCAATTTACAATCTGACGACAGTGGTCAATCAGACTGTTTACACGTATATAGCGGCAGAAAAAAAGAACATGGAAAACACGGAAATATCCACCCGTTACGGTATTTTCTCCGGTAAGGCAGTGGTCATTTCCAAAATTCCCATTGCGATTTCCACAGCCATAGCCTCCGCGATTCTGCCGACGGTATCGGCACTGGCGGGCAGCGGGGATATGAAAGGCGCCCGCAGGAAAACGGCACAGGCAGTGAAGACCACCATGTTTATCGCCATTCCCGCCACGGTGGGCATTGCGGTGCTGGCACGTCCCATTACCTGGCTTCTGTTCCCACAGAAAGCTTCCATTGATATGGCATCCAGACTGCTGATGCTGCTTGCCGTATCCATTATTCTCTACTCCCTGTCAACCCTGACAAACTCCATTCTGCAGGGCATCGGACAGGTAAGAGTGCCGGTGAAGAACGCCGCGGTGGCGCTGGTGATCCAGACCGCGATTACGGCATTGCTTTTACTGCTTACCGGACTGGATATGTATGCGCTGGTCATTGCGGAAATCGTATATTCCGGCATGATGTGCTTCTTAAACCAGCGTTCCATCCGCAGGTACATGTATTACCGGCAGGAAATTTTTAAGACCTTTATCGTGCCCTTTGTGGCTTCTGTCTTTATGGGACTGGCTGCCTACGGTACCTATGCCGGTATCCATGCGCTTATGGGCGGCGGAGAATACCCGGGCAGAATGCAGAATGCCATTGCCCTCATTCCGGCAATTTTAGTGGGCTGCGTGGTATACTTTGTATTGGAAATCCTTTTTGGGGGTATCAGTGAGAAAGAACTGCGGGAGCTGCCCAAGGGCTATCTTATGGTGAAGGTGGCAAAGAAGCTGCATCTAATGTAAAAAACGGAACGGTGAAACCGTTTGCAGGGTGAAACTGCCCTGCAAAATCAGGAAACAGAAAGGAGCCGACATGGCTTTTGACGGAATAACCATAGCAAATGTAGTACAGGAAATGAAGGACGTATTGATTGGCGGGCGCATTTACAAAATCGCCCAGCCGGAACCGGACGAGATGATTTTTACCATCAAACAGCCGCACGGACAATACCGCCTTCTGATTTCGGCAGGTGCTTCCCTGCCGCTTCTTTATGTATCGGCGCAGAACAAACCCAGCCCCATGACGGCGCCCAATTTCTGCATGCTTCTGCGTAAGCACTTACAGAACGGCAGAATTGTGGACATTACCCAGCCGGGACTGGAGCGTATTGTCACCATAGAAATGGAACACTTAAACGAAATGGGCGACCTCTGCCGGAAAAAACTGATTGTGGAAATCATGGGAAAATACAGTAACATCATTTTCTGCGACGACAACGATATCATCATCGACAGCATCAAGAGAGTATCGGCGTTAGTGAGCTCCGTCCGGGAAGTGCTTCCCGGCAAGATGTATTTCGTTGCCGATACCACCCACAAGAAAGATGCCATGACGGTGACAAAAGAGGAGTTCCTAACCGTTATGAAGGAAGCGCCCATGCCGGCGTTCAAGGCATTCTACACTTCCTTTACGGGCATTTCCCCCATTATGGGACAGGAAATCTGCCACAGGGCGGGTGTGGACGGCGAGCTTCCCACGGCGGCGCTTTCCGATGCAGAGATAACAAACATTTACAAAGAATGGAAGGACATCCGTAACGACATAGAGGACGGCAAGTTTACCCCCTATATTGTATACGAAGGCAGAAAGCCGGTGGAATTTGCGGCATTTGATCTGACGATTTACGAGGACGGTGTGCATGAGTGCAAGCCCTATAACAGTATGTCCGAGGTGCTGGAAACTTATTTTGCGCAGAAAAATGCCCAGATCCGTATCCGTCAGCGTTCCACGGATTTACAGAAAATCGTCCATACGGCGCTGGAACGCAATGTGAAAAAATACGATGTGCAGCTTCAGCAGATGAAGGACACGGAAAAGCGGGATACCTACCGGGTATACGGAGAACTTCTGCATACCTACGGCTATAGCGCCGCACCCGGGGACAAGTCCCTTGAGGCGGTCAATTATTACACCGGGGAAACGGTGAAAATCCCCCTCGACCCGACCCTTACGGCAGCGGAAAATGCGAAGAAGTATTTTGATAAATACAATAAGATGAAGAGAACCTACGAGGCGTTAAGCAAGCTCACCAAGGAAGTGGGAGAGGAAATCGAACACTTAAAGTCCATAGAGGTGGCCTTACAGATCGCAGCCGGGGAGGAAGACCTTCTGCAAATCAGGGAGGAGCTGCAGGAAAGCGGCTATATGAGAAAACGGAACGGCGGCAAAAAGATGAAGGTGACAAGCAGGCCCTTCCATTATATCAGCCGTGACGGCTACGACATCTATGTGGGCAAAAATAACCTGCAGAATGAGGAGCTTACGTTTAAGTTTGCCGACGGCGGCGACTGGTGGTTCCACGCCAAAGGCTGTCCCGGTTCCCATGTCATTGTAAAAAACAAGGGCAGGGGCGAGCTGCCGGATGCCACCTATGAGGATGCGGCAAGACTGGCGGCCCATTATTCCTCCGCAGGCAGCCAGAACAAGGCGGAAGTGGACTACGTGGAGAAAAAACAGGTGAAGAAGCCGAACGGCGGCAAGCCGGGTTTTGTGGTATACTATACCAATTACTCCATGATGGCGGACACGGATATTTCGGACATAGAAAAAGCCGACGTGTAATAAAAGGGGGCTCCGGCACCCCCAAAAAACAAAATAGGAATAGGAAAAGAACATGAATACGGATTATACTTTCAGGCGCCTGTCGTCCGACGAGGTGCTGGATATTTACGAAAACAGCTGCCCCTTACATTTCCCGGCACCGGAAATCAAGCCGGTGTTTATGATAAAGAGCATGGTGGAGCGGGGCGGTTACATCGGTATCGGTGTTTACGATGGAGACAGGCTGGCAGGGTATGCTCTCTGCGTGCAGGCACCGGAGAAAAACACCATACTGCTTGACTATCTGGCGGTGTTTGAAGAATACCGCAACAAGGGCGTGGGAGCGCTTATGTTAAAGGAAATGCAGCGGATTTACACGGACATGCACGGTGTTATTATCGAAACGGAACGTCCGGATAAGGCGGAGGATGAAGAAGACCGCACCCTGAGAATCCGCCGGAACGGTTTTTACAAACGGAGCGGCTGCCGTCAGACAGAGCTTCTGACCCAGGTGGCGGGTGTGGATTTCGGGATTTTTTACCTGCCGACGGGCAGACAGATGCCGGACGAAGAAGTGGCGGTGGATTTACAGAATATCTATGATTTTATGCTGGGAGAAAAGTACGGAAGGATGTTTGCCTTTACTTGACGAAAGCCCGCATTTCCACTATAATAAGTGCAGTATGCAACCATATGGGGTAGTAGCGTTGTATAGGAGGAAGGTATGCAAATGATTAACAGTATGACGGGCTTCGGCAGATGCGAACTGGTGGAAGGTACCCGTAAGTTTACAGTAGAAGTAAAATCAGTCAACCACAGATATCTGGATGTCAACATCAAGATGCCCAAGAAATTAAATTTCTTTGAGTCATCCATCCGGAATGAACTGAAGAATTTTATGCAGCGCGGCAAGGTGGATATTTACATTGCATACGAAGACTGTGCAGAGACCACCGGTTGTGTAAAGTACAACAAAAAGATTGCGGAAGAGTACGTCAATTATTTAGGACAGATGGCAGAGGACTTCGGTCTGGAGAACGATATCCGTACCTCCACCCTTTCCCGGTATCCCGATGTGTTTACCTTAGAGGATGTGGAGGAGGACGAGGATGAAATCTGGAAAGAGCTGGACAAAGCCTTAAAGAGCGCCCTGCAGGCCCTGGTGGAGACCCGTATTAAGGAAGGCGAGAATTTACGCAACGACTTAATCGGCAAGCTGGACGGCATGCTTAAGCATGTGGACTACATTACCGAACGCTCTCCGGAAATCATTGCGGAGTATAAAAAGAAGCTCACCGATAAGGTAAAGGATTTATTACAGGATGCCCAGGTGGATGAAAACCGTCTTTTAATGGAAGTTACCATTTTCGCAGACAAGGTTTGTGTGGATGAAGAGCTGGTGCGCTTAAGAAGCCACATCACTTCCACAAAGCAGGCGCTTTTGGAAGGCGGCAGCATCGGCAGAAAGTTAGACTTTATCGCACAGGAAATGAACAGAGAGGCCAATACCATCTTAAGCAAGACCACTGACCTCGGCATCTCCAACAGAGCCATTGAGTTAAAGACGGAAATCGAGAAGGTCCGCGAGCAGATTCAGAATATTGAATAAATAAAAAGGAAACAGGCATGGACAAACTGATTCACATCGGCTTTGGCAATATGGTCAATACCGGCAAGATTATTGCCATTGTGAGCCCGGATTCCGCACCCATAAAGAGACTGGTGCAGAATGCCAAGGAGGCCGGCAACACCATAGATGCCACCCAGGGACGCAAGACCAAGGCAGTACTTATTATGGAAAATAACCAGATTGTGTTGTCCGCCCTTTTGCCCGAGACTATAGCAGGCAGAAGCAGACAGGCAGATACAAACGTCTTAGGAGAAGAAGATGAGTAAGGGCATATTGATTGTATTATCCGGATTTTCCGGAGCAGGAAAAGGCACTCTCGTAAAGGAACTCATGAAGACATACGATAATTATGCGTTGTCCATTTCCATGACTACGAGAAAACCACGCGAGGGAGAAGTACACGGAAGAGAGTATTTCTTCACGGAAAGAGAAAGCTTTGAAGAAAAGATTGCACAAAACGGTCTGATAGAGTATGCTGAGTATTGCGGCAATTATTACGGCACCCCCAGGGACTATGTGGAGGAGATGCTTGCGGCAGGCAGGGACGTCTTACTGGAAATCGAAATTCAGGGCATGCATAAGGTGAAAAAGATGTTCCCGGATATGCTGACACTCTTTGTGACACCGCCAAGCATTGCCGAGCTGGAGAAGCGTTTAAGAGGCAGAGGCACCGAGACGGAGGAAGTCATAAGAAAGCGCCTTGCCCGTGCAGCAGAAGAAGCAAAGGGCATGGAGGACTATGAGTATCTGGTAGTCAACGATGATTTACAGGAATGTGTGGAAGAAATTCACAGTATTGTGAAGGCAGCCAAAAGAGCCAGCCGTCGCAATACGGAGTTTATCAATAATATCAGAGGAGAACTGAATGTTCTCACGGAAGGAGAATGATTATGTTACATCCATCTTATACCGATTTAATGAAAGTGGTAAACAAGGACGTGGAGCCGGGTGAAGAACCGGTAGTAAGCAGCAGATACTCCATCGTTATGGCTACCTCAAAGAGAGCAAGACAGATTATCGCCGGAGACGAGCCTTTGGTAGACGGTACCGGAAAGAAACCTCTTTCCATTGCTGTAGAAGAGCTGAACGAAGGTAAGATTAAAATCTTAAACGACGAAGAAGAACAGGCATAAGGAAAGCAGAAAGAGGCTGTCACACGAAAATAGAAAAGTTTAAGTGTGGCAGTTCTTTTATATTGTAAAAATTTTATGCCATAAATTTATGCAATAAAACGGAAAAGGTAACGAGTATGAAGATAATGTTTGTATCCTTAGGGTGCGATAAGAACCTGGTGGACACGGAGATGATGTTGGGACAGCTTTCGGAAAAAGGCTATACCTTCACGGACGATGAAACGGAAGCCGATGTGGTGGTGGTCAACACCTGCTGCTTTATCGGGGATGCCAAGGAAGAAAGCATCAACACCCTTTTGGAAATGGAAAAGCTGAAGGAAGAAGGTGTGATTAAAGTCCTCATTGCTTCCGGCTGTCTGGCGCAACGCTACAAAGAAGAAATCCAGAAGGAAATACCGGGTGTGGATGCCATCATCGGCACCATGGCGATTGACAAAATTACAGAAAGCGTGGACAAAGCCCTGGCAGGCAGATCCGAAAATTATTTTAAGGATATCAGCGCCACGCCGGTTTACGGAAAAAAGCGTATCGTAACCACCGGCGGACACTATGCCTACATGAAAATTGCGGAGGGCTGCGACAAGCACTGCACCTACTGCATTATTCCCAAGGTGCGCGGCGGATACCGCTCCATTCCCATGGAAAGCCTCTTAAAGGAAGCGGCGGAGCTGGCGGAAAACGGTGTCCGGGAACTGATACTGGTTGCTCAGGAAACCACCCTGTACGGCAAGGATTTATACGGCAAAAAAAGCCTGCCCCTCCTGCTTCACAAATTGGCGGAAATTCCCGGCATCTACTGGATACGGATTCTGTACTGCTATCCCGAAGAGATTACGGAGGAACTGATTGCCGCCATCAAAGCGGAGGACAAGGTATGTAAATACCTGGATATTCCCATCCAGCATGCTTCGGACAACGTGCTGGGACGCATGGGCAGAAAGACCAGCCGGGCGGACTTAGAGCGCATTATCGGAAGGCTCAGGGCAGAAATTCCCGAAATCTGTTTACGCACCACGCTGATTACCGGCTTCCCCGGGGAAACGGAAGAGGATCACGAAGAAAACCTGGCGTTTGTGGAAGAAATCGGCTTTGACAGACTGGGCGTGTTCCCTTATTCCCAGGAAGAAGATACCCCGGCGGCGGAAATGGAAGACCAGATTGCCGAAGAAATCAAAGAAGAACGCCGAGACGACATCATGGAGCTGCAGCAGGAAATAGCATTTGAGAAAGCGGAAAGCCTTGTGGGCAGCGTTCTTACCGTCATGATAGAAGGGAAAGTGGCGGACGAGGATGCTTACGTGGGACGGACCTATAGGGATGCCCCCGGTGTGGACGGCTATATTTTTGTAAATACGACGGCACAGCTTATGACCGGTGACTTTGTTAAAGTGCTGGTGACCGGAAGCAACGAATACGATTTGATAGGAGAGATATACCATGAATTTACCGAATAAACTTACTGTATTCCGAATGATTTTAATTGTACCCTTTGTCCTTCTTTTGCTGGGAGGCTTTCATGAATGGGCATGGTTCACAGCCATTTTCGGCGGCATTATGGAATACGTGGACTATATAGCGCTGGCTATTTTTATCATTGCCAGCCTGACGGATATGCTGGACGGCAAAATTGCCCGTAAATACAACCTCATTACCAATTTCGGCAAGTTCATGGACCCGCTTGCGGATAAGCTTTTAGTCTGCTCCGCCATGATCTGTCTGGTGGAAATGGGCAGAATTCCGGCATGGATTGTCATTATCATCATCAGCCGCGAATTCATCATCAGCGGTTTCCGCCTGGTGGCATCCGACAAGGGTGTGGTTATTGCCGCCAATTACTGGGGCAAATTCAAGACCACCTTCCAGATGATTATGGTCTGTTTAATGATTGCCAATATTGAAAAAATCAGCCTGCTCACCAACATTGTGATGTGGGTGGCGCTGGCGCTTACCGTCATTTCCCTGATTGATTACATCTGGGTCAACAGAGGTGTGATGGCAGATACAAAGTAAAAGAAGGAAAACAGCATGACAGCGGAAATTATCTGTGTGGGCACAGAGCTTTTATTAGGAAATATTGTAAACACCAATGCGGCTTTTTTATCGGAAAAACTGGCGTACCTTGGCATCAACTGCTATTTTCAGACGGTGGTGGGAGATAACAGGGACAGGCTTCTTTCCGTGATAAATACGGCTCTTTCCCGGGCGGACATCCTTATTTTTTCAGGTGGTCTCGGACCCACGGAGGATGACCTGACCAAAGAAACCGTGGCAGAAGCACTTGGGAAAAAGCTTATCCGGGATAAATGGGCGGAACAGGAAATTGCGGATTATTTTGCCCTCAGGGGACGCATTCCCACGGACAACAACTGGAAGCAGGCGGATGTCATAGAGGGCTGTGACATTCTTTACAACAAAAACGGCACGGCGCCCGGTATCTTTGTTTCCGAAGGAGAAAAGACGGTTATTTTACTGCCCGGACCGCCTCTGGAATTAAAGAGCATGTTTACGGACAGCGTGATGCCGAAACTGCAGCAAAAATGCGGACAGGTTTTCTATTCGCAAACCGTAAAGATTGTGGGCCCCGGAGAAAGCAGTGTGGAAACACAGATTCTCGACATGCTGAACACTCAGGAAAATCCCACCATAGCGCCTTATGCCAAGACCGGAGAGGTACACTTACGTGTCACGGCAAGAGCGAAGGATGAAAAAGAAGCCAGAGAAAAAACAGCCCCCGTGGTGGAAGAGCTTTACCGTCGTTTCGGGAATGCCGTTTACACGACGGATGCGGACGAAACACTGGAAATGGCGCTGACAAAGCTTCTTATTAAAAAGAAATACACCATGACCACAGCGGAATCCTGCACGGGCGGCATGATAGCGGCAAGAATGGTCAATGCGCCGGGCGTATCGGCAGTGCTCAAATCCGGCTTTATCACCTATGCCAACGAGGCAAAGGAAGAGCTGCTGGGCGTGTCCCATGACACGTTGGAGAAGTTTGGCGCAGTCAGCAGGGAAACCGCCGAAGAAATGGCAGAGGGCGCAGTAAAGGCAGCCCATACGGATGCGGCGGTAGCCGTCACCGGCATTGCGGGACCTGACGGAGGCACAAAGGAAAAGCCGGTAGGACTCGTCTATATCGGTGTAAATGTACGGGGAAATGTGGAAGTACGGGAATATCATTTCAGCGGCAGCCGGCAGAAAATCAGAGAGAGCGTAACGGCGGCAGCCCTGACCTTTTTAAGGGAAAAGCTGCTTGCTTTTGAGGAAAGGGGTTAATTATGGCACAGGAAGAAAACCGGATGAAATATTGTGAAAGGTGCGGAGCACTCTTAAATGAGAACGGTATCTGCCCTGCCTGCGGGTTTTGGCAGCAGCCGATGAAACAGAAAAAAGACAGAACCGCCCTGCTTGTGGGGATAACCATAGTGGTCATTCTTCTCCTCTGCGTAGTGCTGTTCTTTACCTGCATCCATCTGTTTAACAGACTGTGGGGAGAAGGAAAACAAGAACCGGTACTGATGGAAGAAAGAAAAGTGACGGAAGGGCTTTTGGATGATGCAGACGGGGAAAAGCTTCCGGAGGAAAGTACCCTGCCGGAAGAAAGCCGTGTGCCGCAGGACGATTTTCAGACGCCTTCCGGAGAAGGTGACGGGGAGTGGGAAACGGAGGATTCCTATATCGGATACGGTCTGCAGGAAGGAACCTATGACAGCACCGGTGAAAACCGGAAGGAAGAGGGCCAGAGGGAGGATGTTCCCTATTATTCCGGACCGTACAACGATTTGAAGGACAACCTTTCCTATCAGATTTCGTTTCTGACGACCTACTGCAATACGGAAGATGGGCACGTATTTATCCAGGTAGAATATCCGCAGATTACCTCCGGCAGAGAAGATGAAGAGTATCTGAACGGTGAACTTTACTACGAGTATGAATACTTCCGGGATTTTTATATGGATTATGTGGCGGACACCATGTCGGAGGACGGAATCTTTTATTTTTCTTCGGATGCCTATGTCACCTACATGGACGAAGAGATTTTAAGCGTGGTGTATTCCGAAAAAATCCGCTATCAGGACGGCTCCGACTACTTAAGCGACATCAATTTTTACTGTGTAAACATTGACCTTGCCACCGGCAATATCCTGACCAATACGGATATCTTAAATCTGAATGATGATTTTGCCGTGGACTTCAGGGAGAGGGAGATAAGTGAAAACGGAGACGGCGCTCTGACGGACTACACCGACCAGGAAATCCTTGCCATGCTGAAGGATGAAGACACACTGGTGCTTTTCTATACCCCCATGGGACTGGAAGTGGGACTGAACCTGGACGGGGAGATTGTCTACGTGACCTATGAAGATTACATGGATTACCGGAATATATTTTAATGAAAATGCTTAATGAAAATGTACCATATCGGCTTGCTTCCGGGCAGAAGATGTGGTACATTTTTTACAGAAAACATTTCTGACACGTTCTTATAGCTTATCCGGCATTTCGCCACCTGTTTCGTGTTGAAAAATGTAAAAGAAAAAACGGAGGGAGGAAGATGCCGTTGAGGGTGATTTATGGGACACTTACTGTGCTATGATGGCAGTGAGCTTTGAAAAACGGATAAAATTCGAAAAAAAAGAAGAAAGGAATTGACAAAATCGAACAGATGTTTTATTCTGATTACATTAGAACATTTGTTCTTCATGAAGGAGACAGACTATGGAAAGAGATGAAAAATTAAAAGCTTTGGATGCTGCCCTTGTGCAGATTGAAAAACAGTACGGAAAGGGAGCTGTGATGAAGCTCGGCGACCCCTCCGCACAGATGAATGTGGAGACCATTCCCACAGGCTCCTTAAGCCTTGACATTGCACTGGGACTGGGCGGTATTCCCAAAGGACGTATTATAGAGATTTACGGACCGGAGTCCAGTGGTAAGACCACCGTTACCCTGCATATGATTGCCGAAGTCCAGAAAAGGGGCGGCATCGCCGGATTTATCGATGCGGAGCATGCCCTTGACCCGGTGTATGCGAAAAATATCGGCGTTGACATTGACAATTTATACATTTCCCAGCCGGACAACGGCGAGCAGGCGCTGGAGATTACCGAGACCATGGTGCGTTCCGGCGCAATCGATATTGTGGTAGTGGACTCTGTTGCGGCACTGGTTCCCAAAGCGGAAATCGACGGCGACATGGGCGACAGCCATGTAGGCCTTCAGGCAAGACTGATGTCCCAGGCACTCCGTAAGCTGACTGCCGTTATCAGCAAATCCAACTGTACGGTGGTATTTATCAACCAGCTGCGTGAAAAAGTCGGTGTTATGTTCGGCAACCCGGAAACGACCACCGGCGGACGTGCGCTGAAGTTCTATTCCTCTGTACGTCTGGACGTGCGCCGTATCGAAGCCCTGAAGCAGGGAGGAGAAGTCATCGGCAACCGTACCAGGGTAAAAGTCGTAAAGAACAAGATTGCACCGCCGTTTAAGGAAGCGGAGTTTGACATCATGTTCGGCAAGGGTATCTCCAAAGAGGGAGACATTGTGGACCTGGCATCCAACGTGGGCATTATCAACAAGTCCGGCGCCTGGTTTGCCTACGAAGGCAATAAAATCGGCCAGGGACGTGAGAATGCCAAGCAGTATCTGCGCGACAACCCGGCAGTCTGCGATGAAATTGAAAACAAAGTCAGGGAGCATTTCGGACTGCATGCAGAGGCAGGCACGGCAAATCCTGACGAAAAAGCGGAAAGCAAGAAAGAGAAATGACAGTGAACCGGATAGAAGAGGTGTCCTCTTCTAAAGTAAAAGTATATATAGACGAAGAGTTCGCCTTTGCCCTGTACAAAGGCGAACTGCGTAAATACGGCATCAAAGAGGAAAAAGAACTTACGGAGGCAGCCTACCGGGAGATTACCGGGGAGGTACTGCCGAAGCGGGCAAAGCTGCGCTGCATGAATTTGCTGCAGAAAAAAGATTACACCCGTAAACAGCTTGCGGATAAGCTGAAAAAGAGCTTTTATCCGGAAGAGCTGATAGAGGAGGCGCTTTCCTATGTGGAGTCCTTTCACTATGTGGATGATGTGCGGTATGTGAGGGACTACCTTGTGTATCACGGCGGCTCCAAAAGCAAAAAAAGCATCGCCCATACCATGCTGCAGAGGGGGATAAGCCCGGATGATTTTGAAAAGGCTTACGACCTATGGACGGAAGAGGGCAACACCCAGGATGAGGATGCCCAGATAGAAGCCCTGCTTCAGAAAAAGCATTTCTGTAAAGAAGAAGCGGATAGGAAAGAATTACAGAGAATGTACGGTTTTCTTGCCAGAAAAGGGTTTGAAAGCGAAAAAATTTACAGAGCATTGTTTCGCTGAACGCTATAATTTATTCAATTTGTACGAAAAATTATACAACTGCACTTGACACAGATACTTTTTTACTTTACAATTTAACTGTTGTAAAATGCTTTTTAAAAGATATGTTTGGCAGATATTTTTAAGTTATCCGCCATACATAAAAACTTAATAAGGAGGTGCTCCTGTACATGACATGGTTGTATGTTTTGGGAGCGGTAGCGGTTTCGCTTCTTATCTCCATTCCGGTTACTGCAAAGGTTGCTGTAGACAGACGTAAAAAGTATGTGGAAGCAAAGTTAGGTGATGCAGATGCCAAGGCAAGGGAGATTATCGATGAAGCTCTGAAAACTGCGGAAACCAAGAAACGTGAGTCGTTGCTTGAGATTAAGGAAGAGTCCATTCGCACCAAGAATGAACTGGACAAGGAAATCAAGGAACGCAGAGCGGAAGCACAGCGTTATGAGAGAAGGGCTCAGCAGAAGGAAGAAAACATCGACAAGAAAGCAGATGCTATCGAGCGCAAGGAAAGTAGTTTGGCACAGCGCGAAGAGTCCTTAAACAGGATGAAAGAGGAAGTGTCCAAATTAAACGAACAACGCGTACAGGAACTTGAAAGAATTTCCGGTTTAACCTCTGAACAAGCAAAAGAGTATTTATTGAAAATTGTTGAAGATGAAGTGAAACATGAAACGGCCGTGATGATCAAGGATATGGAGAGTCGGGCCAAAGAAGAAGCAGACAAGAAAGCAAAGGAATATGTAGTAAACGCCATTCAGAGATGTGCAGCAGACCATGTTTCTGAAACTACAATTTCCGTAGTACAGCTTCCCAATGATGAGATGAAGGGACGTATTATCGGTAGAGAGGGACGCAACATCCGTACCCTTGAAACGATGACAGGAGTAGATTTAATCATAGATGATACCCCTGAGGCAGTTATTCTGTCAAGTTTTGATCCGATTCGTCGTGAGGTTGCCAGAATTGCCCTTGAGAAATTAATCGTTGATGGACGTATCCATCCTGCCAGAATTGAAGAAACGGTAGAAAAGGCGCAGAAAGAAGTAGAGCTTATGATTAAGGAAGAAGGCGAAGCCGCTACACTGGAAGTCGGCGTACACGGCATCCATCCCGAACTCGTAAGACTGCTTGGTAAGATGAAGTTCAGAACCAGCTACGGTCAGAATGCCTTAAAGCATTCCATCGAAGTAGCACAGCTTTCCGGTTTACTGGCGGCAGAAATGGGACTGGATGTACGTCTTGCAAAACGTGCCGGCCTGCTGCACGATATCGGTAAAGCAGTGGACCATGAAATGGAAGGTTCCCATATTCAGCTTGGCGCTGAGTTATGTAGAAAGTACAAAGAGAATTCTGTTGTTATCAACGCAGTAGAATCTCACCACGGAGACGTGGAACCCACATCCCTGATTGCATGTATTGTACAAGCTGCTGATACAATATCCGCTGCAAGACCGGGCGCTAGAAGGGAAACATTAGAAACCTACACTAGCAGATTAAGACAATTAGAAGAAATCACAAACAATTTCAAAGGTGTTGACAAATCTTTTGCTATTCAGGCTGGTAGGGAAGTTCGTGTTATGGTAGTTCCTGAGCAGATTTCAGATGCTGACATGGTATTGCTGGCAAGGGACATTTCAAAGCAGATTGAAGCTGAAATGGAATATCCCGGACAGATCAAAGTCAATGTAATCCGTGAAAGCCGCGTAATTGATTACGCAAAATAATGAATAATTGAATAGTTGAAAAGTGCAGGTGAGTAGCCTGCACTTTTTTTACGCAGAAATGCATTTTATCCTTGTCAATACGGGTGGAGTATTGTAAAATAGACAAAGCGTATTGTATTGTATACAATTATCCAGACATATTTTGCACAAATGGGAAATTTTGACAGGAGGAATGAGAAACATGAAATCCTATAAGGAAATGAGTAAGGAAGAACTGGCGGCATTAAAAACAGAACTGGAAAAGGCATATGAGGATGCAAAGGGCAAGGGCCTGAAACTGGATATGTCCAGAGGAAAACCCTCCGTAGCACAGCTTGATATGACAATGCCGATTATGGATGTATTGAACGCAGAAAGCGATTTAAGGACCGAAGCAGGCGTAGATTGCAGAAACTACGGTGTAATGGACGGTATTCCCGAAGCCAAGACTCTCATGGGCGCCATGATGGGTGTGGCTCCCGAAAAAGTAATCGTATGCGGTAATGCAAGCCTTACCATTATGTATAACACCGTTTCCCGTTCCGTAACCCACGGCGTATGCGGAAGTACTCCCTGGTGCAAGCTTGATAAAGTAAAATTCTTATGTCCGGTACCCGGCTACGACAGACATTTTGCCGTTACCGAACATTTCGGCATTGAAATGATTAACATTCCCATGACACCGACAGGTCCGGATATGGACTTAGTAGAAAAATATGTAAACGAAGATCCCGCCGTAAAGGGTATCTGGTGTGTACCGAAGTATTCCAATCCGCAGGGCATTACTTATTCCGATGAAACCGTAAAGCGTTTTGCAGCCTTAAAGCCCGCAGCGGAAGATTTCCGTATTTTCTGGGACAATGCTTACGGTATCCATGATTTGTATGAGGATGACAAGGACGAACTGCTGGATATCATGACAGAATGTGAAAAAGCGGGCAATCCGGACATGGTATATATATTTGCTTCCACCTCCAAGGTAAGCTTTTCCGGTTCCGGTATCGCAGCTATCGCAGCTTCCGAAAAGAACCTGGCAGATATCAGAAAGACCATGACCATCCAGACCATCGGTTACGACAAGATTAACCAGTTAAGACATGTCAGATACTTTAAGGACATCAACGGCCTGCGTGCCCAGATGAAGAAGGAAGCCGACATTCTCCGTCCTAAGTTTGAAGCCGTTATTTCTATTCTGGAAGCGGAATTAAGCGGTCTCGGCATCGGCGAATGGATTAAGCCGAAGGGCGGCTACTTCATTTCCTTCAACACCATGGAAGGCTGTGCCAAGGCAGTTGTTGCAAAATGTAAAGAGGCAGGAGTGGTACTCACCGGCGCCGGTGCAACCTACCCGTACGGAAAGGACCCCAAGGACAGCAATATCCGTATTGCCCCCTCCTTCCCCACCCCCGAAGAAATGCAGCAGGCAACCGAACTTTTTGTGCTTTGCGTGAAATTAGTCAGCGTAAACAAGCTGCTGGAAGCATAATGAGAATTAAGGGATGAAGTTATGGCAGAGGAATTTAAAAGATTAAGCAGGGACTTAGTATATAAGGGCAGCATCATCGATTATTATAAGGATACTGTGCAGGTTCCCAACGGCAATGTGGTAAAATGGGATTTTATCGGACATAAGGGTGCGGCGGCAATCGTTCCCGTGAGAGAGGACGGTAAAATTTTAATGGTGCGCCAGTACCGCAACGCACTTGACCGTTACACGCTGGAAATTCCGGCAGGAGGCTTAAACGGAGCGGACGAACCGACGAAAACGGCTGCGGCAAGGGAGCTGGAAGAGGAAACCGGTTATCGCAGTGAAGATGTGGATTTCCTGATTTCCATCCGCACCACAGTTGCCTTCTGTAATGAGAAAATAGATATTTATGTGGCACACAACCTGATAAAGTCCCACCAGCACCTGGATGAGGATGAATTTATCAATGTGGAGGCGTACACGGTGGACGAACTGATGGATATGATTTACGATACTACCATTCAGGACTCCAAGACCATTTGCGCCATTATGACCTACGCGCACAAATATCTGCAGAAATAACATTCCGGCTGGGCAGAAATGTCGTGCCGGTTACAAGGACAGATAACGGAACAAAATAAAACCGGCATGAGCCGGACGGCTTTTTCATAGAATAGTAGAAAACGAGATTCTATTGTTTATGAAAAAGCCTTTTTTATTGGAAAAATACAGGCTGCGACTCATTCTGTGCCTGCTTATGACAAGCTTCGTTGCCGGCATTCTGATAGGAAACGTCCTGAAAGATACATTGGTGAAATCAGGCGGAATCCTGAATCCGGAGCTGTTATATGAACTGAAATATGCTGCCATAGACAAAAAGGCATTCTTTTTCTATGTCCTGCGGGAGCGGCTGCTTATTTTCCTGATACTGATTGTGCTGTCCACCACCTGGCTCGGCATGGTGGCTACCTACACCTGCTGCGTGTGGATGGGCATTTCCTTCGGAATGCTGTGCGCTGCCTCCGTCCTGCAGTACGGTCTCAAAGGAATTTTCCTGATTATGGCAGGGGTTTTTCCGCAGGGATTTATCTATCTGCCGGTGTCCATCCTGTTTCTGGAATGGAGCAGGGAACTGTGCAGGACGTTATATTATACGGAGGAATACCCCGGTGACAGAAACCGGGAAATCCGGAAAAAAGCGGTGCAGTACCTGGCGGGGCTTGCCGCTCTTACGGCAGGGTGCCTGCTGGAAGGCTACATAAGCCCCGGTATTGTAGGAGGATTGCTGAGGGTATTTTAGAATCGGCACAGCTTACTCCCGGCTCAGCATCAGCGCCTGCGCCAGCTTCGCAGCGGCGGTCAGGTCGGAAAGCCTGCTGTATTCCCCGCAGCCGTGGCAGTTGTTCATACCGGAGGCAACCACCAGACCGTTCAGTCCGTGGGGATAGAAGTGGTTGTTGTCACTGCCGCCGTAGGTAATGTACAGCTCGTCTTTAAGCTCAACAGAAGTACAAGCCTTCTTAAAACGGTTGGCTACCGGACTTTCCGGGTCCACACGGTAGGCAAGACAGAGCGGATTGGTGGAAAAGTTTACGGCAGTACCGGTATCGGAAGCAATTTTTTCCACAATGCTGCGAATAGCGTCAAGCTGTGCAAATACCACATCGTTGTCAAAGCCGCGGACCTCTCCGGTGAGTTCACAGAAGGCGGGCACAACATTATCGGCTTCGCCGCCTTTTATGGTACCGATATTGACGGTGGTTTCGCCCACATGTCCGCAGGGGATGGCGTTTACCGCAAGAGCGGCGGCCTTGATGGCATGAATGCCTTCTTCCGGAGAAAAAGCGGCATGTGTTGCTTTACCGGTGAAACCGGCCGTAAAG
>ULJH01069389.1_pt1 | contig 29165 bp, 47 predicted proteins | sample 1950781 | NCBI WGS metagenome assembly ULJH01 (sample SAMEA4835462, study PRJEB28245) | human gut metagenome | biome: gut microbiome; material: fecal sample | place: Denmark | collected 2008 | reverse complement strand
CGGCGCAGCCTGGGCAGGCGGCAGGCGGTGAGGGTCTGACGCTTCCGGCGGATGTGGCGCGCCTTGCAAGTTTGGCGTCAAATCTTGCGGGAGATCCGGACGCGCTCACCTGGGCGCGCCGGGCGCTGGAAACTGCGGCGGCAGCTGAGTCCGACGCATTCGAGCGCAAGCAAACCGCTTTATCTGCGTTTGAAAAATCCAAGCCCTGAACAGACGGCCCCCGGAAATTCTGGGGACCTACCATCTGAACAGGAAGGCCCGAAAACTCTGGGAGGCTGACGGCCTGAACAGGGACGCTGGAAAACTCCGGGGCTGATGGACGGACACCGAAAAACTGAACAGATCGTCCGGAAAACTTCGGGGTATAGCAGCGCTTGGCGAAAGTCGGGCGCTGCTTTTTCTTTTGCGTTCTCCGAAAATTTTTTGCCGATGGCCGGGACAAATTGAAAAATCGCGTAGATATAAAGATAGAAAGAGCCGCGCACGAAGCGCGGCCAGTGAAAAGGAGCGAACAAAATGATTATTGATTTGATTCTTGATCGTAAAGACGGAAAAGAGTATGCCCCCGGCGATTTTTACACCGGCGTCATGGGATACCTCGACGTTTTCCCGGAAATCGTGATTCCGATTGCTGAGGCCATGGACAATGGCGAAGAATCCGACGTGCAGCGCGAACTTTGCGCTTACGTTGAAAACGGCGAATATAGCCGCGACATCTGCGACTATATCAAGTCTGTGAAATGGCTTGAAAAGGACGCTGAGAAGCTGAATCCGATCTGCGTTGACTGCAAACGACGCGGCGCGACCTGCGACGGTACGACTTGCCAAGCGTGGACGGGCTGTATATACCGTAAAATCTGACACGCCCGGCGGCGCGGTAGGGCTTCCCTGCCGCGCTGATTTTTTGTGCCTGCATATGCGCGTATAAATATGCAAATCCGCATAAAAAGGTAAAAATCAGCGTGAAACAGTAGGCAAACTGCACCAAGCAAACCAGAGAAACCAGAAAAACCAAGGGAAATATTGAACCGGACAAAACCAAGTAAACTGATGGAATCAGGAATCGGGAAAAACCAAAAAAACTAGCTGAATACCGAAACCAGCTAAACCGAGAAAACTAGTGGCTTCCGGAGTTGAAAATTTTTCTTAAAGTTCTGGGACAAATCAGAAAAAGCTGTAGAATTAAAAGTGGAACATCAAAAATACTTTTTGGAGGTACGGAAAATGAGCAAGCTTTACTTTATCGAGACAAACGGCGGCTTCATGACAGTCGCAACAAGCGACGACGGACGCGCCTGCTATATGCGCCAGGACGGGCATGAAGATGGATACCCGGACACTGATCCGCGCTGGGCCGAAGCGGACGCGCAAGAGCGCGAGACGATCGCAGAGAAGTGGCTGCGCTCTATTGCGGAATGGAACAGCTTCGATGATTTGTATGCGAACTGCGACATAGACATACAGAACGGCTTCTGCGGGGTCTACACTGCTGAGGACTTTAGCGCCGATTTGGAAAACGGCAGTGATGAAATTACTGCAAGCATAGATTTCTGACGTGCTGAAAAAATGGGGACGAGAAATCGTCCCCATTTTTTTGCATTTGTGCGGGACAAACGCCGATTTCCGGTAGAAATAAAGATAGAAAGACAAAACAAACGGAGGTACTTACTCATGACTAACGCAGCAATCATTTTGGGCGAATCTATTCGCCTGATGAACGACGGCATTCTCAAAGGCACGGGCCGCTTCCTCGATGTTGTGAACGAAGACGGCAGCACCTCGAAGCTCGAGCTTCCCGAAGAGATCCATACCTTCAACGCCTGGAAGCAGCGCGGTTTTATCGTCCGCAAGGGTGAGCACGCCGTCGCGTCCTTCCCCATTTGGAAGTACATTAACGGCAAGCGCAAAGAAGCCGAAGAACCGCTGGATGGCGACGACGAGGCGCGCGGCTACTGCCGACTGAAGCTTTCCCATTTCTTCACGGCGGCGCAGGTGCAGCCGCTGACCGCATGAGTCGATCTGCTGAAACGCTGGGCGAAATTCGCCCGGCGTTTTTCTGTTTTTCGCCTCTGCTGAATCAATTTCTTGCCTACCATAAAAGCAGAAAATTTCTTGATTTTCTGGGACAAATCCGTTTTTCCGGTAGAAGTATAAGTGTAAAGAAAAAACAAAAAACGGAGGCGCAAAAATGAAATACTATTACAAATCCAGCGGCCTGCAGATGTTCTTCACCGGCGCGGCCATCGCAGTCATGTTCATCATTATCCTGTGCGCGGACTCGCTCATCGAGTACGTTCTGTAAAGGAACATCGATCATGAATTTTTACATCGTCTATTCTGTCCGCGAAAAGAGCAAAAACTGGGCCGGAATCATGACCGTCAGCGATTCCGAGAACATCCGAAACCTGTCAACTCGGTTTTCAGGCGAGTTGACCGCTGCGCAGCTTTGTCCAACAAAAAAGCGTGCTCTGGAACTTGCCGACTTCTGGAATGAATGCTATCAGAAAAACGGTACATCAATTTTTACTTGAACAGGAGGTCACACCATGAAAAAATCCTACGTCATCTACCGGCCAGACCTGGCCGAATTTCTCAAGGCAATTTCCATCCAGCAATCCCGCAGCGGCTATTTTTTCAACGTCACCACAAAGCCCCACAAAGACCCGGACAAAATCATCGTCCAGGTGGGCTGACTGTTCCGCCCGCCCGCCGCAAGCAGCGCCGCAAGGCACACATGACGCCGTGGCAGTCCGCCGACGGCAGAGAAAATAAGTTCATCGTCTGGTATTACATCTGAGGGAGGAAAAGGCCATGTCAAACCAAGAGAATCAGGACTACCGCCCGTGTTTTGCAGTCATCGTAAAGTACAACACCTGGTCGCGTGGCTATGTCATTCACGCAACCGACAGCATTGATATGCTGCAAAAGTTATCTGAGAGGGCTTGTCTTCCAAACAACGCGGAGATCATATATTCCGAAATTCTGGGTGAAAGCGATTTTATTGACTAAGGAGGCCAACAATCATGAAAGTTTTCGTAGTGGTTCACCATTGGGACACGCCCGACAATGAGGGCGTGGAAGTCCTGGGCGTTTTTGAAAAGATCGAGAAAGCCCGCGCGCAGATCGTGGCCGGAGCTGGAGCCATCCGCGCAGAGTACGACGAAGATTTCTGGGACGAGGATATGTCTTGGGACGAACCCATGAGCATTCACCTCGGCCGGTGTGGACGCGACTATCTGGAGCAGGCCACGGTTTACAGTTGGGAAATCTCCGAGCAGGAAGTTGAATGAAAAAGTACCGGCGCAGCGGGACAAATGCCACTGCGCCGGTAGATGTATAGGTGTAACGAAAACCAAGAAAACAGGAGGTTTCATACAATGACGCAACTCGAAATTTTCCAGAAAATCGCCGACGCTGTGAACGCAGCAGCCGGTTCCAAGAATCCCAAAATGACCATCGTAACCGAAAGTGAGTTCGGCGGTGTGTACTTTTTGCACATCAACGCACATTCCGCAGATATAAAGCCTTATGCGCAGTACAAAGACGCGCTGACGATCTACTTCAAAAAGCGCGGTGGCCGCTCAGTCTATGGAATGCGCTTCTATGGTACAAAGCCCGTGGCAATCTTCTCCGGGTGGCAAGAGACAACATGGGAGCAGCCCAGAAGCTTCCTTTGCTTTGACAAGAATATGTTCTACGGTCTGGTTGATAGCTTCCCGAAGGAACAGAAGATTTCCGAAGAATCCGAGCGCGTTCACCTGTCCGAGATTCAGCAGAAGGGTAAGGTCTACAAGGTTGTCAGCATGAACCCGGATGACCCGCAGCCGCGCATGATTGTCGAGGAATTCGAAACCGTCGAGCATCTGAAAAAAACATTCGAAACCACCGGAGAATTCCACAGCACATCGTGTCGTTCGGAGTTGCAAGGTGCGCCGAAGCTCAAGAACTTCTGCGGGCCGATGTACGATGGGGAGGACGATCAGGGCCGCGCTGTTATCCGGTACGAGTCGCAGGAAGTCTACGATATTTTGAGCCTCTAGTTTTTTTACGTAGGCTGGGACAAAACCGCTTTCCCCTGTAGATACATAAGTGTAAGCGAACGGCATTCCCGCCCCGGAGGTTACGAGGGCAAAGGAGAATATCATGCACATCATCGGATTTACCATCAAGCAAGCCGGGCAGGCAATCGGCAATACCCCTATCCGAGAGCAGGCAACAGGGGCAGCCAAAGCCCGCGCCCAGCAGACGCGATTCCCCGTTTCCGTCATTGCCCACTGTGACACTGGCAAGGAGATAGAGGTCATCTTCCATCCTAATGGCACCAGCGAACGGATCAGAAAATAATCGCCGCCGCCTGACCTACCGGGCATACGGGGAGAAAGGAATCATCATGAAAAAAATTATCGCTTTGTTTCTTACCGTTATTACTGCCGCTGCCGTCCTCTGTGCAGCACATAAGCCGATCACCACATACGCGCACACTGCGCTTATCACGGCACTGGACTATGATACCGATACCGTAACCGTCACCGACTACTCCGGTCTAACGTGGACGTTCTCCGGCTGCGAGGACTACTGCGTCGACGATCTGGTTTCCCTCACCATGTCAGACAACGGAACCAAGGAAACTGTAATGGACGATGAAATCCTGTCCGCCACCTATGCAGGGTATCTCCCCTACTGGTACTTATACGGTGGTGACGGATATGCTGCGTTCCATGGTATTGGGAGGGTAGAAAAGTGATGGAACTATGGATCATTTGTCAGAGAACAGCCAGTTGTGACCCACGAACGTCCTGCCCGGTCGCTAGGGTTGAGATTGATTCAGAAAATCTTGACGTTCTGGAAAAATATCTCTTGAAGGCAAATGAGATTGCATTCAAAAAGGCCAGCTATAATAAGTGGTTCAAAAGCAGATGCAATCTTGAAACCCTACCATTTAGGATACTTCGAACAGCATAGAGAAAATCGCAGGGAAGCAAACGCTTCCCTGTTTTTTCTTTTTTGCGGGACAAAACACGATCTGCTGTAGATATAAAACTAAGCGAACAAAAACACTACAGAACATGGAGGAAATCAAAATGTATTACATCATCAACCGCGAGACAGATAAGCTTGAACTTCACTTTTCGAAGGAAGAGTATCAGGCCATGCCGGACGAAACGAAGTCCACGATCAGAAGCAACTTCCTTTTCTCCCGTCGTGGCGGCTGCTGGGTAAGCCGTGCAAAGCGTCCGCATCTTTCCTATGTTGAGCGCATAGCAAAAGACCTTGGTGCGGAGTATCAGGGCAAGACCGGCGAAGAACTGACCTTCGAGGAAAAGATGGAGCGGCAGGCAGACCGCGCAGCGGCCAGAGCGGAGCGCATGGACGCACGATCTGACGCAGCTGCGCAGCGCGGCGAAGCCCTGCAGAAGCCCGTCGAGAATATGCGCGGCGATATCGCGTTCTTCACGCAGCCGAACATCAACACGTCATCTGGCCGTGCCTTTACGCGGCAGCGGGAAAGAATGTTTGCAGCCTTCGACCGTGGCTTTGAAGAATTCAAAAAATCCGCGTACTACGCAGAGCGGGCAGAAATCGCACGCAGAACAGCAAATCTGGAAAATTCCAAGGATAAGGCATTCTGCGACCGCCGCGTGAAAGACGCACAGAAGAACATCAAGGCCATCCAGAAAAATCTCGACCACTACCACGCCATGCTGGAATGTGACGGAATGGGAGAACAGCAGAAGCGCTTCGATGGTACGCCTATCGAGCGTGCAGAGATCGAGCGCTGGATTGAAGACGCAGAAGACCGTCTGGAATCCGAGATTTCCCGCCTCTGCTATTATCAGTCCTGCATCGACAATCTGGGCGGCGTGCAGTTCAGCAAAGAGAACATCAAGCCGGGCTACGTCGTGAAAATCAAACATTACAACGACTGCACCGTCCTGCGAACCGGCCCGAAAAACATTATTTATCGCACCCCGAACGGATTCAATCTGACTGCCGCCTACGCTGAGATTTTGGAGATCGTCAAAGCCGAGGAAGAGGTAAAGCCGACGCACCCGTTCAAGGTCGGCGAGGAATTCACCGTCAGCACCCTTCAGGCCGGTGCATGGGTTCCGGACACGTGGGAGGTCATCAAAGCCACGGCTGCAACCGTCACGCTGAAAAACCAGGCTACCGGTAAGACCGTTAACAAAAAGCCGCGAATCGGTTGGACGAGCAGCGGAGAGAAATGGAAGATTTCAGTCGGTGAATACTCCACAGACATCTGCAAGGACATTGAAAAGTAAAAATATCTACCGGAGGCGGGACAAAGTTCCCGCTTCCGGTAGATACAAAAGCAGAACAGGAAAACCAAGAAAACTGGGAGGTACATAAAATGGGCTGGACTTGGCAGTATGCGAAATTCTACGATAGAAAGGGCAACATCGACCGCAAAGCAGAGTGCGACGATCTGTACACATGGAACAATGAAGAAACCGGGGACAAATGCCGCGTTTTGAAGTCCGCAATGGTGGGCGCGACGTGGTACGGCGCTTGTGAGAGAAGCAGACCCGGCCAGGAACCCTACGTTTTCGCTGGCGTGTGCCTGACGAGCGTAGACAGCCGCGAATACTACAACTTTGGTTACAAGGACATGGATGAATCTATGGGGCCGTGTGAACGTGAGTGCCCGGTCTCCATCCTGAAACTGCTTTCCGCACGCGATGACAAATGGGCGATTGAGTGGCGTGCAGCCTGCCGGGAGAACGCAGCGAAAAAGTCGGCTTCCAAGAAAGACCAGAACAGTCTGCAGAATCTCCCGCTCGGTGCAAAGATCACAGTGCAGAAACGTGGCCAGGGCATCGTGCTCGAAAAAGGAAGAATCAGCAACCGTAAGAATCCGGTATGGATTTCGCGGGCTGAGAATGTGTACTATCCTCTGTCCCACATCAAGCGGTACGGCTACACACTCTGCAATCCAGCCTAAATTTCCAAGTCATGTAGAAATTTCAGAATCCACATGTTAGAATGGGATGAGATTGGGGGGTTGCCGATGTTCTACAAAGCCGGCGAGTACCGGATAAACCAAGAAAACGAATTTATTTCCGCCTCGACTGGATTGCCGTTGAAACCAGGCGATCTGGTGGCGCTGGAGGCTTTCTGTGACGCGAATGATATTTCGCCGATAAAATCCTATGGGAGGAAAATCGTTTCACAGAACCGCGAGGTAGTCGTTGTGAACGGTGTGAAGAAACTGTACAAGTCTGCCGTTGTGCGGATTTGAATCAACTTCGTGAGGTCACGAAATAGATTGCAAGCAGGTTGCAAGTTGGTTGCAACATTCCAAGCGGTAATAGGAAAATAGCACGCGAAACGCACGGAAAACACACGAAAAACACACGCAAGTTGTAAGCAAGTTATACGCAAGTTATACGCAAGTTACCTTCCACTGCGTGGAGCAATTTGCCGCGACGCCTAACCGTATCATTCGCTTTTGATTCTCACGGCAGTTTTGCAGCTCTGCTTTGTATTCCTCTGACGACGCAAAGTCGTACATCGGCTTATAGAGGCCAAATTCCTGCATCAGTTTTTCATCTTCAAGTTCTACGACCACCTCTCGCAGTTCTGCACCTTTGCCAGCAAGTTTTTCGATTTCTTTCTGTCTTTGCAAAATGTCGTGTTCAAGTCGAGATTCTTCATTTTTGAGAATTGCAATGTGTTCTTTCGCAGCAATGATCTGGCCGTGTTCATCGGTAAAAGCATTTTCATAAAACGCCTTGTCTTGTTGTAAGGACGCGACACTACTCTGCAGTGCCGATATTTCCGAACTCTGGGAATCTGAACGTTCCTGTAGTTTTTTGCGCTCCATCTCAGATTTCTTTAAAGCCAACGTCAAATCAGCGCACTCTTTGGCTTGTCTGGAAACTTCTTGTAACAAGTGTTTTTTCTGCTGGGACGCCTGATTGAGTGATTCAGATAACTCCGCGACTTTTCTTCTTAACTCGTCAGCTTCTTTCTGTTTCGCTGCAAGGTTGTCCTTTAACTCTTGTACTCTGAATAAATCCGTAACTCCCATTTCACATCAGCCTCATAAAATTATAATAAAAGTATATTGACAGCATCATTTTATTATGCTATTATTATGCTTGAAAGGAGGATATTGCATGGCACGACCGAAAGAGAACACTGAGCGGATAACCGTTTTCTTCCCGGCGGATGCACTTGAAAAAATGAAGGAAGAAGCTAAACGCCGTGGAATGACCGTAAGCGGATACGTTCGTTTTGCAGTTCTTGAATATCTCCGTGAAAGCCGAGATAAATAAAAAATCGAGCAACCGTAGCTAAGTTTGGCGACCCACTACGATTGCTCTTGTGCCAAAACCGCAGGGGTTTTGTCTATTCAAGTATAGACGAAGCGCCCTGTAAAAGTCAAGCACTTTTACAGGGATTTCTATACCCTTTTTCAGGAATTTCAGAATAGTTTTAAAAGCATCCACATCCCCTACAAATTTCGAACATTTCGCCTATAAACGGTATGACCTAATTCATTTGGAGGCCGAACTATACTGAAATTAGATGGGTATTGCCACCAAACACGATTAAAGGAGAAAGATATGCGCTATTTAGACACGATCAATAACACCAATATTGCAATCAAAGAGTATCAGGGGCAGCGCGTCGTCACGTTCAAGGATGTTGACACCGTACACGGAAGACCAGACGGGACCGCTCGGAAGCGTTTCAGCGACAACCGCGAACACTTTATCGAAGGTGAAGACTTCTTCAAAGTTAAGTGTTCGGAGGTGCGTCCGTTTTTCGGACAGACCCCGCCGAACGGTTTTAACCCCGATGCAGACATTGTTCTCGTGACTGAATCTGGCTACCTCATGCTTGCAAAGTCTTTTACAGACGATAAAGCTTGGCAGGTACAGCGGCAGCTTGTGAAGGGTTATTTCCGGGCGAAAGAATCTGTGAAACTCTCCCCTGCCGAACAGCTGCTGGCGCAGGCGCATCTCATGGTCGAGCAGGAGCGTCGGATCAAGGCTCTGGAAGTCAGCAACGCTGAAAACGTGAAGACGATGGAGACGGTCAAAGACGCAATCGACATCATGGTAGCGCCGCCCGTAACGGCTGGCAACTGGCAGAGCCAGATGAACCGGAACGTCCGCGCATTCTGTATGCAGACGGGCCTCGACTTCCACAAGACGTTCCAGGAGCTCTATACGGAACTGGAAGTATCCGCCGGGGTCAAGCTTGGTGTCCGCGTCAAGTTCGCACGGCAGCGTCTGCAGGTCAACGGCGCAACACAGACCGAGATCGCGGCCGTCTCAAAACTCAGCATCGTCGCACAGGACAAGAAGCTGCGCGAGATTTTCAACAGCCTGTACAACCGTATGGTTGCCAGATACACAATCAATACGGACAGAACACAGAATCGTTAAAGGAGGTAAAAACATGGCAGAAAGACGCATGTTTGCAAAATGCGTTGTTCAATCCGCACAGTTTCTGAAAATGCCGGTCGCGGCCCGGCTTTTGTATTACGACCTTGGCATGGCCGCTGATGACGATGGCGTCGTCGAAGCATTCACCGTACTTCGTACAACGGGCGCGTCCAAAGACGATTTGATGACCCTCGCAAGCAAGAAATTCGTTCAGGTCATAAACGATGATCTAGTTACGGTCATCCTTGACTGGAAACGAAACAACCAAATCCGTAAAGATCGATACCGCCCTAGCATTTACCGAGACCTGCTTTCTTCGCTTGGAGCGGTCGTAGAGGAGTCAGTTGTAACAGAGGAAAACGAAGAACGAGAGAAAACAGAAAAATGCCCATTCTGCGGTGGTGACGCATATTTGCATTTTGCGCAAAGCCGTTATCTCTTCGTCAAATGCGACGTCTGTGGCGCAACCGGAAAATCGTATTATCAGAACCTGACAACAGAAGAAATGGACACCGGCGAATGGGTGAAGACAACAGCCGCTGTCAGTGCAGTTCGCGCTTGGAATCGGAGGAACTGAAATGGAAGAAGAGAAGAAAGCATTTTTGCTTTACCATGAGGGTATCGACGATATCCTCGCCCTTCCAAGGGAAAGCGCCGGTGCAGTCATTCAGGCGATTTACGTCTACGTGAACACCGGCGCACTGCCGAAAGACTTTACCCCGCTTGAAGAAATGGTTTTCCGGCATATGCGTCAAGGGATAGACCGCAATGCGGAGAAGTGGGAGCGCGAACGAAAGAAGCGGCAGGACAGAGCCAGAAACGCGGCCAACGCCAAGTGGAAGAAGTTCGCAGAGGAACACGGGACAACCACTGACGAACTGCAGCGCCTTATGGACACAGCTGCTAAAGCATGCAATAGCATACAAACGCAGAATGAACCATGCTATAGCATACCAGAGCATAACAATGAATGCGCAAGCACACCAAAGCAGGATATTTTATGCCAAAGCATGCACGAGCAGATTAAGCATAACACAGAAAAAAATAATTCTGCTAATAAAGTAAATGTAAGTGTAAATGTACCTGTAAGTGTAAGTGGTAATGGTAGTGTACCTGTAAGTGGTAGTGTACCTGTAAGTGTAAGTGTCAATGATCCTGTACCTGTTAAAGAAGAAGTGGGAGTGGAAAAGGGAAAGGAAGAGGGTGCAGGGGGAAACCATTGGGAAGAACCGCGTCCTTCGCGTGCTGCGCCGATGTTGCGAGCGAACGCCGTAACTGTGCCGGAAGAACCGCCGAAGTCGAAGGACGGGTTGGTTTTTGGAAGCGAAGAGTATATCCGGATATTTAACGAAGAGTCCGACCGGTTTGCTCTGCCGGGAGAGAAGCCGCGCTATTTTGCCGACTTGACCGGTCCAATGCTGGTCAACCTCGAACGCTGCGAGCAATCCAGGCTGCAGGGTGGCCGTCCGAAGGAACGGTCTTCCCTTGTGAGAGATGAACTGATCGCACATGGTTTTTGGTGAGAAGGAGGTTTTGCGCCATGAACAACAATGAAATTCAGAAGGAGTTGTCCCGTCTGACGAAGCGCTATGCAGATGTCGGGGCCACAGAAGAAAAAGTCCTTGAACTGTTCGAGGCAATGAAGATCCGTTTCGCTGGTCGAGGCGACGAAGCTGCCGTGCTGGGTGTCCGTATGTCGCTGGGCGAGTATTTCCACCGGGAGGAAATTTTCTCCCTCGATGATGTCTGCTGCATGGTCGCACGACCGAAAGAGGAAGTCATTGCACACATAATCGCGATGGGGCCAGAGGTCATGCGCAGGCACATTGTCACCGTAGAGCCGTCGCCATATTTGGTCGAATACCTCAAGCGAAAGCACGAACGCGAAACCCGGCAGGACGGCCAGCAATGATGTTTCCAAAAAGTGCAGAACCCGTGGGACAAATTTGGATTTTGTGTAGAAACACAAATAGGGGCCACACCGCCAAGCCAATCTAAAAATTCTGATAATGAAAAGGAGAGGTATGAATGAATATCAAAGAAATCTATGAGCGGGCTCAGAATGTCGACGGCTGGATTCTCGGCATTGATGGCAGCGCAAGCCCGGTGGATCTGAGCAATCCGGCAATCATGGCCGGTGTCGGGAAATTCCATGTGAAGACGATCTATCCAGAATTCGACCACGGCAAAATCATCGTCGAGCTGGACGTTGCCACCACGGTTGAGACCGATTAAAAAATATTTTTTCGGCTTCCTTTCGGCACTTCGGCTACGACAAATCAAAACATTCTTCGGCAAGTTCCAGATTCTCCTTCTCTTTGGGAGATATCTGAACTTCTTCGACAGTTTTTATATGACCTAAATCATTTGGAGGCATGAGTATGCTGAAAATAGAGGCAGGTAACAAACGAAGCCAAGCGAACAAGCAAACAAATAAGCAAAAAACGACAGGAGGAAAAAGCAATGACAAAAACCGAATGCGCAGTCTATGATCTGCTCAAGGAAATCGGCGTACCGACTCACAAAAAAGGCTACGCCTACATTCAGGAGGCAGTCACCAACAAGTACGATGGAAAGTACGAAGACTTCTCCATCACCGGGCCGAAAGGCATCTATTGCGACGTCGCAAAGAAGTTCAGGACTGAGGCCAGCCGGGTGGAACGTGACATTAGATCGGCTATCGATTACGCGTTCAACTACGGAGATCCCAAAGTGCTGTACGGCATCTTCGGAAACTCCATCGCTCCCGGAAAGGGAAAGCCAACAAACGCCATGTTTATCTTCCAGTGCGCAAAGGAACTTGAGCGGCGAAAGTCGGCATAAAAAATCCCCGCAGGCAGCGGGACAAATGCAAAAACTCGGTAGAACAAAAAGTGCAAAGCAAATGACGATCTTCCCGCGTGTCGATGGTAAGCCCGTGTTCTATGATTATCAGATCAAGGGATTTTTCAAGGACACCTGCAGTGCCCTGGCTCGTGCGAAGTACACGAAGTCCAGCACACTGAAAGCGTATAAGAAGGTCATCGACGGCATGATCTTCCCCTTCCCCCGCACGATTCCCATTGATGTCCATGGCGAAATTGGAGAGTGTCAGCGTCCGCTTCGTGCGCAGACCGCACAGGGCGAGCGTGTGAGCCTCGCAAACTCCGAGGAAATCCCGGCCAAAAGCACGATCAAGTTCGGCGTGACACTCGCAGATCCTGCGCACGAGTCGTTGCTGAAAGAATGGCTGGACAACGGATTCTTCCGTGGCCTCGGTCAGTGGCGGAATTCTGGCAAGGGTCGCTTCGTCTACAAGATGCTCGATGAGGAAGGCAACAACCTCGGCGGAACGGAAGATAGGTTTGATTACATGATGCAGGAGGCAAACTTCTTCCCGGAGGAAAAGGCGGGCTAATAGGCCCGCCGAGCGAAGCAGCGGCGCAGGTCCGCGGTGCCGGGCGGGGCATCGCAGTGGCAGAGCAAGGCTACGCGCAGCAACGGAACGGCAGAGAGTTGAAAAGCACAGCAACGGCACAGCTAAGTTCAGCATTGCGCAGCAAAGGAAAAGCAGAGTAAGGCATGGCAATGCAAAGATTCGAATCGTGGCGCAACGTCAACGCAGCGCGGGGGCAATGGCTTAGGTTTGCGAGGCGAGGCGCAGCAAAGGAAGAGCGGAGTGATGCGAGGCGATGAATGGCGGAGTGATGCAAGGCAAAGATAGCAACGGAGAGGTGGAGCGCCGCACAGTCAAGAACTGCATAGGCCCGGCTGAATTCTGTTTTGGGACGTGAAAAGCGGCGAAGGCTTCGCGGGGCGATGCGTATCTCAGCAACGCAATGGAAAAGTGGAGACTGGCGTAGCGCTGAAATGGAGCAGCTGGGAGATGTTTCGCATAGTGAAGGCGAAGTATTGAGAAGCAGTGACACGCGATGGCTGGGCATCGAAATGAGTCGCCTTGATGCGCCCGGAAAAGCAACGGCATGGTAGGGTGAAGCAATGCGTAGCGGAGGCGAAGCTGCGTAAGGTAACGCTATGTACAGCCAAGGGATGGCAAAGCAGTGCGCAGAGAAGCAATGGCGACGCACAGAGCAGCAAAGCATTGTTTGGCAATGGCATTGAGATGAATCGAAGCGCGATGGACTTGCTCGGTACTGCGCAGCAAAGGCTCTGTGAGGGTTAGCTTTGAGACGCGAAGCAATGGCGATGCACCGAGAAGCCGGGAGAGGCCAAGGAACGCAATGGTTCTGCACTGCTTTGAATCGCAACGGCGTCACATAGCATGGAAACGCATGGCGAAGCAAAGGCAAGGCGGAGAGTAGCTACCTACTGCTGAGGAATGCAAAGGATTAGTTGAGAAGCGAGTAGCCACGCAAAGGTAAGGCAGAGTGGAGCGCTGCAACGCATCGGCACAGTGTATAGTGTGGCCGGGCGCTGCAAGGGAAAGGCGACGTGTCGAGGGGCGATGCATTGGAATGGAATTGAATGGAATTGCATGGCGTGGCACTGCAGGGGCATGGAACCGCGAGGCGACGAACGGATTTGCAATGGGAAAGCGGTGCAAATCGAAGCGCGGCACAGCAACGGAAATGTGAATGGACGCGACGCGTGGGATAAGCATTGCATGGGAATGCTGTGAAACGAAAAGGTGAGGCGTGGCTTGGTAAGGAGATGAGCCGCGCCGATATGCAAAGGCAGGGAAGGGTAATGCAAAGAAATGCAACGGATGAGCAAGGATAGGCACAGGGCAGCGATGTCTGGCAATGGGAAGGCGACGTCCGGTAACGTGACGCGAGGGCTTTCAACTGTCTGCGAAAAAATTTTTTGATGTCTATTGGGTGCTAAAAACGCTCAAGGAGACGTTCGCTCTGCATAATGTTCTGATACCGCATATATTTCCGAACTTGCCAGAACATTTTAGCTAAAAACAATATGACCTAAATCATTTGGAGGTCCGAGTAAAATAAAAAGTGTAAGGGGGATTTCAAGTGGCGTTCCCAAATGGATATGAAAAGTTCCGCGAAGCGATGATTGCTTACGAAAACAACCTGCGAGCAATCGGGCGCGCAGAAACAACCATCGAAAACGAAGAGCGGATTTTCAAATACTTCTCCGGCTTCATGCTGGAAAATGGCCGGTGGGACAAGCGCGAAGAGAGTTTCATAGACATTCAGGCGTGGCGAGACCAGCTGCGGCGTGACGGGAAAAAGCCGTCGACAATTAAGCAGTATCTGAAAGTTCTGAGCAGCTTCTACAAGTTCGCCTCTTCCGCGCAGCTCGGAGACAAGCGCTGGTACGATCAGAATCCCGTTGGTGCCCTACTTTTGCCGGACACCAAAAAGCGGGACAAGCGCCCGTATGACGAACTTCTCACAGACGAGCAAGTTCTTCTCCTGTGGCGGAACAATCCTCCACAAAAGCTCAGACGGCCAGAATATTGGGAGAGGAATTACGCCATCGTCATTCTGCTACTGACTACAGAAATCCGCAACAGGGAGCTTCTGTCGCTCACGCCGAGCGACCTGGACTGGGAAAACTCAGAGCTGATCGTCGAGCATGGCAAGGGTGATAAATACAGGTCCGTGGACTTCCCTCTTCTCGCACAAACCGCCATGCGGATTTATCTGAATAGTGGAATCCGGCCAGAGACTGCAGGCGACCATGCCCCGCTCTTTGGGACAGAGGCAACCAGAGACTTTCAGGGAGCCAACAAAGGCGCGGAGTGGCACGCAGGGACGCGACAGTGGCTCTCAAACGTGGTCCGGCGTCATGTGAAATCCGTAACCGGTGTAGATGATATCCGATCTCACGACCTGCGGCACATCGGTGCGCGGCTTGACCTGAACAGCGGGATGAGCATTGAGGAACTGCAGTCAAAACTTGGGCATGAGTCAGTTTCAACAACACAGATCTATTCCGGCAAACTCACCAGCCGCAAGAAGCGGCGCATGACAAAGATAGTGCTGGAAGAAAAAGACCGTCAAGCTCAAAGAAATATCGAACGTTTGGAGGTTAACGGAGATAATTTTTTCGGGCAGCTCCGGTTGAAGCAATTCCAGCAGCCGGAGACAGCGTAGGCAAAACCAAGAAAACCAAGAAAACGAACAGCCAGAAGGCCAGCGGGAAAAACCAAGAAAACTAAAACTCGCCGGGTTCCGTTCAACCCGGTACACGATGGGAGCAGGTGCGCGGGATAGCTCACGACCATACCGTATCGGTTCGAATCCGATTCCCACCACCAGCCGCAGTTTTTTCATTTGTTTTCCTGCGGCACGGCATATGGCCTCCTTTCTGATAAAGAAAAGCGTCACCCACGTAAGCGCAGGCGCTCGCCGGAACATTTCGGAGATTCCGGTGCTCTGATTTGAGAAGATCAGCTGTGGGTTTCGGTCAAGAGCGCACCCGAAGCCGTGTAAAACGGGGTGCACTTATGTGCGTGTAGTTTAATGGCAGAACCTCAGACTTCCAATCTGATGGTGGGAGTTCGATTCTCCTCACGCACTCCACATGGGTGTTGTGGCGGGCCCAGGGAAAGTTTTGAAGTTCCAAAGGCTTGGTGAAACGATATATCCGGCCAACCGCTCGGCCTGTAGGTAGTGCAAGTACGACAGGGCGCAGAATTATTACAGTAGCTGGCTCCGGCTTAATGTGTAAAAAGAAACGGATGCGACCGATGCACCGGCGCAGGGCTGAAAAGTTCCGTGGTCAATCCCCTCTTGGCTTCCAGACGGCTCGCTGTGAGGCGTGAAAGATGGAAGAAAAACTGGTGTGGCGACGCAGACCAACGGCGCAATGCCGAGTCTAGGCGTTGAGTAATGGCGGATCTGGGGGCCAAGAGTGATTGGCTGTGACAAAATGGAGGAAACTTATGAACGGAGAAATAATTCCTGTTGTTCTTCTTGGAAGTCTCTTCTTTGTACTTCCACTTGTCCTTTATGTGGAATGCGAAATCAACTGTGATGTTTTCGGTGACGAGCACGACGGCCATGCGCACCTGACTTTTAAAGAATTCTACGCTTACTATCTCATTTCCCCAAACAAATGGGATATCGATCTGGATTCGCTGTATTACAACAGAGGGGAAGATTTCATCCGGAAAAAGGTCACGTTTCTTCGTGTCAGAGACGTCATTCGATACAGAAGGTTTGCAAAAAGACGCCACGATCAATGTCTTTGTGAATACTCTGATATTTCAAAACTTGCCATCATAAAGGGCATGAGTGAAGATGCCGGAAAACTGCAAGAGTCCGCATTGAATGATATCGAAGAAGCAGCAAGAAGGTACATAGAAATCGTCCGTAGATGTGTAGAGGCGGACCAAAGATGAGTGATAATGGCACAGCGTACTGCATCAGGTGCGGTAAGAAGACAGAGTATTCGATAAAGCTTCAGCGCGTGAGGGTGAATTTTTGTGGGGTGCGTTTCAGTTATATTGAGAAGGACCCCTGTTGCACGAACTGTGGAGAAAGCGTCTACATCTCGGAAGTCGAAGATCAGAATGTTGATGCCAGAACGCTCGAATTCAACAAAGCGAGGGAAAAGCTCAGACACAAGATAGATTCAAACGGAGGTAAATCATGAGTCTTAATATTCGTTACTTAACCAACGGCACAAAAAACGTCTACGTTGTTATCGACAGTCGCCCGATTACTGTCAACTGCTACGAAACGCGGGATGAGATTCCGGTTCAGATCCGGCACTATGCGCCCGAAGGAGAGCCGATGTTTGTCGGTCCTGACGGAGCGCGGCTTCTTTTCGCAATGAAGGCGCTGTATCCAGAGCTGATGTTCGAATACTGCGGAAAGCCCGGATATTCAGGTGCTGTTTGCATATTTGAATCGTGCGTCGAGCCGTGGAAAACGTGCAAGTACAGGTACACGGGGTCAGGAGCATGAACGATATCAGGTCGGTTGATTTCGGCGACGCGCAGATTAAATCGTTCCTGTTTGAGGTGTACAGTGCAGGCTTTGGAGCCGGATATTCCCGATGCACAGACATACGCACTGGTTTCAACACATGGTATCGTGATGTAATTCAGAAAGACAATCTGCCGGTCTATGCGGCACTTGACAGTACCAACAAGGACGTGCGGGATGCAATCGATAGCGTATGCTGTATCAAAACAATCTTGTATTCAGGCCACTATGAACGCATCCGGTCGCAGCTTGAATTTGCAGAAAAAGTATTGAAAGATTTCATCGCCAAAAGGCGTTGAGATACCATCCGAGTTTGGCTAGTTCGCACAAGCGTTCCGCTGTGTAGAAAATCGGAACCCATGAAAGTCCTCGTTGCGCTGGTACGCCAAACACAACAGCGCGGGCAAAAATCGTTGGTGAATATCGCGCGTAACACGCAACGTTGACTGCTGTTCAATAATTCGGGAAACAGACAAAGAGCAGGCTTGGTTAAAGGCTCATAGTGCGGTGACGAAACCAATTCCGCGCAATTATCAAAATCCTTGGCAATACTAGTCATGTCAAGGTTGCAAGGCGGGGCATCGTACCGCCCAAAGAGCGATATCGGCAGAGGCTTATAGCGTGGTGATGGCCTATTCCGCGCAACATAGGGTGACGGTCATCCTTGGAGGTGCAGCGGGGTCCGAGTCCCCAAACGGTCAGGTTCGACTCCTGATTGTGCATGGTGCAAAACCTCCAGCCAATCCGGCAGATGAATTCGAGCGGCCTCGGAGCCTGTCTTGAAAACAGTGCGCGGTGAACGCCGTTGGGATAGACACCTCCATCTGCCGCCAATATGGAGCCGTAGCGCAGTTGGTAGCGCGCCTGATTTGGGATCAGGAGGCCACCAGTTCGAGTCTGGTCTGTTCCACCAGTTGCCGGGTCGCGCCCGGCTGATGTGGGCGGTTCCCGTCTCACCCCACAAAGAATGACAATGCCCGCTGAAAACTGCGCTTGTCTTGATGCGTCAAGACCGGTTTGACCTGACGGAATAGGGGCTGCAGATCTTCGGACCGTAGTTGCCGGTAGCGTGTGAAAATCTAAGCTGGAAGACGGCCAAAGGATGAAGGGAGAACGCCGGTGTTTGACTATTGCCAGGAAGCAAAGAAAGCTGTAGAGGAATTGGACAAATACGATCTGTCGGATATTCTGAAACAGTGCTACGAAATCGGGTGGTGTGATCCTTGGGATATTGGGGAACACGGCATCATCGGGAAATATCCAGAACTGGAAGGTTCGGTACATGCGTTGGATCTGGATGAACTCATGGAATATCTCATGAAAAAATATCCGGTAAGGTTCAGCGAACGCATTTCTTACGCTATGTACCTAGTGTCAAAAAGCAACAACGAATAGAAACATACGGATGCGTGGACGAATGGAAAAGTCAGCAAGGGTATGCGGTGCAGGAAAGCGCGACACACTCAAACCTATTGGGGTTGAAGTAGCTACCTCGGACGGGAACAAAGCTCGTCGCATACTGCCTGCACCATGCGGGGTTCAAATCCCCGCCGCATCCACCAAAGCGCCCTCTTGTGGGTTTCGTGGCGCTTTCTACAAGTATAATAAACCCTCCGAGGCCACTGCGTAAGTGTGGCAACACGCGGCATTTGGTAAAGGGCAGCGACGAGCAACTGGCCCGAGGCAGTTCGATTCTGCCGAGCCGCACCAGCGAAGTCTGCAAATCTGCATGGTTAGTATCAGCTGCTACGGCCGATGTAGAGAAAACGCCGTTATAATGACGCAGATAAGGCGCTTCGCACCATGCCCGCCATCGGATGACTTCCCCCGATGGAATGAAACCTCCGCATCTGGCAGCGGTGTCGTCGGGTTGATATAGCCGATAGCGAAGTTTGGGAGTAAACAAGCGAAATGGGAACTCCCCACTCAGATCGTCCATCATGAGGATAACAAGGTGGAGACTTTAAGGAATCATCAAATCATGCTTTAAGCGGAAATGCCGCTTACTCGACCGGGGCCTGCTCTGGTCAAGGTTACAGGTTGGTTCGGCGGGACGCCGCTGCATGAGCCTGCATACAGGGGTATCGCCAAGCGGTCTAAGGCATGGGACTTTGACTCCCAGATTCGCAGGTTCAAATCCTGCTACCCCTGCCAGCCGCCCGTTGGGGTTCTCCGCGCGAGATCATAACAAGGTGGATTCATAACGCTGCACAGCAGGCCCGCCGCTGGCCGGCATTGGGCATACCGCAGGACCACCGGCTAAAGACGCTGACCCACAGCGTCAAAGGAGAACGAGGCAAAAATGCAGCTATATGGGCCAGAAAACGGGATAGTAGCCAGGCTGCAAAATATGATGGTGCTACGCAGTGATCTTAGATGAAAATCTTTTGAATGACCATACCAGCTGTAGTTAAATGGAGTTTGATGAACAGCCATCATATCCCCTGCGCTTGATGCGTAGGCTGCCGAAACCAATTTGTGTTTCGGCCAAAAAGGTAAAGGTCAAGCGGATATAGACCTTCGTAGAGACGGCACAAGTCCATTTTAGAACGTCCCGTTCAGCTTGCTGGGAAAGACTCACTAGTGGTCGAACTGGATGAATCCGCACTTGTTCGTAATGCTTGGGGCGAACTGAAATCCGCCAAGCTAGGCAGCACCTTTGGGAACGCTTTCAGGACTGCTGATACATAAGCGCCGGTGCGCAACCACCTAATTTGCCGTTGGTTTGCGCGCAAAACCTCACGTCCGGTACGTTAAGCCGGGATTGATGGGCCGTTAGCTCAACGGTAGAGCAAGCCGCTCATAACGGCTCGGTCGTAGGCTCGACACCTACACGGCCCACCATTCATTCTTGAGAAAGGAGGATTACACATGAACAAGGAAGAACTCGTTCAGGCAGTTGCCAGCAAGACCAACATGCCGAAGACCGCCAGTTTGGAGGCCATCGATGCCGTTTTCGCAGCAATCGAAGAATCTCTCATTGCGCACGAAGATGTCACTATCGCTGGTTTCGGCAAGTTCACTGCGAAGTACCAGAAGGCCAGAACCGCGAGAAACCCGGTCACGGGTGGAACGGTCGACGTTCCGGCAAAATTCTCGGTCAAGTTCTCGGCAAGCAGCGTGCTGAAAAAAGCAGTTGCAAAGTGAATCATGGGGCTATTTTGCCCCTCTACATATTAAAATCACAGAAAGGATGCAATTTCATGTTAGATATCAAGATCTATCGCGGCGATATTTTCTGGATTCGTCAGGACTATAGTGCCGTTGGCTCCGAGCAAAAAAAGAATCGTCCGGCGATCATTGTCAGCAACGACAAAAATAATACATATTCCGAAACTGTAGAGATTGTTTATCTCACAACCGCTGAGAAAAAGCCCATGCCAACACACGTTGCTATCGAAACGATGGGCAAGCAGTCTACTGCACTTTGCGAGGCCATCTACACAATCGATAAGGGACGCTTGGAGAACTACTACTGTACATTAACGACCGAGGAAATGAAACTCGTTGACCAGGCTGTTCTCGTCTCCTTGGGGCTTACGGCCCCCCCTATTTGTACCGTAGCCGCATCACAAGAGCCAGAACCTGAAAAGGTCTGTGTTCCGATCAACCCGCCATTTGGTTTGGAAGATGCACTCCGCGCAGTGCAGAAGGAACGCGATACACTGCTTGCGCAGAAAGAGATCTACGAGAAAATCTGTGCCGCCGCACTGCCGCGTTGGCCGAAGGAGGTTGAGTTGGGCGCATGATTTATCTTGACCACGCAGCTACTTCTCCTGCGCTTCAATGCGCAAAGGTCGCCTTCAACGCGATTTCAGCAACAATATGGGGAAATCCCAACTCTCTGCATTCCTTCGGGCAGGACGCCAGAAAGATACTGGAATCCTCCAGAGAGACTGTGGCGCGGTGCTTGGGGTGTGAGCCGGAACAGGTGTTCTTCGTTTCCTCTGCAACAGAAGCTTGCAGGATTGCAATCACGAGAATGACGGAATCATGCAAAAAGGTTCATGTAACGAAAGTAGAACATGCAGCCGTAACCAGCATGACAGACCGCAAGGTATATAGTGACCGCCGGAACGATAATCGTGGTTTTGTGCATATTCACACTAACAACGAAACCGGTGAAATCTATGATTTGAGAAGTGCCTTTTCAGGGTATGATTTGACGTTCTCCGACTGTACCGCAGCCATGGGGAAGCAAAAAATCAACTTCCGTGAAAGCGGCATAAACTTCATATGTGGATCAGGGCATAAGATTGGTGCTCCGGTTGGAATTGGTGTTCTGATTGCAAAGAACCCAGCGGACATCACTGAACGTTTCCATTTTGGCACACCATCTGTTCCCCTTGCTGCCGCATTTGCATCGGCATTGGAGTTCCGCACCAAAGAGATAGATTTGTTTGCTGGCGTAACAGAATTCTTGCATGACCGCCTGATTGATGGTATCATGAATGAAATACCAGACGCGCAGTTCAACGGTTGTCCGTGCTTCAGGCATCAGATGGAGCAATCTCCGTACATTGCAAACATCTCTTTCCCAGGCATCGAAAACCACGCGCTTGTCCTGCGGCTTGCCACTGATGGCCTGATGGTTTCTTCCGGCGCGGCGTGTTCCAGCGGTGACAATGAGCCATCTCGCGTGCTTCTTGCTTCCGGGTATTCTGAGGAACGTGCACGGTCAGCTATCCGTTTCAGTTTCGATTACAAACTTGATTTCGATGCAAACGATATGGGCAACAACTACGGGTTGAACCTCGAACGCGATGCAAGAATCATCGACGAGGCCGTGAAGATCGTGGCGCAGAACGTGCGGGAAATGAAAAAAATTTCGTCCACGCGGGACAAATCTGATTTCCCGGTAGAATCATAACTGTAAGCCCTCACGGGCACATCAAAAAATATAGGAGGAAAAACAAATGGCAATGGATATTCAGGATATGGTGGCTGCAATGCTGGCCAAGGATGAGGCTTTCCACGGAAACGAGCTGGTTCCCGCGAAAGTTGAGGTCTACAACAAGCTCAAGGAACACGGAGCTGCGATTGCGAAGGCGCTGCGTACTCCGTGGCACGCGGACGATCTGGAGGTACGGGATCGGAACACGTTCGTCTACGTCGACTTCCCTCTCCCCGTCAACATCCTCAATGACAGCATCCGCAACCGCATTTCTGAAATGTACAAGCTGGCTGATATGGTAACGCTCGCAGATGTCAACTGTCGGCTGCGTATGACCTTCACGGTCGCAAACGTCTGGAAAGAGTGAGTGGATATTATGACGAAACAGGAACGCCTTATCGTATCGGCTTATACTGGCGTGTTGATGTGTGGCTTTTGGGAGTTTCACAACTATGTGGAACAGCTTTTGCAGCGTCCAGTTTTCACGCACGAGCTTGCAACGGAAGATGTGCAAAAAGAGATTAAGGAAAAGGCGCGGCCGGCATTTTTGATGTTATGCCAGGAGGATTAAGAGAGATTTAAATAGAGAATTGGAGGCAGCCATGAAGAAACTTTCAGAGATCATCCCCGGAAAAACTTTTGAGTTCGCAGGTGAGAGATTCGTTGTTTTGCTTCAGGGTGACGGCGCTGCGTTCGTCCTGCTGGCTCAGAGCAAGGAGTCCTGCCCGTTCAACGACAAGGACGATGCGGAGAACCGCAACGACTACACCTGCTCCACCTTGAAGGAGCGCATCGACAAGTGGGTGGAGGCCCTGCCTCGCACCTCGGAGGAGGCCGCAGCTATTCTCCCGTTTGAGGTGGATCTGAGCTGCACCGACCGCGGCAAGAGCTACGGCACCATCACGGTCAAGGCGTCGCCCCTGACGCTCTGGCAGTACGGCCAGTTCAAGGAGTTGATCCCGCTGAACGAGGATGACTGGTACTGGCTCGTCACGCCTTGGGCGTGTTGGTGGCTCCGCTCCCCGTTCACCCGCGACACCTACTACGTGTGGTTCGTCGGCTTCGACGGCGACTACTTCAGCAACTACGCATCCGGCTCGGGCGGCGTCCGCCCCGCCTTACTGCTCAAATCTGATATCAACGTATAGGGGGTGAATGTATGGACGGAAAACTCCGCACGAACGTAATCAACAAGCGTTATACATTCCACGTGTTGTACCGGAAAAAAAATTCTGAGGTCATTACTGTCGAGGCAGAAAGCGTAGATGCAGCAGAGTTAAAGCTTCCAGAAGACCGATTCTGTTCCGTACTGATGTCAGAGGAAGACTGCGCAGGCTGAGATTTTTTGGGGGGCAATAAACATGGATGAAAATCAGGAAATGAAGCGGTTTGCTGACCGGCTCTGGGACTACTTCAAACCGAAAATTGAAGAACTGACAAGATCGAACATTTGGTATTTCCGGGCGCAGGTCACACGAGTGGCTGCAAACGGCAAGATCACCATTCAGCGAGCATTCGATAAAGAAATCGCTCTCCCCTACGTCTCCAGCATGGAGAATGCAGCTGTCGGCACGCAGGTCACTGTCTTCGTTCTCGGCAGCAGCATGACAAACGCTGTTATCGTCGGGGACGGGACGTTGAGCAATCTTTAAAGATTGGAGCGTGCCGCATGAACAAACTATATGTTTGCGAACAAAGAGGAATCTGTGCCGGGCTCCCCGGTGATCCAGTCGCGCGGTTGCTGCAAGCACAATATAGACTCCAACAGCTCTGCCGAAATTGGGTTGGGCCTATCCACGCGACTCCACCCACCCTTGAGTGGTTTGCACAAACTTTTGATATTCCTAGCCCATTCCAGAATGGCATACCAAAAAGCTGTGATGAAATAACGTATCTTGGCTTCAAAGTCATTTTCGACGAAGGTCTTGAGAATGGAGTCATATGTTATGACGAAAATTGGACCGAACGAAAGACGTTGGATCACGCGAAAGAAGAGCAGCGAAAAGTGTGGGAACTCATACGCATTATACGCTGCAAGAACTGCAAATATTTTCATCCAGACACCGAGTATGGAAATATTTGAGCGCAAATTAGGGGCCTTGTAGAGCCAGAAGAAGACGATTTCTGCAGTTATGGCGAAGAAAAAACCGGGAGGAATTAACCTCCCGGTTTTTTCATACCTTTTTCACGTATGCTTTGTAGACATATCCTTCCTTGCCGGACACGGTTCTGACGTAGCACCAGCTCTTCGTCTGATATCCGTACCATGTGACCGTTTCTCCGTATTTCAGGACAAATCGGACTTCACTGCTGGTAGATGCGGTTGCACGAAGATTCAATTCACTGGCCGTGACCTTCATCTTTACGCCGTTCGCTGCGGATTTATCCGTCTCAATCCAGTTTTCCGACTTCACGGGCTTCGGCTGAACGGCATGATTGCCATATTGCCGTTTGCTAAGATAGTTGCCCTTACCGCTTTTGAGCCAGATCGCCACAAATCCGCGAAGCTTGTTGGGGCGTGCCCACGCAGCAGTTGGTGTGACGTAGCTGCTGGAAGCTCCGCCGTCAAGGTTGATTGCGAATTCGTACTTCTCAGCGACGAACTTGTTTGCAACAACGTCCATCGGGACCTGTTTCTCTGTGACGATGATGCCGAGCACCTTACCCTTCAGCCCCATGGCTGTCCGGTACTTGTTGCCTTCAAGGCCCTTGGGAACCGTGAATCCCTTTACACCGTTCTGGACTATAGCGGGGTAGCCCCCGACTGCATCGGGCGACGTGACGGCTCCACGGGCCTCCTGAGTGGGTGTCTTATAGTCCTTGAAGCCGATGAACGGCTGCCACCCTTGATATTCCATCGTTCCCTTGTGCTTTACGCCGGATGCCGGCGTGTACTTGCCGTAGTTGAAGAGTTCCGCATTGATGACGATATCGGGGAATCTGTCATTCCATGTAGCGCGAATTGCAACACTGCCGGTTGTTTCCCCTCTCGCGTCTGCCATTTTGATATGCTCAATTCGGTCAATACGGGAAAACGGGACCTCGGCGAAGATGCCACCTTGGAACTCAGAATACTTCACTGTCGTTGGGGTTGAAGAAGTTGACGTAGTGGGCTTAGAATCTTCGCTGCCAAGCACGTCCCAATTAGGACGGCCAATTCCACCGATGGAGGCAGAATTTCTGTAGTACCACTTTTTAAAAACGCCGCCGCCATTCGCAATCACAGTGTTGCTACCGGAACTGGTGTTCCCCTCAATGGTATAGACCCGCGCATTATCGACCTTATACACGATGCCAGTGTGCGTCATGCTTCCTGGCTTTCCGAAGAAAATCTGGTCGCCCTCCTGCACTTCTGCGACAGGAACGGCCTTCCCTGCGGCTTTGTAGTAGTTATACGATTCCGTACAGCCAGCACCATAGCCGCCCTTCGGTTGACAGGTTGCTTTCATGCCGAGTGCAAGTCCGAATGCCTTGATAAAGCACCAGTCCACAAACATATCACACCAGGGGAGTCCCTGCTTGGGAGCATGGTAGGTCCCCCATTTGGCATGGTCCCGAGCGTACTTCGTGTAGTTGTTTCTGCCGGCATTCGCAGTCTTGCTGTCGAGCTCTGCGTTCGTCGCTTTTTCCAGATAACCCTCTTCAGTTGCCGCAATGTCGAGCAGCTTTTTCTTTGCTTCCTGAATGGTCATTTGATATTCCTCCTTTTGCGAGGCTAAAGCCCTATTCCTGACTACCGTTCGGTGTTCTGTTCTTATCTTCGCTCTTGGCGCTCTGATAGCCGAAGTAGAACGTCAGAACCATCACTATGATGGAATAAAAGTCCTTCGGCTCTACCTTGTCACGAAGTGCCATTGCAACAAACGCACCCGTGAGTACAATCGTTACGAGTGACTTGACCTTAAAAAGGTTCTCGATGATGACTTGCCACCAGCTGTTTTTCATAATAGTTTCCCTTCTCAGTCTTTAAGGACTGCTTCAATGATTCGTGCGGTTGCATCCAAGCCATGCTTTTCCGCCAGTTCCCGTACAAATATGAGTGCGTACTTGCTTCTATTTTCGTTCTTTGCTTTCCAGAAATAAAATCCGGTAGCTGCAGAAACCTCTACGATCCACCCGCAGAGTACCGTTGCAGCAGCTGCTTTATCGTCAGCAGCCAGGAAAATGACGATAAACACAACAAGCATCAGATACGAGAAAATGAGAATGCGTTTGCTCCATTCCATTCCTTTTAAGACACCACTTCCCATTCGTCCACTTCCTTCTTGATTTTTTCGATGAAAGAATTGCCCTTGAGTGCCTTGTATGCCTTGTACGAATATTCGAAATTTTCGGCTTCGTACTGGCGGATCTTTTGTGTGTCCTTATTCTTGTAATAGGTGTGCAGCATGTCAGAACGAAGTTGACACTTCATTCCGGCCTTGATCGCGCTATCCCCCATGACCCACTCACGGATTGGCTTAACCAGAACCACCAGTACAGCGCCAATCGTAGTAATCCCACCAAAGATGGTCACGATATCTTTGAAAGTTTCCATTGCTTTTCTCCAATCATTCGATATTGACGAAGCAAAAGAGAGCCGCGAACGCAGCCATCTTTTGCTTCGCTCGCGGCCCTCTTCGGCCCTTCTGCGCCGCCCTTTCAGCGCAGGACACTATGGTTTTTTATTTCACAGCGGGAGGTGGAATCCACTTGCCGCAGAAGAAATGAATACAGGCACTGATTCCGTATGCTGTGTCGGTGAATGATCTGCACAGTTTTGCTCCATGGTTGTTGAGCACGGGACCAATCTCACTCATCGTTTGCGCCCTTTCTGGCTTTTCGCCGTGTCACACGTTCAATCTGCCTGCTTGTCTTCTTGAACTGGGTTCCTTTGCAGACCCAGTACAAATTCGTTTCCTCAATTACGTCGAAGGTCTCTCCGGATTTGAGTTTGAGAATGTATTGTGCAGTTTTCCTTTCAGCCATTTCAGCACCCCCTTCCTCACTTCGGCCAGCTCGTGATCGTCGCAATCGGGAAGTCAGCAACCGATACGGCGTTGATTGTCATTGTCCCGTTGCTGGTAAGTGGACGTGTGAATCCTTGAATCAGATGCCGTTCTACCGGTGAAGACGGTTTGTCCGTCCTAACGATTTCAACAAGACTGTTTTCAAATATATGCATCATCTGTATGCACTGAATTGATACTGCTTTCTGCAGAACTGTCGTTCTTTTCAGTTTCCACTCAGCGAGATCTCTGCACTGCGTCGTGGTATAGTATCCGGACGCAGTTTCCCGATAGGTTTTTCTACCTATGAGGTTGATGTTTGTATCGCTGCTCGGGTCAAGATTCTGCGCTCTTCCGGACGCCTGCGGATAGTTATCAGTCTGCTCGCCAAGGACGATATAGTCATTGAAAACCTCCGTGTTTTTGACCGTGTAAGTCGCACCAAGAAGCTGTGCCTCATCCATTGAGAACTGCCAGAGAATCGGCTTGTCCGTATCAACGATGTCATCCTGCGACGGTTCCATTCTGAATGTTCCCGTTTGGTCGTACCCTACCCATGCGTTTACCATCTCCGCCATGCCGAGTGCAACATCCGCGATTGTTCCGTCGTCGCTGTCTACACGCAGCGTGTATGGCGAGTCTGTCAGCGCAGCTGTCGTGCCATCCGGAAGCGCCTGCGTCTTCCCATTGTAGTAGTTCGTGAAAACCGGCGTCACATGGTCAATGGGGTATCCGTTGCCCTTGTCGAGCTTCAGGAGCGCCGCCACGGGTTCAAAGATATTCGTCCCTACCGGAACCTCATATGTTGCTTCAAGCCGCCCAAACAGGCTTCCATCAATGTATGCCCACTTGTCTACAAGCGGGTACGTCATGGTTCGAAGATTTGGGTTCATCGTCTCCTGCGGCTCTTGGATGTAAAAGACGCCCTGCTGGATGTAGTATTCCGAACCATCCGAGAGAATGAGTCCTTCATCGATTGCCACCTGCTGACCGAACCAGATATTGTTGACATTATAGTCATACTCGGCATCTACGTTCGAAAGCGTTATGCTCGCTGTCCTTCTCTGGCCGTTTTGCAGATTGCAGGTGATGCTTCCCTCTTGAATAAACGTGCCATTTCTCCGTCCGAGCGGATTATTATCGAGCGCAAAGGCTGTACTTCCGTCCGGTTGCAGGAAACGAATCCGACAGAGCTTTGTAAATGGCGTGCGCAGCTGCGCAAGATAGTCTCTGACTCGTTCCGCGTGCTCGCCAGCATAAACATATCCGGGTGTCGGATCAGGCGTAGGAGGCTGCGGCGCATTCTTTTGCCAAACCGGATAAAACGTAGCAACTGCGTCTGTCATGTATGTGCCGCCAAGGTCATATGCTTTCTCCCCGCCGTCCGTTGTGGCCCAACCGACTTGGGTGTAGCCATCACGGCCGAAGATGGCTCCGGCAAGTGTAAGCGGTTCACCTTGGTTTTTGGTCACAGATTGCGCCGTTCCCGTGCCGTTCATTCCGGGGAGGTAGGTTATGACATACGTTGTGGCTATCGAGTAGCTTCCATCATCGTTCTTGATGACCTTTGTATCTGATTTAACGACGAACGCAGGCCGGATGCCTTTGGATTCCGTCTGCGCTGCCCATCCGCCGCTACCGGCCGTATCCTGATACCAAACTGTCGTTGCTCCGGTATCGGGCTGCGTTCGTGTCCACCAGTTCGCTGCCGCCCCGTTCAGATAGGCAATGAGCGCTTCTTTGCTGCTGTTTTGTTCGAAATATTCAAGCTTTGCACCGTCGATTGCTTTTGCACACATATGGTATCACCACCTCCTAGAAACACCATGCCGCTGTGATGCCGTCCACCTCGGACGCGACGCTCCAGTGTGCTTCGCCGCTCCATCCCGTTCTGCAGAAGCAGGTGGTGCTGCTGATCCTCGGCGAGCGCAGATACCACGCGCGGTTTTTCTCCCGGTTGGCCGCCGTCTTG
>ULJH01031861.1_pt1 | contig 29993 bp, 42 predicted proteins | sample 1950781 | NCBI WGS metagenome assembly ULJH01 (sample SAMEA4835462, study PRJEB28245) | human gut metagenome | biome: gut microbiome; material: fecal sample | place: Denmark | collected 2008 | reverse complement strand
GCTATGCAACCAATAGAGCTTATAACTGCTTTAAGATGCTCTTTTATACAAGGATGCATTATAAAATATATTAGCAGGTATAAAGCTAAAAATGGAGCACAGGATATAAAGAAGTGTATTCATTATGCTCAGTTAGCTATTCAGTTAGGAGATAAAAGAAGATGCAATGATAAAGCTCTCTCTCTTAACATAAATAAGTTTATTATTAAAAATAAGCTAACGATACTTCAGCGGAGAATTATTACTCAAACTGCGTATAATAACTATGAGCAAGTTATTCAATTTTGCAAAGAATTACTGCAAATAGAATATCCAGAAGAGTAATAAAATCTGGCCAAGTTAAGAAGTGTTAAGTGAGTGCATTTTATAATGAAAAAATTTTCTATTCTCGGAGAAAATTAGTATATTCGCATATCTAAATAAAGATAATAAAATGGACAAGAAAAGAACCTTTCAGCAAATAGCCAAAGATATAAAGTCAACATGGCTTAATGTATATTTTGGCGCAGTGCCTTATTTAGAGGCAATGTTAACACTTGACACTTCAGACCCGAATGCTATGTATCTTTATGATACTGCAGGAGATATTGTTAGATACTTCTTGGCAAATGCACAAACATTTAGAGGTGCTGATGCAAAAAGATTAAAAGAAGAACTTAAAAATTTAGTAGAGTAATGAAGAAAATAATTATCGGACTATGTGTTATCATAGTAATACAAGCTTTATGTATTGTCTATATGAATAGTGCTATAGGCCAAAATACTAAGCATATAGAAGCTTTAGAACAATATACAAAAGCTCAAATATATAAGAAAGATGCACAGCTTTATCTTATGAATTCTCAATGGAACAACCCAGAAGTTCATAAGCTATTGGCCGACTCTTGTAAAATGGATTGTATTAACTATAAAAACGGTAAATAATCATGGCTAACATCTTAGAACAAGCAAATAAAATCGTAAATGAACGCTCAGAGGAAAAAGAGCGTCAATATGGGCCATTCCAGGCATCAATGGAAAGAGCAGCGGCTCTTTATAACTTGATGTCGCCTAAAGACCAGCAAATAACAACTGCTGGTATGTATAGAGCTATGATAGCTCTTAAGTTATCGCGTGAGGCTTATGCACACAAAGAGGATAATCTTCTTGACGCAGTAGCTTACATGGGTTCTATGAATGACTATCTGGAAGAGCATAAAGAAATTTTTAATGACAAATAATTATGAAGCAGTTTATTAAAAATTTTTTAATAGGTTTATGCCTTGCACCTATAGCAATAGTGATAGCATGTGTAATGATTTCGCCTATATTTATTATGATGTATGTGCATAGTGAATGTATACAAGGGCTACTACTGTTAGTATATATGGCTTTATTATTTGCCGCCATTGTGTCGACTATTAACAAACTATCAAAAAATAATAAAGAACTTAGAGATAAAATTAAAAATAATTATGGCAAAAGTGTATAACACAACAGACCTCAGACCTGACCAGGCCTTTGAGCGTCACGTATTCCACAGAGACCAATTTGCGCATTATCTGCGATGGACTCATATCTTGAAAGAAGCCAAGATTGGCGAGTCCATTGTTGATTTTGGCTGTGGAGCTGCTAACTTGCTTGAGGTATTATACCGAAACAAGTTTAAGCAGAAAGAATATATCGGTATCGATATTCGTGAAAAAACAATTCAAGAAGCAGCTGAGAAATATGCCAATGTACCTTGGGCTCATTTCTATGTTGCTGACCTTGTTAAAAACTACATGGATTTCAGCAAATTTAATGCTGACAAAGTCTGCGCTTTTGAAGTGCTTGAGCACGTTGGCAAACAGAATGCAGATGCATTTTTGGAGAACTTTAAGGCTTGTGGCAATAATAACGCTACTTATTACCTTTCAACTCCAAACTATGACCCATCTGTAGGAGCAGCTGGTAATCATACTTATGACTCAGGTGATGGTCGCGGAGTTGATGTGCAAGAGTTTGACCATTGGGAACTCGAAGGCATATTGTTGAAGCATTTCAACATAGTAAAGAAGTTCGGTACATTTGCTTCAGCTAAAGACTATAAGCCACTGATGAACGATTGGCAACAGAAAATGTTTGATGCTCTTAAAGAGTATTATGACTCAAACCTCATTGCCAATATCATGGCTCCTATGTTCCCAGATGCTTCACGTAATACTCTTTGGGTATTAAAGCGTAAGCCGGGAGATGTAAAAGTTGCTCCTAAAGCCACTGAGCAACCAAGTTTATTCGATGACGATTTAATGTAACATATATGTTGAACTTAATTGCTAATTTGACATCATTATGAAAAGTTTAATTTCAGTGACTCCAAGAGAGTTTAAGCGCAACTTCAATGAAGTAATGGAAATGTGCACAGATATGTGCATGACAACCAATCAGGAGATTATTATCACTGTTCCTACGAGCAGAAAGTCAAATACTCATGCAGAAATAGCCAAGCTTGTTCCTGTAGAAAAAGGTATCAAGTATGAGTACAACAGAGAGCTTATGGATAAGCATGGCATTAACGCTTCTAATCCTAAGGCCGCAAAGATTGAAGCTATTATGGCTGAAGCCTTTGAAAAATCTGGGTTGGCCGAGTATTGTAGAAAGAATAAAGAGGCTGTAGGATATATGCAAAAAGCAATGGCACTTGCGGCTGAAGAACTTGTTAAAATGATGCAGTCATGAAATTTGCAAAAATAAGAAATGTAAAGTCCCCTGTTCGTGGGACTGGTAAAGCAGCAGGAATTGATTTTTTCGTTCCTAACTTTGGCAGTAACAAAGGCTTTATTGTAAATCCAGGAACTGATGTTTTGATACCATCAGGTATTAAGATGGAAATTCCAGAAGGATATATGCTTATGGCAGCTGATAAATCAGGAGTTGTAACTTCTAAATGGGCTTGCCTTGGAGCTGGTAGAACACCGAAAGCAGAAGCATTTGAAAGCATCGTTATCCTCGGAGCTAAGATTGTAGATGAAGATTACCAAGGTGAAATTCATATACATGTTGTTAATGTCGGTAAAGCCAAGGTCCACATTAAGCCAGGTATGAAAATAGCACAATTTATTCTTGTGCCTGTATCGTATGAAGGCCTTGAAGAAGTTTCTGAGTCAGAGCTTTTCAGCCGTTCATCTGAGCGTGGTGATGGAGCACTCGGGTCTACTGGGTCATACTAAAAATAACTAAATTGAAATTAATTATGAAAGCAATTGGAATTAAAATGGTTGACTTACAATCAATGACAGCTAATGAAGCTATAGAAAAAGGTTATAAAACCAATAATTACACTGGTGAAGAAAAAGGTTATGAAGTAACTTATCCAGATGGCTATAAATCTTGGTCGCCAAAAGCTGTTGCTGATAAGGCTTATTTTAAATTAGCTGATGAACACGGTGAAACAATTAAGCAAGAAGACATTGAAAGGTTTATTGCTAAAGAGAGCGTCACAACAGCTGGAAGTAAAAATACGGTAGTTACTCTTACTACAATTACTGGTTTTGAAGCCAATTGTATTTCTTCATGCATAAAACCAGAAAATTATGATGCTAATATAGGCAAAAAGTTTGCTAGACCACATGCGGTAGACCAAATTTGGGCTGGCTTAGGATTCGTTCTTCAGTGGGCAAAATATGGACTAACATTCAACGAATAATCAATTTATTCACTATTCTCGCGCGCGATATTGCACTTTAAGTATGAAGCAAAAGATTTATATTCAGAAAAACAGGTGGGCCCTAGGACGCGCGAGAATATAACTTTAAAGATTATGGCAGAAATTCCTCAAATAATTAATACAAGCCAGTTTCTTAGGTTCGCGGCTGTATATGCTAACAAGTTCAAAGCGAATAAAGGATATGGCAGATGGCTTGCAGAGTACGAGCACATGGATAAAGCCGATATGTTTAAACCAGAAAATATAAGAGAACAGTATATAAAAATACTCAATGGCACGAGCCGGTTATCTTATATTTATTGGGATGCTATTCACCATATAGGAATACAAGCTCTCGATGCTACCAAAGCTTTTGTGTCAGCCGATTCATTTGAAATAAGAGTAATTACTGGCGAAATAGCATTTGACGATAACGACGAAGAACTTACAGGCTTATCTATGGAAGAAGCAATAAGTATTTGCAATGCCATGAATGAGGAAGCTGAAGAATTGTTGTTTAGAGTTTATAGCAGTAACGCTAATAAAATAGTTAAATGATATGGCAAAGTATATAGAAGATGAAGTTCACATTGAAAGTTCGATGGATTTAGAAGCTGAATTATGTAAATATAATTGCAAAACTGAAAAAGAACTTGATGAGCTTCTTTGGTATGATTATGGAGTTGCACTTATATTAGATTATAAAGATAAAGAAGAGAATAACATATGAACATAGCTTATAAAAATGCTACTGAGGCTTTTGAAGACCTATATGCTTTTATTATGGGCCAAGGAGTAAATACTAATGTTGGAACAAAAGCTGTTTACAATGTTGGTTTTTATTTACTTAATCCTCAGCAACGTGTCATAACAACAGAATGGCGTAAATTCAGCGAACGATATGCCGAACGCGAATATGCCTGGTATATGTCTGGAGATAGGAGTGTAGCTGAAATTAAAAAACATGCTCCTATGTGGGATAAAATGCATGGTGGAGATAACATTGTCAATTCTAATTACGGATGGCAGTGGACTCGCAATGGCCAATTGGCAAAGTGCGTTAAACAGCTTAAAGAGAATAAAGATACTCGTCAAGCTTGGTTTACTATATTTGATGGCAAAGAAAAAGATGACTATGAGTATGATACGCCTTGTACATTATCAGTCGGATTTGATATTAAGCCTCAAATAGGAACTCTTGATATGTGCGTAACTATGCGAAGCAACGATTTGGTTTATGGTTTTTGCAATGACCAGTATTGTTGGACAAAGCTTCAACAGTTAGTTGCAGATGAGCTTGGTGTGCCAATAGGTACTTATTACCATTTTGCTCATGATTTGCATATATATAAGAGACACTTCGATATGCAAGAAAAGTATTATAAACAACAACTTAAAAACTTATAAAAATGAAGCTGGAAGATTTGAAAGTTATTGATATTATTCAAATGCCTCAGTTTGAAAAGCATATTGAGGCTTTGATTAAGGACTTGTACTTAACTCGTACGAAGATTATGAATGAATATCCTGGTGCTCAATTCAAAAGAGGTCCCATTGAAAGATTACAAGGAAAAAAGGTATTTGGGCCTAAAGCTCTTGCCGCTCTTTATGCGAAAGTAGTCGATAAGACTATAAATACAAGCGAATATCCTTCTACACTTAGAACTTTTATTAAAGGAATAGGTGATGAAGCTTTTCATAGGACTTATGTTGAATTAAAGCAAGCAGAAGGAGAAAGACAAGTAATTGGTATTAAGAAGATAGAAGATGAACAATCCAATAAGGGAGATAATAAAGAGCAATCTGCAGAAATTGAGCAAAGATGAGTTAGTTGATGCACTGGCTGATGTTTATATGGCATGCCGTCCGTTTAGCATAATAAGCTCATTGAGCTGTGTACAAGAAATAAAAAGCCCAATAAAAGAAGCTATAAACCAGCAAGCAAATATACAGCGCATAAATGCACAATTTGCAGAAATAAAACAACCATTAAATATATTAGAAAAATAAAAAGTTATGGAAATAACATTGCATGAGATATTAGCATTGGTTCTTTTTGGCTCAGGAATGTTTAGCTTGGGTATGAACGCAGGAAAGTATTTATATAAAAAAGGATTATGGAAATGAAAAAAGTACTTAAATTTTTATGGAGATGTGTAGGTGTACTTTATTTCCCTATATATCTATTAGCTTGGGTATTGCATAAAATAGCAAGACTCACGCTTGCGATTGCATATTTTGGATTGCTTAACAAGCGAGCTGGAAAAGATATAATCAAGTCATTATTTAAGTGGCATGGAAGATATTAAGCAATATGGAGACTTAACCGAAAAGGAACTCTTTGAATTTCTCGATGAAATTAAAAGCGATGATGAGGATATTCAAGAGGCTCAATCTGAGGCGATTGAAAAAATTACCTTGGAAGAAGAGCATGTTGAATTATCTGAAGAAGAGCAGGAAAACAGAGAGATTGAAGCTAGATATGGAGATAAAATGCCATGGACAGGCTTAGGTCCAAACAATTGCCAAGGTGTAAAACTGTTTGGACCTGAGGGACAGCGCAGAGCTGCGATGGCTAGCATAGAAGCTAAAAGGAAAAAGTCTCAACGGCTTAAAGAAGACAGAATACGTATTCAGCGTGAAGCTTTCAGGCAAGAATATATACGCCTGAGTGACCCTATAGGAAATGAAAGGATTAAGCTGTTAGTTTCATCACTTGTTAAAGAACACACAAGAATGGTTGATAAATACTCAACTTATATAAACAAGCGATTAACTACTTTACTTAATCCTTTTATTCCACGTAGGTTAAGAATATGTAAAAGCTTATATCCTGACTCAATTCGTCCATGCCCTGGCTTTTTATATAAAGCAAGTGAGGAATATGGTGCTGGGTTAACTTTCTGGGCAATGCCTAATATTCCATATTACTTTGCTCAAAATACAGAGCAGAAAGTTCTTATGGAGCATAAATCACCATTCTTGGTAAATGTGGACCAGTCCATAAAGTTCTATCATGAGCATCTTAAAAAAAGAGCGGACAAAGAGCTTAAATATGCTTCTTTAATATACCAAAAAGGCGTATATTCATACTTTGACCTGTTAAGGCTTAATCCATTTTGGTATGAAGTTCTATATAACGATTTGCAAAACAAAATTAAAGAAATGGTATGAAAAGTAATAACACTAAATTAGCATTGCCAAGAATTTTAATCTATCAAGATGAAGACTGTAAAATCCTGGTAGATTATTTGGTGTATAACGGCTTTCAAGTAATAACCTCAACTGAGAATGATATACTAATCAAAATCAGAGAAAAGAATTATGACTTATGCATATTAAGCCATTATAAAACAACAGATGCCTCTATGAGGCTAAAGCCATTAAAATTTTTGCGCAAATCAGATGATAAAATACCGGTAATAATGGTATCGGATAAGGCTCGATATGAGTATGTTATTGAAGCATTTGATGAAGGCGCAGATGATTATGTTATAAGACCATATAACATTGAGGAGCTTATAAGAAGAATAAAAGCCGTTCTAAAAAGATGTGGTGTGCGAGTAAGAAGTATAGAGCCATCTTATGAGATAGGCGATTACCTGTTTAATACAGTAGATAAAATTCTTACTATAGGCAATGTAAAAACACAGCTTAATAATAAACAAAGTCAAGTTCTTGCTTTACTATGTGCCTATAAAAACGAAACATTACCCAAGAAAATACTTATGCAACAAGTATGGACTGATGATAACTACTTTAATAAACGTAGCTTAGATGTCCATATATGCATGCTGCGAAATATGCTTAAAATGGATAACCGAGTAGCTATAGAAACCATACGAGGAATCGGTTATTCTCTTGTTATAGAAGAAGATGAAAGCTTAATGTAAAAAAGGCAGACTACTTTTCTGTAGTCTGCCTTATATTTCTCTCGTTCACTTGTTAAGCTACGCGTTTCTTGAAATTCTTCAAAAAATACAGGCTCATTTTTCCTGTCGCAAAATCCTCATCTTGATTGCCTGTATGAAAACACTTAAGGCCATATTTATTGGTATAAACCTTAAAATCACCACGTAATTCTCTCGTCCCAGTTTGGTTATTAAACCACCACGCTCTAATATGATTTGCATCAAGCCATTTTATTTGCTGCTGAATATATTTAGTAAGGTCCTCATATTCATCATAATCGGCTTGGTCTTCAACATACGGAACAAAAGTACATTCTATAAGGTCTGAGTCATCAACTGCTTTCCAATCATCTTCTATATAAAAATTATTGGAAAACATTTCAGATACCTCATTGGCTTCTTCCAAATTGTCTTCGTCTAATGGCTCTTCGCCATAATACAAAAAGCAAAAAGCATCATTTGATATTTGCAAAGTCTGCTTTTTGCTGTAATCTAAAACAAAATTGCTCATTTATTCTCCCGTTCTATAGTTTCACGATATTTCTTCTCAAGCTCTGCTATTTCATCTAAAGCAGCTTGAGGCTGAACTAATTGAACAGCAATTGGCAGTTCATTTCCTTCTTGCATTGCTTGAACTGACTGAGAGCCATCAAGCAAATTCTCTTGCTGTACCTCTTGGGTATTCTCTTGTTCATTTATTTCCATATTGCAATTATTTATTTTTGTTCAACATTTCTCTCGTTGGGGCCTTGTGATATTCTCCTGTCCAATTGTGGCGGATATTCTCTCGGCCATTTCCTCTGTTAACTCCTGTACCACACTCGGGGTCCAATGTGGACAATTGCTGCATAGTCCACTGTGCACACGAGCTACACAGCTTGTACACTCAGGCATAAGCTGTTTAATCATAATAGCCATGCGGCTTTTATGTGTTCTAGTGTGTAACATTTTTTAACAGTTTCACTTTTGTTCTTTTATAGGTTAAAGTACAAAATAATCTTGATATAAATTACTGTTTTACAGACTTTAACATAAAAATTTTTCACTGGTTTATTGCGGCTTTAATATAAAAATATAGAGCTCTAAATGCCTCGAAAATATATGAAATTTCATTATTCTCGTTCATTCTCTCCTCATTTCTTTTTATAGATTTAGTTTACTATTATTCTCAAATAAAAGTGTCCTAGAAGCCAAGAAAATGAGTCAACTTTTTAGCCATAAATTTAACAGCTATTTATATAACTGCTTGGTGGCTTAAAGCTCAGGAAAGTCCATGCCTCAATTCATATTATAGACTTTATAAAAATACGTTGATAGATACACTTCTTTTGACCTCTATCGCGTCAAATTGAGTTAACCCATATTATGGTACACCTAAAGCCTAAAAGTGTCCTAGAACGCGAAAGAAGCATGTTTCTATGAGTTTACATATTTTAACATAAATCGCAATAATACAAAAATAGCCGCCTCTTTCGAGACGGCTCCATGGAAGAAATGGTGTCAGGTGGCTGTATTATGCAAGTGACTCCTCTTCGGCTGTAGTCTCAGCAGGAGCTTCGGCAGTTTCTCCATTTACCTGACCGGCAAAATATTCATCCAGCTCCTTCTTTGCATCCTCGAGCTGTTTCTTTTTGGCTTCCAGCTCTTCCTGAGCTTTCTGCAGCTTCTCCTCTGCCTTCTTCACATTCTCCTCGCAGCGAATTACGCGGTCCTGAGGAGTAAGTGGAGTGCGGGTTGCTGCTGCCTCACGGCGCTCCAGATACTTGGCATTGAGCTGTGCGCCTTCTTCGTCGAACTCTTCGGCAATCTTAATGCCTCCGGCTTTCACAACCTTGTGCATAATCTTCGTTGCAAGCGGATTGCCCTCAATAGGAGCCGGAACTGAAATGCGGTAGAGCAAGCGCTGAGTTCGTTTGTCAGGCACGATTGCCACGATACGGCCGATTACCATTTCAATGTGCTCTTCGCCGTTTTCGTCTGTAGTACGGTATTTCTCAAATTCTACCATTTTACCTACGTTGCCGATAACTTCGTTAACCTCTTCGGCAATTGCTTCCGGTGTCCATTCAATTTTGTCTGCCGGGTCTTTTGCTTTGCGAACGCGGGCTTTTTTCTCCGGCTCAACAACTTCGTCCAGAATACGAACAAGATTGCTGTCATGTACCTTAACGATGCGGCGTCCGTCGTCTGTCTTGATTGCATAAAGCACCTTATTGCTGCGCTTCTCTTCAATCACTCCGGCGATATAGCCGTCAACCCATTCTGCGGTGTTGAAAGGAACTGCCTGACAACGGTGGTTAACGTTCTTCTTCAGCTCTTCAGCCAGTGCGTGACGCTCCTCGTCGGTCATCTTCGGCTTTTTCTCCTGAGTTGCCTTGCTGCCATTGTAGAGCGGGTTAAGTCCGCCATTCTCTTCAGCTGCCTTGATAGCTGCTTCTTCCTCAGGGCTGAGCTGAGTTTCTTCTTCACTTGCAGGAGCGGCAGGAGTCTCTTCTGCGGTTGCCTCAGGAGCTGCAGGAGCGGCAGGGGCCTGAGCCTGTTCACGAGCTGCGAGTACGGCCTCGATAGCCTTCTTGTCTTCGTCACTTGCTGTTGCCAAAAGAGCGTTCAGCTTCTTCGTTGTCATCTGCGAAAATTTCTTTGTTGCCATAATACTGTAAATTTTGAATTGTTATTAAAATGTTATTGTTTAATTTTGATATTGCAAATATACTATGTTTTTTTGAATTATTGAGCCGCTTTGGGAACTTTTTTCCAAGTTTTATGTTAAAAAATATCAATTGAGTTTCTTAAACGGCCCTAAGAGTCCGAGAGTACTTATATTATATCCCTCCTTGCCAAAGAATTTGAGTGCCATATTAGCCAATTTCGTTGTCCCTAAGGCATCCGAAGACGCTACTATGATAGCTACATAACCCTCATCGTTGGACACGATAGCGCAATCCGAAATGGCTTCTATGAAGTTCTCCATACTGTCCAAATTCTCTCGAGTGGCCTCAACTTCAAGCCTATAAACCGTTACAAACATTTCATTTCTTGCCATGTTATTTAGCTTTTACGGTTTTGTAGCTCTTGCTTACCTCTACGCTGAACACACCATGCCAAAGAGCAAATCGGATTGCTGTTTCTGAGCTATCTTGTTCAACTGCAATTGTCGGTGTCAAAAACAACGTTTCTGACTTGGTTGCTGAAAATTTCATTGTTACCATATTACTGTAATGTTTTATTGTTAAACTTAGTGCCGCTGTAGGTGTCGCTCCTAAAATCCGCTTCGCTTGATACTGTTCCACGAATATCGTTTCTCTCCGCAGCGGCTAAGGTCATGCATTCTCTTGAGGAGTGCCGTCCCATTCTGTTACTTGCTCGAGTACAATGTACCGGCGTTGCTTTGTGCGACACATAAGAGCTGCATAGCTGTTCGCATCTGCTTTGTTATCAAACTTCTCCACAACTGTGGGATTGAAGATACTGCCTTTATAGGCAACTGCTACATAAAAAACTGTTGTTTCCATATTCGTTATATCTTTTAATTGTTTTGGCTATCGCCATATCTTTTTAAGTATATGCAAATATACTACTTTTATTTTAATCTGGTCACTGCTTTAAGAACTTTTTTCGTTAAATAATGTTGGTTATTTTACGTTCATTCTTGCTGCATATTCATCAATTTGTTCTCTTGTTCATAATTTTACTGTTTTAGGGTTTATTATTGTGCCCAGCAGTGGAGTCGAACCACTGTGCCACAGTTCCGCGGCTCTCCCGGCCTGAGCTCTCCTGCTATTCTGGAATGTGATATTGCTTCAGTATTTCATTTCTCTCGCTGCTTTTCATTCTTGTTAAGTTTATAACACTTCTGCCTGTCCATAAATAAACATAGTCACAGTGATTTATCCAACTTCTTTGACATTTCACTCGGTATTCATTTGCTTCTGTATAGCTTTTGAAACCACTTCTATAGTCATATTCACTGTCATCTCTTTCAACATACAAAAATGCTTGTTTCATGTTCATGATTTTGCTGTTTTTAATAATTCTCTCGGCAATATCGCCAATTGTGCCCAGCAATGGAGTCGAACCACTGTGCCAGCACTCCTGTGCGGCTCTCCCGGCCTAGGCCTTTCCAGCATCAACGAATGTTTATGCCGTTCTCGTCTACTGTAATTACCTCAACCAGCATTGCCTTGCCAGGTATTTCTCTTGTTTCGGTAATTTTCTTGCCGTCCTCTTCACGCTCTACTGTTTCCTTTTTCGGTTTGTCCTCTTTGTAGATACAGTAAGTGTGTTCGTAGTAGCCGCGCAAGTCATCGCGTTTTGCTGCGTCCTTGATACACTCGAGGATATTTTTCTCGGCATAGTAGTGGCACTCACTGGCAAACATTCTCTCGCCGGTTATTTCCTCGCTGTCAATTCTTACTTCTCCTGTTTCCAACATACTGTTTGGAATGTTCGTCAATACGAAACGGTAATTTCTGTTTACTTTCATTGCTGTAATGTTTTATTGTTATTACTTATTTTATCTATGCAAATATACTAATTATATTTGAACCGGAAAAACTTTTGAGCAACTTTTTGTGTTAAATTTTGTTTGTAACCTCGGTTGTTTCGTTCGTTATTTCCGATATGCAAATATACAAATAATATCTGATATGCGAAACTTTTTGGATAAAAATTTTCGGTAGGAATTTAAGGTGCTAAAAAAATAACATAGGAAAATTCTCAGGCTTAAGTTGTGTTAAACCAGATGGTTGTTAACCACATTTAACATTCTGGCAGTTAGCCAAGTAGCATGTACAATAAATTTCAATATGGCGAAATATAGCGAGTTAGGAAATGTTAAATTTACGTTAAGAATTGTGGCTCAATTCCTGTGTGGCTGTGAGCCGGCTCTGGCCAGAATGATTGTGGTACCACAGTGGCTCCGTGGCTCAATCTAACATTTCCTAACCTGTTCTGAGCCTCTCAGCCATATAAACTATCATCGCAAGGATTTGAACGCGATACGGGTCACGAGATTAAGCCAAACAGGCTCAGAGCCATTCAATTCATTTGTTAAAGCCTGTTAACACGCCGGCTTAGAGGCTCGCAGGCCAATTGTTAAAACGTGTTGGTGCGAGTTAGGCCCCTGGCGCAGTGCCTGGGTGCCCCTTATATATAGTATATAGAGCCATGTCCATAGGCAGAAAAATTTTTTGGCTTCAAATCATTCTCGCAAATTGGGATTCAAATCATATATAAGTATGAGCAAGGCCCAGAGGCTCATAAATTCTCATTCTTGCATACATTCTCGCAAATATCTATCTAGGCCCTTAGACTTAATAGGGAATTGACAAAATGACATTCTCGCAATAAAGAAAAAATTTTTCAAAAGAAACAAAATAAACAACGATAAACAAGTTATTGTTTCTTGATAAGTGATTGATTTTCAATAAATTAGATATAAATAAACAAAATAAACAAAAAATTCTAAGGAGGGAGATAAATATGATTTGATAGTATTTTATAGAGCTAATATTAGCCTTATCAGAAACTATCAAACTAAAAATAGAACCTATAGGGGGCATTGAATATTATTTATTTTGTTTATTTTCGTCTAATTTATTGAAAATCAATCGCTTATCACAGAAACAAAAAATAAACAATACGTAAACATAAACTATCTTGCATTTATTTTCTATTCTCGCAAATTTTTTTTTGATATATTGCTTTATTTTTATATTCTCGCAGAAAAAAGTTTAATTTGATAACATTTAACACATAAACGTTAGCCTGTTTGAATTATATTTTATATATTTGCACTATAAAATAAAAGTTTGTAGCTATGTTTGAAATATGCAATAAAAAACTAGAAATCAGCCAGCCAGAATTACTTAAATCTAAACTGGCCATATTCATAGTTGAATTTGATTATGATAACAGACTATACGTGGGCCATACTACCACTTATACTATCCAACGCATGATAAGAAGATTTATAAATGATACTTTAGATGAAAGTATAAGAAAAAGTCCTGAATTGGAAAAATCAATGCAAAATAGCAATATTTTGTATATAACTATAAAAGAACCTCAGTGTTATTCGCTTGACTCACTTTTTAAACTAAAGTATGAAACTATATTACAAAATAACTGCTATGAGCCATACGGATTTAATAAAATTAATATATCCGGAAATAAAGCGTATGAAGAGAAGAAATATATTAGATTAGCATTAAACAAGATAGATGTAATACATGGGCAGCACACATCTTCTAATGCAAGACCTATAAAAGAATATGCCTATGAAAAAGGCAAAGGTTATACAGAAGTGGCAGAATGGCCTTCTATTACAGCCGCGGCAAGGCATTATAGCTTAAATGCCAGTAATATAGCTGCATGTTGTAGCGGCAGATTAAATACGGCTTATAAACGCTTATGGAGATATTCAGATTAAAAAGAAATTGATATGAAAACAGATAAAATAGCACAGAAATTAGCAGATATATTGCCATCACGCCCAGTAGTTCCTGGAATGTCTAATCCAGATACATCTAAGCTTGTAGAACAAGAGGCCACGCGCATCAAATCAAAACAAGATGCAAAAGAATTGGCTCGTATTAAATATCTTGAAAAGCAAAAGCTTAAAAATCTTCAAGCCAAACAAGAAAAACGCCAATCGTTAGCAGAAGAGCTTGGCGTGGAAGAAATACCAGATGGCCAAACTGAGTTTCAAGCTAAACGTATCGTAGAACAGCAAAAACGAGTTGAGGCTATTGAGGCACTTGAGGCTCAGACTGTAGAGCCGCTTAAAGCAACTGAGTTAGCAGAACGCCATGACTCGGGCAAAGGCTCATATTCATCAGCTATACGCTCAGCACTTCAGTTACAAGGAGCATCAAGGCCTGAAATAACAAAGCTTCTTACTAGCCTTAATATCAATTTAAGTGTTCAGTTATCAAAGCAAGATACAGCTAATTTATTGGCATGTTTATTGACTTGCAATGAAAGTCAGCTTCAGGCTCTTATGAATAACAAGAAAATACCAGTAGTAATAAAAACTGTTATTAAACGCCTCATAGAGGATATGAAACTTGGCAATATAGAAACAGTTGAGAAGCTTTGGGACCGTATATTCGGTAAAGGTCAAATGCAATTGAACCTACCTGAACAGCAACAACTCCAAACAGGTATTATTCCTAATGTGCCTGTAAGTCGTGAAGCGTATCTGATTATACGTGAAAACTTAATTAAATAGTAGAGATATGGCAATGAAGTCACTTAAAGAAATGCAAGAAACAGCATTAGATGCCACAAAGCCCGGAACTGTAAATCCTGTAGAAATGTTACGTCTTGAGGCTCTTACATCATTTGAAAAGTATACTAAACTAATGTTTAAGGCCCAATATAAACGTTCATTCATCGTGGCTGAGCATCATAAAAAGATATTTGAGGCTTTGCAAGATGTTGTGGATGGCAAAATTACCAGATTAATTATCAATATTGCTCCACGCTATTCTAAAACTGAGGTTGTTATAAAATCATTTATCTCATGGGCCTTCGCCTTAAATCCGCGATGCCGATTTTTGCATTTGTCCTACTCAGATATACTCGTGAATGACAATTCAGATACCGTTCGTAATATAATGAGTGAAGAACTATATAAAACGCTCTTTCCTAATTCGGCTCTTGCATCTGAGAAAGGTTCAGCTAAGAGATGGAAAACTAAAGCAGGTGGAGAACTCTATGCAGTGTCAACACAAGGTCAGGTCACAGGTTTTGGTGCTGGAGCAGTAGATGAAGAAATAGATAAAATGGACGGAGGCAATGACATATTTGTATTTGATGACCATACAAATGAAATGCTTAAAATGATAGATGCAAAAACCAATATATTTCAAGGCGCAATTATGATTGATGATCCTCTGAAAGCCGACGATGCGGCATCTGACCTTATACGAGAGCGCATAAATCAGCGTTTCGAAAATACAATACGTAACCGTGTTAACTCACGCAGGACACCTATCATTATTATAATGCAAAGACTACATGAGCATGACCTTTGTGGCTATTTACAAGAGATAGAACCAGATACATGGACTGTTTTATCACTTCCAGTTATACAAACAGACCCTGAGACAGGAGAAGAACATGCTCTTTGGCCAATGAAGCACAATCTTGAGGAGCTATATAAACTACGAGAGATTAACCCGGTAGTATTTGAGACGCAGTATATGCAAAATCCAATTCCTACTGAGGGCCTTATGTATCACGAGTTTAGAACATATCAAAATATAGAATTGCCATCAGGCTCTAAAGCTAATCAAAGATGGTGTTACGTTGATACAGCTGATACTGGCTCTGATTATTTATGTGCAATTTGCTTTATAAATACTCCAGAAATGCTATATGTAATTGATGTGCTATACACACAACTGCCCATGGAAAAAACTGAAGTAATGTTGGCTAAAATGCTCACAGAAAATAGTATAACAGAATGTCTGATAGAGTCCAATAATGGCGGTAGGCAGTTTGCTAGAAATGTAAAGCGTATTACAAGAGCTACTTTGCATAATTTCAAAACAGCCATAAATACTTTTACACAGACAAAAAATAAAGCTGCTCGTATTTTTTCAAATTCAGCTCTTGTTAACTCAGATGTAGCGTTTCCAGAAAATTGGGATAAAAAATGGCGTGAATTCTATAATGCTATTACAACTTATCGTAAAGATAATAAGCGAAGGGCTGCTCATGATGATGCACCAGATGCATTAACTGGAGTAGTAGAAATGCATAGTAGAAAAGCTGGAAGGAAGAAAATATCATTGAGAAATTGAGTTAAAATTCATATTCTCGCATTATTCTCGTAATTTCTGGGCTTCTAATTATATATAAATGATTAAATCATAAGCCTTGAATGAACATAATGCGAGAATATGAAATAAAAATACCTCTATAAAAAATGTTAAAAGCGGTACAACTTATAAAGAAATTTAGTATATTTGCACTGTGGAGAAGTCAATTCAAAGCAAAAATACAGGTAATTCGATGCTAGTTAAGGGTAGCTGCTCGGTAGTATTAACATTAAAAACATAAAGAACAATGGGATTAAATTGTGGATGCCCTGCCGCAGCACATCTTGCTGACCTTGAGATTAATGACTGCAAGGAAAGCATGGGGCAAATTCAAAAAGTTGCATTCCAGCGTATCTACAAAACAGCTGGAACTTTGAATGTTGTCGCAGACCCGACTAAGAAAGCATCGTGGAGCACTTTGTTTTCTGCGGCCGATGGCACTAAGATGACAGTGTCGCCTTATATTCAGAGTCCTGCTACAGAACCTGGAGCAGCTCGTACATTCGGCGGTGGAAACCAGACGCTTGGAGGTATTCCTATTACAATCGGCCGTGAAGCAACATCTTTTACAGGTGTAATTTACCAGGAAAACCAAAAAGTTATTGCTCAGTTGAAGCAGTATCAGTGTGAAAACATCGGTGTTTATCTTATCGACGAAAATGGCAACATTGGCTGTTTGGTAGATGACCTTGATGAACCTACTAAGTACATGCCTATTCCTATTTACAGCTTCTTTGTAGGTGATAAGTCACTTGGCGGGTATGAAGAGCCTGATAGCAATGCTATTAGCTGGTCTTTTGTTCCTAACTGGAGTGATAAGTTCTACATTATCAAACGTGAAACTTTGGACTTTAATCCTCTCACTGATTGGGTTAACGTAGCTTCCGCTGGAGCTTAAAAAATTTCAGCTATGAGTGTAAGAAAGAAAAAAGAACAAACGGTAACGCTGGTTGTGCCTAAGCATAATATTAAGCAAGAGTTCGGCCTTCAACACGCAGAACGATTGCTTGATATGGGCCCAGCCTTAAACGGCGGATGGGAGTTACCGAAAGATAGCAATTATTATTACGACGAAGAAAATGGGCTTAGAGTTAAATCAGATAAAGCAAATTCTGCAAAAGCCGACTAAACGTCAGACTATTCAGAAAGCTGTAAACATGCAGCGTCGTCTTAGATTTCATACTGAGACGAATGTTGCTGTATCTGATATTAACCAACCTACGGCTATATTCCTTGATTGGGTAAGACAGCTGCTTCCAAAGGATAAATTCAACATATTCCTTCATCTGTTCAAATTTCCGTTGCCTACACCTGCTGTAGTTGAGGACGTCTATAGAGAACTCGAAAGAGTTTTCTATAGTCGTAACTCATCAAGCTCATACCAGTTTACAGACTCAGAGCTTGCAGAAGACTGGTCTCAGTATAAAAAGAATAACCTCAATGAGCCAGAGGTGTGGAAGACAACTGGATGGAAGAGAATGCAGGTATCGCCAAATAGTATTTTGGTAGTAGACCTTCCTCAAGTACAAACATCTTTGCGCCCAGAGCCGTATTTTTATTGGCTTGAGATTGATGCCGTAATTGATTACCAGACTTTTAGACTTGATGAAAATCAGTTTGAGTGGCTTATTTTCAAACAGCCGGAACATCGAATAGCTGTATTTGATGATACTTCTATAAGAGTATATCAGCTGAATGAGAAAAATGAAATTCAGTCACTTATTTCAGAGGCAAAGCACGATTTAGGATATTGCCCAGCTCGGTTCTTTTGGTCAACACAACTCAATGAGAAAAATAAAGACCTTAAGAAAAATCCAATTACAAAAGAGCTGTCAAATCTTGATTGGTATTTGTTCTTCTCTATTTCGAAGCAGCATTTAGACTTGTATGCGCCTTATCCTATATATAGTGCGTATGAAGCCGATTGTAATTTTGAGAATAATGAAACCGGTGATTACTGTGATGGAGGTTTTCTACGTAATGCAAAAGGCGAATATAAAATTCTCAATGATGGAACAGTTGAAAAGTGTCCTTGCTGTAGCGAAAAGCGTATAGCTGGTCCTGGTTCATTCTTAGAAGTTCCTATACCAAATCAATCTGAAGGTGTTGCAGATATGCGTAATCCTGTTCAGATAACTACTATCGATAAAGACTCACTTGATTATAATGTCAATGAGTGTGCAAGGCTTAAAAATGAGATTGTTATTTCGGTAGTTGGTTCAGGAGGTACAGTAAGTGAGAAAGAAGCAATCAATGAGACTCAAGTAACTGCTAACTTTGAAAGTAAAACTTCAGTGCTTAATGCACTTAAGACTAATTTTGAGTTAGCACAGAAGTTCATTGAAGATACTGTTTGCAAACTCAGATATGGAAATGCTTTTATATCATCTTCTGTAAATTGGGGTACAGAGTTTTACGTTTTTACTGTAACAGAGCTTTATTCTAAGTACAAGCAAGCAAAGGATAATGGAGCATCCAACTCAGAACTAGATGCTATATCGCAACAAATTCTTGAAGTTGAGTATCGCAATAATCCTTTGGTACTTCAGAGAATGCTGATTTTGAAACAGTTAGAACCTTATCCACATAAAACCTTGGATGAAGTGTTAAAACTGTATGAAAAAAAGTTAATAGATGAAAAATTGGTAAAACTTAAAATAAATTTTAGTACTTTAGTCGACAAATTTGAACGTGAAAACATTAACATAATTGAGTTTGCTTCAAATAAGCCGTTAAGAGAAAAAATCGATATAATAACAAATAAACTTTTAGAGTATGTTACAGAAAATGACACTACAGGAACTGCAGAATAGTACCGTTGACGCACTTAAGCAGGCTCATATTGCAGCTAAAGCACATCAAGCTGGCCTCCAGAAGCTTAAATCAAGCAAAGATAAGAGGTGGACAGAAGCAATGCAAGAAGACCTTGATGCTACAGCTCTTTATATTGTAGATATTGAGGATGTTCTCGAAGAAAAAACTTCATCTATTAGCAATAGTGAATATGAGCCAAAAGCTGGTACTGAAAAGCTTGTACATCTGTCGATTGTAAAAGGTCACCGTTTTAATCCTATGACAGGAAAAGAAGAAAGCAAGCCGTATACTCAGTTATTTACATTTGCTGAGTGGCAACTTTTCAAAAAGAATTTCAAAGGTCTCGGCTATTCTATAATGAAAGTATTGCATGACCCGTACGGAGAGGCAAAAGATTTTGTTGCAAAAGAAAATTAAAAACTTAAAATATCAAAGCTATGTTAACAATTGAGATGCTACGACAAAATTCAGCATTAGCTGGTCTCTCTGATGCTCAGCTTACAGCAATTGCTGAAATGTCAAAAAATGATGAAAATACGGTAATTGGTACTAAAATTGGTGCTTTGCATGGGCAATACGATACTGATATTTTCAATGTTACCGGAGTAAAAAAGAGAGATGGTGAAAAGAGCTATGATTACGCTAAGCGTGTACTTGGCGAATATAAAACAAAAACTGAGTCTGTAAAAACAGTACAAGCAGAGCTTGATGCAGCTAATGTTAAAGTAACCGAGTTGCAGACAAAGCTTGAGAAAAATGCAGGAAATGAGGAGCTTACTCAGCAACTTAAAGATGCTAAAGCCCAAGTTACTCAGCTTCAATCTAAGCTTAAAACTGAGCAAGATAACTACAAAACAAAAGAAGCTGAATTTAACAAGCAACTGAAAGATGTACATGTAGATTATGCTTTTCAAGCTGCTACTACAGGTCTTAAGTTCAAAGCTGGTATTACTGAGCCTATTCAGAAAACACTGCTTAATGCAGCAAAAGCTGAAATTTTGGCAAAGGGTACACCTGATTTTGTAGAAGATGGTCAAGGAGGTAAGAAACTTGTTATTAGAGGAGCTGATGGAAATATCCTTAATAACCCGAAAAACAATCTTAATCCTTATACTATTTCTGAGCTTGTTATGGAAACATCTTTGAAAGATGTAATTGATGCAGGTCGAAAACAAACAGGCGGTGGTACAGGAGGTTTTCAGAGACAAGGCGGTCAAGGAGGAACACTTGATTTGACTGGAGTAAGAACTCAGCTTGAAGCAGACAAAGTAATTGAAGCTCATCTTCTTGCAAACGGCTTAACTCGTGACTCTTCAGAGTTTGGAGAAAAGCTTACAGAAATAAGAAACGAAAACAACGTGGCAACTTTGCCAATAAGATAAAAAGGCACATCCTAAAAAGAAGAGAAATTAAAAAAATGCTATTAGGCGTAAAAGGGTAATGCACCATATAGCAAAATGTTTAACAAATTAAAAACTAAAAATTATGAGCTTAGTATTAACTCGTATTCAGAACACTCTTGCTAATTCCAGATTGGATAAGTATGAGTATCGTGCAAGTAGGTACGGTGCGCTCGATGCTTTTATGGTGCAGTCGAATGACCCTACAGGTATTTTAACCCCTGAGTTGAAAGAGAAGGCCCGTACTTCTATCGGTACAACTCTTCAAACTCCAGTAATTGACTATGACGCAGATGTTACTATTGGTAATACTCGCTCTTTGACAATTGCTGATAGCGAAAACACTTCTCGATTTGTTGACATCACGTTTGCTACCTATTCATGGGGCTTTACTATTGCTCCGGCAATGTACATGAACAACGAAATTGGTATTCAGCGCGACTTTGACACTAAGTTGATGAAGTATGCATACGCTGTCGCAAATAAACTCGATGAAGCTGCTTTGGCTATTTTGGCTGCAGATAAAACTCAGGTTCTTAAGAACAAGCTGCTGTATGATTTTTCAACTAATGCGCTGAATGCAAAGTGGACAGAGCGTGAGAACGTATTTGGTGACCTTGAGGTACTTATGGGAGCAAATGACTTCTATGGTCAGTTGCATATCATCGGTGACCCTGGAGTTGAAAGCATTATGCGTAAACTTGAGCAGCATGGGCTTTACAATGCTGTAAACAAGCAGAACGAGTTTGGCAACAAGATTGTTCACCTTACTAACAATATTGCAGCAGCTGATGGTAAATATGCGCAGGGTTATGCCGTGAATGCGGGTTCACTTGGAATGCTGTTGCGCTATGAGCGCGATTGCTTGCTTGGAACTGTTTCAGGTGACGGCCATGAATGGGGTATTGCTACTTATCCTGTGATTAACATGCCTGTTGGTACGTACTTCTATGACTCTGTAGGAGACTATAGTGCTATTGCAGGAGCTGCTACGGCTGATATGACGCGTACTCGCAAGGAACATTATGGATTTGCAGTTGATGTTGCGTTTATTACTGCTTATAACAGCGATAGAGCTACTTTGCCTAGTCCTATTCTTGCATTTAACGTTTCTAGTAAAGGTGCTGTATATGCAACGCCTGTCGATGTTGTTAAAACAGTAGCAGCCAGTGCCGGTGCTTGAAGGTCATTCAATAGTGATTTCAGCAATGATTTCGCTATTGGGTAAATAGCGAAATCTTTGAGTTGTTATTAGCTTTGGCAGGAGGCACTGAGGAAAATACCTTAGTGACCTCCTGTTTTTCAATAAAATATATAAAAATTATGGTTAGAGCTATAGATATACAAGAAAAACTGCTTCATCTAATAGGATGGGAGCAAAATTATGACACATCAGACTTAAAAATATCTGATGCTTTAACTGTGAGCGAAAGTGGCCTATACTTTCAGCAAATTCATCCGTTGCTGACACTGCAGAATATGTCTTGTATCGCTCCAGATTTTAAGAACATGACCTTTGAGGAGTATAATGCAGAAAAGCCATATTCTAAAGGCAATGTCATAAAGTATGGAAGTCTTTTATATAAGGCTTTACAGAATTCAACTGGAAAACAGCCTGATATTGAGTCTGAGTATTGGGTTGAAACCAATCCATTTTCCGAATGGCTTGAAAGCAAAACTAAGGCTAGCATTCAGAAATCTATTGCTAGATATTGCAATGAAAAAATTGCGCAAGGTACATATAAGACTTTATGCGAAAATAAAACATTATTTGATGGAACTGGCCGTTTAGTAGATGTTGTAAAGAATAAAAAAAATCTAGTTGGCTTTGAAATTGTGCCAATAAGAGCAAAAGGCGTAACTACTAAAATCAATAAAATAGGTTTACAATTTACAGAACCTGGTGAATATACACTATATCTTATGCATTCTAGCATGGATGCACCAGTCAAGATAATAAAGCTTAATAAGATACGTAAAAACAGCATTGAATGGTTTTCGCTTAATGATGTATATCTGCCTTATCAGAGTGATGATAATGATGCAGGTGGTAGCTGGTATTTGTGCTATTTTCAATCCGAATTACCAGAAGGTAGCCAAGCTATAAGAAAAAATAAAGATTGGTCTAAAGAGCCCTGTGGCTCATGTTCACGCAAAGAGCTATTAGCTTGGCAAGCTTGGTCTAAGTATATAGAAGTACACCCGTTTTTTGTTAATGAGGAATTGGTTGAGATAGAAGAAGAGCCACGTCTGTGGGATGTTGAAAATAATCAATATACCTATGATAACAACTATGGCTTAAATCTTGAAATAACAATAAGCTGTGATATTACAGACTTCATAATTGAACAGCGAATGCTGTTTCAGGATATTATAGCAAAGCAAGTAGCAGTAGATATGCTTCGTGAATTTGCCTATAATGCTAATGTTCGTACAAATAGGCATTCAATAAATGCATCTAGGCTTGATATTCTTTATGAAGTTGATGGTGACTCTTCATCTATGAAAAAATCTGGCCTTAGCTATCAACTCGATATGGCCTTTAAAGCAATAAATATCAGTACTCAAGGAATAGACAGAGTTTGTCTTCCTTGCAAAAACAATGGTATAAAATATAGAACTGTATAGTATGGCTGTAAAAAGGTATAATGCAACACTTCGCAATCTTGAATATCGCTTGAGAGCATTCAAAGATAGCTTGCCTATGCTATTGGAAGATATTGTCCGTGATAAAGAGGATGTGATAGTATCTGCAATAGCAGATGACCAGTTGTATCGCAGAGGTATCAATGGCCGAGGCGAAAAGATTATGAGCTATATGCCTTATACAGCTAAAACAATACAGAATAAAAAGAGAAAAGGACAACCAACAACTAGAGTTACTTTAAGAGACACTGGTGCTTTCCATAAATCTATGTTTGTTGTGTTTGACTCAGAAGGATTTTATATAACAGCTAGTGATGAAAAAACAGAAGAATTGATAAAGAAATATGGTGAAGAGATATTTAGGCTGACAGATAAAAACTTCACAAGAATAGTTCGTTCTCATATAAGAAAAGAGCTTGTTAAACGGTTAAAAAGAGCTATAAGATAATGAAAGAAAATTCTGTACAAATAAGATATAAAAGTAATCCTGTATTACTTGATAAAGTATTACAGGATATGCAGACAACTCTTTTAGTTAAGCTGCCGTGGCTTAATTATGCTTTTGGTAGGGCTTATAAGCTTGTAGAAAATAGACCAGATGGTGCTAAGTTTATATATCCAGCAGCTTACAACGGTAATGGCGAATATATATCGCTATTGCCCAATGATAATTTTGGTAACTTTTCATGGTTTGATATTTATGACCCGCAAAAAATCACTCAGGTTGTACAATCTTTACCTCAATATACTTTTAGTGGTGCTATCGTTTTTTGGTATGACCTTAGCAGCATTTACGAAGATGAAACGGTACTTCATACAGAAGAAGTTAAAGATGAAATAATACGAGTATTGACAACACCAGGGGTTATTACAACGACTGGTAAACTTACTATCAATAATATATATGAGCGCTTTGAAAATATATACAAAGGTTATTCAATAGAGAAAATCTATAATAACTATACTTATAAAGGAGAAAGTATACAAGATATTGATAAACAATTCTTCATGTACCCTTATGCAGGAATTAGAATTGAGTTCACTTTAACAACTAGAGAATTATGTCAACGATATATTTTATAACATTGCTTTCGGCTTTAATATATATAGCCTTAGCAGCAGCATTCGTTATATTGCTGATTGGAAAATTAGGCATAAGAGACAATATAATTGCCAAAGCACCTAAGCTAATTTCTCAATTATTCGATTGTGATTTTTGCTTAAGTTTTTGGACGTCGCTCATTCTCGCTGTCATTCTCGCTATTTTCTTTAGAGAGATGAATATCTTATTTATTCCAATAATATCAACCCCTATAACGCGAATTTTGATATGAAAAGCCTACTTATAAATAAAAAAATTGTACGGGTTTATGATAGCATAGATGAAATGCCAATCATAAATTTTCAAAAGTACAATAAATATCTGCTTATTGACTCAGGCATTGGGTCAGATGCGGATGATATTGATGCTCATATAGTAAAGATAGCAAAGTATATAAAATCAAATAATAATAGAAAGGCTTTGCAGGAATTGCAAAATATGCGGCAGAATATCTACATGGTAAACAGTGAAATATCGCCGAAGTATTTAGCTTTTGCTGCTCTTATACATAGTGTGGACGGAAAAGAAGTTAATGATTTGTCAGATGACGGGCTTAAAAAATTACTTCAGGACCTTAAAGAGATTAAGCATTCTAAAGTCATAGATTTTCTTTTGTGGCTTAAAAAAAAAGTCACAAGTGAACTAGAAATATACTTTCCGGGTGATTTTGTAAATCCAAAGGAAAAAGAAGCTTATGATAAGCTTAAAGCTAGAACACTTCTTGTATTAGACTCAGTTATAAATGATACTGATAATTCAAAGCAAATTGAGGCTATAGATATAATGATGCTTAACATGCATACGCCGAAAACATATATAGGAAGTGAGTCCGTTGAGGTTAAATATGATAAGCAATTTGAAAGTACTTGTTTACTTATAGCTCAAAAAACAAGCATGGATGCTAGAAAGATGACAGTACTTCAATTCTATAATGCTATCGATAATATAAAAGCTCAAGCAGAAGCCGAGGCAAAGAGTTTGAAACGTAATAAACATAGGAAATAATTATGGCTGAAGACGATAAAATAAAATATAGTGACATAATACAGCCAGATGACTCTATTGAAAAGCTTGTAAAGCAATTAGGAGAACTCAACCAGCAGTATGAAGTCATGGTGAATGCTATAAGAGCAGGCGCAGATAGAGTTGTGCATGCTCTTAAGTCTGTTAGTGGAGCTACAAGTGACGGGCGTAAAAGCATTGATGAAGCTACAGCTTCTACATCAAGGCTTGAACGAGCACAGAATGAGCTTAAACTTGCTATATCAGATACTGGTAAACAGATAGCATGGCTTAAAGCTCAAACAGCAGATGCGAATAGAACTACTGTAGAACAGCAGCGCTATTTGCAACAGGCCGTATCGTCTTATGATAGGCTTAAATCTGACTTAAAAGAAGCTGTATCACTGTATAAGTCTCTTACAGATGCAGAAAGAGCAGATAGCCAAATGGGTCAACAGCTTTTGAATGATATTATCAACCTTAAAAATCAAATTAAGGCTCTTGATGATACCATGAAGCCACATATTCAAACTTTATCCGAAGTTGAAAAAGCTGAGCAGAGATTGGCTTATTTGCAATCAGATGAAGGTAAGCGACTTACAGAATTAAAAAGAAAAATATCTGAGCTGACTTCTTCTAGAAGGCAGCAACAAGCTACTATTAACCCTATAGCTCGGGCACAACAGAAATTAGCTTATGCGCAGTCTGAAGAAAATCAGCAATTAAAACTGTATTCAACTCAAATAAAAGAAGCAAACAGGGTTGCTCAACTTCAGGCAACAATAGCTGCTTCTGCAGAAGGGTCGTATAATAGACTTTCAGCACAGTATGAGCTGAATAAAATAAAGCTTAATCAGATGTCTGCTGCTGAAAGAGAAGCTGCAGATGGAGGTAAAAAGCTTGAAACTGAGACTAATGCTCTTTATCAGCAAATGATAAAGCTGCAAGAAGCAACTGGTAATTATAGGCTATCTGTAGGTCATTACCAGAGAACATGGGATGGCTTAGGCATATCTATTTCTCAGGTAGTTCGAGAGCTTCCTGCTGCAGCTGTATCGCTTAATACATTCTTCTTAGGTATATCGAATAATATACCTATGGTAGTTGATGAAATTAACAGACTAAGAGAGAAAAATGAATTACTGAGAGCAGAAGGTAAAGAAACTGTAAGCGTAACAAAGTCAATTGCAAAATCACTGTTTAGTTGGAATACAGCACTAGTAGTTTTACTTACTGTATTTTCTATGTACGGTAAAGAAATTATCACATGGATTGACAAAACATTAGCAGGTAGAGATGCAGCAAAATCTTTTGAAGATGCATTAGAAGATTTAAACAGCGAATTAGGAAAAGGCTCAACTGGTGCATACGGTCAGCAAATAGCTGTGCTAAGAAGGTTATCTGAAAATTGGAGAGATTTAGGGGATAACATAAAAGCACAAACACAGTGGATTAAGGATAATGAAAAAGAGTTCAGTAAATTAGGCATCACCATTGATAGTATAAATGACGCCAATAATGCTTTTGTAGATAATACTGAATCTGTAGTGGCTGCATATAAAGCAAGAGCTAAAGCAGAAGCTGCGCTAAATGTTGTGTCCCAGCAATACCAAAAACTATTAGCCGCAGAAAATAAAGCCGAACTTGAAAAAGTGCGTGAGTACGGCTTTTTCGACAAAACTATAAATTACTTTAAAGCTTTATGGGGTGGCATCTCTGGGCCAGATTCTGATTTGTCACTTGAAACTAGGTTAAAAAAGCAAAGGCAGAGAAATGTAGAAAGCCTACAAAAAGACGCAGATGCTCTTGAAAAAGAAGTTGAAAGCTATTTCAACGTATGGAAATTTTATGAAGACCAAGCAGATGCTCTATTTAAAGAAATTGGCTTAGAAGAATCTCACAAAAAAGATAAAAGAGGTCGTACACCAAGAGACGCTGATGACCGCCTAAATAACCTGGCATTAGCAGCCGAAAAAGCATATCAAAAGAGCCGTACAGAGATTGAGAGGGATGAAAATAAGAAGCGCAGAGCTGAAGCGTTCGCATCATTTAATCAAGAAATAGCTGATTTAAATGATAAATACGCCAGAATCCAAAAAATACTGAATGGTCAAGACGAAAAATATAAAAAGCTTACAGAAAGCCAAAAAGAAACAGCTATCAAAGCACTAGATGATATAGAAAATGCTATAAAGAACAAGCAAAAAGGCTTAACTCTAAGTCTAGATTTGCTCAATATAGATGTAGAAATACAAAAAGCTGAACAGCTATTAGAGTTGTTAGAATTAGAAGGTGAAGTATCAAAAAAAGGTTCTTATGAGGAACTCAGCAATTCATTAAAGCGATTAGATGTAGAAAGACAAATAGCATTACTTAAGAATGCTCAGTTACCAGAAGCTAAAAGGCAACCTACAAGTGCTATAAACACATCTTTTGATAAACAAAAAGCTATTGCTGTTGGTAGTTTTAGCATGTCAAGTTTTGATGAGCAACAAGCTCTTGATGAAGCTATATTTAATGAAGTTAAGCGCAGCGAAACTGAGATAACCAGATTCAAACTTGAGCAAGAAAAAGCTAGATGGCAAGAACAAATACGTTTAGCAGAAACCGGTGGATTAGATTGGAGTCAAGCTCAAATAGATGCTGCTAAATCTACTGTAAAAGGAATAGACCGTGAATTATCTGAGCTTGATAACTTCATAATGAATATAGGTAAAAAAGGTCTTGGTGGTAGTTTATTAGAGAAACTTGGCTTTGACGACGACCAGATTGATGCTCTAAAAGATGCTGTAAATATAGTAATAGAGCAGCTTCAATCCATCATGGATGCTGAAGTTGAATTGGCTGAACAGGCTGTAGAAGCAGCTGAAGCTCGAGTAGAAGCTGCACAAAAAGCTTATGACGCTGAAGTTGAAGCTCGCAATAATGGCTATGCTAATAACGTAGCTACTGCTAAAAAAGAACTTGAACAAGAAAAGAAAAACCAGCAAGAAAAACAGAAAATGCTTGCTGCTGCTCAAAAGCGTCAAGAAAATCTTAATACTGTAATTCAAGCATCTTCACTTATTACTGCTTCTGCTAATCTATGGAGCTCATTCTCTTCAATACCTATCGTCGGCCCAGCCCTTGCATTGGCTGCTATTGCTACGATGTGGACCTCGTTTGCTGTTGCGAAAGTTAAAGCTAAACAAGTGACAGCAAGTCAATCAGAGGAATATGGTGAGGGCGGTCTTGAGTTCTTAGAAGGAGGCTCGCATGCATCAGGCAATGATATTGACTTGGGCACAGAGAATAAAAAGAAGCGCCGTATGAGAGCAGAAGGCGGTGAGGCATTAGCAATTATCAATAAAAAACGAACAAGGAAATATAGAAAAATACTTCCAGATGTTGTTGATAGCCTCAATAAAGGAACGTTTGAAGATAAGTATTTGAATGCCTTTGCTAATTCTGAAGGATTGAGTATTTCTCTTAATTCTAATAATAGTATCGACCTCTCTAAAATAGAGAATGATGTGCGGAGTATTAGAAAACAGAATGAAATCAGGTATTATACAATGCCTGATGGAACTGTGGTTATGCAACGTAAAAATGTTAAACGAATAATTAAAAACTAAAAGATATGATACCTCCGAAATATAAATTCTACATAGGCAAATTGAGTACTACATATTTGTCACAAGATACTGATATAGATAGAAATGGAAATATTTATCATAATGCATCATCAGGAATATATGCATCATCTTATAAAAATAGCTTAGAGACTGGTAAACAGATATTTTTCAACTTAATATCTTATTACGATTATAATGCTATTTTCTTTTATGATAAAAACCAGAATTTCATATCTTCTAAGACTTTAGCGAGTGTAAATAATGAGATTATAACTCCGCCTTCTAATGCAAAATATTGGGCCGTACGATTTACTTCACTCGATACAAATTTTGTAGCAAAGAAAGATACCAATTTTATCTACTTTGTTGAAAGTGTAGAGCCACATTTCAAGGACTTAAATAAGAAATACGCCAAAGAGAGTGGACAAGAATTTTTCCGTATTTCTATGGATGGCAAAATTAATCTGTTTGGCGATGCTTATGAAATTGTCAGGCAATCAAGTCTCGAGGACCAGCTCATATTTATTATTGATAAATATAATAGAACTTCTAAAAAATGGATTGAGTATTATAAAGGCGAATTTAATAAAACTGATTGTAAGTTTGACCATGATAAAAAGAAATGTGAACTTAAAACTGCAGCGATAGATGATTATACAGAAGTCATGAATAAATATGAAAATACTTATGACCTTATAAAACTTGCTCCTGAAATATCAAAAATAAACTTGCATAAACGCTCACTCATGCAAGTTTATGTCCGTGGTGCCAATTCTATAACTAATTTCTTCAGTGGTACCTATTGGGAAGATGATGTGAATGAAAGCATAGATGACAATGCTGCGCTTATAAATAACTTCTATTTTTCCTATATAAAATCTGGTAATGAATTTTACATAGGAAATTCTAACGAAGCAGGTGTTAATGGCGTATATGCCGGAACTAATGGTTATTATAGCAACTGGAATGGCTATACTTGCTATTTAGAGAAAAATCCTGATGCTAAACC
>ULJH01026536.1_pt1 | contig 30105 bp, 29 predicted proteins | sample 1950781 | NCBI WGS metagenome assembly ULJH01 (sample SAMEA4835462, study PRJEB28245) | human gut metagenome | biome: gut microbiome; material: fecal sample | place: Denmark | collected 2008 | reverse complement strand
CACGGGGAATCATCTTGCAATCCGCAATGACGGCGGAGCCAATCCTTTCGAATCGGGCGGTGCCGGCTTGTTCTCGACACTGGATGATTATCGGAAGTTTACGGGAATGCTGATGAATCATGGAAAGGCAGAGAATGGGAAACAGGTTCTTCGTCCGGGAACCGTACGCTTCTTCTCATCAGGAAAGCTGAGCTCCTGTCAGCAGAAGGGCTTTGATTCCTGGGTAGGACTTGCCGGACACACCTATGCCAATCTGAACCGTGTCATGGTGGATCCGGATCAGGCAGTGACCATCGGACATAAGGGAGAATACGGATGGGACGGCTGGCTTGGCGTGTATTTTGCCAACGATCCGCAGGTGCATCAGACGATCCTTCTTATGATAAATAAAAAGGACTATGGTACAGACCGGTTGACCAGAGAAATCCGCAACATCGTGAATTCGGAGACAGAATGACAGGAAAGAAACCAATTGTGGCAGCAGGGATTCTGCTGCTTCTTCTGGGACTGACAGGCTGCGGTGCAGCCGTTTCTTCCCAGGGAGAATCGGAGGAAACGGAGACCGTTTCCTCCTGGGAGACAATTCCGGAAACGGAGAAGCCGACAGAGAACGATACCGAGGCCGGAACGGAGAACGCAGAAGAGCAGGAAGAAAATGATGATGCGCTTTCCGGGGAGCTGGAAGAGAACGCTGAAGTCCAGGTCTCGGAGGTTTCCGGAATTGACGGGAGCATGACCGGAACGAAAAAGGCAAAGGAGCTGGTATCTGCGTTTATGAAGGACAGAGGGTTAAACAGCGGAAATTTCGCAGTGGCCTATCAGAACCTTGTAACGGGAGAGGTGTTCTATTACAACGAGCTGAAGCAATGGGATGCCTGCAGTACCTATAAGTTCCCTTTGAATCTTCTTTATTATGACATGGAGGCTTCCGGTCAGATTACCGGGGATACCATCCTTCCCGGGACACAGACACCGCTGTCGGAATGTCATCATCAGAGCCTGGAATTCTCGAATAATGATTTGTCGGAAGCCATGATGGACAATCTGGGCAGCTATGATGTTGTGAAGCAGAATATGAGAAGATACTTCACACTTACCGATGCAGAGATTGACAACAGCTATTATCATCACAATTATTTCTGTGCAAGGATGATGATGGACTGTGCGGCCTATCTGTACCAGCATCAGAATGAGTATCCGGATGCGCTGCGTTATCTGGAGGCTGCGCAGCCGGGGGAGTACTTCCGGACCTATCTCCCGGGAGTTACCATTGCGCAGAAATACGGGCTGCGGGATGGATATAACCACAATGCGGGGATTGTTTTTGCAGACACGCCGTTTGTGCTGTCTGTGTACTCCTATCAGGCGGGCGGAAATGAAATGATCGGACGACTGGCAGAGCTGTTTGCGCAGTATACAGAAGAGTAAGACTGCAAAGTACATAGAATTATGTTGGGATGTTCCCGGGGCGAGAAGGATTCTGCCCCGAGATTTTTGTGTTCTTCTGAAGTCACAGGAAACGATTGGTGGTAATAGTGCTGGAAATAAGCGATAACCTAGGAGGGTCAAATGAAAAAGAGGATTGTTTCTGTACTGATGGCAGGCGCGCTTGCTTCCGCAATGCTCGCAGGATGCGGAAATTCTTCCGCACCGGCAGCTTCGGCTGCGGCAGAAGATACTGCAGAGGACACCACGGAAGAGGCGGATGCAGCTCCTGCAGAGCTTGACTATGACGGAGACATTAAGGTATGGGTTGCGGATAATGCAGTGAGCTTCACGCAGGAACAGATTGCGAAGTTCCAGGAAGCAAACCCAGGCGTTGCAAATGCAACCTTTACGGTAGAGGCAGTCGGTGAGGGAGATGCTGCTTCCAATGTCATCACAGACGTGAAAGCAGGCGGCGATGTCTATACCTTTGTACAGGATCAGATCGCTCGTTTTGTGGCAGCAGGCGCTCTGGAGGAGGTTGCCCCCGAGAACGTTGCTGCGGTAGAGGCAGACAACGACGAAGGCGCTGTCGGCGCGGCAACCGTTGGATCCACTCTGTATGCATATCCTCTGACTTCTGACAATGGCTATTTCATGTACTATGACAAGAGCGTTGTCACCGATCCCACCGATCTTGATGCGATCATTGCGGACTGCGAAAAGGCAGGAAAGAATATCTATATGGAAATCAACTCCGGCTGGTATCAGACCGCGTTCTTCTTCGGCACAGGCTGCGACCTTTCCTATGAAACCGATGATGCCGGAAACTTCACCAGTGCAAACGTAAATTACGCTTCTGACCAGGGCCTGGTAGCTCTGAAGGAAATGATTCGTCTGAGCAGCTCTTCTGCCTTTGTAAACGGTTCTGCTGCCGGTGAGGCAACAACGATTGGCGCCATTGTTGACGGAACCTGGGATGCTACAATCGTGAAGGAAGTATTCGGTGACAACTATGGCTGCACTCCGCTGCCGTCCTTCCAGGGATCGGATGGAAAGACCTATCAGATGTCCGGCTTCTCCGGCTACAAGCTTCTCGGCGTAAAGCCGCAGGAGGATGAGAACAAGCTCGCCGTCTGCGATGCTCTTGCAGCATATCTCTCCAGCGGAGAAGTACAGCTTGCACGCTACGAGGCAATCGGCTGGGGACCGTCCAATCTGGAAGCACAGCAGTCGGATGAGGTTCAGGCAGACGAGGCTCTGAGTGCACTGAATGAGCAGCTCCTCAGAAACAAGCCGCAGGGTCAGTATCCCGGAGATTACTGGACACTGGCAACCGGCCTTGGCGATGATATCATCACCGGAACACTGAATGAGAAGTCCAGCGATGAGGACCTGATGGCAGCACTGCAGACCTTCCAGGATACCTGCATCTCCTATGCAAAATAATCAGTACGAGCAGTACAGCGGAGCGTGATCCGCGTAAGGATGGGCCGGCGGATGTGGAAACGGCGTTTCTGGATGTTCTGGAAAAATGGCCTGTGATGAAAAACCATGCGGCCTGCAGACTGGGAAAAGGCAGAAACAGCAGCGATCATCCGCCTGAAATTAAAATAAATTAAACGGGATTAAACAATAGTAAATCCCGGTGAAGTGTGCAACAATGGAGAAAGACACAGTAATCTCGCAGAGGCGGAAATTCTAAGGGGATAAGATTTGCTGCGCAAAGGGGAGGCAGAAGAAAGATGAACCGGAAATATCAGATTGGCACAGAAGAAAACAGGACATTTTTGCAGGAGGCAAGGGAGAATCTCCTGACATTCGGACATAAGTTTCCATCGCCGGAGGGCGGCTCTTACTGGCTTGGAGATGACGGCACACCGTGGAAGGAGAGGAATCGCGAGACCTGGATTACCGCACGTATGGTGCATGTGTACAGCCTTGGAACTCTTCTGGGACACCCGGGAAGCGAAGAGCTTGCAGATGCAGGTCTGAAGGGCCTTCTCGGAGAACTGCATGATAAGGAACATGACGGCTGGTATGCGGCTGTGACGGCGGATGGAAAGCCCATGGGACCGAAGCAGTGCTATGCACATGCCTTTGTGATTCTTGCGGCAACCAGCGGAATGCTTGCGGGAAGACCCGCGGCGAAGGAGCTGTTTGAAAAGGCTGCGGCGGTATATGACAAGTACTTCTGGAACGAGGAACTCGGACTCTCTGCAGACACCTGGAATACAGAATTTACGGAGCTGGATCCTTATCGGGGACTGAACGCGAATATGCATACGGTAGAGGCTTTTCTGGCAGCTGCGGATGCGGCCGGAAAGCAAGATTACCGCGTGCGGGCAGGAAGAATCATTGACCACGTGATCGGCTGGGCCTCCTCCAACAGCTGGAGAATTCCGGAGCACTACAGGAGTGACTGGACGGCAGATCTTGAATGCAACAAGGACAAGCCGGATGATCCGTTCAAGCCTTACGGGGCAACCCCGGGACACGGCATTGAATGGGCGAGGCTGATTACACAGTGGGCGCTGTCCATGTATCCCTGCGCGGAGAATGGAGCTGTTTCCGAACAGGCAGCGCCGTATGTGGAGGCTGCTGAGAACCTGTTCAACCGCGCGGCACTGGATGCCTGGGATACAGACGGAGCGCCCGGAATTGTCTATACCACCGACTGGAACGGGAAGCCTGTGGTTCATGACAGAATGCACTGGACGCTGGCAGAGGCCATCAATACCTCCGCTTCGCTTTACCAGGTGACCGGCAAAGCGATTTATGCGGATTATTACAGCTGGTTCATGAAATATCTGGATGAGAAGGTGATGGACCACGAGCATGGCTCCTGGTACCATCAGCTGGACCGCAATAATCAGGTGCTGAACACGGTATGGCCCGGCAAATCGGACCTGTATCATGCCACGCAGGCAACGCTGATTCCGTTCTATAACGCAGCGGTTTCCATCGCAAGAGCGGTGAAGGACGATCGAAGAATCTGAAAAAACACATAAAAAGAGGGCGAATCGAGGAAAATTACTTTCCTTTGATTCGCTTTTTTGCTTAAGTAACGAAATCAATAGTTCGAATTATATTCAGAAAGGGTGAAAACTGTGTGATAAAAAAGGTCGTTGTCCGGTGAGCAGTGGCAAATAGCGACACTGTGCTTGCCACTCTGCGTGCGTGCATTTTAATGCTAGAATAACTTAATCATTTCCCTTGGCACAATTGTCTGCAGATGTGAAATCGATGATTTTTTTGAAAATCATCGGGGGGGGGTAAAAAACTGGTATTGCTCATAAAGAACGGGAAAAGAAATTTTGCTGAGAGGTACTGACGAGTGAGTGTGGGGAGCATGCTTTCTGACCTGTTAAGCCAGGCCAGTGAGTCCAAGAATTATGTCATCAGAGAAACCGGCATTGACCGGTCAACGTTTTATCAGATCCTTCGGGGAAACCGGGTTGCCACGGAGGATCTGATCGAGCGGATTTGCGAGTATATTCATCCGGATGCGGCAACCTATGGCAAGCTGATTGACTGCTATGAAGAGGAGCGTGTGGACGCGAAGACCTATCAGAACCGTCAGTATGTGAAGCAGTTTTTCAATTCTCTTTCCGAGGAGGAGACTACAGGAAGACACACCAGAGAGGGTCAGCAGATTGCAGCATTTCTGGAACGTGAAACGGCGGCAGGAGCAGAGCGCTTCCGTCTTTTTCTTCCTTCCATCAGCAGAAGAACGACGGATGTCTTTCAGGCGATGGAGAATTCTGCTCCCGACAATGAGAAAGCTCCGGAGATTTTTCAGCTGCTTGCGGAAGAGAGCAGCAGGAGAGGTGCAGCGGGCAGGTATCCGAAATTCAAGGACTGGTTTTTCCATCTGAAGGGGAAAACGATCCGGTTCCATGCATATTCTCTGGGAAAGCCCATGACGGGGTTAAATACCGTTGCTTTTCCGTACTATATCATTGGCGGAACGGGGATGCTGCTCATCAGCTACAATGAGAAACAGATTGTTGAGGTGCAGGATCCGGGCATTGTCAATGCATACAGGGATAATTTTGACCATATCCTGAAGGATGGCGAAGAGATTGCATCGACGGAAACCGATTATATATCGATCATGCAGTTTTTCTATCGTAATTGGATGACGATTGGAAGAGAGCCCGTTTACCTTCTGACTCCGAGGCCCTGTGCATGGCTGTGCTCCACGGATGAAATGGTCCGGAAGTATATGCACGAGGAAGAATTTGTTTCCTACGGACAGACCTTCCGGAATCTGAATGTAAGAGAGTTTACCACACAGAACGGAATGGAAGCGTTCTTCATGGATTCCAGAATCCATGAGGCGGGAGTGGATCTGCGAATCGACCCGGAAGATATGAAGAAGGTGCGCGAAACGATCAATGAGCACAGGGATCGGATTACGTTTCTTCTTGATGACCGGCGCGTGCGCGTGCATAAGGAGTGGCAGATGTTCCTGATTGGACGGCAGGCGGCCGTGTTTGTTCCTTATGAACGAACCAATTATATGATTTGCTTTACCAACAGGGATGTGGTCGATCCGCTCGCAGACTGGTTTGAGAGCAGAGTTACTTCGCTGAACAATGACATTATCCGGAAAAAGGGTGCGTGAAAAGACAATTGCGTGAATTAGAATTGACTAATTCCGGAGAAGAGTGCGACAATTTCTGACAAGCAGGCATGGCCGAAAGGCTGTGCCTGTTTTTGGGTTATGAGATAGTTGAAGGAGTAAAGCATGAATGTCGTTTTTGTACTGAACAGTATCCTGCTTGGCGCCGGCCTTGCCATGGATGCATTTTCGGTTTCCATTGCCAATGGATTGAATGAGCCGCATATGCCGCGCAGTAAAATGTGCCGGGTGGCGGGGACATATGCGGGGTATCAGTTTGCCATGCCGATGATCGGATGGTTTTGCGTTCATGCCGTCGCGGAGCAGTTTGAGGCGTTCCGGAAATTCATTCCGTGGATTGCGCTGCTTCTTCTGGCCCTGATCGGGGGGAAAATGCTGGCGGAGGGAATCCGCAGTGTTCGGAGCGGGAAAAGCGCCGAGGCAGAGGAAGCACAAAGGAAGCAGGAAGCCTGTCTTGGTTTTGGGACATTGATGGTGCAGGGAATTGCAACCTCCATTGATGCGCTTTCCGTTGGCTTTACCATTTCGGATTATGGTACCATGATGGCAGCAGTCTGTTCCTTTCTGATTGCAGTGACGACCTTCGTTCTCTGCATGGCAGGATTGAAGTTCGGAAAAAAATTCGGGGAACGTCTTGCGGATAAGGCAACGATTTTCGGCGGCCTTCTTCTGATTGCCATCGGAGTCGAAATCTTTGTGAAGGGTGTTTTGTAAACCGGCGAGGGAGAACAGATTATGAAAATTGTGCTGAAGGAGCTGACCAAAAGGTTTCCGAACCGTGATCATAAAAAGAAAGAAGTGACGGCTGTCGATCACTTCAGCTTTGAGATTCCTGATGGGGAGCTGGTCAGTCTTCTCGGACCGTCCGGCTGCGGGAAAAGTACAACCCTGAATATGATCTGCGGGCTGGAGCAGCCTACGGAAGGGCATATCTTCTTTGGAGAAGAGGAGGTCACGAATCTTCCGCCGGAGCTTCGCGGCGTGGGAATGGTGTTTCAGAGCTATGCGCTGTATCCGCATCTTAGTGTGCGGAAGAACATTCTGTTCCCGCTGCAGAACCTTACCGGCGCCAGTCGTCTGAGCAAGGAGGAGATGAACCGCAGGGTAGAGGAAGCGGCGAAGCTGGTACAGATTGAACCGTATCTGGACCGAAGACCAAGGGAGCTTTCCGGCGGACAGCAGCAGCGCGTTGCGATTGCCAGGGCTCTGGTGAAGATGCCCAAGGTCCTTCTCCTCGATGAGCCGCTGTCAAACCTGGATGCGAGACTGCGCCTTCAGACGCGCGCGGAGATTCGCCGTATTCAGCAGGAGACCGGAATTACTACGGTTTTCGTGACGCACGATCAGGAAGAAGCCATGAGCATTTCGGATCGCATGGTGGTCATGAAGGACGGTGTTCTGCAGCAGATCGGGAAGCCGCAGGAAATCTATGACAATCCGGAAAATCTTTTTGTGGCACAGTTCCTCGGAAATCCTCCGATCAATGTACTGGAGGGAGAGCTCCGTCAGGACGGTGTCTATGTGGGTGAGGATCGGATTCTTGAAACCGAAGGACTGCCTGCAGGCGAAGGAGACAGGAAGGTCATGGTCGGGATCCGGCCGGAGGGCTTTATCTTGAAGGAGGACGGACCCTTCCGCTGCCGTCTGAAGTCGGTGGAAGTAATGGGACGAGATACCAGTGTGGTGATGGAGCATCCGGGAATGACGGGAGCTTCCCTTCGGGCGATTGTTCCGGGGGAAAGCCGGATGGAAATCGGGAAAGCGGAGCTTTGCTTTGCCGTAAAGCCGGGTAAGGTTTATCTGTTTGATGCTGCAGGTGGAGAACGCATTGATTTGAGCAGAGGCAGGCGTACTGAGACGGAGGAGGCCGTGGAAGAGAAATGAACAACACCGGTAAGTGGAAGCCATGGCTGTATCTTCTTCCTTCACTGATTTTTCTGGGTATCTTCATGGTATACCCGCTTTTTGATGTCATTGTATATTCACTGGAGGAGGGCTACAATTCCGCCGCGCAGACCTACTGGGGCGTCGGACTTTATAATTTCCGGTATGTGCTGCGGGATCCGTATTTTCTGCAGGCACTGCAGAACACCTTTCTGATTGTCATCATTACGGTTCCCGTTTCGACGGGACTGGCGCTTTTGATTTCATTGGGGCTGAATTCCATTTCCCGATTCAAGGATTTGTTTCAGACCATCTTTTTTCTGCCATATGTCACGAATACGCTGGCAGTCGGCCTTGTCTTCATGATTCTTTTCAAAAAGACTCCGTATTCGGAGGGCTTTATCAATCTTCTGATCCGCTTTTTCGGAGGAACTCCGGTCGATTTTATTGAGGGCCCCTACTGGGCGAAGATGCTGGTGATGTGCATCTATACCGTCTGGATCGTGCTCCCCTTCAAGATCCTGATTCTGACCAGTGCACTGGCAGGCGTCAATCCGGACTACTACAAGGCGGCAAAGGTAGACGGAACGAGGAGCTTCCGGATTTTCTATAAGATCACACTTCCCATGATTGCGCCTATGATTACCTATCTGGTGATCACCGGCTTTATCGGAGCCTTCAAGGCCTACAGTGATGAGGTTGCAATCTTCGGAACGAATCTGAATGCGGCAGGCATGAATACCATTGTGGGCTATGTATATGACATGCTGTACGGAGAAAGCGGCGGATATCCGTCCTATGCATCTGCTGCGTCCCTGCTTTTGTTTGCCATTGTATTCACCGTTACCGTGATCAATCTTATGCTGACCGGAAGAGAGGAAGGGGCTTCATGAGCAATCATCAGAAAGCCGGACGGGAAGCCGGTATTGGCAGAAAAGCCGGAAGAGCAGTCGTGTATGCACTTCTTGCGATATGGGCAGTTATTGTTTTGTTTCCGTTTTACTGGATGATTCTGACTTCCCTGAAAAGCTACAGCTCCTATAATGCGGAATATGTTCCGAAGCTGTATGCGGCGCATCCCACGCTGCAGAATTATGCAGATGCCTTCACGCAGGTTCCGCTGGGTAGGTACTTCCTGAATTCCATTGTTTTCACTCTGGCAACCACGGCGATCATGCTGGCTGTCACCATCCTTGCGGCCTATGCGTTCGCGAGACTTCGCTTTCGCGGAAAAAATCTGCTGTTTACGCTGTATCTGTCTCTGATGATGATCCCGAATGAGCTTGTGATCATCACGAATTTCGTCACAATCACAGACTGGAATCTGCGGAACACGTATCTGGGACTCATTCTTCCGAGTGTAACCTCGGTGTTCTATATTTATCTGCTGAAGGAAAACTTCGAGCAGGTTCCGGAGGAGCTGTACAAGGCAGCGAAGGTGGATGGAACCTCGGATCTGAAATACCTTTGGAAGGTGATGATCCCAATCTGTCAGCCGACGATCGTCACCATCACCATTCTGAAGATCATAGAATGCTGGAATTCTTATGTGTGGCCGCGGCTGATTACTGATGACGCTTCGTATTTTCTGGTATCAAACGGCATTCAGGAGCTTCGGGAGAACGGTTTCGGACGCGAGAATATCCCCGCGATGATGGCCGCTGTGGTCGCGATCTCCATTCCTCTGATTCTGCTGTTTCTGATCTTCCATCGGAAAATCATGGAAGGCGTGTCGCAAGGGGGCATTAAGGGCTGAGCATGAGAATGAGAACAGGAAAAAAGAGAATCAGAAGACTGACCGGAGTTTTTCTTTCTGCCATCCTGGCAGGGAGCTGTCTGGGGCTGACCGGCTGTCACGGCTCACAGGGACTGCAGGCGTTTACGGTACCGGAGTCCTTTGATGACACGAAGCCGGTTACCATCACGTTCTGGGCCAAGAACGATACGAACAAGAACCAGACGGCAGTCTATCATCAGGCCATTCAGGATTTTGAGGCCCTGTATCCGAATATCAGCGTCAATATGAAGCTGTACACGGATTACACGAAGATCTACAACGACGTCATTACGAATCTGTCCACAGGAACCACACCGAACGTCTGCATCTCCTATCCGGATCACATTGCAACGTACATGACGGGGACAAACGAGGTGGTTCCGCTGGATGACCTGTTTGAAGATGAGAAGTACGGCCTTGGCGGGAGCGAGATCCGTTATGACGGTCCGAAGCTGTCGGAGATGGTTTCTCAGTTTCTGGAGGAATGCAGAATCGGAGAAGAGCATTATGCGGTTCCGTTTATGCGCTCCACGGAGGCAGTATATATCAACCGCGATCTGGTGGAGAAGCTCGGCTATGAGCTTCCGGAGGTCCTGACCTGGGATTATATGTTCGAGGTGGCAGAGGCTGCCGCGAAGAAGGATGCAGACGGGACCTATTCTCTTAACGGCCAGAAGGTGATGATTCCCATCATCTATAAGTCCACGGACAATATGATGATTCAGATGCTGCGGCAGAAGAAGGCAGGCTATGCTTCGGAAGCAGGGGACGTGGAGCTGTTCAACGACGAAACGACGCAGATTCTCAAAACGGTCGCGGAGCATGCCGGAACGGGAGCCTTTTCCACGTTCAAAATATCCAGCTATCCTGCCAACTTTCTGAATGCAGGCCAGTGCGTGTTCGCCATTGATTCCACGGCCGGGGCAACCTGGATGGGAACCGGGGCCCCTCTTTCGGACATCAGTGAGGATGCTGTGCAGAGCTTCACTACAGAGGTGCGGATGGTGCCTCAGTTTGATCCGCAGAATCCTCAGATGATTTCGCAGGGACCGTCGGTCTGTATTTTTAATAAAAAGGATCCGCAGGAGGTGCTGGCGTCCTGGCTGTTTATGCAGTATCTGCTGACAAATAAGGTGCAGCTTGCCTACTCGGAAACGGAAGGCTACGTGCCGGTCACAGAGAAGGCACAGAATTCGGAGGAATACCGGGAATATCTGGCAGAACGGGGGAAGGATGACGAGCACTATTCCGTGAAAATCGATGCAGTCTCCCTTCTTCTGGATCACGTGCAGGATACCTTTACCACGCCTGTGTTCAACGGTTCGGCTTCGCTTCGCCTGGCGGCGGGGGCCTTGATAGAATCCGTGACCAAATCGGTGCGCCGGCATCAGACTGTGGACGATGCATATCTGACAAAGCTATATGAAGATACGGCCAGTATGTACAAGCTGGATCAGATTCAGGCGTCCGCAGTGCAGGGCGGACAGAATGCGGATCTTGGCCCCCTTCCCTTTGGAGCCAAGGCGCTTCTTGGTACCCTGGCAGGAGCCTGGAGCCTGATTCTGGTCACTTTCCTGTTCCGCTATCGAAGAAAAAGGAGAAAATGACCGAAAAGACTTTCCCGTAGAGGGAGATCGTGGTATAAGGGTAGGGAAACTCGGACGGGCATTCTGCCAGTTCGAACATCATGAAGAAGCCGATGTCTGAAAGGACCCGGCAGGAGGAGAATTTATGAAAAAGACACTGGTAATGGCAATGATCTCTGCAGTTATGCTGTCGATGGCCGGCTGCGGAAACAATGCACAGCCTGCTGCAGATACCGCAGAGACTGCTGCAACGGAGGCTGCTGCAGATGCTGCTGAGGAAGCAAGCACCGAAGCGGCAGAAGCAGAGAGCACAGAGGAAGCTGCAGAGGCCGGCGCCGCAGATGAGGCCAAGTCGGACGGCGTGATGACCTATGAGGAATATCTTGCTGCAGACATCGACAGTGAAGTGACCGTTGAGACTTACATCCAGGCGAAGCAGGGATGGTGGGAGGATAACGGCCAGGGCGTCGCAACCTTCTATACACAGGATGCAGAGGGCGGATATTTCATCTATAACATGCCCTGCTCCGAAGAGGATTACAATGATAAGCTGACCGTCGGCGCAAAGATCAAGGTGACCGGATATAAGGCCGAGTGGTCCGGCGAGGTTGAGATTATGGATGCCACCTATGAGGTGGAGGACGGGACCTACGTGGCAGAGCCTCTTGATGTCACAGACAGCCTTGGCAGCGATGATCTGGAGAAGTACATGAACCAGAGCATTGCCATGAAGGGCCTTAAGGTAGAGGCAAGCAAGGATGCAAACGGTGAGGACGCAGCCTTCCTGTACAACTACGATGGCTCCGGAACCGAAGGTGACGATCTTTACTTCAATGTATCTGTAAACGGAGCAACCTATACCTTTACCGTAGAGTCCTACCTGTGCGGCAAGGATACCGATGTTTATAAGGCAGTAGAGAACCTCAACATCGGCGACACCATCGATATCGAGGGCTTCCTGTACTGGTACGAGGGAGCACAGCCTCACGTAACTTCTGTTACCGTGGAATAATCAACATCCGCTGATCGGAAACAACAGCATACAGGATCACAATAAGAGCAGAGGCGCAGTCCTTCTCCGGAAGATTTTTTCACCGGCGAAGGGGCGCCTCTGTTTTTGCTTCTCCTCTTTAGAAAATCTTCACAGATTGTTTATGAAAAACAGATTGTGACCAATGGTCATGTTTTGTATAATAGCAATCATAGAAAAGAAAAACAACAGCAAAGAGAAACAGTTCAGCATAAAAGGATGGAGGTAACCTATGTATTATTCCAGCGGAAATTATGAAGCTTTTGTACGTCCCATGAAGCCGGAAGGAGTCGACAGCAAATCGGCTTATATCGTTGGTTCCGGACTGGCAGCTCTCTCTGCAGCCTGCTTCCTGGTGCGAGACGGACAGATGAAGGGAAGCAATGTTCATGTCCTTGAGAAGGATGAGGTACCGGGCGGTGCCTGCGACGGACTGTATATCAATGATGTCGGCTACGTGATGCGCGGCGGCCGCGAGATGGACAATCATTTCGAGTGTATGTGGGATCTGTTTCGTTCGATTCCTTCGATCGAGACGCCGGGGGTCAGTGTGCTGGATGAGTATTACTGGCTGAATAAGAAGGATCCGAATTACTCCCTGTGCCGCGCGACGGAGAAGAGAGGGCAGGATGCACATACCGATAAGAAATTCGGACTTTCCGACAAGGGTGCAGAGGAAATCATGAAGCTGTATCTGACCCCGGATGAGGATCTGTACAATAAGAGAATCAATGAGGTCTTCGACGAAGAGGTTTTCGATACCAATTTCTGGATGTACTGGCGCACGATGTTCGCATTTGAGAACTGGCATTCCGCACTGGAGATGAAGCGTTATCTGCAGAGATACGTACACCATATCGGCGGACTTCCGGATTTCACGGCGCTTCGTTTCACCCGTTACAACCAGTATGAATCCATGATTCTTCCGATGATCAAGTATCTGGAGGGCTTCGGTGTCAGTTTCGAATATGGCGTAAAGGTTGACAATGTCAAGTTCGATATCCAGGGCGAGAAGAAGACAGCAACGGCCATTGAGGTGACAAGAGACGGCAAGAAGGAATTCATCCCGCTGACCGAAAATGATCTTGTATTCATCACAAATGGCGGATGCGTGGAGAATGCAGCAATCGGAAGTCAGAACAAGCCTGCTCCGTTTGATCCCCGTCTTCATGAAGGCGGAGGCTGGGATATGTGGCACCGCATTGCGCTGCAGGATCCTTCGTTCGGACATCCGGAAAAGTTCGACTACGATCCGGAGCAGACGAACTGGATGAGCGCTACAGTGACGACGCTGGATGATAAGGTTATCCCTTATATCAAGAATATCTGCCATCGCGATCCGTTCAGCGGCGGTGTTGTGACAGGCGGTATTGTTACCGCAAGAGATTCGTCCTGGCTTCTTTCCTGGACCATCAACCGTCAGCCGCAGTTCCGTGACCAGCCCAAGGACCAGTGCCTTGTATGGGTATACAGCCTGTTCTCCGATAAGCCCGGCGACTATGTCAACAAGCCGATGAGGGATTGCACCGGTAAGGAGATCTGCGAGGAATGGCTGTATCATCTCGGGGTTCCGATGGATGAAATTGAAGAGCTGGCAGAGAACAGCTGCAACACCGTTCCGGTTATGATGCCGTATATCACTGCATTCTTTATGCCGCGTGAGGCAGGAGATCGTCCGGATGTTGTTCCCAAGGGCGCAGTAAATTTTGCCTTTATCGGACAGTTCGCAGAGACTCCGAGAGATACGATCTTTACGACAGAGTATTCCATTCGCACCGGCATGGAAGCGGTCTACACGCTTCTTGACATTGACCGCGGCGTTCCGGAGGTCTGGGGAAGCACCTTCGATGTGCGTGATCTGCTTCACGCAACCGTTGCCCTTCGTGACGGAAGGCCGTTGAACGACGGTTCCATGGGACCTGTGGCGGATGCGGCACTGAAGGCAGCCATGCTGAAGATCCGCGGAACAGAAATCGAGAAGCTTCTGAAGAAATATCATGTGATCGAAGAGGCGGAGAAGAAGCCGGCCACAGACGCCATTAAGGATGCTGTGACGGACGGTGTCCGGAAAGCACGGGAAGGCGTAGAGGCTGCAAAGGAGAAGCTTCCGAAAAACGAAGAGGAAGCAAAGACTCTTGTGGAAGAGAATAAAGCCGCATTGGCAGCAGGTGCTGCGGTGGCCGTTGCACTCGGAGCGGCTGCACACCTGTTCCGTAAAAAGAAGTAAATAAAAAGTGCCACGCAAAAAGAAATCAGGGTCATCCCTCACCAGAAATTCACGGTGGGGGATGACCCTTTTTCTGATCTCCCGGATCATGGGAAAAGGAAAAGCTGTCCGGAGGATTAATTGGCTTCCAGCAGGTGGTATCCGACGCCTGCCTCGGTGAAAATAAACTCCGGTTCGGCGGGATTCTTCTCAATCTTGCGACGGATGTTTGCCATGTTGACCCGAAGAATCTTGTTGTCGGATTTCATGTTCGGCCCCCAGATTTCCTGCATGATGGCATCGTATGTAATCACGCGTCCGGAATACCGGGCAAGCAGAGCAACAATGCGGTATTCGTTCTGCGTGAGATGTACGTCCTCACCGCGTACAAGAACCTTGTGCTTGTTGAAATCAATGTGGAGATCGCCGGCCTGGAACTGTTCACTTTCGGAGAGAGAGCTCTGCACGGCAGTGTGTGCATGCCGAAGCGCAGTACGAATTCTGGCAAGGAGCTCTGACGTACCGAAGGGCTTGGTGATGTAATCGTCGGCGCCGAGATCAAAGGCCTGAACCTTATCGTGTTCATGATCCCTGGCGGATACCACCAGAATCGGCAGGGTGGACCAGCTCCGGATTTTGCGGATGATTTCCACACCGTCCATATCGGGAAGGCCAAGGTCCAGAACCACAAGATTCGGGCACTGGGAGCTGACGATGCTGAGAGCTTCATTCCCGGTGCGTGCGATCAGAACTTCATAATTGTTGGAACGGAGAACAGCTTTCATAAGATTGATGATGCTGTTGTCGTCTTCGATAATCAGAATGCTGTCGCGAATCTGCAAAATAGATCTCCTTTCTGCATGCGTCCTGCATGCAGATGCCGACCATCTGCCGGCATCGAAAATTCAGTTATCTTTATGCATAGGTGTTCTCCAGAGGAAGCTCGAACCAGACACGAGCGCCTCCTCCGGGAAGATTTTCTGCGTGCATGGTGCCGTGATGCGCAAGGACAATGGTCATACAGACAGAGAGTCCGATCTGCATACTGCGGCCGGAGGCTCTTGTATCACCGGCATGGAGAGGGAGACTCCCGTCAAAAAGATGCGGGAGAAGCTGCGGATCGATTCCTGTGCCGTCATCCTCTACGGAGAACACCGCATGTCCCGGGATGTGCATGACGTGAAGAACGATGCGGGTAATGTTCCCTCCGTGCATGACGGAATTGTCCAGCAGATTCAAAAGCACCTGTTCAATGAGAATCGGGTCCATCGGGACCAGTAAAACCTCATCCGGAACCTTAACCTCCACCGGAATGGAAGGACTGTGCTTGTGAAATTTCTGGACCGTGCTGCTGACGATTTCCTCGGCAAGCTCTTCGGTTTTGGTAATGTGAGCATTGGCACCGCTGCTGATTCGGGTGATCGACAGAATGTTCTCCACAATCCGGTTCAGCCACTGAGCCTCTGTCTTGATGTCACCGGTCAATGTTTTCTTCTGCTCATCATCCAGGGTGTCGTAATTGTCCAGAATGGCAGAGGCGGACCCTACAATCGAAGTCAGCGGAGTGCGGATGTCATGCGAGACGGAACGCAGGAGATTCGCACGCATCTGTTCGCGCTCCATCTGAAGCTTGATCTGCTCCTGCTGTTTGATCTGCGTCGTTAAGGCGCTGATCATGATGGATACAGTCAGCATGACGAAGAAGGTCAATGGATATCCGGTCAGTGAGAAATTAAGGCTGAAATAGGGGAAAGTAAAAATACAGTTGACGCCGAAAACCGCAATAAAGGAGGCAACGATGCCGTAGCTATAGCCTTCCGTAAAGCGGGAAATGAGAACGATGGCCAGAATGAAAATCAGAGGAACATACGCATCGGCCGTTACGAACTGCTGCAGAAGAAAGCAGAAGATGCTGGTCACCAGAAGAATTCCGCTGGTCAAGAGGCTGTTCTTCAGAATGGGATGCAGATTAAAATAATACAAATCAAAGTTCTTCATATTCTAAGTACCCGGAGAACCATCTGCCGGACTGGGCAATGGATGGTCTGTTCAAATCCTGATGACATTAGCATAAGGAGGTCATACCTTCTATAAGTATAACAGAGCCTTGACGGAGCCTCGACTCTGTGTACGGGTTTCTTAGCAAAAAGCTAGCGAACATCATGGCCTGGCAAGACTACAGTGACAGGCGGTTAATGGTGCAAAGCGGTATTTGAGCCGTATTACAATACAGCAAGTGTATGCAGATGAATAATTCATACTTAAAAGTAACGATTATTAAAAAAGTATAAACTTTTTCGTAATTAATCCGTTCCACTTCGGCGGAATCATGCTATTATGATATGCGATTTCCATATGAGAAACGAAGGGTAAGCGAAACGAGATGAGTATAGCGAAACCGCTGAGCCGGATAACAATTGAGGAAGCACAGATCAAGGCGGATCGGAAGAAGTGCCGGAAATATGATCAGTGCGGCCTTGGGGAGAAGGCTGTATACATGGGGAGCACGGTGCACCCGAGGAATTACTACATTCCTTATGAGTCCATTACCAATGTGTTCAAGCGGGTTGGTGCAAGCAATCCGGACGGGAAAGGGTTCCTCGCTCCGGTGCTGTTCATCGTCGTCCGTTACGATGACGGGAAGGAGCAGGAATGCTCGTTCCGGTATCTTCAGGATGCTGATAAGATGCTGGATGATCTGGAGAAGAATCATCCGGAGATCCCGCTTCTGTCACCGGAGGGAATGCGGAGAAAGAAGGAACGGGAGGCAACGGAAGCCAGAATTCAGGCCAATGCGCTGACACAGACGGCACTCCACAGTAAGAAGATCCTGGAGGATGCCCGATGGGAGGTACATAAGCGTCCCGCTCTGTATGAAAAGCTTGCCGCCATGGCGAAGCTCAAGCGCCATGCAGATCTGATGAAGCCCTCTGTTCGTTACATTGCCGTCGGACTTCTTGCTGTCGGAATTGCCGCTGCATTAGCCGGTATTCTGATGATGCGGAGTGCGAGCCGGAATATCGGCGCTGTTGTGGCCCTGATCGGAATCATGCTTGTTTTTCTTGCCGTCAACAGCAAGGGCCTTCCGAGCAAGCTGACAAATCGTAAGCTTCGTGACAGGGAATATGAGGAAGCACTGGATGCCATGACAAATTCAATGAAGCATCTTCCGGATTTTCCGATTCCCTGCTGCTATGCACATCCGTATACGTTTGACCGCATGATCCGGATTCTTCAGGAGGAGCGGGCAGAAACACCGGAGGAGGCACTGGAGGTGCTGAAGGCGGACCTGAAATCCATGGATTCCAGCGTTGCGCTTTCGGGGGACGATTTCAAACAGGTCGTCACCATCAAACCCTTGTTTACTGTGCGGGATTACAGATAGGGCCAATATCTGTAATTCTGTTAAGTAATACTATATGTTATGAGCTGGTCACAGGTACCCACAACATAAAAGTGTGACCAGGAAGGAGGAGATATGGCAACATTTTTAATTGGCCTTGTAATCCTTATCGGCGGGGGACTCCTGTACGGTAAGTTTTGCGAGAACGTCTTCGGGCCGGATGATCGTGAGACACCCGCTTACGCGAAGCAGGACGGCGTCGACTATGTTCCGATGCAGACCTGGAAGAACAGCCTGATCAACCTGCTGAACATTGCAGGAACCGGCCCGATCCTCGGACCGATTCAGGGAATTCTGTTCGGACCCATTGCATTCCTTGCAATCCCGATCGGAAATGTCATCGGCGGATCCATGCATGACTATTTCAGCGGTATGATCTGCACCCGCGACGGCGGGGCCCAGATGCCTGAGTTTGTTAAGAACTACACAAACAAGGCTGTATACGTTCTGTATGATATCTTTATCTGCGTTCTGCTGCTCCTTGTCGGCGCTGTATTCATTTACACACCCGGAGATATCGCAGCAACACAGGTATTCGGCTTCGGCGGAACTCCGCAGGAGGCTTCCACCTGGATCATCTACACCGTGATCTTTGTTTACTATCTGATCGCAACGGTATTCCCGATCGATAAGATCATCGGCCGTGTGTATCCGATTTTCGGTTTGATCCTGGTGTTCTCTGCAGTTGGTATCTTCATTGCAATCTTTGCAAAGGGATATCCGCTGATCAACGTATGGGACAACTGGAATACGGTCGGACAGTTTGCAGCAGACGGAGGATTTGACTTCGGTGCTTACTTCGGACCGAGTCCATTCTCCGGCGGACACTTCATCCCGCTTTTCTTCCTGACCGTTGCCTGCGGCATTCTTTCCGGATTCCACAGCACGCAGACTGCTCTTGTTTCCCGCACCATCCAGTCCGAGAAGGCTGGACGTATGACCTACTACAACATGATGGTTGTTGAGGGCTTCATCGCAATGTGCTGGGCAGCAGGAACCATGGCTATGATCAACCTCGGCGCTTCCAACGGCGGCGTCACCATGACGCTTTCCGATACAGGCGCATGGACCTATGTCACTGCAAGCGGCGTTGTTTCTGCAACCTCTGTTGTCGGCATCACCTGCAAGAATGCTCTGGGGCCTGTCGGCGGTGTTATCGCCCTGATCGGTGTTATTATCCTTCCGATTACCTCCGGCGATACCGCACTTCGTGCACTTCGTCTGACCCTGTCGGATTCTCTGCACATCAAGCAGGAGAACAACAAGCAGCGCATCGGCCTTGCAGTTCCGGTCTTCGTGCTTGTTTATCTCATCCTGATCTGGGCGAAGAACGATCCCCAGGGCTTCAATACACTGTGGAGATACTTCGCATGGTCCAACCAGATGATCTCCCTGTTCGCTCTGGCCTGCATCACTGCATGGATGTATAAGAACGGCAAGGCGAAGTTCGTTTGGATTCCGCTGATTCCGGCTGCATTCTATGCTTTTGCAACCTGCACGTTCATTGTCAATGCCAAGATCGGTCTTGGTCTTGACTGGCCGATTGCTTATGCGGTTGGCGCAATCTTCACCGTTGCTTATCTTGTGGTTTGTGTTCTCAACGGCAAGAAGAAGGTAAAGGAAGCGGCATAAGTCATCTGCTGCGGACAGACAGATGTCTGTCGAATCAAACATGGAAAAGAAAACCGCTGGACAGGGTACGTTCAGCGGTTTTTTTGAAGGAGAGAGTAGTTATGGAATTATTGGATTTTCTGCGGCAGGAAGGTGTTTCAGAGAGCATTCTCTCTGAGGTGGAGCACTTTCGAAGCTTTTATCGGTTAAAAGAAGAAATGGAGAGACGGATTCCAACCCCGCAGTATTCCTATTACGGAAAAGAAATCTGGGAGCAGGCGCTTTCCACCCTCCTTGCAGGTGAAAATCTTCTTCTGGTGGGGCCTAAGGCAACCGGCAAAAACGTGCTGGCAGAGGGCTTGTCTGCGGCACTTCGCAGACCCGAGTGGGACGTCTCTTTCTATATTAATACAGATGCCGCATCGCTCATTGGGACGGACACCTTTGAGAATGGAAGGGTGACGCTCCGCAAGGGACCGATTCTGCAGTGCGCAGAGGAGGGCGGCTTTGGCATTCTGGATGAGATCAATATGGCCAAAAACGAGTCCCTTGCAGTTCTTCATGCAACACTCGACTTCCGAAGGATCATTGATGTTCCCGGTTATGACCGGATTGTTCTGAACGATGCGACACGCTTTATCGGAACCATGAACTATGGCTATGCCGGAACGAGAGAGATCAATGAGGCCCTGGCATCCCGTTTCATGATTATCCAGATGCCGGTCATTACAGAGGAGAATCTGAAGAAGCTGATTCTGGAGAAATATCCGGACATCAAGCCGGATTACAAGGACCAGTTTGCAAAGCTGTTTGAAGACATCCGCCGTAAATGCGAGGGCGGAGAGATCTCGACGAAGGCTCTGGATCTGCGCGGCCTTCTAGCCGCCATCCGGATGATGCACCGTGGTCTTCCTGCCGTTCAGGCCCTGCAGCTTGGAATTGTGAACAAGTGCTTTGATGATTATGAGAGGCAGCTTGTCAGCGATATGATTGCCGTGCGCTTCCCGGGAGATCTGGGAAAAGAGAGCATCTTCGCATAAGGACAGTGGAAGCTCTATGGAAATTACGGAATTTGAGAAAAAGCGTGCTGCGAATCTGATCTGGAACAGTGCACACGACTATACGATCGAAACGGGCTTTCGTGTCTATGATGCAGACGGGAAGGCAGATGTCTACTGGAACAGCATCGTAGGCGCCATTCACCTGCATTACGACTGGAAAAAGCTTCTTGCCTTTTACAACACCTTTCATGAGAAGATCAACCAGGAGGTGTATGAGAGTTTGTTCTGGCTGGCGCTGGAGAATGCTGTCTATGAGAAGGAAAAGGATCTGCGGCCTGTTTTTCCTTACCTTCGGAAGCAGTATGCAAGAAACAAGCTGAACGCCATGCACGGACAGTTTTCGCTGGAGGATTCCGCCGGGCAGCGTCTCCTTGCGATCACACTGGGGCATTTCCGCAGGGCGCTGGGAGAGGATTGCGGGCTTCCGGATCTTGTGGATCGAAAGCTTCTGGATTCCATTGAGCTGGGGCCGGAGCTGACCACGGACGAAATCATCGCAAGTCTTACGGCGACACTGGAGAAATATTTTACCTACCGGCCGGATGGACCGGATCTTCCGGGCGGGGACCGGAGAATTCCCAATCTGCTTTCCCTGTTCTCGCTGAGAAGACGGAGAAAAAACGGCTACGCGGAAATGGGACCGGTGCGGAAAATGTCCTTCGGCTACGGCGAGCATGTGTCTGAGTACGGAAGCGAGGTTCTGGATCAGAGCCATTTAAGCGTTGCATTTGCCAATTACACGGCGCAGACGGATGAGGGCCTGAAGGAATACATCACCAACTACTTCGGAAAGCCGATTTATGATGCGAAGGAGATGGCAAAGCTTCAGAAGGATTACTGTTACGGGAATCATACAGACGTGAAGCTTCATATTACGCGCGGCGAATACACCGAGGAGATGCTGTGCGCAGGCTTTGCCGGAAAGATGCATAAGGAGGCTCTGAAGCAGGGAGAAGCGAACCGGAAGGCATATGCTGCGAAGGAAGGAATTTACCGTGTGCAGATTGATAAGCTGACCGCGCGGATCCGCAACTCGATTCTGACGCATCTGGATGATCAGATTGTAAAGTCAGCGGCAGGAAAGCTTCGCGGGGACCGGATCTGGCGCGCCCTGTATCTGGATGACAACAAGGTATTTGAAAAAAAGATTCTGGGGGATACGGGCAATATCACGGTGGACCTTCTGCTGGATGCCTCCACGTCGCAGTTGCACCGACAGGAGACGGTGTCGGCGCAGGGTTATATGATTGCGCAGAGTCTGACGAACTGCGGAATTCCGGTGCGAATGTATTCATTCTGCTCCCTGAATGGATATACGATCATGAATCTCTATCGGGATTATCAGGAAACCGACAGGAACCGGAAAATCTTTGATTATTTTACAGCAGGAGCCAACCGGGACGGACTTGCGATTCGTCTGGCGGCCGGAATGATGAAGGACAATCACGCGGAGCATCGCATTCTGATCGTTCTGTCCGACTGCAAGCCGAATGACGTCATCAAGGTGAGAACCTCGACCGGGCAGTATAAGGACTATGCGGCCGCTCTGGGCGTGGAGGATACTGCGGCCGAAGTACATAAGGCGAGAATGGCCGGAATTACCGTGCTCTGCGTATTTACAGGGGAAGACGATGCGCTGCCGAATGTCCACCGGATCTATGAACAGGATTTTACCCGCATCCGCCAGCTGGATTTGTTTGCGGAAGCTGTGGGAGCGATGCTGCAGAACCGGATCCGGGTGATGTAATCATGAACATGAAAAACGGCCTTGATTTGCAGCAGCCTTCTCTTTGGCGGATCGTTAACGAGGGAAGAACGGTTCTTAGCACGATTTTAAGAATGACGCGTCGGCTTATTTTGACAAAAACAATGAGAACCGCTATATATAGAGGATATAGATCCAGAATGATTCTGATGGATACGGGTACCCCGGTAATTGAGGGTGCCCGCTTTTTGATATCAGCATGCAGTCAGGGGCTGCTGAGTCTGTAAAGAGTACAGTCACACCCTGCAAAGGAGAATTGAGAAAAATGACGCCCAGACAGAAAAAAGAATATTATTCCTTCGTAATCCCATCGATCCTTGCCTTTGCGCTTGGCGGCGTCTACAGCATTGTGGATGGTTTCTTCATCGGACATTGTCTGGGGGACCCCGGTCTTGCTTCTGTTACGATCGGGTATCCTCTGGCTGTTCTGATTCAGGCGGTTGGAACCGGACTTGGTCTTGCAGGTGCCATTCGTTATACGATCTGGGGTGCACAGGACCGGAAGGAGGAGCAGAAAAAGTGCTATACGGCGGCACTCCTTCTCCTGATACTGGTCAGTATTGTTCTGACGGTTATTTTCCTGACACAGCTGTATCCGATTCTGAGATTTCTTGGAGCGGAAGGGGATCTTCTGGAGATGACCGCCGAATATGTGAGAGTTCTCGCAATCGGAACGACTCTGCAGCTTCTTGCAACCGGACTGATTCCATTCATTCGTAACATGGGCGGGACGACCTATGCCATGGTTTCCATGATCCTTGGCTTTGTTGTGAACATCATTCTGGACTATGTTCTTGTGTGGCATATCCCTCTTGGAATGTCGGGAGCGGCGTGGGCAACCGTGATCGGGCAGGCGTCGACGACGGTTGCGGCCATCCTCTTTCTTCTTCGGAAGAAGCCGGGACTTCGCCTTCCGGAAATCGGAGAAATGCTCTCGATCTGGGGAGAGATGTTCCGGGTTGCCGTTGCTCCTTTTGGCATGACGATTTCGCCTACCATAACGCTGATTCTGATGAATCGTTTCCTCCTCCTCTACGGAGGAGAGCAGGCGGTTGCTGTATACGGCTGCATCGACTATGTGGTTGCCGTTATCTATCTGCTGCTGCAGGGAGTCGGTGACGGGAGCCAGCCGGTCATCAGCGAGCAGTACGGCGAGGGAAATGATGCCATGTCTGCAGCCTACCGTACCATGGCCTATCGTACCGCTGGGGTGATCACGGTCGTCTGTATGGCGGGCCTTTATCTGACAAGAGGCCTGATCGGAGCTCTCTTCGGAGCATCTCCGGAGACCTGCCTGGAGGTCATAAAAAGGCTCCCGCTGTTCCTGGCAACCCTGATCTTTGTGGCCTTTATCCGCGTCACGACATCCTATCTGTATGCGACAGAAAAGGTTGCACTGTCCTATGTGCTTGTCTACACGGAGCCCGTTCTGTCCCTTGTTGCCTGCTTGCTTCTTCCCCTGCAGATGGGACTTGACGGCGTTTGGGTTGCAATTCCCTGCTCTCAGGTGCTCTCCGGCGTGATTGCATTTGTGATCAAGCAGAACACAGACCGACGGCTGGCAATGACGAACAGGACTGTCCGACATACGGAAAAACAGTAAAAACAGTAAAACCGTAAAACGGGACTTGACGCTTCTGTAAATATGAGGTAAGATAACATCTGCTTCGAGCGATTGGTTCGCAGTAGCAGATACAAATCGAGGCGTGGCTCAGTTTGGTAGAGCGCCGCGTTCGGGACGCGGAGGCCGCAAGTTCGAATCTTGTCGCCTCGATGATGATGAGATCCTCGGAAACGTTGAGAAATCAAGGTTTCCGGGGATTTTTCTTTGTGAAAATACGACCGGTAATCTCGTAAATGGCATCCAGAAGTCCATTTGACATTTACGTAGTTTCTGTACTTGCGCCACACAGGTGGACTATGATAGTCCCTAAAGTTGTGGAGATGATAAAATAGTGATAGTATTATGATAATGATAAGGAGGAAAAGTAAAATGATCAGTATTCGACCAGTATCAGATCTGCGTAATCATTTTCCGGAAATAGAAGAGACTGTCATTGCTTCAGATGCTCCTGTATTCCTTACAAAGAATGGATATGGAACAATGGTTCTTATGAGCATTGAACAATATGAAAAACTTACCAATAATATAGAAAAGAAATTGGATGAGGCAGATGTTGCGGCAGAACGTTCGGAGGTCCGTTATCCTGCCTCAGAAGTTTTTGGACGGGTAAGGAGCCGGATTCGTGAATCAAATACAGTATAAGCTTTCAGTTCTCTGATTTCTGAACAGATCGGTATCCTGCGTTAAAAATGGGCGCACTGATCCTGTTGTCAACAGTAGACATCAGATTCAGAAATCAAAGATCAGATCGAGCTGGCGCAGGGAAGCTTCATCCATGCGGTTCCAGAACATCGGAAGAAAGATCGCCGCCTTTGAAATTTATTTTTATACGCTTGTTGCTTTCGAGAGAAGTGGTGGTTATGATGGACATGAAGAGCTGTCTCCTTTGGTTTTTGTGTTCTTGTCAAATACATTTTACCAAAGTAACGGCTCTTTTTTGATTCACTTTTCAAGTGAAAGCAGCAAATGATGCAAACAAAACAGCAGTGAAAGGAGGCCAGAGGAATGGGACGAGTATTGGATTATCAAACACAAATCTTATTGCAAGGATATATTGAAGAACTGCGAAAGATATACGGAGAGCATTTGCAGAAAATCATTCTGTATGGCTCCCGTGCACGCGGAGATTTTCGAGAGGATTCGGATTACGACATCATGATTTTGACAGATTTGGATGAACTTTCACAGAAGAAATATCAGAAAGATTTGTCCTATATGACGTATGATTTCAGTCTGGATCACGATGTAGACATCAAGCCGATTGCAAAGGAGGAGAAATTCTTCATGCATTGGGTGGTAAACTATCCATTTTACAGGAATATCCAACAGGAAGGGGTTGTGCTATATGATGCAGCATGAAGAAAATGGTACAACAATAGATTTGGTTCGGTATCGTCTGTCCTCAGCAGAAGGAGATTTGAGAGCGGCTCAGATTTTATATGAAGCGGGAGAATACAGGGGCGCGAATAATCGCGCATATTATTCGTTATTCCATGCGATCAATGCGGTGCATGCATTACACGGGAAGGCATATAAGCGGCACAAGGATGCTCTTGCTAATTTCAATAAGGATTATGTGAAAACGGAAATTTTTCCGCGAGAGATTGGACGAAAGATTGGAGCTGCAGAGGAAATTCGTCATGCAAGTGACTATGATGACTTTTATCTGGTCAATAAGGAGGAAACACGGCAGCAAATCTCGGCGGCGCAAGAATTTTTGAACATGGCGAAAGAGTATTGTGAAAGAAATTACGGAACCAGTGATTCTGAGCCTGCAGAATAACCTGGGCCCTTCCTTTGTGGTCCTTATAAAGAATGAAATACAGAAAACAGAGTGATTTGAAATGAAGCAGAAGTTAAGAGGCGCTTTAGAATGTGCTATCTGATCGCAAAAGAACGTGATGCACATGGCTGTTATGCATTGAAGACAAGACATAGCAAACATCTTGCTGAACTTAAGAGAGAATTGAATGAAGCGGTTGGATACAAAGGTGTGCAATTAGTTACAATCAGTCGACCGACGGCATATGGAGAGTATGCGCCATATCATTTTGTGGATACGGAACAGGAGTTCCGGGTCCTTGTGAAGGGACTTCGCCAGGAATAATTAATGCCGATCACTTGCGTGTAAATGGAGATGTTTTCTCCGGATGCAGATGATGTTATCCAATCGCAGACGAAGAAAGAGGAACAGACACTGGCGACACTCAAGATTCGGAAATAGTTCAACCAGCTGGTGAGCCCCTTCCCGGAGATGACGTTCCGTTTTCCTCCATTTTATAAGGTTTTTGGGAAGGACATTATGCGTTCGGGACGCGGAGGCGCAAGTTCGAATCTTGTCGCCTCGATGATGGTAGGAAGCACAAAGGTAACATTGTTTTCGGAAATTCCATTCCGAAATCTCTCTGTAGAAGATAAACTATGGGCTTGCTATTGGCATGCATGTGTTTTGTAAGTTCAGGGAGAACAATTGACAAACAGCTCTCTTCGAAGTAGGTTCGGACTTCTTCAGAGCTCCTCTGGGAGTATTTCCAGATTAATTAAAGAAACGGTTCGGGTGAAGATTATAAAACCGCTTGATCCGGACACATCTAACAAATATATGAAGTATGTCCCTTTCTGTGCGTAATCTTATTTGCCGGTCATTTGCCGAAATCTTGAAGCTTAAATAACAGAGAAAGAATCAGAATAAACTATAGGATGACACGTTTGATGGCTGAAAGGCAGTTATGCGAAATATGGAGTGAAAAGGATCTATAGGAACTATTAGATCCTTGCGCGGCGAAAAGAGCATATAGAGAAAAAGGCTGTGTGCGAATTCGGAAGAAAGCTATAGAATCCGACTCGGAAGGAGGAATTTCATTGACGATTGAAGAAATCCTGGCAGGTGAATCCAAAAACGTTGAATTTAAAGTACAACGTCCAAAGGATAGCTCAAAATACATGAAAACAGTGGTTGCTTTCTCCAATGGAGAAGGTGGGCGTATTGTATTTGGTGTCGATGACAGTAGTCGGGAAGTAGTAGGAATTCCGAAAGAGATCGTCTTTTCTGAGATTGATGCCATAACGACCGCAATTTCTGACTGCTGCGAGCCGGTCGTAATTCCGGACGTGATCTGACGGCTGAGATGTATTATGAGGATGAGGGGCGTTCCTATGATACTGTTATTCGGAAGGATTTGACAGTTACAGATGAAGAAATTGCTGAATTATGTCGTCAGATGAAAGAGGTGGCTGTCGCCAATGCGAAATCTAAGGCGCAGGCAGAGGCAATTAAAGATGTAACAAAAAACGTGCTCTTGAGTTGGGGACTCCTGGCAGAAGCGGAGGATGGAAGTGTTCATCCGACGAATGGATATGTCTATCTGCTTGGTAAAGATGAGTTCCTTTCGCAAATTCAGTGTGGAATGTTTAAAGGGAAGACCCGTACTGTTTTTGTGGATAAACGAGAGTACTCTGGCCCATTATGGAAGCAAATTGACGACGCATTTCAATTTGTGCTCCGGAATATTCGGTTAGGGGCAAGGCTGGAAGGTATTTATCGGAAGGATATTTATGAGCTGCCTCCAGATAGTATTCGAGAGCTTATCATCAACGCTGTGATGAATTGCAGCTTTTTACAAAATTCACATATTCAGGTAGCTGTCTATGATGATCGTCTGGAGATCACTTCTCCCGGTGGCCTTATGCCTGGCGTTACTCTGGATAAAATGAAAGAAGGCTATTCAAAAATACGAAACCGTGCGCTTGCACATGCTTTCTCTTATATGAACCTGATTGAGGCATGGGGAAGTGGAATTCCAAAACTAATGGAAGCGATGCAGGAGTATGGATTGAGAGATCCGGAGTTTTGTGATTTGGAGATTGGCTTTCGCATAAATCTCTATCGCAAGGAAGAAAATGAGCTAAAAGGGAGCCAAAAAGGAGCTGAAAAGGAGCCGAAAAGGAGCCAAAAAGGAGCTGAAAAGGAGCTGAAAAACAGAGCCAAAATTAAAAATGGTATCTTACAACGTATGCAAGAGAATCCGGCAATAACGCAGCGGAAGCTAATGGAAGAATTTGAGCTTACAAGAAAGCAAATCCAGACAATAATAAAAGAATTACAGGAGAATGGAATTGTAGAAAGACAAGGTCCTGCCAGAAGCGGAAAATGGGTAGTGAAACAAATATAGAAAACAGATTGATTGAAATGAAACGGTTGGATACAAAGGCGTGCAGTTAGTCACAATTAGCAGACCGACAGCGAACAGATTACAAAAAACAGCAAGGTGGATGATGAGAAAGCGATTTCCCGCTTTTACCAGTCAAAGCTCTATCAGGAGGAGGCGTGAGAGATGAGCAAAGAATCCGATTTTTTGATTTATTGCATGGAGCGGTACCGCTATTTCAAAGGGCTTTCCGGTGCTGATGTGGCAAAGACCTTTGATGAGTATGGCATCTACAGGTATATCACGAGATATTTTGAATCACTGCACACAATGGGGGATCATTGCATCGTGTAGGATATTGACGATTATATTAGCAGCATCACAGGCAACAAACGGATCAAGGCGTAGCTGCCTGAAAAATCTGCTCAGGTTGGTCGTTGAAGAAGATATTGATGTTTTTACACCCCTCTCCTTTGGGAGAGGGGTGCTGACAGACCGGACCGTGCTGCTTCTGTCTGGCGGAGATCCGTAGGCAGCTTTTGCAAAGTGCTGATATCTTAATTGAGTTGCCTGACCGCAAAACGTATCAACCACAACAGGCTGCGAATAACAAAAGAATAACGAATAACAATAACCTTTAACACAGCGCCCATCCAAGGGCAGATCGCAGAGTGCTGCACTTTGCCGGAATGGGTGATCAGAGCTCGATTTCCATGGTTTCGGTACTGTTCAGAAGGTCAAGAGCAGTCTGGGCTCTGGATAATTCAGCGGAAACCGCGGTGTAATCCTCTTTTGCTTTTTCCGGATCGTAGTTGGCAATGCAGTAGTCAATGACCGCAGTATCCGGAGAAAAGCCTCTCGCAGAAGCACGCTGCTTCGGAAGCCGCTGCATCATCGCTGCGAGCTTCTGTTTCCGTTTGGAAAGCTGCGGGATATAGACCAGAATCTGATCCACAGTCATATCAAATCCGGGGACTAAGTGTGTCAGATTGAACATGCTGATGACATGCTTCACCTTCCGAATCTGCTGCTCCAAATCTGCAAGCTGATCCTGTACCAGCCGATAATCATATTCCGGGCGCACGTCTTCGATGTTCTCACCGAGCGCGGCATTGAAAACGGAGCAGAGATTTTCCTGAAGCTCCAGATTGTCGTGACGGTCATTTAATTCACGAAGCAGCTTGGCTGCCTCGGCAGAGGTATATTTCATAAGATTGCCGGCTCCTTTCTGATCTTTCCAACGAACTTTTTCTGACTTCAAATCTATTATAACAACCGTGTGAGAAGAAAAGCAATATGTTATACTTTCAGTATAAAAATCAACGAAAAAGAAAGGAAACTGACAATATGCCCAGCAGCCGTTCTTCTTCCAGCCATTCATCCCGTTCTTCCTCAAGGAGCTCGTCAAGCCGTTCGTCGAGTTCTTCGAGTCGGTCCTCGAGCCGTCCGTCAAGCTCTTCCAGTCGTTCTTCCGGTTTTTCCTCCGGCCGCTCCGGCGGACCTTCGAGGCATTCATCCGGATCCTCTGCCAGCCGGCATTCCACAAGCAGCCATTCCTCCAGCTATTCCGGCTCTGCAAGAAGACCCGGAATGGCCGGAAGCCGCGGAACCAGTGTCAATGCGCGAACCTACCGCCCGCGGCGCAATCAGCCGAGAAGCTATCCGGGATCGGATCTGACGCGGTACGTATGTCATCATCACGATTATGTGTATTATCCGGTTGCCTGGGAAAGCGAAGGAACCAGCTATGCGGCGGGCTATTATGATGAGGACGGCAATCACTACGACAGCGTTCTGATTAAGGATGAGCAGACCATCTGTAAGTGCGAATACTGCGGATCCTCTGTCAAGATCAAGTGGGAAGGCGGAGCAATGCCGAACTGTCCGAACTGCGGAGCCCCGCTGTCGGCTCAGGCCACAGACGAGAACGGAAGTCA
>ULJH01085122.1_pt1 | contig 30122 bp, 27 predicted proteins | sample 1950781 | NCBI WGS metagenome assembly ULJH01 (sample SAMEA4835462, study PRJEB28245) | human gut metagenome | biome: gut microbiome; material: fecal sample | place: Denmark | collected 2008 | reverse complement strand
GCTGAACCTGCCGCCTCTACAAAGAAGATCGAGGGTATAGAAAACATCGGCATCCGAGAATCTGCATGCGGGACCATTTTTCTGCTTATCCAATAAGAGGACCATAGCGATCGCGATCCAAATACAGCGATAAAAAAACCACATAGGGTTGGACCATTGGCCTGACGGATGTTTTTTACAAACCCATCCAACCAATATGGAGGGCAGCACTCCACATCTGGGTGTTGTAGGATTAATTGATTAAGCTTCTGGTATATCTGTTCCTTGGACACCATGAACCAGGAGGATTTCTGGCCGTCGAAGATGTTGTTGCCTCCGGCCTTCGATATGAGATCCGACATGAACGTGTTGGAACCGCTGGTCCATGGAGACGGCTCCACACCCAGGGATACGAACACCCTCTCTGCAGAATGGATACCTACGATGCCGGTAACGGTATCTATGGTCTCCTTGGCACCCTCTATGGCATTATGTGCGTTCTTGCTAAGGCCGAAGGCCGAAGCGGTGATCCAGATGTTGTCGTACAATTTCTCGACGTCCGTGGCATCGTAGAGGACCACGCAATCCACCCCGGACTTGCGTAGCTTGTTGGCGATGGAGACGTGCTCCCCCGTACCGCCGTCGCATATGACGACGTCGGGGTCCAATTTCAGGATCCATTCGTAGTTGGGATCGGTGTATCCCCCTACTATCGATATGTCTCCCTTCTCCTGCCGCTTGATGACCTCTTCTGGATAATTGCTATACAGATCCGTACCCACGACATAATCCAGACCGCCTATCGCGGCGACGGTTTCGGTTATCGAAGGTGCCAGGATCACCACCCTTATCTTCTCCCCGGTCCTCAGGGAGAATCCGTCACGTGCGTAACTGTAGTAGTTGAAACCGCTCTGGTCCACCCCCGGGATCACATCCTCGGCACCCCCTGCCCTGGCCCAACAGACGATGCCTGCATCGGAGGCGTTGACCGAATGGTAATCCTCCACCTGCCTCCACCCTCCGCCGTCCAGGACGTACAGGCCCCATGTGACCCCTTATAAGTTGAGTTGACCGTTGATGGAGATGATACTGGTCTTCCCGGCATCTCCGAACACCACGGAGAACCCGTTCATCTCGCATGCCTTCTCCAACGCATCCACTGCATCCCAGCCTTCTTGGAACACCATCTCGGTCCACACGACGTCCCAGTATCCGAAATCGATCACGACCCCCGGGCGTCGTCTTCGGCAGAACTCGTAAGACCTATCAAAGGAAGAGATGCCACGGCGAGAACTACGATGATGGACGATATCTCCAATTTGATCCTTAACGCCCTCACCACGACAGCCCCCGCAATATAGACGACATGATATGTTCCAGATACCGAAGATCAACGACCGCAGCCCTTTTCAGAGGTCAGTACCGGCATGGAATCCAAGCCAAGCCTCGTCTTGACTATCGTCATGACCCTGAACACGGGGAGACCGAGTTCGATGGCGATATCCATACATCCTTTTCCGGCAGAATACTTGTCCATGACCCACTTCTCTGTCACATCGGACGTCTTCTTCTTGACGACCTTCTTCTTGAGATGGACCGGATCTTCCATCCATCTGCTGGACTTGCAATTGGGACAGCGGGACGGTCCGCCTTCTTTACGAGAGAGCCATTCGTACCCGCACACATGGCATCTGCACTCGAGAGTGGCCTTGTTCCATGCATACGAACCGCAGCTGGGACACTTGAGGGGCGTTCCCTTCCTGCTCTTCCATACACTCCCGCATTTGTTACATCTGAGTTCGATGGACGACGTGCCCCTCTCCTCTTCGACAAGGAAGGCTTTGCTGCAATACGGACACAGGCATACGCCCCCTTTGGGTATTGCACGAGGTAACTCGTCGGCATCACCCAGTACTTCTTCCGGACATGCCTCCAAGGTATTCCAGTCCTCCATGTCGGAGCGGATAATGTTGGACATATATTCCAGGTAAGGAGTCTCATTACTAATATACTATTATGGAAAAAACTGGATACTTATCCGCAACCTGCTGACCGATCAATAGAACTTCATCGGATCGATGGTGAAGACGGTATCGTCACCAATATGTCCGAATCGGAATACGCCTTCATGATGCGGTCGAACGCACGCGAGACCTCGTCCTCCTCTAGGCCTAACTTCCTTGAGATCGCCTCCGGACCCATTCCGGTGAAATGCAACGACAGAACCGTGGCGTCACCCCGGTCCAGGAGAAGTCTCTTCATCAGATAGTCCACGTTGGCCAGGTACCCGTCCCTCCCAGCGTACATCTCGTCTGCCAGGTCCTTCCATCTCTTAGTATCCGAACCGCTGTTCACCGCCTCCAAGACGTCGTCCATGGTTATGCCCGCCTCCGAAAGAACCTCCCCCGAATACCTTGCAGCCACTGGGACATCCCCTTCCCAGAGATAGATGCACCCGTTCCCGTTCTCCGATACATATGAAAGTTCACGTCCATCCCCTGACCAGAGGATCATGCTAGTGGATTGTATGCGGTCGTGCAGGCCGCAGACCCTCCCGCAGGAAGGGCAGGGGACGTCACCCCCCGTCCCTCCCCCATACCACCGGTTCCCGCATCCCCTGCATATGATAAGGGTACGATGTCCGTCCCTGGGCAGGATCTCGCGGTATCTTGCCCTCCCACTGTCTATATCCAGGGATATGCTCATGGGGACGTTCCATCTACGACTTCCGCAAGAGGGACAGGACGAAACCGCATCTTCCGAACGGCGCGCCCTCATCTTCCACGCATGGCCGCACCTCTGACAGCGGACCGCCTTGGGCGGCATATTCCAAACGGAGGAGCGGCACCGCGGGCAACGTACGGGAGGCCTCCCTCTGCAGACCCAGATGTGACCGCACAGCTGACACACCTGCCTCACTCTTCTGGGGGAGTCCCACTCCTCGGAACGGCACAGGGGACATTTCTTAGGCCGTGACGGAGACCTGCGGATCCATTCGTAGTCGCAGCAGTTGCAACGAAGAAACCTGTCGTCAAGACCTTCGGTCTGCCTCCTGCCGCATTTCGGACACGGGTCGTCCATGGACTTCATCTGGAATCCGAAGCCGCAGAACTTGCATGTACGTGTCTTCCTCTCCGGCACATCCCATCTTGAAGAATGACATCTGGGACATCTCTTCGGCATCTGTTCGGAACGGGGGATCCAAGCATATCCGCAGCGATAACAGAACCTTGGCTGCATATCGGACGCACACGTTTCCTTGGGCGGTCCGGACGAGACGTTCACGGATGCTCATAGATGTTCGGCCGATGTAAAACTATCGCAAATTAAGAATGGAATATACATCCAATTTAGGAACTATTCTTCCTAGAACGATATGGAAATGGTGTGCGATACAATCCCGCTCCCGTACCTCGCAATCCGCTTTATAAATGCAGACGATATGGAGAGGATGTATCATATGAACGCCGATCTCGAAAAGGCCCTCCAGACCCATCCCTGCTATAACGAAGAAGCCCACCGGAAGTACGCCCGCATGCATGTCCCAGTGGCCCCCAAATGCAACATCCAATGCAATTACTGCAACCGCAAATTCGACTGCAGCAACGAATCCCGCCCCGGCGTCACCAGCGAGGTCCTCAGCCCCGAACAGGCCGTCGCCAAGATCGGATACGTAAAGGAAAAGGTCCCCAACCTGAAGGTCCTGGGCATAGCCGGTCCGGGAGACCCGCTGGCCAATGAGGAGACCTTCGAGACCCTGGCACTTGTGAAGGAAAAATACCCTGACCTCACACTGTGCGTATCGACCAACGGTCTCGCCCTCCCGGAGAACGCGGACAGGCTCTACGGTCTCGGAGTGAGGTTCGTGACCGTGACCATAAATGCGGCCGATGCCGCGATCGGGGCGGAGATATACGGCTCCGTACTGTGGAAAGGAAAGAGATACACCGGCGAGGAAGGTGCATCCATCCTCCTGGAGAATCAGCTGGAAGGGATCCGCAGATGTGCGGATCTGGGTATGCTCGTGAAGGCCAACATAGTCATGGTCCCGGACATCAACGCCGACCACATACCCGACCTCGTGAAGAAGGTCAGGTCCCTGGGCGCATACATAGTCAACATCCTCCCGCTCATACCGGTGGAGGGGACGAGATTCCAGGACATGAGAGGTCCTACCCCCGAGGAGAGGAAAAGACTCATGGACGCCTGCTCCGTGGACGCCCGCATGATGCGCCACTGCAGACAGTGCAGGGCGGATGCCATCGGTCTCCTCGGAGAGGACCGCTCCGGGGAGTTCGCAGGATGCGGTCTCGGGAAGGGGGACGGCTGCGGCCCTTCCGAGGATGTTCCCAACATGGTATCCTTCGACATGGGGAGGAAATACATCATCGCCGTGGCCAGCGACGGAGGGAAGACCGTGGATGCCGGCTTCGGGAACGCCGGAAGGTTCCTCGTGTATTCCGTCGATGGGGACCGTGTGGAACTGCTGAGACAGGTGAGGCCGGGGGACCTGGGGTCGGAGATGAAAGGCGCGTCCCACAAGGACCACATCGAGGCCGCCGTCACCCTCCTGGACGACTGCGACATCATCGCCGTGAGGGAGATAGGGGACATGCCCAGACGCGTCATAGAAGGCCGCGGGAAGAAGGTGTTCGTGACCTCCGCCCCCGTGAGGGACGCAGTGACCTCCGCCCGGTGACCGTCCGTCTGGGTCTCGCGTCCGAGACGGTCTGTTTTTAAAATACATATATGAGAACCTTATAGCGAAGCCCATCGGAAGTGCGCATATGGAAGCACAGGAACTCAGAGAAGCCTATATCGATTTCTTCAAGGCGAGGGGACATGCACAGATACGTTCCGCATCCCTCGTTCCCGAGAACGACCCCACAGTCCTTTTCACCACTGCGGGTATGCACCCGCTCGTACCCTACCTGCTCGGAGAGAAACACCCCGCCGGCACGAGACTCACGGATTTCCAGAAATGCGTGAGGACCGGCGACATAGACGAGGTCGGCGACGCGAGCCACCTCACGTTCTTCGAGATGCTGGGCAACTGGTCTCTGGGCGATTACTTCAAGAAGGATTCCATCACCTGGAGCTACCAGCTCCTGCAGGAGGTCCTTCACATCCCGCCGGAACTCCTGGCCGTCACCGCGTTCGCCGGCGACGACGACGCCCCGAAGGACACCGAGACGGCGGAGATCTGGGAGGCACAGGGTATCGCGAAGGACCACATATTCTTCCTCCCCAAGGAGGACAATTGGTGGGGCCCTGCCGGACAGACCGGCCCCTGCGGACCGGATACCGAGATCTTCTTCATAGACAAGACGAAGAAGCCTTGCGGACCGGAATGCAGACCCGGATGCCACTGCGGATACTACACCGAGATCTGGAACAACGTCTTCATGCAGTACTTCAAGGACAAGGACGGGAAGTTCACCCCTCTGAAACAGAAGAACGTCGACACAGGGATGGGACTCGAGAGGGCCCTCCGCGTCGTCAACCATGTGGAGACCGTCTACGACACCCCCCTGTTCCAGCCGATCATCTCGAAGATCGAGGAACTCTCCGGGAAGAAGTATGCGGACAACATGAAGGCGTTCCGCGTCATCTCCGACCACATGAGGGCGTCCACATTCCTCATAGCAGACGGCGTCGTTCCGGCCAGGATGGGCGGCGGATACATCCTCAGGCGTCTGATCAGGAGAGCCAGCAGATACATGTCCCAGCTCGATGTGGAAGGGGTCCGTCTGGCGGAGGTCTCCGAAGTCGTCATAAGGGACTACAGCAAGGCATATCCCGAGCTGGAGGCCAACAGGGAGACCATCCTCAGCACCATCACCGCGGAGGAGGAGAAATTCCACAGCACCCTGAAGAAGGGTCTGAGGAGATTCGACGAGGTCGTGGCCAACAACGGGGACTGCAAGGTCCTCAACGGAGAGGAGGTGTTCCACCTCTACGACACCTTCGGATTCCCCGTGGAACTCACCAGGGAACTGGCGGCCGAACGCGGCTACACCGTCGACGAGGAAGACTTCCAGAAGAGGTTCAAGCAGCATCAGGAGACCTCCAGGATGGACACCAACCAGGTGTTCAAAGGAGGATTGGTGGACCACAGCGTGGAGACCACCAAACTGCATACCGCCACCCATCTGCTCAATGCGGCCCTCAGGAACCTGATCGACCCCGACATAAGGCAGAAAGGAAGCAACATCACCGCGGAGAGACTCAGATTCGACTTCAACTTCGACAGGAAGCTGGAGCCCGAAGAGATCGCCAAGATCGAGAAATATGTAAACGACGCCATCAAGGCGGACATCCCCGTGGTCTGCGAGGAGATGACCCTCGAAGAGGCACGTGCCAGGAATGCGATCGGGGTGTTCGACAACAAATACGGCGAGAAGGTCAAGGTCTACACCATCGGCGACGTCTCCTGCGAGATCTGCGGAGGCCCCCACGTTCAACACACCGGTGAGCTCCAGGGATTCAAGATCCAAAAGGAGCAGAGCAGTGCGGCCGGCGTAAGACGTATCAAGGCCGTCGTCGGAAAATTCGACTGATGGTCGATTTTAGCGGGGGTCTCCCCGCATCTTTTTTTACACATACGCTTGCCGGAACATGTCGGCAACGTGCTTTAAGTCCATGCACCTCGATATACATCATTACGGTGAGCGAATGGAGGACACGGACGGGATAAGGGAAGAACTGGGACTTGTGCAGATATATACGGGAAACGGGAAGGGTAAGACCACCGCAGCATTCGGCCTGGCCATGAGGGCCGCCGGAAGAGGACTGGGGGTCCTGATAGTACAGTTCCTGAAGCCATCCGACGGATACGGGGAACAAGTGGCATGCAACCGCATGGGGAACATAACGTTGGTATCTATGGGACTGGACCACTTCGTCTCCAAGAAGCCGTCCGATGCCGACATAGAGGCGGCACACAAGGCCCTGAGAAGATCGGAAGAACTCATATGTTCCGGCAGATACGACGTGGCCGTACTGGACGAGAGCATAAACGCGGTCCGTCTGGGTCTCATCACATCACAGGAACTGATAGAGTCTTTGGAAAGACGCCCGGATCACGTAGAGATCGTACTGACCGGAAGAGGGATGACCCCCGATCTGGAGGAATATGCGGATCTTGTCACGGAGATGAGACTTGTGAAGCACCCGTTTGACAAGGGGATCGGTGCCAGGAAGGGCATAGAATACTGACCCGACCTCTAAAACGGCCCGAAAAATACACCTACATGGTCTGGTAGCACTTATTTTATAATGTAAAATAATAAACGCATAACATTTAATAATATCGTGTTATCTTAGACATGGCCCGAAAAGGGCCCGGTAGATAACATGTGGCTTATAATCGCAGCGATAGCGGCGCTGACCACCACCTATATGTGGCTGCACAGACCCCCGGAGACGGACCGTCTGGCACAGCTTTCGATGGTGTTCTGGGGCCTGACCCTGATGGTCTTCGTAGACCATGTGATCGGATGGTTCCTCGATGGCGCAGAAGGAGACTTCTTCGATATCGGAGTGAACGAGTTCATTCTGAGCATCTGCATGATCGTCCCCATACTGGTGATCTGGGAAGGAGCCCTCATAGCAGACAGATTCAGGCTTCGTCAGGCGATGGCCGCTAAGACGGACGATAGATTGAGAGAGAAGAAGGAGATGATTTGAATGGCATGTTTCCTTGTCGCGGCGGCGGTCGGCATATTCACGACCGTCTTCGCTAAGAAGATTCCTGAGAAATACCACATCGAGTGGCTGAACGTGATGATATGGGGAGGGGTGCTGGCACTTCTTGTGGAACACGTATGGCACGGAGAGATAGTACCGTGGTTCCCGTTCCTTACGGCCATGGGAAGCCCGGATGACACCGCCGCCATGCTGACCGAGATGGCACAGATAGGAATACCGATGCTTCTGGCTATCGTAGGTGCATGGGCACTTATGGTATACATCTACAACAGATGTGTGGAGGCATCGTCCTCCGTATCCCCCGACACCGTCTGATGAGGACGTCTCCTGCCGGCGGGAGCTGTACACCGGCATAGGGCCCCTTGGGCCTTCATTCCTCGACGACCTGAACAACAACGCCGCATAATCGACAGAACGATTGCAATATGTACTATGCCTGCCGAGGGGCAGAAAGAAGACGAGCCAGCAAAAGGAGTGGACAGTGTGGGATTTGAACCCACGACCTCCTGCTTGCAAAGCAGGCGATCTTCCAGCTGATCTAACTGCCCATCGAGGTACTGCAGATGTATCTCGCAATAGGACGATTGACATGCGGAATAAATATCTTTCTATCGATGTCTTGTCCACAGAGGTACGATGCGGCCAGGGAGCGACTTTTATAGTTTGTAATCGTGCGTGCGCACATACAGAAGCTTCATGGCTTCGGGGTGATAGATTGTACACCTTGGGAAAAAAATTGAGATTCTCCCTGTTCGGAAAGAGTCACGGACCTTGTGTAGGGTGCGTCCTGGAGGGAGTACCTCAGGGAACTCCTATCGACATGGAGTCGCTGGCACATGACATGGCCCTACGCAAACCATCCAAGGGAATAGGGACGGACCGCGTCGAAGCGGACAAGGTAGACATCATCTGCGGGATCGAGGACGGCAAGGCCGACGGAAACGCCATAATCCTGGAGATCGCCAACGGGAACGTAGATGATTCCAAATATCTGCCTTTCGAAGAGACGCCCCGTCCCGGACATGCAGACCTCCCGGCACTGCTGGCACTTCCGAAATTCGATATCAGGGGAGGAGGACAGTTCTCCGGCCGTCTGACCGCTGCCATCGTAGCGGCAGGCGGGATAGCCAGACAGATGCTTGCGGCCAAAGGCATAGTCATAGGGTCGTTCTGCCGCTCCATAGGAAACGTGGAGGACTGTGATGAAAGGGGGATCGAGGACGCCAAGAGGTCGGAAGGATTCCCCACAAGGGCCTGCACCCCCGAACTCGATGCGATGATGTCCGACTGCATAATGGCGGCAAGAAAGGACATGGACAGCGTAGGAGGGGTAGTGGAGTGCATAGTCACCGGACTGCCCATCGGCTTCGGAGGCATCTGGTTCGAGAGCCTGGATGCGGAGCTGGCACATGCCGTATTCGGCATTCCTGCATGCAAGGGGGTGGAGTTCGGAAAAGGGTTCGACATCACCCGTATGCGCGGATCCGAATCCAACGATGCGTATCGTATGAAAGACGGAAGGATCGTCACGAAGACCAATAACATGGGAGGGGTCGTCGGAGGCATGTCCGACGGGGCGGACCTCGTGTTCCGTGCGGCGTTCAAGCCCACCCCGTCCATAGGGGCCAAACAGGAAACGGTGGACTTGAAGACATGCGAGGATGCCGAACTAGAGATCAAAGGACGTCACGACCCCTGTATCGCCCCGAGAGCGGCCTCCGTGGTGGAAGCAGTCACCGCATTGGTCCTGGCGGACCAGATGGAGAGGGGACTATGAACGACGGATATCTGGAAGAGAAAAGGAAGGCCATAGCCGAGACCGACAAGGAGATCATAATCCTCCTGAAGAAAAGGCTTGATCTGGCGACGGAGATCGGTCAATACAAGGCCCAGAACGGACTCGAGGTGAGAAACCTCGACGTTGAGCAGAGAGTGGTGGACAGATACAGATACCTGGCGGCCGAATACGGGATGAATCCGGACCGCATGGAGCACATCTGCCGCACCATCATGCAGGAGTCTGTAGAAAGCGAGGCTGCCATACAGGGGGTTCCCGCCCCCGATGTCCATGACAAGGATCCGCATAAGGAAGAGATCCGGATATCCGAGACCGACATCGAAACCGGACGGAGGAAGATGCTCGGCATCGGAGTCGCCTCTGTAGCCGCCATACTCGTTCTCACCGCCATAGCGGGATTCGTCTTCAACTCGGACAACGGACTCAGCATACTGTACCTGATGGCCGTGCCGATGGCCCTCATAGCCTTGTGCTTCTATCTGGGTTACAAGGACATGGCCTCCGGAAAGAACGCCGAGGACCTCAGATGGATCAAGAAGCGGACGTTCATATTCGGCGGACTCATGATCGCCATAACGGTTCTGATCCTGGCATTGTTCATGATACGCGGATAAACCATCCACCCGCATCGGACATGGATCCGATGCGGGATTTTTAATAAATAAATGGGCCCGAGGGCCCACAGATGTTTTTCACTTACTCGAGATAGGCGCCGTTCACACCGTTGGTGACGAGTTTCCTATATTTCTTCTGGACACCCGTCACGGGGCGGTCGACAATCTCCACTTCGGCCAGACGGGCCTTTATCTCCTCATCGGAAAGCCTTGCGTTGAGCTTTCTGTTGGGGATGTCGATGTCTATCATGTCCCCGTCACGCAGAGCGGCTATGGGTCCCTTCTCATAAGCCTCCGGAGACACGTGTCCGATAGCCCCTCCACGGGTGGCTCCGGAGAACCTGCCGTCGGTAATGAGTGCGACGGTCTCTCCGAGACCCATTCCCTGGATGATGCTGGTCGGAGCAAGCATCTCAGGCATACCGGGTGCCCCCTTGGGGCCCTCGTACCTGATGACGACAACGTCTCCTGCCACTATGTTGCCAGACTTGATGGCCTCGGTCGCATCCTTCTCGGAATCGAAACATCTGGCTCTCCCGGAGAAGACCATCATCTTCGGACTTACTGCGGCCTGCTTGATGACGGATCCCATGGGTGCGATGTTACCCTTCAGGATGGCGATACCTCCCTGCTGATGATAGGGGTTGTCAAGAGGTCTGAGGACGTTCTCGTCGGCGATCGTCGCAGACTCGGCTATCTCCATGACGGACTTGCCGTTGACAGTGGGTGCATCCTCGATGTGGTCGATGAGTCTCTTGAGGATGGCAGGCACTCCTCCGGCATTGTCGAGATCCCTTATGTGGAACTGTCCGGCAGGCCTGAGGCTGGTGATATGCGGAACCTCCCTGGAGATCTTGTCGAACTCGGAGAGGTCGACGGGACAACCGAACTCCTTGGATATGGCAGGGATATGGAGCGCCGTGTTGGTGGACCCTCCGATGGCCATATCGACGCATATGGCATTATGGAACGAGTGGGAGTTGACGATGTCGCGGGGCTTGATCCCCTTCTTCACAAGTTCCACAATCCTCTTTCCTGACTCTTTGGCGATAGCGAGCTTCTTCTCATCCACGGCCAAGGATGTCCCGCAACCGGTCAGAGACATACCGAGAGTCTCGGTGAGGCATGCCATCGTGTTGGCGGTGAAGAGTCCGGAACAGCTCCCTGCACCGGGACAGGCCGCACATTCTACGGTCTTCAAGAAACTTTCATCGGCAGCGCCTACCTGCACTTGTCCGATCGCTTCGAAGACGGACTGGAAGTCGATATCCTCTCCGTTGAGCTTGCCCGCCTCCATGGCACCTCCGGTGACCATCAGTGCAGGGATGTTCATCCTCCCTGCGGCCATAAGCATCCCGGGAGTGACCTTATCACAGTTGGATACGCCGACCCAACCATCCATGGCATGTCCTTCCACCATGACCTCACAGCAGTCCGATATGACCTCCCTGGAGATGAGGGAATACCTCATCCCCTTGTGACCCATGGCGATACCGTCACATACGGCAGGAGTTCCGAAAACGAAAGGGACTCCCCCTGCCTCGCGGATACCCTCTTTGACGGCATCCACGATCTTGTTCAAATGTATGTGTCCGGGAACTACCTCGTTCCAGGAATCGGCGATCCCGATGAACGGCTTGTCGAAGTCTTCGTCCTTGAGACCGTCTGCCCTGAGCAGACTCCTTGCCGGTGCCGCATCGACACCGTGCTTTATGACGTCGCTTCTCATGTTTGACATTGAAGACCCCTATCGTATCGACGATTAATAATTGACGGTCTGCAGGAAGCATTGGTATGAAAAAATTGAGCGTACGGCGCTATCGCAGCGCAGTGCGGATAATCCTGGACGGGGAAAACCCCGGCAGAAACAAAAGGTTGGAACCTTGAATAGGTTTGTTGAGATCAGGCGCCGCGGAGGACGATCTCGATGTTTACACCATCGGGGACCTGGATCCTCATAAGCTGCCTAAGAGCACGCTCATCCGCATCGAGGTCGATAAGCCTCTTGTGGATGCGCATCTCCCACCTGTCGTAGGTCTCGCTGCCTTCTCCGTCGGGGCTCTTCCTGCAGGCTACCTTGAGTTTCTTGGTAGGCAGAGGAACGGGTCCGCGGATTGCAACACCAGTCCTCTGGGAAATCCCTTTGATCTGGTTGCAGACGCTGTCGACCATAGCAGGGTCCGTGCCGCTGAGAGAGATTCTAGCACGCTGTGACATTGAAATTACCTCTTAAATTGTTAAAGGGAGAGGGGTTGCCCCCTCACCCTTTATTGGGAATTCAAGCCTTCTCGACTTCGGTGCAGACACCGGCGGCGACGGTCTGTCCCATGTCACGGATGGCGAACCTTCCGAGTGGCGGGAAGTCCTTGGCGGGCTCGATGACGAGGGGCTTGGTGGGCTTCACTTTGACGATGGCGTTGTCACCGTTCTTGATGAAGCTGAGGTCGGTCAGGGGCTTTCCAGCGCGGTTGGCGGAGCAGATCTCGGTGATCTGGCAGGCGACCTGAGCGGTGTGGACGTGGAACACAGGGGTGTATCCGACGGTGATGACCGAGGGGTGGTTCAGCACGATGATCTGTGCGGTGAAGGATTTTGCAACGGTCGGAGGGTTGTCGACGGGTCCGGCGACGTCTCCCCTCTTGATGTCGTTCTTGGCGACTCCACCGACGTTGAATCCGACGTTGTCTCCGGGAACGGCCTCGGGCAGCTGCTCGTGGTGCTCCTCGATGGACTTGACGACTCCGGTCGCGTGGGAGGGCTCGAAGATGACCTTCATGTTGGGCTTCATGACTCCGGTCTCGACACGTCCGACGGGGACGGTTCCGATACCGGTGATGGTGTAGACATCCTGGACGGGAACCCTGAGGGGCTTCTCGGTGTGCTTCTCGGGAACGGACAGGTTGTCGAGTGCCTGGAAGAGGGTAGGTCCGCTGTACCAGGGGGTGTTCTCGGACTTTACCTTCACGTTGTCGCCGCAGTATGCGGATACGGGGATGAAGGGGATGTTCTCGACCTTGTTTCCGACCATCTTCAGGAGCTTTGCGACTCCCTCTTTGGCCTCGTTGTACTTGGCCTGGTCGTACTTGACTGCGTCCATCTTGTTGATGGCGACGATGATCTGCTTGACACCGAGGGTGGTTGCAAGGAAGACGTGCTCCTTGGTCTGAGCCTGGGGACCCTCGATAGCGGAGCAGGTGATGATGGCTGCGTCTGCCTGGGAGGTTCCGGTGATCATGTTCTTGACGAAGTCACGGTGTCCGGGTGCGTCGATGACGGTGAAGTAGTACTTGTCGGTGTAGAACTTCTTGTGTGCTACATCGATGGTGACTCCTCTCTCCCTCTCCTCCTTAAGGCCGTCCATGACCCATGCGAAGTAGAAGGATCCCTTTCCTTTCTCCTCTGCCTCTTTCTTGTATTTCTCGATGATGTGAGGGTCGATTGCACCGGCCTCGAGCAGGATCCTTCCAGTGAGGGTGGATTTTCCGTGGTCGACATGCCCGATGATGACGAGGTTCATGTGCTGTTTCTCTGCCATGTTCTTGTCTCCTTTATTTACTCGTTAGAGTTAGTTTTTGTGCGATAAGGGTGTTTATATTTAAAGGTTTTAGACGAACCCATCCGGCTTATAGTCCGGAGTAGTAGTTCGCATCGTAAGGCTGGGGGTTCAGGCCCTTTCTGGTCCTGATCTCTCCGACGACCTTCTCCTGCAGATCGGGGAACATCTCCTCGAATCCCGCATTCTCGGTCGACCAGAGAGCCCTTCCCTGAGTGGCACCGCGGATGTCGGAGGTGAATCCGAACATGTCGGCGACGGGGCACTTGGCGCTGACGGTGGAGTCGGCTCCGTCCTGTCCCATCTCGAGGATGGTTCCGCGGCGCTGGGTGATCAGACTGATGACGTTTCCGGTGAAGTCAGGAGGCACGCTGATGAAGACGTGCTGCATAGGCTCGAGCAGAACCCTGCCGGCCTGGCACATGGCACCGTAGATACCGTCCCTGACGGCAGGGATGATCTGTGCGGGCCCTCTGTGGATGGTATCCTCATGGAGCTTTGCATCCATGAGGACGACCTTCAGACCGGAGACCTTCTCTGCGGCGAGGGGTCCCTTGGTCATGGCCTCGTCAAATGCATCGGCGATGAGCTCCATGGTCTCATGCAGGTACTGGATTCCCTTGGTGTAGTCGATGAGGACGTTGTCGTTCTTGAACTTGACAACTCCCTTTGCCTCCATGGCATCGGTCATTCCGAGGTCCTGAAGCTGCTTGGCAAGGGCCTTCGGGTCCTTGATCTTCGCATCGGGGTCGATCTCTCCCTTGTGGATGGCGTCGATGATTCCCTGCTCGAGCCTGGAAACGACGAAGGTGAACTTGTTGTGCTTGTTGGGAGACCTTCCCTCGAAGCCGGCGTTCTTGCCCTTCACGCACTCCCTGTACACGACGATAGGCGGGGAGACCACGATGGGGATTCCCTGCTCGTTCTCGATACGGTAGACGGTGATCTCCAGGTGGAGCTCTCCCATTCCTGCGATGAGGTGCTCTCCGGTCTCGTTGTTGATCTCGATGGCAAGGGACGGGTCCGCTTTTCCGACGGTCCTGAGGACCTCGACCAGCTTGGGCAGGTCCTTGGTGTCCTTGGCCTCGATGGCCTCGGTGACGACGGGCTCGGAGTAGTGGGCCATCTTCTCGAAGGGCTCCATGTCGATCATGCTGGAGACGGTGGATCCGGCGATGGCGTCCTTCAGTCCGGTGACTGCGACGATGTTTCCGGCCTTGGCGTCATCGATGGCGATCCTGTCGGCCCCGACCATGAGTGCGACGGTCTGGACCCTCTGGGGGGCGGGCTGTCCGGCGACATACAGGGTCTGACCCTTCTGGATGGTTCCGGAGAACAGCCTTCCGACGGCGACCTCTCCGGCGTGCTTGTCCATGATGATCTTGGTGACCATCAGGACGACGTCTCCGGATGCGTCGCAGTTCATGAGCTCCTTTCCGACCTTGGACTCGAGGTCTCCCTTCCAGATGATGGGGATACGGACCTTCTGTGCGAGGGTCGGAGGCTGGATGTGCCTGATGGCCATCTCGAGGGCCACCTCGTGCAGGGGCGACTTGTGTGCGAGCTCCTTCTGTCCTCCTTCCTTGCTGCAGTAGTCGAAGATGTCGGAGAAGGAGATCCCGGACTTCTTCATGAACGGGGCGGAGATGGCCCAGTTGTTGTAGGCGGATCCGAAAGCGACGGTTCCGTCCTGGATGCTGACCTGCCACTCCTTGTTGAGAGGTGCGGGCAGGTTGGCCTTGATCTTCTCGTTGAAGGTGGCGATGAGCTTGGAGAAGCGCTCGATCATCATCTCCTTGGTGACCTGCTGCTCGACGATCATCCTGTCCACCTTGTTGATGAACAGCATGGGCTTGACACGCTCTTTGAGCGCCTGCCTGATGACGGTCTCGGTCTGAGGCATGATACCCTCGACGGCGCAGCAGAGGATGAACACTCCGTCCAGAGCCCTCATGGCCCTGGTGACGTCCCCACCGAAGTCGACGTGACCGGGGGTGTCGATAAGGTTGATGAGGTAGGACTTTCCCTCGAAGTGGTGGACCATGGACGCGGATGCCGCGTTGATGGTGATTCCCCTTGCGGCCTCCTGCTCATCGAAGTCCAGAACACACTGCTTTCCAGCGAGGTCCTCCGACATCATTCCTGCTCCTGCGATCAGGTTATCGGAGAAAGTGGTCTTTCCGTGATCGATATGCGCGGCGGTCCCTATGTTCCTTACGAACTCGGGAGTCTTCATAATGGTCGTCGCGTATTTGACATTCTCTTCTTTACGTCCCATACTCACTCACCTTATCGTTAACCTAATCACCTGGCGGACTGGGCGACCCTCTCGGTCTCCTCTTTCTTCGCTACGGCGAAGGAGGTCATGTCTCCTTTGGCTGCGAGCATGATCTCGTCGGCCAGGCAGTCCTGAATAGTTTTCTTGTTCTTTGCAGATGCAGCGACGACTCCGCTGCTGACATTCCTGAGGGCGATGTCGAGCCTCCTCTGGGGGGAGATGTCGACGGCCTTGGGGACGGAGATTCCTCCGAACTGCAGCCTGGTGACCTCCTCACGGGGTGCTGCGTTCTCGAGGGCCTCCACGAGGACCTGTACAGGGTTCTTCTTGGTCTTCGCAGCGATGATGTCGAATGCATCGGAAACGGCCTTGTATGCCTTCAGTTTCTTTCCGGTGTATTTCTCGGTCCTCATGATGTTGTTGATCAGCCTCTCCACGATGCTGAGGTTGGACTTTCCGAACCATTTGTTGGCGTGCTTCCCGCCGGAGTGGGGGACGCTGGTGGAGTTGAGGTCGATGTACTTTGCGAGACCGGCGTCGTTGATGACGATCTCGGTCGTGTCGTATTTGCCGAAGACGGGTGCCTTGGGGGCGACCATCTTGGTTTTCTCCTCGGCAGGTGCGGCGACTGCGACCTGCTCCTGAGTCTGAACTTCTTCGTCTGCCATGTTTCACACCTTCATCTGGTGGGCTTCTGGACCCTGCCCCTTACCATCTCGTCGAGGGAGACGTTGTTGACCTTGATGACCTTGTAACGGACTCCGGGGATATCTCCATAAGACCTTCCCATCCTTCCGCCGATACCCTCTACGAGGACCTCGTCGTGCTCGTCGATGAAGTTGATGGCTCCGTCTCCGACGGCGAATGCGGTGATCTGACGTCCGTTCTTGATAAGCTGGACCTTGACGCACTTACGGATAGCGGAGTTGGGCTGCTTTGCCTCGATTCCGACTTTCTCCAGAACGATGCCGCGTCCCTGTGCGGATCCCTCGAGAGGATCGGACTTCTCCCTCAGCTTCAGTACCCTCTTCTTGTATCCCCTGTCTAGCCAGCGGAACTTCTGCCTGTCTGCCTGCATTTTTCTTGCAGTGAATAGACCGTTTCCCATTGTTTTCACCTATTTTGGGTTTGTTTTTTCGCTCGCGATGCGATTATGCCCCGCGCAATATCATTAAATATTGCTAAGCGTGGCTATGCTGAGGGTCGCTATTCACAGATTATATTTAATGGTTTACCAGAGAAAATACAAAAACCAAGCACCCGCGGTATACTCCGCAGGTCATTCGATATATCCAGAACATGAATATAATGATGTCGCATTGAATGCCGTCCTTGATACTTAATCGTGATTTTTTAGATAAAACCGTACAAAAACAACGACTAAATGACATCACATGGACGTTTGAACATCATATCCGCCATTTCTATCACAAATGTTTATTAACGATTTGTGCTTAGAGAGGTTCCCGTTGATTTGACATGAAATTGATTTTCGTCAGCGGAGGAGTAATATCCGGATTGGGAAAGGGGATCACCGCATCTTCCATAGGGCGTCTTCTCAAGTCGAGAGGCATCAACGTGACATCCATCAAGATCGACCCCTACCTCAACATCGACGCAGGGACCATGAACCCGTTCGAACACGGGGAGGTGTATGTCCTGGACGACGGAGGGGAAGTGGATCTCGACCTCGGGAACTACGAGAGGTTCATGGACCTCCATCTTGGAATGGACAACAACATCACCACGGGGAAGGTCTACAGGACCGTCATCGAGAACGAGAGGAGGGGGGAGTATCTCGGGAAGACCGTCCAGATAATCCCCCACATCACGAATGAGATAAAGAGGAGGATAACGGCGGTCGCCAGACAGTCCGGGGCGGACGTGGCCATTGTGGAACTGGGAGGGACCGTGGGGGACATCGAATCCATGCCCTTCCTGGAGGCTGCGAGACAGCTCGGGAGGGACCTCGGAAGAGAGGAGAACGTCATGTTCATCCATACGACCCTCATCCCCATCATGGGATCCGTAGGGGAGGAGAAGAGCAAACCCACCCAGCATTCCGTAAGGGACCTCATGTCCGTCGGGATAAAACCCGACATCATCGTCGGCAGGTGCTCCAGGGAACTCAGCGAATCCGCCAAGGCCAAGATAGCCATGTTCTGCGACGTGGACGAGAATGCCGTGATCTCGTGTCCCGATGCACGCTCCATCTACGAGGTGCCCCTCATACTGGAAAGACAGGGGGTCGCCGACCTCATCATCGACAGGATGAAGCTCGCCCCCATGACGACCGGCAGGCACATGGAGAAATGGGAGAGGTTCCTGGACAACATAGTGAACCCGTCCTCCGAGGTCACCATTGCCCTCGTAGGCAAATATACCGCCCTGGCGGACTCTTACCTGAGCCAGCTGGAGGCCCTCACCCACGCCGGTGCCGAGAGGTGCTGCCATGTGGGGATAAAATTCGTGGACAGCGATACGCTGTTGCACGGCGACCCCGGGAACATCCTCGGGGATGTGGACGGAATACTCGTCCCCGGAGGGTTCGGCGTCAGAGGCGTCGAGGGTAAGATCGCGGCCGCCAGATACGCAAGGGAGAACGGGGTGCCGTTCCTCGGGGTGTGCCTCGGATTCCAGATAGCCACCATAGAGATCGCCAGGGACGTCCTCGGCCTCGAGGGCGCCGACTCCACCGAGTTCGAACCCGGCACCAAGCACCCGGTCATCTTCATCATGCCCGAACAGGCCGGAGTCACCCAGATGGGCGGCACCATGAGACTCGGCGCCCAGACCGTCCTGGTGGAGAAAGGTTCGAAGGCGGAAGCCCTCTATGGGGCGGACAGGATATCCGAGAGGCACAGGCACAGATATGAGGTGAACCCGGGATACATCGACCGGTTCGAGGAAGCGGGATGGAAGTTCACCGGACGCTCCGAGGACGGGACCAAGATGGAGATCGGGGAATTGGAGGGACACCCATACTTCGTGGCCTCCCAGTTCCACCCCGAATTCAAATCCCGCCCCATGAAACCGTCCCCGCTCCATCAGGGACTGGTAGACGCGGCCATGGCATACAGGAAAGGCCGCGGCCAGTGATGGAAATCGCGCGCCCGTATTTATCGCGCGGGCGCGCATACATTTATATTGGGTACCATGATAGCGAACCTTATTAAGAGGCGACCCAAATGGAAGAGAACGATTATCTTGCAATGCTCGACAGAGCGAAATCCCAGCTTCCCGACCAGATCGAGCAACACGAGAGGTTCGAACTTCCCGAGCTCGACATCATCCAGGAAGGGAAGATCACCATTTTCAAGAACTTCATCGACGTGACCGACAAGCTCAGAAGGGATCCGCAGCACCTCCTCCAGTATCTGCTGAAGGAACTCGGTACCCCCGGTAACCTCGAGGGCCGCAGGGTCGTGTTCAAGGCCAAGATCAGTACGTCCCACATCGACGAGAAGATCAAGGACTACACCGAGACCTATGTCATCTGCTCCGAGTGCGGCAGGCCCGACACCCATATAGAGAAAGAGGACAGGACATTCATCCTCGTCTGCGAGGCATGCGGTGCCCGCAGACCCATAATGGTCAGGAAGGCCGCCAAAGCCGAGGATGCCAACACCCTCCGCCCCGGAGACGTCATCGAAGTGACCATCAACGACGTCGGAAAGAAAGGTGACGGAGTAGGGAAGTACATGGACTATCTGATCATCGTCCCGGGGACCACCAGAGGCACCAGGACCAACGTCAAGATCACCAACATCTCGGCGAAGACCGCCTTCGGGCAGGTCACCACCGAGGCCGTGAACCACTGAAGTCCCATGAGATACTTCGTCGAATCGTACGGCTGTACGATGAACTACGGAGAGGGGGAGGAACTGGCCGAGCGTATGGATGCGCTCGGCCACATCCGTGTCCTCTCCGCCGACGAGGCGGACATAGTTATCCTCAACACCTGCACCGTGGTAGACACTACGGAAAAGCGGATGATCAAGAGGATGAACGAGCTCAAGGCGGCCGGAAAACAGGTCATCGTCACCGGGTGCATGGCCAAGGTGCAGGCGGGAAGGGTGATGGTACGCCTCCCCGGATCGCTGATCATACCTCCGGAGGATTATGATGGTTTCTCGGATGCCGTATCCAAGATGTATGGGTGCGGAACACCCATCGTACAGAAGCATTCTCCGGTGACGGCCATCATCCCCATCGCACAGGGCTGCAGAGGGAACTGCACATACTGCATAACCAGATTCGCCAGGGGGACCCTTAGGAGTTATTCTCCCGAGGAGATCAAGGAACGTTTCGACAGATTCATCGACTCCGGAGTCAAGGAGGTCCTGATCACAGCACAGGACACCGGATGCTACGGCCGTGACATAGGAACGGATCTGGGAGACCTCATACGCAAACTCCTGGAGAAGGACGGGGAGTACCGCATAAGGATAGGCATGATGAACCCCAACAGCCTGAGGCCAGTGTTGAACAGCGTCCTGGACGTTTTCGAAGATGAGAGGATATACCGCTTCCTCCACATCCCTGTACAGAGCGGCAGCGACCATGTTTTGGATATGATGAGCAGGCACTACACCTCGGAGGACTTCTTCTCCTTGATCGACGCCATACGCGAAAGATACCCCGACATGAGCATTGCCACGGATCTGATATCCGGATTCCCGGGTGAAAGCAATGAGGATCATGAGGAAAGTGTCGCCCTCATCAGGAGACTCAGGGCGGACACCGTCAACATAACCCGCTTCTCGCCCAGACCGGGCACGGAGGCGTTCGGAATGCCCCAGATAAACGGAAGGATCTCGAAGGAGCGGTCCACGGAACTCACGGAGGTGAAGAATGCTACCGAGAACGATGTGAACACGAACATGATCGGCAGGACATATCGTGCGCTGGTGTCGGAAACCTCGGCAGACGGATCCGTCATAGCGCGTACGGGGAACTATCGCCCCGTCGTAATAAAAGAGGATATCCCCCTTGGAACGTTCATCGATGCTACGGTCACGGACTGCCGCCCCACATACCTCCTTGGAAAAAGCACTTGATTTTAATAGACGAACGGAATAATCGTCAACACAGTCCTGTAGTGTAGTGGTCAATCATGCTGGCCTTTGGAGCCGGTGACCTCGGTTCGAATCCGGGCAGGACTACCATTATTATCCATGCAGGACCATGCTGGAAAGATGATCCGCGTATACACCAACTCCGAAGGAGGTATCGTGGAGACCGATTCCCCCGGACCTGGTACATGGACCAGGATAACGGCTCCGACGGATGAAGAGCTCCGTACAGAATCCGAAAGATCTGGCATGGACCTATCCATCCTCACCGCTGCCACGGATGCGGACGAGATCTCCCGCTGGGAGCCATACGATGAAGGCACATGCATGATCGTCGATATCCCATACATGCGGGATGACGGTCAATTCGATACGCTGCCGCTGGCTATGATCATCACAAGAGACCGCATCATAACCGTATGCAGGATCAGCAGCGGGATCCAAGAACATTTCATAGAGACCAATAAGAACCTGGATCTCGACGACAGATACGGATTCATAATCCGCCTTCTTTTCACAATATCCAAAACATATCAGCAGGATCTGCGGGAGATCAATCTCCGTCGTAAGAACATAGAGGAAAAGATAGACGACGGGGTTGACGACAAAGACATAGTGGCCGTCCACAAACTGGAAAACAGTCTCGTCTACTTCGTCACATCCCTGAAAGGATGCAACATAGTCCTGGATCTGATAAAGCGTAACTCGGAGGAGAAACTGAGCAAACAGAACAAAGAGCTTCTCCGCAACGTAGTCATAGAGAATCAACAGGCCATAGAAATGGCATCCATATATCGCGAGGTCATGAACAGCACGAGCGGGATGCTCTCATCCATAATGGGAAACAGACTCAATTCCACCATAAGGTGGCTCACAGTGATCACGTTCCTCCTGTCGATACCCATGATCGTATCTGGGATCTATGGGATGAATATCGATCTCCCGGGCCAGAACGCCGGATCCGCATTCATATGGCTGATGACGGGGATCATACTGATCTGTCTCGGTACGGGAGTTTGGCTGAAAAAGAAGAGATTCTTCTGAACAAAACTTCTTTTTAATATTTTCAAAGAACGAGTCCGATAAGGAATGAATGCTGAAAAACAATGACAAGAATTATGGAAATGGGCGTTCGATGCTACGTTTAGTGCGTGGCAAGCTGCCAAGGAACTGCCGAGAAAACCTTTACGATTTTCCTTGCAATTATTTGCGCTTTATATTTGTTGAGGGTTGGGCCGAAGCCCAACCCTGCGTAGGAGGTGATCCATCTGCAGGTTCCCCTACAGATACCTTGTTACGACTTAACCTCCCTTGCTGAATCTCAGCTCGAATACCCCAATAAAAGGCAGCCTCACTGAAACCCGACTCGGGTGGTTTGACGGGCGGTGTGTGCAAGGAGCAGGGGCATATTCACCGCGAGTTTTTGATTCGCGATTACTACGGAATCCAGCTTCGTGAGGGTGAGTTACAACCCTCAGTCCGAACTACGGACGGGTTTGGAGATTACCTTCACCTTTCGGTGTCGGAACTCATTGTCCCGCCCTTTGTAGCGCGCGTGTAGCCCAAGAGATTCAGGGCATACTGACCTACCGTTGACCTCTCCTTCCTCTGACTTAGCGCCAGCGGTCCTGATAATGTGCACCAGATCCGGAGATCTAGTTAGCAATTATAAGTGAGGGTCTTGTTCGTTATCTCACTTAAGAGAACGCTTTACAGTACGAACTGACGATGGCCATGCACCACTTCTCCAAGAATCAAGCAAAGTCATTAGCCTGGCTTTCATGTGATGGTCTCCCTTGGTGAGTTTTCCGGTGTTGAATCCAATTAAACCGCACGCTCCTCCCGTTGCGGTGCTCCCCCGCCAATTCCTTTAAGTTTCATCCTTGCGGACGTACTCCCCAAGTAGCAGACTTAACAACTTCTCTCCGGCACTGAATGCCCCCGAAGGGCCTCCAACACCAAGTCTGCAGCGTTTACACCCTAGACTACCGGGGTATCTAATCCCGTTTGCGACCTAGGGCTTCGTCCCTCACCGTCGGATTCGTTCTAGTAAGACGCCTTCGCCACCGGTGGTCCTCCAAGGATTACAGGATTTTACCCCTACCCCTGAAGTACCTCTTACCTCTCCCGATCCCAAGCCTGACGGTCTCCTCGGAATTCGGAAGGTTAAGCCCCCCGATTTACCCAAGGATCTATCAGACCGGCTACGAACGTTTTAGACTCAATAAAATCGACCACCACTCGGGCTGCGGGTATTACCGCGGCGGCTGGCACCCGTCTTACCCAGCCCTTATTCCTCTAGTTATCTACGCTAAAGAAAAGCTAACACAAAAGTGCTAGCACTAGGAATTCCCTCATCGGGCTTTCGCCCATTGTGAAGTTTTCGCGACTGCTGCGCCCCGTAGGGCCTGGATTCGTGTCTCAGAATCCAACTCTGGGCTCCCTCTCTCAAGGCCCATACCCGTAATAGGCTAGGGGGTACATTACACCCACTACTACCTGATAGGCCGCAGACCGATCCTAAAGCGCCGGAACTTTGAACCATAAGTCATTCCAGATCTCATGATCTATGGGGTATTATCCAGAGTTTCCCCTGACTATCCCCCACTTTAGGGCACGTTGTCCACGTGTTACTGAGCAGTCCGCCGAGCTTGCGCTCTCGACTCGCATGTCTTAATCGAATTCCTATAGCGGTGGCCGCCGGCAGGATCAACCGGAGTCAAATCTTATTGACTTTAATCGTCATCAGATGAATGAAACTTGAAACTGGCAGTTTACCACGTTTCACCTATGTCCCGTGACGGCACACTCTTAGAATGTCCGTTTTCACGAGACATTCGTAGCATCGAACGTCAGAGCTCAAGAGTGCACGCCCGAAGGCGGAGATCTTGGCTCTCCATATTCGAGAACACTTGTTTGTTTGAGGTTGTGTTCTCGCGCATTCCCCAGTATACAGGGGAAGTATATAAGCCTTTTCATCCGGGATGTTTTTCGCATTCCAGATGCACGGTACAGTGTCACCTGCAAACCCTCGGAAGGGATGCGGCGGTTGCATCGTGTGAATTCCCTGATTCACAGGTAGTATTTAATACTTCCGAGGAAGCAGTTGCTTCTCCTCCAATCCACCGTTTCCGGCTGATTCAAGGTAATCCCCACTATATACATCTAGTATATAAATATTTCTAAAACAGGGAAGATTGTCCGAATCTTATACGGATCTGCCAGAATTTCCAGACACATCCCATATATTATAATGTATAGAACGATGAATAATAATAAGTAAAATTGAATGTAATCTCCCGAAAACCGCCTTTTGACAACCCATGTTTTTTAATAGGATTACGCATTATGCGCCGACATACGTGGAGGTGGCCCAGCCTGGTAAGGCGCCAGACTGCTAATCTGGTGTCCGTAGGACCCGGGGGTTCGAATCCCTCCCTCCACGCCATTTTACCTTCTGGCTAATAAAACTTAACAATTTCCTGAAAAACGTGTCAGCCCGTGATGGAAAGTACACACGTATACGTAAGAACAGCCAGGGTGTGATGGAGAGCGTATCCGTTTCCACCTTTACCGATCTGATGGCATGTACTCTGGGTGGGTTCAAGGCCGATACCAAAAACAGAGGGATCTTCATCAAGACCCCTGTTGTAAATCCAAGCGATTGTACCGACCTCGACATCGCTGAGTTATTCGATGACTTCGAAGGTAACGACCCATCGGTTATCGCAGGCAAGCTTTACGCATTACGTTACCTTGTGGAACGTGATAAGTTCGACAAGGTCAACGACTCTGACTTCAGGCCCACCATTTCCTTCCTGCCCTCCTTGAAGAAAGCATACCAGTTGTGCTTAAATCGGGAGAATATGGAGTTGTCGAGGGGATCCTCGATGCCAAACCAGTCCGTAACAGGTCTCTGAAGGTGATGTGCTGGTATTATGCGATAGCAAGATACACCGGAACGACCCAGAGTGTTCTGGAGTGCATGCTCCAGAGCGAGAAGAAGAAATCCGAGGACAAAGGGGTATCGCAGTACGGTGTCGTAGTCGCTGCCATGTGCAAATGCCTGCTTTTCGGAGCCGAGGAAATAGTGTACCAGTACGATCTCGAAGATCCTGTTGCTCCGGACAACTTCTTCATCAATGCCAAAAGGCTGAAGCTCAAGCAGATCACCGATCAGGCTTGTTCCGATGTGTTCAACAGTGATGGTCGCACATGCCATGTCACCATCGACCGCAGCACCGTGGGAGAAATCCTGGAGGGGCTTAACATCCCCATAAGGGTGGGCGGAGGCAATGAGAAAAGACTCGATCCTAAGAATACCGGGTTCCTGGAAAACTTCCTCATCGCTGTCCGTCAGTATGCTCCCGAATTCGAGGGCATGTTCTCTCTGATTACTCCTGACTCATTCAGGTGTGCGTTCACCAAGAGTGAGACAAGTGAAAAAGTGATGATGAAGAGCTATCATGATGGATATTGCAAGGGGGCGATCTGATGGGACGCAATCCCTTCAAGGAGCACTGGACCTCATATCTCGGCATGTGTGTCGGAACATATGCCGATAAAACCATCGAGGTCACCCGCAGGAGGTTCAGGGGGTTGGAACGCATAGTCCGTACCAAATACGAGGAAGGCGAACTTTCCACCCAGAACCCCAAACATTTCACGGCTGAAGACAGTCTAATCATCTACACCGAACTCGGTGAAGAGAATCCCGAGACCAAGAAGGCTCGTCAGCCTGTCACTGTGAGCAAGTACATGAACGACCTAAGGAACCTGTGCCTCAGTCTGGATAACTGCTGCGTAGACGTAATGCACAAGCGTTACCCATACACCAGGAAGAAGATCAAGCACACCAGGTTGGAGTGCATGGATGTGGAAACAATGGAGAAGATCGCCCAGAAGACGGCCAACATCGATGATGACGACTTCATCATGCTGAGGTCCTACGCAGTTGCTGGAACCTACCTCGGAGCAGGCACACGTACCCTCGAGCTCCAACACATCAAGGTGTGCAATGTGCATTTGGATCATGACACCCCCCACATCTTCCTGGAAGTTGTGAAAGGTGGCGACACCTATGGAGAGGATCGTTATGCTCCCATGATTCCCATGTTCTACCCGGTCCTCAAGAGGTACATGGTTGCACGTCAGAAGTACCTCGATGATCACGGGCTCGAGTCCGACCTCCTGTTCTTCAGGCTGTCAGACGGAGTTATGCTGACTGACAAATCCGTTCGCAAAGTCAGGTCCATCGCCAATACCGGTATGGGGATGGATTTCAGCGGCATGGATTGTCGTAGGAGCTACGGTTAGTACTGGAAGGATCTCAGTGTGCCCATCGAGGACATCTCAAGGTACATGGGTCACGCATCTACCAAGACTACTGAAAGGTACTGTGCCAGAATCCGTCCGATGTATGCGCTGAAGGAACTGAAAGCGTTCCTTCCGAAGTGTACGAAGGCATTTTTATAAACTTATTAGAGGGGAGTAATCCCCCCATAACGTTCTTTATATGGTGGGATTGGATTTTCTTCTTCAGTCATGAACGGAGATTCATTAAACAAGTACATTCTTGATTATTCGAAGAATTCTAAAATACAAGGGGCATTGATGATTACTGCACCTTGGGGAACAGGTAAAAGCTATTACATTCAGAATAAACTGATTCCGTTCCTAGAGGGTGAAACCAACAAGAAATGTATTGTAATCTCCTTGTATCCTATAAAAGAAATAAGTGAAATCTGTAAAAGCCTCCTTATTGAGATCAAATTCAATAAATTAAAGAAAATCAAACCTCGGTGGTTTCCTACAGGACAACTGATTGCCAAATCCCTTTTTCACGGAGTTTCTACTTATCATGGTATAGATTTTGGTTTATCCGAAAAGGATTATGCCAATTTGTTCAATTCTTTGGATCTTTCAAACACAATATTGTTTTTCGAGGATGTGGAACGTTCGAAATTACCTCCTTCAGAGTTGTTGGGATTTGTAAATAATCTTACAGAGTTAGATGGGGTAAAGGTAATTTTAGTTGCAAACGAGTATGAAATTAATAATGGTGGCACAGACGATGAAAACTATGCCCGGATTAAGGAAAAAACGATTTACGATACTCTGTCCTTCGACATTACTAATGCTGAGGTCATAGGTAGCATCTTGAAAACATACTCTTCCTCTTGTTTGGCACCACTATTGGAATCCAATCCGGGATTGGGAAGAGATATTCTTGCGATAATGAATGAACCAACAATCCATAGTTACAATCTTCGTTCTTTGAGGTATGCTTTGCAAAAAAGCGAAGAGTTATTCAAAAAATTCAATGAACCTATGGATTCTGAATACCTAAAGTGCACCTTCTTGAGTATTGTGGCATTTGTATTGAGAAAAAAGGCAGACGATAACACTCATTGGTTAACTGATTCCAAATCTCCCGCGGATTTGGGAACCGCCATGTATCCGCTGCCCCGGTATTGCTATGATTATATTGTCTATTCTGACTACAATTCCGAATCAGCATTAGCATCTCATGCTGCATATCTCCAGCAAAGGGATTATGAGCAAACTGTTTCAGAGGTAAATACTCATTTAAAAACAATCTACAACTACTGGATTGTATCTGAAAAAACACTTGTCGAATCAATAATTTACATGTTAGACTTCTTGAAATCAAGCGAAGAGTTCCCACATAGTGAGTGTTTACGTTTAGCCAATTATTTGATTGGAATAAAACACTGTGGAATTTGTTCTAAAGAAATTGATTTGTGTAAGGCTGAACTAACTCGTAGGTTGAAATGTTTCGAACAGATCTCTCAACCCTATTGCTACAGTGGGTTAGAATTGTCTGATCCTGGTGCATTGGAGGAATGGAGATCATTCAACAAATCCCTAAAAGAGGCTACAGCGACAATTAATGATCCGTTCAATGTGTTTGATTACACAGTCAGGGGCATTCGTCTTTTAAGGCATAATGTCGAAGAGCAGCACCCTATGAACTCTCACAGATTTGTAAGGTCCATGGATGTGCGCAGATTTGTTGAACTTTTAAAAATATGTAGTTCAAAAGATATTGAAGAGCTACGCGACATATTCATCCACGTATATAGTGCAGGGAACATCATGTCATACTTCATAGAAGATCAAGAGAATCTTCAGGCACTACGGGAAGAACTAGAGAAGCTTCAGAAGTGGGATGGGTTCGATAAAATTCAGAAATTGCAGATTTCCTTTTTCATTCAAAATATAAGCGAATATTTGGAATCCTTGGGTTGCAATTCCGAAACTAGTTATTCTGATTCGAATTGAAGTGCTCTGTTTACGAATCCCTTTGGTACCAAAAAACGGCCTAAAAAGATGGAAATTGGACTGCTGGCTAGTCTGGGTTTTGTGTTCCCCTCTCCACGCCATTATTCTACCCAATTGTATGTAAACACTGCATCCGGCGATCGATATCTATGACGAGTCTTATTCCAAATGGATGGGCATCGTCGATTTTATCATCATGTGTCTGTTCTACAAGCATGATGACGTGCCATACAGAACTCCGCGATTCCATCGTCGAAGCGGTGAAGACGAATGTCGAAGGAAAAGATGTGGCAGTCGCATGCTCCGGGGGACTGGATTCGGGACTGGTATCCGCACTTGCAAAAAGATATGCCCGCTCGGTCACCCTGTACACATGCGGGACCTCCAATGCATTCGATGTCGCCATGGCCAAGGATCTTTCCGAAAAGATCGGACTCCCATGGAACCATGTACAGATATCCAAGAGCAACATATGCGACATGATATCCGAACTGGCATTGGCCGGCGATACGGACGATGCGTTCACGATATCCTACGAACTGCAGCTTTTCAGCGTCTGCATGGCAGCAAAGGAAGACATCGTATTGTCAGGACAGGGCTCCGATGAATACTTCATGGGCTGTGCGAAATTCGTCGGGGCATCCGATGACGAATACGCCATCCTGGTAGAGACCGCCAAACAGAGGCTCAACGAGATATCCGTGCCTTGTGAGAAGAAGATCGCGAAACATTTCGGAAAGACCCTCATATATCCGTATTTGGAAGACTCGGTTCGCAGCAGGATAGACGACATCGACATTCTGGAGATGAAACCGGCAGACATGTCGTCCCGCAAATCGGTCCTCAAGGACATAGCGAGGGACCTCGGATACGGATTCCTTGCAGAAAGGGTGAAGAAATCCTCGCAGTACGGCTCCGGGACCACGGATCTGATACGCGGATTGGCCAAAGAAAGAGGCATGGAGTATAACGAATTCATAGATTCGATATGCGAGGATGCGTTCAAAGGCAAATCCAAGATGAGCCGCGGATCGATCGTGACGGCCAGAGTGGACCCCATAGTAAAGGCGAAGGCCGAAGACATACTCGGAAGACAGGGAATGACACCCTCGGAAGCGATAAATATGCTGTATGAGAGGATAATCAGAGACGGAAAGTTCCTCTGAAAGGAGCTGCACTCTATGGGAAGGAGACCGGACCCTCGTACGGAAAGCACCAAGATGCGTATAAAGAAAGCATTATTGGAGTATCTCTGCGACTCTCCTTTCGAGAGAATAACCGTCAAAAACATCTGCGATTCCGCCGGTATCGACCGCGGCACGTTCTACACCCACTACAGAAACCTCTCAGCCACCCTCGACGAGATCATGACGAGGCTCTGGAAGAAGAGCCTTCAGGGAAGCCGTACCACTGCACACTGACGGATGGGCAATACAACTGTCCGTATGGGATATGCGACAAGGTCCGCGAACATCCGGAGTATGGTGCGGTGTTCTTCAACGAATCGCTGACGGAGAAGATCATCGACCGGATCTCGTCATATTCAGAGGCGAAATATGTCGCATCCCTGACCCATCAATGCGACCTATCTCCGGAACAGGCCCGGACACTCTTCCTTTTCCAGCTCAACGGGTGCCTCGCCATCAACAGGGCCGCATACCGCAAAGGGGAAAAGGACTGGGAGGAGACCAGGGACCTGGTCGGCGGATTCATACAAGGCGGTCTCGGCCGCTATAAGAAATGATTTCATCCACAGATTCGTGAATGTGTCTACTTAAAAGCCTCTATGACGTTTTGAGTGGGCCAGCGT
>ULJH01079478.1_pt1 | contig 30447 bp, 32 predicted proteins | sample 1950781 | NCBI WGS metagenome assembly ULJH01 (sample SAMEA4835462, study PRJEB28245) | human gut metagenome | biome: gut microbiome; material: fecal sample | place: Denmark | collected 2008 | reverse complement strand
GCGGAATGTTTAATATAAATTTTAATTTAATAGTAGCCGATAATTGTTTTTTGTTGATTTACTGCGGACAGGGGCGAGCCCTGCCCGTCAAAGGCTCCCTTTACAAGGGAGGCTGAATATGCGGTGCCCGTCAATTCATAGCAAATAAAAAACGGGCGAACACAGTTCGCCCCCCTACGATATAATAAAAAATATAATTGCTTGTAACCGTTTATTTGTTGCCGAAAAGTCTTTTTTCTAAAGCATAATCGACAATGATTGATACAGTCATTATAAGGGCTATGCCGACAATGTTTGCAATCCAAATTGATTTGCTTTTGTAATTTCCGCCGTCGGTACCGCAAAAATAAATTACGGCTTCAAATATAAGAATAACCGCCGCTGTGCATACGGCAAAAATCGCTTTGTATTTTGCTCTCGTCATAGATAACCCTCCATTTAATTCAAATTATTTATGATACATTTATATTAAAACATAAACAAAAAATTGTCAATACAAAAAACAATGCCGAAGCTTAATTCTAAACTCAAGCTTCGGCATATTTTATTTTTATTTATGATAAAGGGTTTTGGACTGTCTGTAAGGCTCGCAGGTTACATTTACACCGAGCTTTTTGAGCGTATGCAGGTCAACCTCGGAGAGTATAACTGTCGAATGCATCTGACAGCCGTCAAGCTTTTCAAGTGCTTTCATTGCCATTTCGGAAGTGGGGTTTGTAGCCGCTGAAATTGAAAGCGCAAGCAAAACCTCGTCCGTATGAAGCCTCGGGTTTTTGTTGCCGAGATGATTTACCTTTAAGTCCTGAATGGGCTCTATAATCTTCGGGGAAATCAAGTCAATGTCGTCATTGATATTGGCGATTTCTTTAAGTGCGTTCAAAAGCATAGCCGAAGAAGCACCCAAAAGGTCTGAGGTCTTTCCCGTTATGATTTTGCCGTTGTCAAGCTCGATTGCTGCCGCAGGCTCTCCCGTTCTGTCGCAAAGCTCAACTGCGGGCAAAACACATTTTCTGTATTCGGGAACGATATTAAGCTGTTTCATAATAAGCTCAAGGTTGCGGATTTCATTTGTAACATTTGAGCCGTTTTTTTTATCGACAAGAGCCTTATAATATCTTCTGATAACCTCTTGCTTTGACGCTTCTCTTACAACATCGTCGTCGATTATGCAGTTGCCTGCCATATTAACGCCCATATCCGTAGGCGATTTATACGGAGAAGTGCCGTAAATACGCTCGAAAATAGCATTGAGCACGGGGAAAATTTCAATATCTCTGTTATAGTTAACGGTTGTAACGCCGTATGCCTCAAGGTGGAACGGGTCAATCATATTGACATCGTTCAAATCGGTTGTCGCCGCCTCATAAGCAAGGTTTACCGGGTGCTTTAACGGCAAATTCCAAATCGGGAAGGTTTCGAACTTTGCATATCCTGCCTGAACGCCTCTTTTGTGCTCATGATAAAGCTGAGAAAGACAAACCGCCATTTTTCCGCTTCCCGGACCGGGCGCTGTAACAACGATAAGCGAACGGGTGGTTTCAACGTATTCGTTTTTGCCGTATCCGTCGTCGCTTACGATAAGCTGAACGTCCTGCGGATAATTTTCAATGCTGTAATGACGGTAAACCTTAATGCCGAGCCCCATAAGCTTCTGTCTGAAAACCTCTGCCGACGGCTGATTGTTATACTGCGTCATAACAACACCGCTTACCATAAGACCGAAATCTCTGTATATGTCGATAAGCCTTAAAACATCAAGGTCGTAGGTTATGCCGATATCGCCTCTGACCTTATTTTTTTCAATGTCATTTGCGTTGATGGCAATGAGCATTTCAGCCTCATCTTTAAGCTCAAGCAGCATTTTCATTTTACTGTCGGGCAAAAATCCCGGGAGCACTCTTGAAGCGTGAAAATCGTCAAAGATTTTTCCGCCGAATTCAAGATAAAGCTTTCCGCCGAATTCATTTATCCTCTGCCTTATATGCTCGGATTGAGTTTTAAGATATTTATCGTTATCAAATCCTATTTTCACTGTTATTGCCTCCCGATTAGGATGAAAATATCACATAAAAGCACTTCGAAGCGGTTACACAACCGACCCGAAGTGCGACACTTGATATTATAGAATAACAAAGTCTAAAAATCAATAGTAATATAAAACTTTGTTGAAATTTAGTCGAGATGCCAATCAATAGGCGTCTGTCCCGAAGCCGTCAAAAGCTCATTGGTCTTTGAAAAGTGCTTGCAACCGAAAAATCCGTTATAAGCCGAAAGCGGACTCGGATGCGGTGCGGTGAGCTTATAATGAATGGGGTTTGTGATAACCGACGCTTTTTTTCTTGCGTGAGCGCCCCAAAGCAAAAACACGACGGGCGTTTGCTTGTTGTTAAGCTCGGAAATTACCCTGTCGGTAAATGTTTCCCACCCCATGTTTTTATGGCTGTTAGGCTCGCCCTCACGAACGGTCAGCACCGTGTTCAAAAGCAAAACGCCCTGCTTTGCCCAAGCGGTAAGCTCGCCGTGGTCTGCGTTCATATCTATACCGAGATCCGAATGGATTTCCTTGAATATATTTTGAAGCGACGGAGGGGGAGGAGTGCCTTTCTTTACCGAAAAGCACATACCGTGCGCCTGTCCTGCGCCGTGATAAGGATCTTGTCCGATAATAACGACCTTTGTATCGGCGAACGAGGTGCAACGAAGTGCATTGAATATATCGTTCATAGGCGGATAAATCGTATGATTTTGATATTCCGCTTTAAGAAATTTCCGAAGCTCTTTATAATAAGGCTTTGAAAATTCGTCCTTTAATATTTCGTCCCAATCATTTCCCAAATTTACCATTGAGCTATCACCTCTCGGATATTGTAACATAAGATTGACCGATTTACAAAAAAATATAAAAAATTTTCCAAAAGCTATTGACATATAATATATATGTGCTATAATCAAATCAACATATGAACAGATGTTCATATGATAAATTGAAAAAGCGAATGTGCTTGAAATAAATGACGCAGAGCGTCGGAACGGAGACAAATTATGAAAAAGTCATATAAAATCGATGTCGATTGTGCAAACTGTGCCAATAAAATGGAAGAGGCGGCCAAAAAGACCGAGGGCGTAAAGGATGCAACGGTTAATTTTATGATGCTTAAAATGAATGTCGAGTTTAACGAAAATGCAGATGTAAAGGCTGTTATGAAGGATGTCCTTAAAAATTGCAAAAGAGTTGAAGACGACTGCGAAATATACATTTAACGGTCGATTAAGCATAGCTTGAAATATTGAAAACGGAGGAAATTTTATGACGAAAAAGCAGAAAAAGATGCTTATAAGAATTATCGTTTCAGCGGTGCTTATTGTCGCACTCAAGGTTGTTGGCAGCTTTGTTGAAATAAATCGCTATCTTGAATTTGCGTTATATATGATACCGTATTTTGTAATCGGCTACGATATTCTCAGAAAAGCATTTTTTGGAATTAAAAATAAGCAGGTTTTTGACGAAAATTTCCTTATGGCAGTCGCAACTGTCGGCGCAATAGCGTTGGGCGACTATACCGAGGGTGTGGCGGTTATGCTTTTCTATCAGATAGGCGAACTTTTTCAAAGCTATGCAGTCGGAAAGAGCCGCAGAAATATCTCCGAGCTTATGGATATAAGACCTGATTATGCCAATATTGAAGTTGACGGAGAGCTTCGGCAGGTTGACCCCGACGAGGTTGAGATAGGCACGGTAATTGTGGTTACCCCGGGCGAAAAGGTGCCGATTGACGGCGTTGTAACAGAGGGCGAGTCCTCGCTTAACACAAGTGCTCTCACGGGCGAAAGTGTGCCGAGAGAGGTCAAGGCAGGCGACGAGATTATCAGCGGCTGTATAAATCTTTCGGGTGTTATCAGGATTAAGACAACAAAAGAGTTTGGCGAGTCAACGGTTTCAAAAATTCTCGACCTTGTTGAAAACGCAACCTCGAAAAAATCGCATTCCGAAAATTTCATAAGTAAATTTGCACATTATTATACGCCTGCGGTTTGTTACAGTGCGTTGGCGCTTGCGATTATACCGCCGATAATCAACCTTATAATAGGTAATCAGGCAGGTTTCGGCACTTGGATTTACAGGGCGCTTACATTCCTTGTAATCAGCTGTCCGTGTGCGGTGGTAATCAGCGTACCGCTTAGCTTCTTCGCAGGAATAGGCGGAGCGAGCAAGGCAGGCGTTTTGGTTAAAGGCTCAAACTACCTTGAAACGCTTTCAAAGACAAAATATGTTCTTTTCGATAAGACGGGAACAATGACGAAGGGCGTTTTTGAGGTTGTCGGAGTTCATGATAACACGATAGACGAAAATCATCTAATTGAACTTGCGGCATATGCAGAGAGCTATTCGACGCATCCGATAAGCAAGAGCTTGCAGGCAGCTTACGGCAAGGAAATCGATAAAAGCAGAATTTCAGATGTAAAGGAAATATCGGGATACGGCGTTATCGCTAAGGTTGACGGCAAAGAGGTTGCGGCAGGCAACGGCAAGCTGATGGATATGCTCGGCATTAAATATACGGAATGCAAGCAGGTCGGCACAAAGGTTCATATTGCACTTGACGGGAAGTACGCAGGTCATATCCTCATTTCGGACGTTATAAAGCCCACCTCAAAGCAGGCGATTGCAGAGCTTAAAAGTGCAGGCGTTAAAAAGACGGTTATGCTCACGGGCGACGCTTCGGACGTTGCGAAGCAGGTTGCAGACGAGCTCGGAATTGACGAGGTTTACAGCGAATTGCTGCCCGATGACAAGGTTTCAAAGGTTGAAGAGTATTTGTCGAAAAAGGGCGAAAAGGAAAAACTTGCGTTTGTCGGCGACGGTATAAACGACGCTCCCGTGCTTTCAAGAGCCGATATAGGTATCGCAATGGGCGCTATGGGCTCGGATGCGGCTATCGAGGCGGCGGATATTGTGCTTATGGACGACGATCCGCTTAAAATCGCAAAGGCAATCAAGATTTCAAAAAAATGTCTCGGAATTGTGTATGAAAATATAATCTTCGCACTCGGCGTTAAGTTTGTTTGCCTTATACTCGGCGCATTGGGCATCGCAAATATGTGGGTTGCAATCTTCGCAGATGTCGGAGTAATGGTTATAGCCGTATTGAACGCAATCCGTGCGCTTATGGTTAAAAAGCTTTGATTTATATTGAAAGGGTGTAGACAATGGAAAAAGAATTAGACTGCTGTGAGGTAAACGAGGTTCACAGCTCCGTGCTTCAAAAGATAATCGCCGAAATGCCCGACGAAATTGAGCTTTACAATTTAGCCGAGTTGTTCAAGGTGTTCGGCGACTCAACGAGAATACGCATACTCTATGTTTTGTTTGAGGCTGAGGTTTGCGTGTGCGACTTGGCTTCGGCGCTTAATATGAATCAGTCGGCAATTTCGCATCAGCTGAAAATATTAAAGCAAAACAAGCTGGTTAAGGCTCGCAGAGAGGGTAAATCGGTATTCTACTCCCTTGCAGACGACCATGTTCGTACGATAATCGCAAAAGGTCAAGAGCATATTGAGGAATAAAAGACTTTTATATGTTTAATATAACAAAATAGCACCGCAGGTCTAATTTATGACAGACTTGCGGTGCTGTTTTGTTATAGTTTGTTTCCGGCATGTTGTTCGTTGCTTTCGTCCTTAACATATGTGGCAATATCTTCAAGGTTGCAATCTAAAATAGAGCATAGAGTATTCAGAGTATAAACATTGACATTTTCATTTTTTCTCAATCTATCAAGTTGACCGGTACTTATTCCAAATTCCTTTATCAATTTGTATTGAGAAACACCTTTGTTTTTCATTGTTTTCCATAGATTATCAAAAACAATCATATTACCACTTCCCGTAATCGATTGTAAAATATTATATGTATGTTGACAATTACCCATAAACGGGCTATAATAACATTGCCATTATATAGGCAATAACGAGAAAAGGGCGTTTTTAGATGAGGAATAGCGGTGTTAAAAAAAGAAAAAATGTAAAAATAAAAAGTATAATGATAATAATTTCTGCGGTTGTTTCTTTCGCTTTGATTTTAACCGGTTGCACATCAAGTGTGGGGAGTGCATCAAAAGTTGAAGATAACTATATTGAATCGAAAGATTCGGTAATACAATGGAAAAACATTTATCAATCTAAAGATGACGATTGGCAACTGTACTCCCCATATATAAGAAATAACTATTTGTACATAAAAACAGAGATGAAACTAAGCAGCTCAATGACCGTTATTTTAAGAGGATTTGGAACTGCAAGTATAACCGATACTTATGATAAATCAGTCCCGATTAAATACGAATACGACAGTTCAACCGTAAAAATGGGAGAATATCAAAATATTACTATTCAAGTGCCACTGTCTGATTTGGATAATCAAAGACCGACAACCTTACACTGCCGTCTTGCGACTTATGTCGGTGGTGTGCAGAAGAATATCGAGTTAGTATTTTATATCACATGGTAAGGAGATAATTAAAATGAGTAAAAAGACAAAAGCAATAATTATAGGTATAGTTTTGGTTGTAGTAATTCTTGGACTGGTAATCTATTTTTCGCAAAATTCAGGAAATAATGCAAATGGCAACAGTTACAACAATGCTGTGTATGATTCATATGACGAAACGTTTGGCAATAATAATGATATTATTACCGAGCCGTTCGAAACGGAAGCGGTTACAGCGCAAAGAGCTAATATAGAATTTGTTTATGATGACATAATTTATGACAAATATGGTAAGGAAAGGGGAGCAATAAAAATAAACAATTGCGTTGCTGTATATCATGATGAAAATCCGAACAATTGTTATTATGATATATATATTGATTACGAAAAAGTGCTGAATTCCTCAAGTGCGGGTGATGGTTTTGCTATTGATGCATATGTATATGACGCTAACGGTACTCCGATAAAAAATAATCAAGTATGTTATGTTGGAGGTTTTAAGGGAGATGAAATAGGAAAAAAATATAAAGATACAATCAAATATGTCAGCACTGCTGCAACGAGAATAGAATTTGTTGGAGGCTGAAATGAAACTTTGTGATTTAATAACGGAGGAGCAAAAACGCCGAATAGTTAATTTAATGCTGACCAATGACTATGAATTTTCAAATATAACTAAATCAAATCCCAATCTTTTTTACAGTAATTATGCATATAACAGAAACGGTCATCAGCATACCTACGCAATAATAAGTGCCTTTAAGGAAGAAACAAAAATTGACGGTATGAGAGTAAGAGAAATTAAATATGGATTAAACTCGAAAATGTCGCAACCGGAATTATACAACGATAAAATAATTATACATATATACAATAAAAGATATGGGGAAAAATCCGATTTAGTAAAAGAATATTGTAAAAAATATAATTCGAATCTTAATATTTATCCGGTTTATGCACAGATAGAGTTTAGTAAAAATAAGCTTAACAGAATAAATAAAATTGAATTGCAGCTTTTAGACGAAAAGGCAAATGTAATAGATTCAATGTTGTTATACGCCGAAGTGAAATTGTCAAAAAGTGCATAGTAAAAACCGCAAAGGCATTTAAGCCTTTGCGGTTTTTGCGTATTACAGAAATTATTTGAGCTTTGTATCATCGGGGTTATGTCAACGGGTATTCGTTTCCTTTTTCCATTTCTTCAAAACCGAGAAATAGATTATAAGACCTATTGTGCCTGAAATGACTTCTGAAATCGGATAGGCAAACCAAGTGTAGTTAAGACCGAATTCCGCAAATATTCTGAAAATCGGGATAAGACAGAAAATCTGCCTTGTGAGCGATAGCATAAGACTTGTTCTGCCGTAGCCGATAGCCTGAAAGAACACGGGCATTGTAAGAGAAATGACGGCAGGCAGGAAGCTTGAGCCGATTATCGGGAACGCTACCGAGCCTATTTGCATAACCTCCTCGCTTTTTGAGAAAACGGACATAAGCGCTTCGGGGAAGAATACGAAAAAGATTATACCGACAATCATAAACACCGCTGAAACGAGACAGGAAAAATTCATTAAATCACGGCAGCGGCGATAGCTTTTGTTTGCGTAGTTGTAGCTCAAAACGGGAACTATACAGGTTTGAAGTCCGAACAGCGGAATAAAGAACAGCGATTGAGCCTTGTAGTAAAGTCCCAACACCGTAACGGCGGAGTCGGAGAAGCCTGCAAGTATGACATTCAACGCAACAATATATACGGTATAGAGCAGCTGCATAAATATTGACGGATAACCGTAGCGGTATATCATCTTAATATAATGCGAGAGCTTTTTCATCTCGGGAATTTTGCAAAAGCCCTTTGAGCCTGTGATAACAGCGGCGACTATCTGACCGAGCACCGTCGCATAAGCCGCACCCGCAACACCCATTTCAGGGAAAAATCCTATTCCGAATATCAGCAACGGGTCAAATAAAATATTTGTAACAGCACCTGCTATCTGTGCTATCATGGGAAGTCTCATATCGCCCCTTGACTGAAGCACCTTTGTCCAGTTGCCTTCCAAAAATGCACCGACGCTACCGATACAGACGATATTTCCGTAGGTTACGGCATTTGCGATTGCCTCGGGCGATTTTGCGGAAGTCATAACATACGGCTTCATAAGAGCTACCGCTAAAATTGTAAAAGTAAGCCAAGTGATAAGCTCAAGCAGCATACCCGTACCGCCTGCTTCGTCGGCATCCTTCGGCTTACCCTGTGCGAATTTTCGTGCCATATAAGTATTGACTCCGACGCCCGTTCCGACAGCAAGTGCAATGATTATTAGCTGTATCGGATAAATTACCGACAGCGCAGTAAGAGCCTCGTCGGAATATCTGCCGACAAAGAAGCTGTCAACTATATTATAAAGTGCCTGAATAAGCTGTGCTAGCATAACGGGAGGCGCAGTTTTTAGCAGTATTTTTGAAATCTTTTGCGTTCCGAAAAAATCGGGATCGGACAACCCTTTTTTTGCCATAGTATATCCCTTCTTGAAAAATGCAATTAAGATTATAAGGCGTACCCCTACCTTTGTCAACAAGTGTTATATTTGTTCAAAAAATCATAAAATTATAATCATTGAATATCAATTTTATTTATGTTACAATAAACGTATAATGTGCTAAGACACATAAAATGAAAGGAAACGGCAAGATGGATATTCAAATTGTTAAAGATCAAATTTGCGACGTTTGCCATAAAATGTGGCAGCTCGGTTGGGTTGCGGCGAACGACGGAAATGTCAGTGCAAAGCTTGACGACGGCACGATTTTGGCAACACCGACAGGAATGAGTAAGTCCTTTATCACACCCGAAAAGCTTATCAGAATTGACTCGAAGGGTAATGTTCTTGAAGCGGCGGAGGGACTTCGTCCGTCAAGTGAGATTAAGATGCATCTTCGTTGCTATGACAAGCGTGAGGATGTGTTCAGCGTTATCCACGCTCATCCTCCGGGAGCTACGGGTTTTGCGGTAGCGCATAAGGCGATGGATATGTATAATATGATTGAGGACGTAGCGGCTATCGGCGCAGTTCCGCTTACACCTTACGGCACACCTTCTACAACGGAGGTTCCCGACGCTATTGAGCCGTACCTTGACGAGCATGATGTTATGCTTCTTGAAAACCACGGTGCGCTTGCGGTCGGAAGCGACGTTATAACCGCTTTTTACAGAATGGAAAGCCTTGAATTGTGGGCGAAAATCACAATCAATGCGGTTATTCTCGGCGGCAGCCACGACATAGACAGAGAGAATATTCAGAAGCTTATCGATTTGAGAAGCTACTATAAAATCACGGGCAGACACCCGGGCTATAAGGTTTACAATCCCGACGACAAAATACTTCATAAGCAGGAGGACTGATTATGCTTAAAGGTATCAATCCGATAATTTCCCCCGAGCTTCTCAAGGCTCTTTGCGAGATGGGACACGGCGACGAGCTTATAATTGCAGACGGGAATTTTCCGAGCGAGAGTATCGGTAAAAATTCCGTTGTGATAAGAGCAGACGGACATTCGGCAACGGATGTATTGGATGCGGTTTTGTCGCTTATTCCGCTTGATACATATACGGAAAAGCCTGTCGCTTTGATGGAGGTCGTCAAGGGCGATAATACCCCGACACCTGAAATTTGGAAGGAATACGATAAAATCCTTACAAAATATGAGCCTGAGCACCACGATATTGAGATGACGGAGCGTTTTGCATTTTACGAGAGAGCGAAAAAGGCTTATCTTATAATCGCCACGGGCGAAACGGCAATTTACGCAAATGTGCTTCTCAAAAAGGGAGTAGTAAAGGTATGAGCCGTGTATTAGCTTTTGATTTCGGCGCATCTACGGGCAGAGCAATTCTCGGCGAGTACGAAAACGGAAGGTTGAGCTACCGTGAAATTCATCGCTTTGACAATGAATTGGTAACGGAGAACGGAAAGCTCTGTTGGAATTTCCCTTATCTTCTTTCGGAAGTCAAAAAGGCAATCGAAATGGCAAATGATGTTGAGTCGCTTGCTTTTGACACTTGGGGAGTTGACTACGGCATAATCGGGGCGGACGGAGAGCTGAAGGGTTTACCTGTTTGCTATCGTGATACAAGAACGAAGAATGCACCCGAAAAAATATTTGAAAAAATTTCTCCCGAGCGTTTATATGCACTTACGGGAAATCAGATAATGAATATAAACACACTCTTTCAGCTGAGCGTTGAGGATAAAGACGGCGATATGTTTTTATTTATGCCCGATTTGTTTGCTTATGCTCTTTGCTCTGTAAAATCAGCCGAGCAGACAATAGCTTCGACTTCTCAAATGCTTGATTTGGAAAAGGTTTGTTGGCAAAAAGAGGCTTTTGCTCTTTCGGGTAAAAGTGAAAAAATGCTTCCGCCGATTGTCAAAAGTGCAAGTGTGGCAGGAGAATATAACGGTATAAAGGTTATCAAGGTTGCGGGACACGATACGCAATGTGCGGTATGTGCTATGCCCGAAACAGACGGCGAAACACCTGCGTTTTTATCCTGCGGAACTTGGTCGCTGATTGGCTGTGAAAACGATTTGCCGATACTCACGAAAAAGAGTATGGAGGACGAGCTTTCAAACGAGCTCGGCGCAAACGGAAAGATAAATTATCTTAAAAACATAAGCGGACTTTGGCTTATTCAGGAGATAAGACGTAATTTCAGAAAAGAGGGCAAGGAGTATTCCTACAATGATATGGAGCAACTTGCAAGACGGGAAAAGGCGTTCAGGTTCTTTATAAATCCCGACGACGAGGTTTTTGCAACGCCCGAAAATATGCCCGAAAAAATTCGTGATTTCTGCAAAAGGACGGGGCAGGGAATACCCGAAACCGACGGTGCGCTTGTAAGATGTATATATGAGAGCCTTGCGATGAAATATCGCTTTGCCATTGAACAGATTGAGGAGAACACGGGCAAAAAATTTGATGTTCTTCATTTGCTCGGCGGCGGAACAAAGGACAGTTTCTTATGTCAAATGACGGCGGACAGCCTTAACATTCCCGTTACGGCAGGACCTACAGAGGCTACGGCACTCGGAAATATTATGCTTCAGCTGATAGCTCTCGGCGACCTTGAAAGCGTCAAGGAAGGAAGAAAACTTTTGGCTTCTTCTGAAAGCTTGAAAACTTATAATCCCCAAAACGCAAGCGAGTTTTCTGCGGCTTATGATAAATTCAAAACTGTTATTACTAAATAATAAAAGGAGAATGTACTATGAAATATCCTAAAATAGGTATTCGTCCCGTTATCGACGGAAGATGGGGCGGCGTTCGTGAGAGCCTTGAAAATCAGACAATGGGTATGGCGACATCTGCCGCAAAGCTCATTGAGGAAAATCTTTGCTATCCCGACGGAACACCCGTACAGTGCGTTGTCAGCAACACGACAATCGGCGGCGGTGCCGAAGCGGCAGAGTGCGAGGAACAGTTTGCAGGCGAAAATGTTATCGCAACGCTTACGGTTACACCCTGTTGGTGCTACGGTATGGAAACATACGATATGAACCCGAAAACAATTAAGGCTGTTTGGGGCTTCAACGGTACTGAAAGACCGGGTGCAGTTTATCTTGCGGCTGTTATGGCGGCTTATGCACAGAACGGTATGCCCGCATTCTCAATTTACGGTCATGACGTTCAGGATATGGACGACAGAACTATCCCCGAGGATGTTGCGGAGAAGATTTTGCGTTTTGCAAAATGTGCGGTATCGGTCGGCTGGATGAAAAACAAGTCCTATGTAAACCTCGGCGGCGTCGCAATGGGTATCGCAGGCTCATACTGTAACGCTTCTTTCTTTAGAGAATATCTCGGCATCCGTCCCGAATGGGTTGATATGACCGAAATCGTCCGCAGAATTACCCTTGAAATCTATGACCATGAGGAATACGACAGAGCAATCAAGTGGGTTCGTGAAAACTGCAAGGAGGGCTTTGACGTAAACGCAGGCAAGAATTTGCCTGAAATCATCAGAAAATCAAAGGTTGTTGCTCCCGATAAGGATTGGGAATTTATTACAAAAATGACGCTTGTTGTCCGTGATATTCTCTTTGGAAACAAGAAACTCGACGAGATGGGTTGGCACGAAGAGGCACTCGGCAAGAATGCTGTCGCAGGTGGCTTCCAGGGACAGAGAAACTGGACGGACTGGCTTCCGAACGCTGACTTTACCGAAGCTATAATGGCTTCGACCTTCAATTGGAACGGCAAAAAGATGCCGACACCCTTTGCAACCGAGAACGACACACTTAACGGTGCGGCTATGATTTTGGGAACTCTTGTTTCCGATACAGCGCCCTGCTTCCATGATGTTCGTACATATTGGAGTCCCGATGCTTGCGAAAGAGTAACGGGCAAAAGACCCGACGGCGTTGCAAAGGACGGATTTATTCATCTTATCAACTCGGGTGCTACTGCTCTTGACGGCTGCGGCGCTTCAAAGAACGAGAACGGCGAAAATTGTATGAAACCGTTCTGGAAGATGAACGACAACGACATAAACGCTTGCATCGAGGCAACAGATTGGTGCAGAGCTAACTATGAATATTTCAGAGGCGGCGGATTTTCTTCACACTTCCGTTGCAGCGCACAGATGCCCGTTACAATGCTTCGTGTGAATATCGTTGACGGAATAGGTCCGGTGCTTCAGCTTGCAGAGGGATATACCGTTGATCTCCCCGACGAAATCCACAACACAATCGACCAAAGAACAGACAAGACTTGGCCGACAACTTGGTTTGCTCCCACTCTCACGGGCGAGGGCGCATTCAAGGACGTATATAGCGTAATGGCAAATTGGGGTGCTAACCACGGCGTAACCGTTTACGGACACGTCGGCGACAAGCTCATCACGCTTGCTTCTATGCTCAGAATTCCCGTTAATATGCACAATGTTGACGAGTCAAGAATTTTCCGTCCGCATTGCTGGGCTGCATTCGGTACGGACGACAGGCAGGCTGCCGACTACAATGCTTGCAAGACCTACGGCGCACTTTATAAATAACATTAAACGAAAGCCGCATTGAATTATGCGGATTTCATTGTAAGTCAATTAACGTCAAATTGTGAATAAAGTGTTAAGTAAGCGAAAAAATTATAATATAATCAAACTAATTCGCTACAAATTTATGTAATCGAACTTTAGATAGTGTTAAAATAAATGCTAAGGAGGTAGATCAGCATGACACACGATCTTAAAGCAATTGGAAGAAGAATCGCAACAGTGCGCAGAGAAATGAATTTGTCTCAAAAGGACCTTGCAGCAAAAATCAATATTTCAAACAACCATTTGTCGAATATTGAGACAGGTAAGTCTGCACCGGGCTTTGCAACATTTCTTGACATATGCACCATCCTCAATGCCGATGTTACTTATATAATTGGCGGAGATATTTATCCTTCTCCCGACGATGCGACAATAAACAGATTTAAGAGAAAGAGTCCCGAGGACAAGATGACAATCGGCAGAATTATCGACATTTTCCCCGATATGCCCGTACTTTAATTTCGGGATATTTGATTAAATCAAAAAGCGTGGAAGCACACGATTTACCCGACAGTAAATTATGTGCTTTTTATTTGTGAATAATGTTGAAAAACCGAATTTTCAGAGATATTACGGCAGATTTAATATTTGCCGTATTTTTTATGTTGAAATATGTATAGATTTTTGGTATAATTATAATAATGTTCTCAAAAATTTATTAGGAGAAAGAAAAATGGAAAAGAAACAAACAAGAGGTGGATTTTCAACCTCGCTCGGATTTATACTCGCAGCCGCAGGCTCGGCAATAGGCCTCGGCAACCTGTGGCGCTTCCCGTATCTTGCGGCGAAGGACGGCGGCGGATTGTTTATAGTTATATATATAATCTTTTCGCTGACATTTGGATTTGCACTTATGACAACGGAAATCGCAATAGGCAGAAAAACAGGCTTGAGCCCGTTCCAAGCATACGGAAAGGTCGATAAGCGTTTCAAGTTTATCGGCGTTTTGGCAACGCTCGTGCCGGTGTTGATTTTCCCGTATTACTGCGTTATCGGCGGCTGGGTTACAAAATATGCGTTCACATACGCAACAGGCGGAGCTTCTCAGATAAGAGAGGTCGGACCCAATCAGTTCTTCGGTGATTTTATTACCGCACAGGCTTCCCCGATAATTTGGTTCCTTGTGTTTATGGCTCTTACGGCAGTTGTCGTAATTCTCGGAGTTGACAAGGGAATTGAAAAGGCGTCAAAGATAATGATGCCTATTCTTGCGGTGCTTATTATAGGAATTTCGGTTTATTCGCTCACACTCAAGCACACGGACGAAAACGGCGTTACCCGTACTGCTCTTGAGGGCTTGAAGATTTATCTTATTCCGAACCTCGACGGAATTACACCGTCAAAGTTTATAACGGTTGCGCTTGACGCAATGGGACAGATGTTCTACTCAATGAGCCTTGCTATGGGTATTATGATAACCTACGGCTCATATTGCAGAAAGGACAGCAATCTTATTTCATCCGTTAATCAGATTGAGATTTTTGACACGGCGGTTGCTCTTTTTGCAGGTCTTATTATGATTCCGACCGTTTATGCCTTCCAGGGCAGAGAGGGTCTCTCACAGGCAGGCCCCGGACTTATGTTCAAGGCTCTTCCTGCAATTTTTGAGCAGATGGGCAAGCTCGGCGAGGTAGTCGGCGCATGCTTCTTCCTGCTTGTGCTTTTCGCTGCGCTCACATCGTCAATTTCGCTTATGGAAACGGTGGCTTCGGTATTTATCGACCGCTTCAAAATGTCAAGACCAAAGGCTACGGGTGTAACATTCATTTGCGCTGTGCTTATCGGCGTTATTGTTTGCCTCGGCTACAATGTTTGGTACTTTGAGGCAACTCTTCCCAACGGTGCGACGGGTCAGCAGATACTCGACATTCTCGACTATATTTCCAACAGTATCCTGATGCCGATTGTTGCGATTTTCACATGCGTTCTTATCGGCTGGGTAGCTAAGCCTGAATATGTTGTGGACGAGGTTAAGCAGGGTATCGGAAACAAAAAATTCCGCAGAGAAAAGCTTTATGTTGTTATGATGAAATTCGTAGCTCCCGTGCTTCTCTTCTTAATCTTCTTGCAGGCGTTCAACGTATTCTCATTCTTGAAGTAATAAAACAATTTGAAAAATCAGAGAATCCCGATTTGTCGGGATTCTTTTTTGTTGTTGAAAGAGTTCTTTGTTTGTGGTAAAATGTTATTGTAGAAATTTGCGGTTTTTGGAGGATATTAAAATGGAGACTAACGAATTTGAAAGACCTCAAAGCGAGGCGGAACTTGAAACACAGGCGTTACTTGAGGAGAAACCGAAAGAAAATGTTTTGCTCGGCATTGTCGGCGCATTGCTCTTTTCGCTTGCAGGCACGGTAACGTATTTTGTGCTTTATCAGCTCGGTTATCTTGCGGCTTTAAGCGGTATCGTTGCGGTCATCTGCGCTATGTACGGCTACAAGCTTTTCGCAAAGGGCGAGAGCAAAAAGACGGTTGTAATTGCGGTTATTATGTCATTTTTGGCGATTGTGCTCGCTTGGTACGGATGCCTCGCAAAGGATGTTTATGACGCATATGCCGAGTGGTATCAAAGCGGCGAAATAGATTATGCAATAACCTTCGGCACGGCTTTTTCCAATGCGTATAAATTCCTTGATGATGCCGATGTGGCAAGAACGTATTATACCAATTTGGTAATGAGCCTGTTCCTTTCGATTATCGGCTGCGTGGGAATGTTTGTAAGGAATAATTCCGCCAAAAAGACGAAATCAAAGGGCAAAACAGAATAATGCCTTTGCTATGCGGTTGACAAAATTTCGATACCGTGATAAAATTTAGTGTGGTAAAGGTTTACGGTGCTTTCTTTTCAACAAGGCCGTAAGCCTTATTATATTTTAGGAGTAAGATTATGAAATACGATGTAGTAATTGTCGGAGCAGGCCCCGGAGGAATTTTCTCCGCTTATGAGCTTGTGAAAATGAACCCGTCGCTTAAAATAGTTGTGCTTGAGGCGGGAAATCCGCTCGATAAAAGAAAATGCCCGATTGACGGCAAAAAGATTAAATCCTGTATCGGCTGCAAGCCCTGTTCGATAATGAACGGCTTTGGCGGCGCAGGCGCATTTTCTGACGGCAAATATAATATTACAAACCAATTCGGCGGAACTCTCTATGAGTACATAGGCAAGGAGGAAGCTCTTGACCTTATGCACTATGTTGATGAAATCAACCTCAGATACGGCGGAGAGGGCACAAAGCTTTATTCGACCGCAAATTCGGAAATTAAGAAGCAGTGCTTACAGCACGGACTTACGCTTCTTGACGCTTCTGTTCGCCATCTCGGAACGGATATTAACTATGTTGTTCTTGAAAATCTTTACAACGACTTAAAGGACAAGGTTGACTTTAAGTTCAGAGCAGTTGCAAAGAAGGTTGAAAAGACCGATAACACTTATATAGTCAACACCGAGGACGGCGAGAGCTATGAGGCTGACACCTGTGTTATCTCTGTCGGCAGAAGCGGAAGCAAGTGGATGGAATCGGTTTGCGACGATCTTAAAATTCCGTCAAAGAGCAACCGTGTTGACATCGGCGTAAGAGTTGAATTGCCGTATGAGATTTTCTCACACCTTACAGATGAGCTTTATGAGAGCAAAATCGTTTACCGCACCACAAAGTATGAGGATCTTGTCAGAACATTTTGTATGAATCCTAAGGGTGCTGTTGTAAATGAAAATACAAACGGAATTGTAACTGTAAACGGACACAGCTACGAGGACCCTGCAAAGCAGACAAACAACACAAACTTTGCACTTTTGGTAGCAAAGCATTTCTCCGAGCCGTTTAAGGACAGTAACGGCTACGGCGAGAGCATTGCGAAGCTTTCGAATATGCTCGGAGGCGGCGTTATCGTTCAGCGCTTCGGCGACCTTATCAACGGTAAGCGAAGCACTCCCGACAGAATTAGAGAGGCGTTTATCACGCCCACACTCAATGCAACGCCCGGCGACTTGAGCTTGGTTATCCCGAAACGAATTCTTGACGGCATTATCGAAATGATTTATGCCCTTGACAAGATCGCACCGGGTACTGCGAACACCGACACGCTTCTTTATGGTGTAGAGGTTAAATTCTACAATATGGAAGTTGCACTTGACGAGCATTTGCAGACCTGCTATGACGGACTTTATGTTATCGGCGACTGCAGCGGTATCACCCATTCTCTTTCACACGCTTCGGCAAGCGGTATTCACGTTGCAAGAGATATTGTGTCAAAGAAAAAATAATTTAATTTTTGCTTGTAAAACGGGTGGAAATGCCACCCGTTTTTTATGTTGTCGATAAGCCTTGTTTTATTGACACAAGAGCAATATTATGGTATATTTTATTGTGTATATTAAGGCTTGAAAACAAGCCAAAAACATTAAAGGTAGTGAATGAATGTCAAAGAATAAAATTGTCACCGCCGTTTGCGCTGTGTTAGGACTTCTCGGACTCGGTTGCGGTCTTTATGATTTCCAAAACGGCGTATGGGTGCTTGATGTTGAAAGAATTGTAATTTGTATGTTCGGACCGATGCTCGTTGTCGGCGGACTGCTGTTTATATTGCTTAACAGAAAGGAGCTTGCTGCTACAGGTGTGGGCTTTAGCAAGTACCGCTACTTGGTCGGCAACCTCATTTCAAGAGACTTGAAGGTTAAATATCGCCGCAGCACGCTCGGCTTTTTGTGGAGCGTCCTCAATCCGCTTTTGATGGCTCTTGTTATCAATGCGGTATTCTCAAACCTGTTCAAATTCAAGATTGAATATTTCATAGTTTATTACCTTACGGGCTCGCTCATATTCAACTTTATGACCGAGGCTACAAGTGCGTCGCTTACGTCTGTTTTGGGTGCGGCTTCGCTTATAAAAAAGGTTTATATTCCTAAATACATTTTCCCGCTTGAGAAGTGCCTGTTCGCCTTTGTGAATATGCTTTTTTCGTCTGTTGCGGTAATTATCGTAATACTTATCAAGCGTATGCCGGTGCATTGGACTGCGCTGCTGTTCTTCTTCCCGATGATATGCGTTTTGATATTCAGCCTCGGAATGAGCCTGATACTCTCGTCCGTAAACGTCTTTTTCAGAGATGTCGGACACCTCTATTCGGTATTCACGGTTGCGTGGATGTATTTGACGCCCATCATTTATCCTAAGGATATACTTCCCGAGTTCATTTTGAATATAATGAACTTAAACCCGATGTTCTATTATGTTGAATATTTCAGAGAGGTGGTAATGTACGGCACCGTTCCTAACCTTGCCGCCCATCTGATGTGTATTATTTATGCGTTTTTGTTCCTTGCTCTCGGACTTATAATCTTTAAGAAGCAGCAGGATAGATTTATTCTTTATATTTAAGGGGGAGCTTAAATGGACGGAAATAATGTAATTGAAGTAAAGGATGTCACAATGCGCTTTAATATGTCAAAGGAGCGTGTTGACAGCTTAAAAGAATATATTATTAAATTAGCAAAGCACCAGCTTAAATTTGAGGAGTTTATTGCTCTTAACGATGTCAGTCTTTCAATCAAAAAGGGCGAGGTTGTCGGAATTGTCGGACTTAACGGCTCGGGCAAAAGCACGCTGCTTAAAGTAATTTCCGGCATACTCAGACCGTCAAGCGGAACGGCTGCAATCAGCGGCTCAATTTCTCCGCTTATTGAGCTCGGCGCAGGCTTTGACTTTGACCTTACCGCAAGAGAAAATGTCTTTCTTAACGGCTCTGTTCTTGGCTTCTCAAAGGAGACTATGACTGAGAAAATGGACGAAATTATCGACTTCGCAGAACTTCGTGATTTTATGGATGTTGCGATTAAGAACTTTAGCTCAGGTATGGTTGCACGTCTCGGCTTCTCGATAGCTACCATTACACGCCCCGATATTCTTATCGTTGACGAAATTCTTGCGGTAGGCGACTTCTTGTTCCAGCAGAAGTGTGAAAAGCGAATTTCAGAGATGATGAGCGGCGGCACAACCGTTATTATCGTATCTCACTCGATTGAGCAGATCGAACGTCTTTGCAGCCGTGTAATATGGCTTGAAAAGGGAAATATTATAATGGACGGACCCACGCAAGAGGTTTGCGATTTGTATAAAAAAGAAGCAGGATTAAGACAGGAAAAGCAAAATGAAGGCTAATACAAAACTTAATTCGCCTGATAATTCGTCAAAAAAAGCCGTATCTCCGTTAAGGCGTATTACGGCTTTAATTAAGCGGCTTGCAATCGGCAGGACGCTTGTATATTTGAAAAAAAACGGCTTGAGAGCGACCGTGTACAGAGTGCTCAAGGGTGCAGGTCCTATGCCTGTTGATAAAAGAAAGCTCAAAAAAATCGCCGAAGATTATTACATATCGGCTCAAAGACGAGAGCAGGAGGAAAACGCACAATTTCCGAAGGATATTAAATTCAGCGTTTTAGTCCCTCTCTACAATACGCCAGAGAGCTTTCTCAAAGCGATGATAGAGTCGGTGCAGGCTCAAACCTATAAAAATTGGGAGCTTTGCCTTGCCGACGGAAGCGATAAGGAACATTCTTTTGTCGGCGAGATATGCAAAAAATATGCCGACGGGGACAGGCGTATAAAATATGAAAAGCTCGAAAGGAATTTGGGCATTTCCGAAAATACAAACGCTTGTATAAGAATGGCGACAGGTGAGTATATCGCACTTTTTGACCATGACGATTTGCTCCATCCGTCAGCGCTTTATGAGGTAATGAGGGCAATTTGTGAGCATGGCGCAGATTTTATCTATACCGACGAAAACACGTTTTCCGAAGAGCCCCGTGATGCGTATAATCCGCATTTTAAGCCTGATTTTTCTCCCGACACGCTTCGAAGCTATAACTATATTTGCCATTTGTCGGCGTTCTCAAGGGAGTTGCTTGACAGCGTGGGATATTTCAGAAGCGAATACGACGGCAGTCAGGACTATGACCTTATTTTGCGCTTGACCGAAAAGGCAAAAAAGGTTTTTCATATCAGAAAAATTCTTTATTATTGGAGAGCACATAAAAATTCCGTTGCGCAGGACGTCGGTGCAAAGCCATATACGGTTACGGCGGCAAAAAAGGCGCTTGCGGCACATCTTGAAAGATGCGGCTTAAAGGGCGAGGTGCTCGACTCCTCTGTTCCTACGACCTATCACATCAAGTATGAAATTGACGGAAATCCGCTTATTTCGGTAATTATTCCGAATAAGGACCATACGGATGACCTCGATATTTGCCTGAAATCACTTTACGAAAAATCCTCGTATAAGAATTTTGAAGTGATAATCGTTGAAAATAACAGCACTGAAAAAGAGACGTTTGAGTATTATGAAGCTATCGCTCAAAAGCACGGTAATGTAAAAATTGTTAAATGGGAAGGCAATTTTAACTACTCGGCAATAAACAATTTCGGTGTAAATTACGCAAAGGGCGAGTTTATACTTCTTCTCAACAATGATGTCGAGATTATAAACGGCAGCTGCCTTGAGGAAATGCTTATGTTTGCACAGAGAAAGGATGTCGGTGCAGTCGGTGCGAAGCTTTATTATTCGGACGATACCGTTCAGCACGCAGGCGTTATTTTGGGACTTGGCGGAACGGCAGGGCACGCTCACAAGCATTTTGGCAGAAGCCATCCGGGCTATATGGCAAGGGCGAGCATTGCTCAAAATCTTTCGGCTTGTACGGCGGCTTGCCTTATGATGAGGCGTGATGTCTTTGATGAGGTCGGCGGACTTGACGAGAGCTTTGAGGTTGCGTTTAACGATGTCGATTTATGTATGAAAATACGTAAAAAAGGCTATCTTGTCGTATTCACGCCTTATGCGGAGCTGTATCATTATGAGTCGAAATCGAGAGGAAACGACAGCACCCCCGAAAAGCTTGAACGCTTCCGTGGAGAGATTGACCGTTTCAAGGAGAAATGGCAAAAGCAGCTTGATGACGGCGACCCGTATTACAACCCCAATCTCACGCTTACAAGAGATGACTTTTCATTGAAATAATATTTAAGACGGACTTGTTCAAAGAGTCCGTCTTTTTTATGCTCGGAAATTTTTACAAAGCGGAAAATGCCGCAGAAAATGATTTTGTTTATAGTGACGAAATGAAAAAAATTTGTTGACAATTTCAATTTTTGGTGTATTATATATTTAGTTAGCAGGTGCTAACCGATAAAATTACCGTTTACACGGCATGAATGAGGGGTTAATTATGATGCCTTTATCATTCGCCACGGCAGGCGAGGAAAACATTATAAAAAAAATCGGCGGAAAGCCTGAGGTTAAAAAGCACCTTGAAAATCTCGGTTTTGTAGTCGGCGGCGCTGTTACGGTTATTACAACGCTCGGCGGTAACGTCATTGTCAACGTCAAGGAGGCAAGGGTTGCGATAAGCGAGGAAATGGCGCAGAAAATAATGATATAAAAGTTTATTTAAGGAGGCTGTTAAGATGGATACATTAAAGGACGTAAAGGTCGGCTCTACCGTTAAGGTTAAGAAGCTGCACGGCGAGGGTGCCGTAAAGCGCAGAATTATGGATATGGGGCTCACAAAGGGCGTTGAGGTCTATGTTCGCAAGGTCGCACCGCTTGGAGATCCAATCGAAGTTACCGTCAGAGGCTATGAGCTTTCATTGCGTAAGGCTGATGCGGAAATGATTGAAATTGAGGCATAACGCTTCGCTTATTTTTTTAATCAAGAGTTAGCAATCGCTAACCGAAACTTTAGGAAAAGAGGAAAAATATGGACTTGAGAATTGCTCTTGCAGGTAACCCGAACAGCGGTAAAACCACGCTGTTTAACGCATTGACCGGTTCAAACCAATTTGTCGGAAACTGGCCCGGTGTTACCGTTGAGAAAAAAGAAGGCAAACTGAAAAAGCATGACGGCGTTGTAATTACCGATTTGCCCGGCATCTATTCACTTTCGCCGTACACACTTGAAGAGGTTGTCGCAAGAAATTATCTTATCGGAGAACGTCCCGACGCAATACTTAACATTGTTGACGGCACGAACCTTGAAAGAAACCTCTATCTTACAACTCAGCTTACCGAGCTCGGAATTCCTGTTGTTGTTGCTATCAATATGATGGACGTTGTCAAGAAAAACGGCGACAAAATCAACATTCAGCAGCTTTCAAAGGAGCTGGGCTGTAAGGTCGTTGAAATTTCGGCTCTTAAAGGCAGCGGCACAATGGAAGCGGCGGAGGCTGCAATCGACGCCGCAAGGAACACAAAAACCGTTCCTCAGCACACTTTTTCGGGTGCGGTTGAGCACGCTCTTGCGCATATCGAGGAGGCTTGCTTGCACTCGCTTCCCGAGGAACAACAGCGTTGGTATGCAATCAAAATCTTCGAGAGAGACGAAAAGGTGCTTGAACGCATAAACATCGAAAAATCGGTGCACGACCATATCGAAGCCGATATTAAGGCGGCGGAGGATGAGCTTGACGACGATGCAGAGTCGATTATCACAAACGAAAGATATGTTTACATAGCGTCAATCATCAAGTCTTGCTATAAAAAGCACGGTGCAGGAAAGCTTTCGACCTCCGATAAAATCGATAAAATCGTTACAAACCGTTGGCTCGGACTTCCGATATTTGCGGTTATAATGTTCTTGGTATATTATATTTCAATGGTTACCGTCGGTGCGGCGGCAACGGATTGGGCAAACGACGGACTTTTCGGAGACGGCTACCACCTTTTCTCGATAGGCACAAAGGCGTATAACGAGGTGGCAGACGAGCACACCTCGGCTATGCAAGCTCTGGAGGCTTACGGTGTTGAATTTGATACCGAGGCGGAGGACTTCAATAAGGATGACGTTATCGCTAAAGCTGAGTCGGTTGTAGCTTCGGGAGACGCTAAAAAGTCGGCTAATGTTACTGTTGAGAACGAGGAAACCCTCGAAGAGGTTGAATATACCGCTTATTATGATACGATCCCTGCAACGCTCAGCAAGGAAGAGCAGGAAACAACCGTAGGTATGACCTTTGTTGATGCGGTTGATTATATTAAAAACAATGAGGCGGCATTTGACGAGCCCGATCCTGCCGATTACGGCGTATGGGTACCCGGTATTCCGGTGCTTATCGGTAACGGACTTGAAAAGGTCGGCGCAGCAGATTGGCTTTCGGGACTTATTCTTGACGGTATCGTAGCCGGTGTAGGTGCAGTCCTCGGCTTCGTTCCGCAGATGCTTGTGTTGTTCCTTTTACTTGCATTCCTTGAGTCCTGCGGTTATATGGCAAGAATTGCATTTGTCCTTGACCGTATTTTCAGAAAATTCGGACTTTCGGGTAAATCGTTTATTCCCATGCTTGTAGGCACAGGCTGCGGCGTTCCCGGAATTATGGCTTCCCGTACGATTGAAAACGAAAGAGATCGCCGTATGACGATTATGACAACGACGTTTATCCCCTGCGGTGCTAAGGTTCCGTTTATCGCAATGATAGCAGGCGCACTTTTCCACGGCTCGGCTGCCGTTTCGACAGGTGCATACTTTATCGGTATGGCGGCAATTATCTGCTCGGGTATTATCCTTAAAAAGACAAAGATGTTCTCGGGCGATCCTGCTCCGTTCGTTATGGAGCTCCCCGCATACCATCTTCCGACAATTCCGAACCTCTTACGTTCAATGTGGGAGCGTGGCTGGTCATTCATTAAAAAGGCAGGCACAATAATTCTTCTTTCGACAATCGTCGTTTGGTTTACGACTTACTTCGGCTTTGTTGACGGCTCGTTCCGTATGCTTGAGGAGAGCGAAATCGACTATTCGATTCTTGCTAAAATCGGCGGAGCTATTGCTTGGATATTCGCACCTCTCGGCTGGGGCAACTGGCAGGCTGCGGTTGCATCAATCACGGGACTTGTCGCAAAGGAAAACATTGTCGGAACAATGGGTATCCTTTACGGCGGCGGAGATATGTCGGTATGGCAGGCACTTGCTTCTCATTTCACAAAGATAACGGGTATGTCATTCCTTGTGTTCAATCTTCTCTGCGCTCCTTGCTTTGCGGCAATCGGTGCTATCAAGCGTGAAATGAACAATGCAAAATGGACTTGGTTTGCTATTGCTTATCAGTGCGGATTTGCATATGTTATTGCACTTATGATAAATCAGTTCGGCTCACTCTTTACGGGCAACGCAAATGTATTCGGTGTAATTGCGGCGGCGATAATTCTTATCGGTATGATTTATCTCCTTGTCCGCCCATACAAAGAGGCTACGACGCTTTCGGAAAGAGCTGTAAAATAACAAATTAAATCTACGAAAGGATGATATGAATGCTTGCTTGGATTTCAGAAAATTTGGCGACGATAATAATTACACTTATTCTCGTTGCAATAGTTACTGCCATTATTATTGCAATGAGGAAGGACAAAAAAGCGGGAAAATCATCCTGCGGAGGTAATTGTGCTCATTGTGCTATGGCAGGAAAATGTCATCAGCCGGATGAGAAAAAATAATCAGAGGGGGCGGTCGAAAGAGCCGCCCCTTTTGCTTGAAAGGAGAAAATATAATGGTAAGAACAGTTTTGAAAATAAACGGTATGGCTTGCTCAATGTGCGAGAGTCATATCAACAATGTGATAAGAAGCGAATTTGACGTAAAAAAGGTAAAGGCTTCTCACAAAACGGGAACGGCTGAAATAATATCCGAAAACGCTCTTGATAGGGACAGACTTGAGAGGGCAATAGCTCAAACGGGTTATGAGGTTGAGGCGTACAGCAGCGAGCCCTATGAGAAAAAATCATTATTTCGTCGTTCGGAGCATTGATAAAATTTAATAAATGTATTAAAATACTCTTTGAGGTGAGTGAGAGTGGAGATAAAACCGATTGCGAGAATACAGACTGATTTTTCAGAAAAATTCGGCGTTCCACGGCAAGCAGGTCTTGCTCCGTCGCTCACGGGAAAAATTGTTTTTGAGCCCGAATACAGAAATATCCGTGCAGTCAAAGAGCTTGACGGATTTTCTCATATTTGGCTTATTTGGGAATTTTCGCAGTGCTCCGACTCGAAATTCAATCCGACGGTACGTCCTCCGAGACTTGGCGGCAACAGGAGAGTAGGCGTATTCGCCTCACGTTCGCCGTTTAGACCGAACAGGCTCGGACTTTCCTGCGTTAAGATAGAAAAAATTGAGACGGACGGCGAAAATGCACCGATTATCACAGTTTCAGGCGTCGATATGACAGACGGCACGCCGATATATGATATTAAGCCGTACATACCGATAGCGGATTGTATTCCCACGGCGAGCGAGGGCTATACGGCGCAGACGAAAAAGTATAAAATCAGCGTCAACTGTGATGAAAATTTGCTTTCAATAATTCCCGAAAATAAAAGGCAGGCTCTTTTAGAGCTTTTGTCAAACGACCCACGCCCTGCTTATAATGACGAAGAGGGGAAAGAGTACGGCGTGACTTTTGCAGGCTTTAATATCAGATTTAAGTATGAAAACAACAGTCTGTCGGTAACACAAATCAAAGAGGTATAGTCAATGGCGAACGTTATAGGACATTTTAGGACAATTACAAAGCATCGGCATAAGGTCATAAAGCATTGCTTTAAGGCAGGCATAGGCTTACAGGGGCTCAGGCACGATCTGTCAAAATATTCGCCGACGGAATTTTTTAACGGCGTGAAATACTATGACGGCACACGCAGTCCCAACGAGCTTGAACGTCTTGACAGAGGGTATTCAAAGGCTTGGCTTCATCACAAGGGCAGAAATAAGCACCATTTTGAATATTGGAATGACTATAATCCGAAAATTCGCAAGTACGCACCAGTTAAAATGCCGCTTAATTATGTTATAGAGATGTTTTGCGACAGAGTTGCAGCAAGCAAGATTTATCAGGGCGATAAATATACCGACTCCCACCCGATTGAGTATTTTCGGCGTGGCAGAGATGCTAGAGTAATTCATCAGGAGACCTCGGATATGCTTGAAAAGCTGCTTGTAATGCTCAAGGAGAAGGGCGAGGACGAAACCTTCAGGTATATCAGAGAGGAATTAAAAAACAAAAAAGACTATTAAGCCATATTTGATATTGAATTATTTTTGCAATCATGCTATTATATTTATACATAAAGGAGGTAGTTATTATGGCAAATAAATACGAAGGAACACAGACCGAGAAAAATTTGCAGGTGGCTTTTGCAGGCGAGTCACAGGCAAGGAACAAATATACATACTTTGCTTCTGCTGCAAAGAAAGAGGGATATGAGCAGATAGCGGCTCTTTTCCTTAAAACCGCAGACAACGAAAAGGAACATGCTAAAATGTGGTTCAAGGAGCTCAACGGTATCGGCGATACAAGTGAAAATCTTGAATCTGCTGCTGAGGGCGAGAACTATGAGTGGACCGATATGTACGAGGGCTTCGCAAAGACAGCTGAGGAAGAGGGCTTTACCGCTCTTGCAAAGAAGTTCAGAGATGTCGCTGCTATCGAAAAGGCTCACGAGGAAAGGTATCGTGCACTTCTCAAGAACGTTGAGACCGCTCAGGTGTTTGAAAAAAGCGAGGTCAAGGTTTGGGAGTGCCGTAACTGCGGTCATATCGTAATCGGCACAAAGGCTCCCGTAGCTTGCCCCGTATGCGCTCATCCGCAGAGTTTCTTTGAAGTAAGAGAAGAAAATTATTGATTATAAATTTTTACGGTGGCTGTTACGGTCGCCGTATTTTTTGTCTTGATCGAGCTGCAGTTGACAATAATAAAGTCGGAAGCATAAGAGATCCCGATTGTCCGTGAACAGCGGATGTTTTGTGCTCACGCTGTAAGGCATCGCAAAACCTCTTTCACAAAGGGCGAAAATATTCACAAAATGTAATGAAGGCGGTTAATATTATGCTTGAAAACAAATGCCTTTTCTGCAAGGTAACGGAAAGCTGTTGCGACGAATAAACAATCAAAACAGGACCGTCTCCGACGGTCCTGTTGCTTTTACCGTTGCAAATTTACTCGAATAATGATACAATTAACTGAAATGCCAATAATATAAAAAACAATGATTTGTAAAAGAGGAAAATAATGTTCAAAAAAGCTCTTTCAATATTTTTAATATTTACGCTTGTTTTTTTGTTTGCATCCTGCGGTGCGGACAAGGATTCGTCGGAATCAAACAATAACAGCAATGTTTTTAATCCCGACGCACCGACAATAACGCAGGCGGCGGACGATGCAGACAAAACGGCAGACAACGGAAAATATGCTAAGGTTACCGTTCCCGAGGGCTACACCTTGCTTAAAACCGCTTGGCTTTTGGAAGAAAATGGCGTTTGCTCGACGGACGACTTTATCAATGCTGTAAGCAATTACGATACGTCGAAATATTCCGTTTTATCCTCAATTCACGACAGAGATAAGATTTGTTTCTTGCTTGAGGGCTATCTTTTCCCTGCAACCTACACCTTTGAGAAAAATTCAGACCCGACAAAGGTAATCGATAAAATGGTTGCTACCGAGGAAAAGAAATTTACCGCTGAAATGAGGCAGAGAGCAACAGAACTCGGCTATTCCGTACACGATATTTTGACTATCGCTTCGATTATCGAAAAAGAGGCGTTTACAGATGAACAGCGCACGCTTATTTCATCTACAATTCACAACCGCTTAAAGCAGAATATGAAGCTTGAGTATGACGTTACGGTGAACTACTGTACGGGAGTAATTCAGCTTAAATATCCGGATAAGATAGATTATTATAAGTATTATTATAACGGAAACCGTTGCAAAGGCTTGATTGCAGGGCCTATTTGCAACCCTGGAATTGCGTCAATAAAGGCGGCGTTGTATCCTGCCGATACCGATTACCTGTTTTTTGTAATTGACACAAATCCGCCGTATAATTCGGCGTTTACAAATTCCTACGAAGAGCATTTGAAGAATGTTCAGAAATGGAAAAACGGAGAACTTTAACAGATTTGGAGAAAACTATGACGATTTCAACAGCAGACAGACTTGTACAGCTTCGCAAGGAAAAAGGTCTTTCGCAAGAGGCTCTTGCCGCAAAGCTCGGTGTGAGCAGACAGGCAATTTCAAAATGGGAGAGAGCTGAGGCGTCTCCCGATACGGACAATTTGATTGCCCTTGCAGAGATTTACGGAATAACTCTTGACGCACTTCTTGACAGCGAAAAGGAAATACCGAGTGCAGAGCCGAAAACAGAGCCCGAGGCGGAAAAAAAGGACGAAAAACCGATCAGACATTCCCTTTATCCCGAAACGGCAAGCAAAATGTTCCGCTTTCCGTATCCGCTTGTCGTTATAATAGCATATCTTGCCTTGAGCTTCGGACTTAAAGGCGTAATGGGACGCTCGCCGTGGCTTGTCTTTTCGCTTTTGTTCTTGACAATTCCGATGTACTATATGCTTGCAAGTGCTTGCAGAATGACGAGCAAGAGAACGTTTCTATTTCTTATGCCCGTGCCGATTTTAATTATAACGGCATATCTTTTCTGTGGCTTCGTTTTCAGTATGTGGGTAAAAACGCTCACGCTTTTCCTTGTAATTCCGCTTTATTATTGGTGCGTAGCGGTTTACGCAAAGGGAAATAAGAGAAAGAAAAAGTAACAGGCAAAAAAAATAAAGCCGTGTGTGAAGCGATTTCACGCACGGCTTTTAGCTTATTCTACTGTAACTGATTTTGCGAGGTTTCGGGGCTTATCGACATCACAGCCTCTGCCGAGTGCCATATAATAGGCAAAAATTTGAAGCGGAACTACCGCAAGCGACGGCATAAGGAAGTCGCTGATTTCAGGAAGCCTTATTATATCGTCGGCAAATTCGTCGGCGGCGGAGTGATTTTCTCCGACAAGTGCAATGACTCTCGCACCTCTTGCCTTGACTTCTTTAATGTTTCCTAAGGTCTTTTCGTTGAGGTCGGACTGCGTGGCAACCGCAAACACGGGCGTTTTGTCCTCTATGAGAGAAATTGTGCCGTGTTTGAGCTCTCCTGCCGCATAGGCTTCGGAGTGAATATAGGAAATTTCCTTTAATTTCAATGAGCCTTCAAGCGATATTGCATAGTCAAGCCCTCTGCCGATAAAGAAAACGTTTTCCGAGTCTGCATAGCTTTTCGCAAGCTCTTTAAGTGCCGAATCGGTTTTCAAAATGCCCTCAATTAACTCCGGCAGGCGGAGAATTTCCGCACAGTATTTTTCTTCGTCGCTTTCGGAAAGCAAACCCTTTGCCTTTGCAAATTTCAATGCCAAAAGATATGAAACGCAGAGCTGCGCCGAAAAGGCCTTCGTCGTGGCAACCGCAATTTCAGGACCTGCCATAGTATAAATAACGTCGTCGGATTCACGGGCAATGGTGCTTGCTATGACATTTACGATTGAAATTGTCCTCGCACCCTTACTCTTTGCCTCACGCAAGGCGGCAAGGGTATCCGCCGTCTCGCCCGACTGTGAAATTACAAGACAAATATCATTTTCTTTTATTATGGGATCTCTGTAACGGAATTCGCTCGCAAGGTCAACCTCGCAGGGAATTCTCGCCAATTTTTCGATTATATATCTTGCCGCCGTTCCGACGTGCCAAGCACTTCCGCACGCAACTATGTGAATTGTGCCGATATTTTTTATATCCTCGTCGGAAAGACCGAGCTCATCAATAACTACCTTGCCGTCCTTAATTCTCGGCGTAACAGTATCATGCACGGTTTTGGGCTGCTCGGAAATTTCCTTTTTCATAAAGTGGTCAAAGCCGCCCTTTTCAGCCGCTTCAACATCCCAAGTTACATGGTAAATATCCTTGTGCACCTCGTTGCCGTCAATATCATAGAGCTTAACCGAGGACTGCTTCAGCAATGCCATCTGATTGTCATCAAGCAAGTA